>Ga0209640_10005774_pt1 | contig 10829 bp, 10 predicted proteins | sample RifCSP10_1_FD_184018 | JGI IMG/M metagenome (GOLD analysis project Ga0209640, IMG submission 184018) | Soil microbial communities from Rifle, Colorado - Rifle CSP2_sed 10_1 (SPAdes) (version 2) | ecosystem: Environmental > Terrestrial > Deep subsurface > Rock core/Sediment | place: Rifle...
GATGAAGTCGCAGGAGGGCGGGCTCAGCGAGACGGAGAAGAAGAACAAGCAGGAGCAATTCCGCGCCAAGTTCGAGAACTATCAGCGCAGGATCCAGGAATTCAACCGCGAGATCCAGCAGAAGCAGCAGGAGGTCACGGGCGAGTTTCAGAAAAAGATCGACGAGGCGGTCCAGGCCGTCGCGGAGAAAGGCGGCTATACGGCCGTGCTCGACGAAGGCGGAGTGGCCTCGATTCAGGTGGTGCTCTATGCCCACCCGTCGGTCAGCCTGACGGACCAGGTGATCAAGGAATTCGACCGGCGGAACAAGTAGCCTCGGAACGGACGCAAAAGGAGAGGCAGGCGCATGTCAGGTTTCGACATCGGGACGATTCTCAACACGCTTCCCCACCGGTATCCGTTTCTGCTCGTGGACCGTATTGCCGAGTTGGAGGAGAACCGGCGGATCGTCGGCATTAAAAACGTCACCGTCAACGAGCCGTTTTTTCAGGGGCATTTCCCGGGGCGGCCGATCATGCCGGGCGTGCTGATCCTGGAAGCCATGGCCCAGGTCGGCGGCGTGCTGGCATTCAAGTCGTTTACAGCGACCAGCCGGCCGGTGGTCTATCTCACGGGCGTCGAGCACGCCAAGTTCAGAAAACCCGTCGTGCCGGGCGACCAGATCCGGTTCGAGATCGAGGTCCTCAAGAAGCGCCCGCCGTTCTGGAAGATGCAGGGCAAGGCCTACGTGGGAGACGATCTGGTGTGCGAGGCCGAACTGACGGCGATGGTGACGGAAGAGAAGGCGGAGGGACGTTGAGCTGGTTAAGCCGGTTAGGCCTGTTGAGCCCGTTAACAGGCTAAATCGGCGTAACCAGCGTAACAGGCCAAACCGGCCCAACAGGCATAACGGGCCCAACTGGCTGAACTGGCCCAACGGGCTAAACAGGCATAACCAGACGAACGGGCAAAACGGGTCAAACCGGCTCAACAGGCTCAACGGGCTCAACCGGCATAACTGGACTAACGGGCCAAACTGGCTAAACCGGCCCAACCGGCGTAACGGTTCCAACGGGAGGCAGCTGCTTGAACATTCATCCAACGGCGATTGTCCATCCCAAGGCCGAGCTGGCCGACGATGTGGAAGTCGGCCCCTATTCGGTGATCGGGGAACACGTGAAAATCGGACGGGGATCACGTCTGATGGCGCACGTCTATGTGGACGGCTGGACGGAGATCGGCGAGCGCTGCCAGTTCTACCCCTACGCGTCGATCGGGACGCCGCCGCAGCACCTGCAATACAAGGGCGAGCCGACGACCGTCGTCATCGGCCACGACAATATTTTCCGCGAGTATGTGACGGTCAATCGCGCCACCGTGCAGGGCGGCGGATCGACGACGATCGGGCATCACAACTTTCTCATGGCCTACACGCACGTCGCGCATGACTGTCATCTCGGCAACCACATCATCATGGCCAATGCCGCGACGCTCGCGGGCCACATCACCATCGGCGACCACGCGATTCTTGGCGGCCTGGCCGGCATCCACCAGCACGTGCGGATCGGGGCCTACTCCATGATCGGCGGCTGCTCCGCCGTCGGCCAGGACGTCCCGCCGTTCATGCGGGCGGCCGGCGGCTACCGGACGAAACTGTACGGGCTGAATTCGGTCGGGTTGCGGCGGCACGGTTTTTCCCATGAACGCATCGCCACGCTCAAGCGGGCGTACGAGGTGCTGTTTCGATCCGGGCATCGGGTCGCGGAGGCCGTCAGGCTGGCGAAGGAGGAATTCAAGGAGAGCGACGACGTGCTGACGGTGCTGGCGTTCATGGAGGAGACGAAACGCGGTGTCTGCAAATCGGTGGGGCGCGAGCAGGAAGACGAGGACTAGCTCGTGACCATCAAATCTCACGAACGGCCGCCGGCGCCTGGACACGGCGAGCGGATCGGCCAACGCATCGGATTGATCGCAGGCAACGGGCGCTTCCCGATCATCTTCGCCGAGAATGCCCGCCGTCTGGGGTACGTCGTGTCGGCGGTGGCCCACATCGGCGAGACCGACCCCGAACTGGCGCAGCACGTCGAGAACATCCACTGGATCAAAATCGGACAGCTCAATAAGCTGATCAAGGCGTTCAAGAACGACGGCGTCCGGCAGGCGGTAATGCTGGGCGGAATCAAGAAGACGCACGTGTTTACGACCGTGCGCCCCGATCTCCGAACGCTGGCGATCGCCGGCCGGCTCCGGGCGTTCAAGGACGACGCCATCCTTCGCGAATTCGCGGCCGAGTTGGAAGGGGAAGGCATCCGGATTTGTGAATCCACCTTCGGGCTCGACGGCATTCTGGTCGAGGAGAGCCCGCTCACCAAGCGCCGCCCCACCAGGAAGGAATGGGACGATATTCGATACGGCTGGGAGGTCGCGCGCGAAATCGGACGGCTCGACATCGGCCAGTGCATCGTCGTGAAGGATCGGGTCGTGGTCGCCGTGGAAGCGGTTGAAGGAACCGACCAGGCCATCCGGCGGGGCGGCGAGCTGGCCGGCGAAGGCGCGGTGGTCGTCAAGCGCTGCAAGCCGCAGCAGGATCTCCGCTTCGACCTGCCGGCCATCGGGCCGAAAACGATTCAGACCATGGCCTCGGTCAAGGCGACGGCGCTGGCGGTCGAAGCGGGCCGAAGCGTGCTGCTCGATCGCCGGGACATGATCGAGCAGGCGGACCGGGAGGGGATCGCCGTCGTCGGGATTGCAGGTGAAGAACGTTGAGGCTGTTATGCTCGTTGCGCCGGTTGAGCCAGTTCAACTGGCATAACAGGCTCAACGGGCAAAACTGGCAAAACGAACAACCGGCTTAACCGGCCGAACTAATGCCATGAAACCTATTCGCACCGGCGTGATCGGGGTCGGACATCTCGGGCAGCACCATGCGCGGCTGTATGCGAGTCTGCCGGGCGCCACGCTGGTCGGGGTTGCGGATGCCGATCCGCGGCGCGCCAGGGAGATCGCCGAGCGGCTCGGCACCGCCGTCTACGACGATCCCGGCGTGCTGCTGAAGCAGGTGGAGGCCGTCAGCATTGCCGCGCCGACGTCGGCGCATCACGCGGTGGCCAGGCAGTGCCTGGAGGCCGGCGTCCACGTCCTGGTGGAAAAGCCGATCACGGTCTCGCCCGCGGAGGCGCAGGAATTGATTGCGCTGGCCCGCGCGCGGAAGGCCGTCCTGCAGGTCGGACACATCGAGCGGTTCAATCCGGTGATGCTCAAGGTGCGGCCCTTGATTCGCGAGCCGCGGGTGATCGAGTGCCGCCGCATCAGCCCGTTCACGGGCCGGAGCACCGATGTCGATGTGGTGCTGGATCTGATGATTCACGATCTGGACATGGTGCTGTCGTTTCAGCCGGGGGCGGTCGCGGACGTCCGCGCGGTCGGGGCTGCGGTCGTGTCGGACAAGGTGGATGTGGCGCATGCCTGGATCTCGTTCGACAGCGGGTGCGTGGCCACGCTGACGGCCAGCCGCGTGGCAGGGAACCGTGCCCGCGAATTGACGGTGGTCCAGCGCGACGCCTGCGTGTCGCTGGATTATCAATCCCGGCAGGCCACCATCCGGCGGTTCTCCTCCGGTGCGCGCGCATCCGGCGATCAGACATCCGAGCAGATTCAGGGCGGGGATGAGGAACCGTTGAAGCTGGAATTGGAGTCGTTTCTGCACGCCGTGCAAACCGGGACAGAGCCGGCTGTCTCCGGTCGGGACGGAGAAGCGGCGCTGTCGCTGGCCTATCGGGTGCTGGAGGAGATAGGGGTAAGGGATAGAGGGGTAAGGGGGTAGCGGGGTAACGGGATAGCGGGATACCCCCTTACCCCCATACCCCGTTATCCCGAGAGCCTGTTATGCCACGAATTTTCATCGTGACAGGTGAAGCGTCGGGTGATGTGCATGGGGCGAATCTTGCCGGCGCGCTGCGGATGCTTCGGCCCGACGTCGAATTGATCGGGGTGGGGGGAAGCCGCATGCAGGCTGCCGGCGTCACGCTGCTGCCGGGCATCCGGCGGGTGGATGCGGTGGGGGTCACGTTGGGGGCGGCCCACCTGCGCGCCGGCATTCACAATCTGTTCACCCTGGCGCAGTATCTGCGCCGCACGCCGCTGGATGCCGTGGTGTTCATCGATCATCCCGGCATCAATCTTCGCCTGGCCCGCGTGGCGAAGTGGGCCGGGCAGAAGGTGGTCTATTACATTGCGCCGCAGGTCTGGGCCTGGGCGCCCATCCGCATGCGGTTGATCCGCAGACGGGTCGATCACGCGGTGGTCATCCTGCCCTTCGAAGAGCCGTTGTATCGCCGGGCCGGCGTGCGGTGCACGTTTGTCGGGCATCCGTTGCTGGACGAAGTGGCCCCTTCGTACGACCGGGATGAGTTGCGCAAGCGGTTCGGGCTGGAGTCGTCGGCGCCGGTGGTGGGGCTCCTGCCGGGGAGCCGGGTGAGCGAAGTGCGCGCGCTGTTTCCGTTGATGCTGCAGGCGGCCGCGCAACTCACCCGGCAGCATCCGGACATGCAGTTCGTGGTGGCGCAGGCCCCGTCGATCGCGAGCGAGCTGCTGGCGTCGCTGTCGGCCGGGTCGGGCGTGAAGGTGCGGGTGGCGAAAGACCAGGCCAGCGAAGTCATGGCGGCCTCCGACGTGCTGCTGGTGGCCTCCGGGACGGCGACCCTGCAGGCGGCGGTTGTCGGGACGCCGATGGTCCTGGCCTATCGCACGTCCTGGCTGACCTACTGGGTGGCGCGCTGGTTGATCAGAATTCCCTGGATCGGGCTGGTGAATATTGTCGCGAGCCGGAGCATTGTGCCGGAATTAATCCAAATGGATGCCACTCCCGAGCGAATGAGCGCAGAGGTGGCCCGCCTGCTGGCCGACGGGCCGGCCGCGCGGCAGATGCGTGCGGAGTTGCGGGCGGTTCGCGAGGCGCTTGGATTGCCCGGCGCCTCCCGGCGGGCGGCTGCCGTGGTGCTGGCGGAGTGCGGCGCATGAAATTGTGGATGAGGCTGTTCCGTTATCTGTTCCGTTATCGGGTCCGGCTGCTGGCCTCGTTCGCCTGCTCCGGACTGGTGGCGGCCTTGACCGGCGCCTATGCCTGGCTGGTTCAGCCGGTGCTGGACGATATTTTCATCCGCAAGGACCAGGTGCTGCTGATGGTGCTGCCGCTGGCGATTCTTGCCGTGGCCGCCCTCAAGGCGTTGTTTCAGTACGGACAGAATTATCTCATGAGCTACGTGGGCAACGGCGTCGTCACCGATGTGCGGCAGGAACTGTTCCGGCAATTGCTCCGGCTGCCGGTCGGTTTTCACGACGCCAACACGACCGGACGCCTGATGTCGCGGGTGGTCAATGACGTCAGCCTGATGTCCAATGCCGTGTCGGGCGTGCTGAAGGATTTCCTGCAGCACGGGCTGACGTTCGTGGCGATGGTCGCCGTGATGTTTTATCGCCATTGGGCGCTGGCTGCGGTGTCCGTCATCGTGATTCCGCTGACGCTCGTGACCATCCTCCGGATGGGAAACCGGCTGCGGCGCCTGGCGACAACCGGGCAGGAACGGATCGGCGACATGGCGTCGGCGCTGCAGGAGGCGCTGACCGGCATCCGGATCGTGAAGGCGTTCGGCCGGGAGGATGCCGAGGAACGGCGGTTTTACGAGAACAACAAGGCCCTGTTGAGGGCGGTCATGAAGGCGCTGCAGGTCTCGTCGCTGGGCTCCTCGCACATGGAGGTCATCGGCGTCGCGGGGATCGCGGGCATCATCTGGTACGGCGGGTATCTGGTGATTCATGGCGCGATGACGCCCGGCGATTTCTTTTCGTTTCTGACGGCCATGTTCATGGCCTACACGCCGCTGCGCAAGCTCGGCGGGGCCAACAACACATTGCAGCAGGCGCTGTCGGCGGCCGAGCGGGTCTTTGCGGTGATCGACCTGGAAAACGAAGTGGATCGCGATCACGGCCGGAAGGAATTGGCGCCGATCACGCGGGCGCTGGAGTTTCGCCAGGTCACGTTCCAGTACGAGGGCAGCGAGGTGCCCGCGCTCTGCGGGATCGATCTGACGATTGCGCGCGGCGAAATCGTGGCCCTGGTCGGCAGCAGCGGGAGCGGCAAGACGACCCTGGCCAGCCTGGTGCCGAGGTTTTACGAGCCGACCGGCGGCGCCATCCTGATCGACGGCCAGGACATCCGGGAATGCACGCTGCGCTCGCTCCGGCGGCAGATCGGGATCGTGTCGCAGGACACGGTGCTGTTCGACGAAACCGTACAATACAATATCGCGTACGGGCGGGAGGATGCCCCGGATGAGCAGATCGTCGAGGCCGCGAAGTCGGCCTACGCCCATGACTTCATCGAACGCCTGCCGGACGGCTACCGGACGAGAATCGGTGAAAACGGCGTCAAGCTTTCGGGCGGCGAACGGCAGCGCCTGGCCATCGCGCGCGCGATTCTTCGCAACCCGCCGATCCTGATACTGGATGAAGCGACGTCTTCGCTGGATTCCGAATCGGAACGCGTGGTCCAGATGGCGCTGGCCAATCTGATGACAAACCGGACGACACTGGTCATCGCGCACCGTCTTTCCACGGTCAAGAATGCAAGCCGTATCCTGGTGCTCGATCGCGGACGGATCGTCGAAAGCGGGTCACACGAGGAGTTGCTGCGGCGCGGTGGGGTCTACAAACGGCTTCATGCGATTCAATTTCAGGACGTGTTCGAATGAGCGAAGGCCATCCATGTTGAACTGGTTGCTCTTGACCGTGCTGCCCCGGGTCGGCGCCGGCGTGATCCGGCTGCTGGGGAGCACCATGCGGATCCGGACGGAAGGGGCCGAGCGGGTGGACGCCCTGCATCGCCGGGGGCAGCCGATCATCCTCGCATTCTGGCATGCCCAGCAGCTCATGATCCCCCTGGGGTATCGCGGGGCGGGAACGCACATCCTGATCAGCCGGCATCGCGACGGAGAAGTGATCGCCCGCATCGTCGCCCGGTTCGGGCACCGGGCGGTCCGGGGATCGAGCACGCGGGGCGGCGCAGGGGCGTTGCGGGAACTGATCCGGCTGGGACGGTCCGGCGCGGATCTGACGGTGACGCCCGACGGGCCGAAAGGACCGCGGCAGGTGGCCAAATCGGGGGTCATTCAACTGGCGAGGGCGACCGGGCTTCCCATTGTGCCTCTGGGCTTCAGTTGCTCAAAAAAAAACTCTTCGCGAGCTGGGACCGGTTCCTGGTCCCCTATCCGTTCAGCCGTGGCGTGTTCTACTGGGGCGAACCGATCTGGGTGTCGCGTGATGCGACGGAGGCGGAACTGGAAGCCAAGCGACGCGACCTGGAGGCGGAGCTGAACAGGATCACGGCCCTGGCCGATGAAGCCGTGAAGCGTGAAACGTGAAACGTTAGACGTGAAAGGTTTTCAGGAAAGGCGCCTCTTGCGTTTCACGTTTTACGTCTAACGTCTCACGATATTTTTATGTGGTATCTCGCCTACAATATCCTGTTGCTGCTGGCATCCCCCGTCATCCTGCTGATTCTGCTCGCCAAGAAACGGTGCCGCCGAGGGTTGACTGAAAGACTCGGTTTGTCTGGTTTGTTTCGTTTTTCTAGTTTGTTTGGTTCCAAGGCACCAAATAAACCAGACAAACCGGATGAACCAGATAAACCAGTTCTCTGGATTCACGCGGTCTCACTCGGCGAGGTCGTCGCCGTGGCGCCGCTTGTCCACGCGCTCCGCAAGCGGTACCCCCGCGACCGCATCGTCGTCTCGACGGTGACCGAGACGGGGCGGGAAGCGGTCGAGCAGCGGCTGGCCGGCACGGCCGAGCATTGCTACGCCCCGCTGGATTTTCCCTGGGTGGTGTCGCGGTTCGTCAAACGGCTGGCTCCCCGGGCCTTTCTGTTCGTGGAGACCGAGCTCTGGCCCAATCTGCTCCGCGCGTTGTACCGTCGCGGCATTCCGGCCGTGATGGTCAACGGACGGCTGTCCTCCGATTCGTTCCGCGGATACCGGTGGATCAGGCCGTTCATGAAGCAGCTTCTGGATGCCGTGACGCTGTGCCTGATGCAGTCCGGACGCGATGCGGAACGGATCATCGCCCTCGGCGCGCGGCCGTCGCGCGTGCACAAAACGGGCAATATCAAGTTCGATCAGCCGCTGCCGGATCCGAACGGCGTGGCGGGAGGCCTGACGCGCGGCGCGCTTGGATTGCAGGATGGCGAGGAACTGATCGTGGCGGGGAGCACGCATCCGGTGGAAGAGGACGAGCTCCTGTCCTGCTACGCGACGCTGCAGAAGGAGTTTCCGTCGCTGGTGCTGTTGCTGGCGCCGCGGCACATCGAGCGGGCCTCGCAGGTCGAAGCCTCGGCCAGGGCGCAGGGCCTGGCCGTGCAGCGGCGCAGCGCCCCCACCTTCCCCTCCCCCCCAGGCGGGGGAGGGCCCGGGAGGGGGCGGGTGATCGTGCTCGATACGAGGGGCGAGCTGGCGCAGGTCTATCAGCATGCCGTGCTGGCGTTCGTCGGCGGCACGCTGGTACCCGTCGGCGGACACAATTTGCTGGAGCCGGCGCTGTGGGGCAAGCCGGTATTTTTCGGATCGCACACGGATCATTGCCTGGAAGTCGCGACCCTGCTGACGGGCGTGGGCGGCGGGGTGCAGGCGCCGGGCGGGAAGGAACTTGCCGTCTCCATGGCGGCGCAGTTGCGCGACCGTGCGTCGTTGCGGCGCATGGGGGAGGCGGCCAAATCGGTCGTGCTCGACAACCGTGGAGCCATGCAGCGCAGTCTCGACCTGATCGCCGGCCTGCTGGAGCGCACGCTGCCCGGTCGGCACGCCGCGCTCGATCCGGACGGGATGCTGCCGCAGTGGGTGCTGCGCGCGCTGGCGGTGCCTTACGGCGTTGCGGTTCGCGCACGCGCGGCGTTGTACCGGCTGGGATGGCCCGGCTGCCGGAGGCTGCCGTGCCGTGTCGTGAGCGTGGGGAACCTGACGGTCGGCGGGACCGGCAAGACGCCGGTGGTCATCGCACTGGTGGAACAGTTGCTCGCGCGCGGCCGGCGTGTCGGCGTGCTGAGCCGAGGCTATCGCCGGCGGAGCCGCGAGGCGGAACTGCTGGTGTCGGACGGACGAACGGTGCTGGCGGGGCCCGCCGAAGCCGGCGATGAGCCCCATCTGATTGCCACGCGCTGCCCGCGCGCGATCGTGGCGGTGGGGTCGGACCGGTACCGGCTCGGCCGGTGGGTGCTGGAGAGACATCCGATCGACTGCTTTGTGCTGGACGATGGATTCCAGCATCTGGGGCTGCACCGGGATGCGGATCTGCTGCTGGTGGACGTGTCCGATCCCACGGGGCTGCAGATGCTCGTGCCGGCCGGACGGCTGCGCGAGCCTCTTACGGCGGCCTCCCGCGCCACAGCCCTGCTCATGACGCGAACGGACCTCGGCGATTGGCGTGACATCGCCGAAACGATCGAGCAGGCCGCGGGAAGGATCGCGCCTCCGATTCTCAGCCGGTTTCGCGCGGAGGCGCTGGTCAACGTCACGACCGGTGAAGTCCGGCATGCCGGGACGCTGGCGGGTCGGACGATCGTGGCGTTCAGCGGCATCGGCAGCCCGGTTTCGTTCGGGCTGCTGCTGCGCCGCCTGGGGTTCAAGGTCGGCGGCGAGATAATCTTCGCCGATCATCACGCCTATCAAGCCGCCGATCTGGAGTCCGTGCGCGAGCGGGCCCGGCAGAGCGGAGCCGATCTGATCGTGACGACGGAAAAAGATGCGGGCAAGGTCGCGCCGCTGTTGAAGGCCGGCGAGCAGGTCTGGGCCGTGCGGCTGGGTCTCGACATTCTGAGCGGGCGGGAGCAATGGGAACAGCTGCTCGGGGCCGCGATGCACAATGAAGCGGGAACGATGAACGTCGCGATGGGTGCCTGTCATGGTTGAGCAGTCCTTCGTTGAGCCTTCAGCCCTCAGCGCCCAGCGCTCAGTATTCAAGCGGGTGCTGGTGCGGGGCCCCAACTGGATCGGCGATGCCGTGATGTGCGAACCGGCCATTGCCGCCCTGCGCCGGCTGTTCCCGCACGCGGAACTGACGCTGCTGGTCAAGCCGGCTGTGGCTGAATTGTTCACGGGGCATCCGGCTGTCTCGCAGATTCTGGTCTACGAGGATCCCCGGCGCATCGACAAGGCCGGGCACCTGATCTGGCCCGACGGCCAGAACCGCGGTCGCGGCACCGGCGAGACCGACCACGGCCAGTACGACCGCGTCGAGGAGACCGCCTGGCCCGACGGCTGCGCCGCTATGTATCGAAAAGATATGCTGGACCTCATCGGCGGCTTCGACGAGGACTTCTTCGCCTACGCCGACGATGCCGAGCTGGGGCTGCGGGCGCGGCTGGCCGGCTGGCGCTGCCTCTACATCCCCACCGCGGTGGTCTACCACCACCTGGGCTCGACGCTGGGCCGCTACTCGGCCGAGCGCCTGGTGTTGATCGAGGACAACGGCAACCGCTCCCGGCTTGATTTTACTAACGTGAATACCAACACAGGGCTGAAAGACCGGTTCTTCATCCTGACCCCGCCCAAAGGAACGGTTGTCATCGAGGCCCCGGGCGTGAAGCCTTGAATCGAATTGTGTTTTGAATTAAGATCACCCGCTTAAAATTTGCAGCCGATCGGCGCCCATGAACCCCGTAGTGAAAAAGCACGGGCTTCGGCTAAAACTGGTGTGGGCCGCGCTTCTCGTGGGCGTGCTGCCGGTCATCCTGGGACTGGTATTGACCTACCTCAAGGGAACGGCGGAATTGAGAAAGGCGATCGGGGCCAATTTTGCCGGGT
>Ga0209640_10005775_pt1 | contig 10829 bp, 9 predicted proteins | sample RifCSP10_1_FD_184018 | JGI IMG/M metagenome (GOLD analysis project Ga0209640, IMG submission 184018) | Soil microbial communities from Rifle, Colorado - Rifle CSP2_sed 10_1 (SPAdes) (version 2) | ecosystem: Environmental > Terrestrial > Deep subsurface > Rock core/Sediment | place: Rifle...
AGGCCGAGCCCGGTGCCGCTCCCGGGCGGCGAAGCGGCGGTGCAGGAGCCCTGGCGGGTGGCCGCCGCCTTCCTCGAGCCGGCCGGCCGCCCCGTGCCCTGGAAGCGCTGGGAGACCGTGCGCCAGAGCCTCGGCGTGAACGCGCCGCTCTCGTCCGGGGCCGGCCGGCTCTTCGACGCCGTCTCCGCACTGCTCGGCGTGCGAGAGCGCGTGAGCTACGAGGCGCAGGCGGCGATCGAGCTCGAGCACCTCGCCGGCGACGTCGCCGCCCAGCCGTACCCCTGCCGGGTCGAGGACGGCGTCATCCACGGCGTCGACCTCGTCGCCGCCGCGTACGACGACCTCGAGGCCGGGCGGGATCGCCGCGAGATCGCGGCCGCGGTCCACGAGGGCGTCGCAGCGGCCTTCGCGCAGGCGTGCGTGGAGGCGGGTGGGCCCGAGACCGTCGTCCTCACGGGCGGCTGCTTCCAGAACCTCCGGCTGCTCGGATCGCTCCGCACGCGCCTCGAGGAGGCCGGCTTCCGCGTCCTCTCCCACGAGCGCGTCCCTCCGAACGACGGCGGGGTGAGCTACGGTCAGGCGGCAGTGGCCGCAGCGAGGCTCGCGTCATGTGCCTAGGGATCCCCGGGCAGATCGTGGACGTCGGCGACCGCGAGGCCGGCCTGGCGACCGTGGACGTCTCGGGGGTGCGGCGCTCGGTCTCGGTCGCGCTCGTGGACGAGCCCGGAGCGCCGATCGAGCAGGGGGACTGGGTGCTCGTCCACGTCGGCTTCGCACTCGCGCGGATCGACGAGGCCGAGGCGCAGGAGACGCTCGAGCTGCTGCGGCGCGGCGCCGAGCTGCAGCGGGAGCTGGAAGAGCTCCGGAAAGGAACGGTTTCGTGACTCTCGACCGGGAGCGGTGCCTGACCTGCGGCGACGTCGCGGTCGCCGCCCGCGTCGTCGAGGTCGAGGGTCTCGAGGCGGTGGTCGCCGTGGGCGCGGAGACCGAGCGGGTCGGGATCGACCTCGGGCCGGACGCGCGGCCCGGCGACCTGCTCCTCTGCCACGCCGGCATCGCGCTCGAACGTCTCGGGGAGGAGGCGGCCGCGTGAAGTACGTCACCGAGTACCGCGACCCGGAGCTCGCGCAGGGCCTCGCCGCGGAGATCCGCTCGCTCGTCACCCCGGGCGAGGTCGTACACGTCATGGAGGTCTGCGGCGGCCACACGCACGCCATCTACCGGCACGGGCTCGAGGAGCTCCTGCCGCCCGAGGTCGAGCTCGTGCACGGCCCGGGCTGCCCGGTGTGCGTGATCCCGATGGGCCGCGTGGACGACGCGATCGCGATCGCCGAGACCGAGGGGGTCACGCTGGCGACGTTCGGCGACATGCTGCGGGTGCCGGGCGGGAACGGCTCGCTCCTCGAGGCGCAGGCCCGCGGGGCCGACGTGCGCATGGTCTACTCGCCGCTCGACGCCCTCGAGCTCGCACGGCGCGAGCCGGAGCGGCACGTCTGCTTCTTCGCGATCGGCTTCGAGACGACCGCGCCCGCGACGGCGGTGACGCTCCTCCGCGCGCGTGCGGAGGAGATCCCGAACTTCTCGGTCTTCTGCAACCACGTGCTCATCGAGCCGCCGCTGCGCGTGATCCTCGAGACCCCGGGGCTGCGGGTCGATGCCTTCGTCGGCCCCGGGCACGTGTCCACGGTCATCGGGAGCGACGCCTACCGGTTCATCCCGGAGGAGTACGGCCGCCCGATCGTCGTCTCCGCGTTCGAGCCGATCGACCTCCTGCAGTCGATCGCGATGCTCCTGCGCCAGCGTGCCGAGGGGCGCTGCGAGGTCGAGAACCAGTACACCCGCGTCGTGCGCCCGGAGGGGAACCCGCGCGCCCTCGCCGCGATCGCGGCCACCATGGAGCCGCGTCGAGACTTCGAGTGGCGCGGCCTCGGCGTCCTCCCGGAGAGCGCCCTGCAGATCCGCAAGGAGCTCGCCGCGTTCGACGCCGAGCGACTGTTCACGCTGCCCGGCGCGCGGATCGAGGATCCCAAGGCCTGCCGCTGCGGTGAGGTGCTGACCGGCCAGATCAAGCCCTGGGAGTGCGGCGTCTTCGGGACCGCGTGCACGCCCGAGCGGCCGCTCGGTACGTGCATGGTCTCGAGCGAGGGCGCGTGCGCGGCGTTCTTCTCCTACGGCCGGTTGCGCCGGCCGCGGGAGGAGGCCCTCGTCGGTGCCTGAGGCGACGCGGCGGCGCCGGCCGGTGCTGCGGGACGAGCGGATCACGCTCGCCCACGGCGCGGGCGGGAAGGCGACTCGCGACCTCGTCGAGGCGCTCTTCCTGGAGGAGCTCGGGAACGAGGCGCTCGCGTCGCTCGGCGACAGCGCCGTGATCGCGCCGCTCTCGGGCCGGCTCGCCTTCACGACCGACAGCTACGTCGTGCGCCCGCTCTCCTTCCCGGGGGGCGACATCGGCGCGCTCGCCGTGCACGGCACCGTCAACGACCTCGCGGTCGCCGGCGCGCGGCCGCTCTGGCTCTCCGCCGCGTTCGTCATCGAGGAGGGGCTTCCCGTGTCGCAGCTGCGGGAGCTCGTCGCCTCGATGGCCGCCGCGGCCCGGCGAGCCGGGGTCGCCGTCGCGGCCGGCGACACGAAGGTCGTGGAGCGCGGGAAGGGCGACGGCCTGTACGTGACGACGGCGGGGGTGGGCGTGCTCGAGCACGACCTCGTGCTCGGCCCCGAGCGGCTGCGCCCCGGGGATCGCGTGCTTCTCTCGGGCACGCTGGCCGACCACGGGATGGCGGTGATGATCGCCCGCGGCGATCTCGAGCTGGAGGGCGACGTCTCGAGCGACACCGCTCCTGTCCACGAGCTCGCGGGAGCGCTCCTCGGGCTCGGCGATTCGCTCCGCTGGATGCGAGACCCCACTCGAGGCGGCCTGGCCACGGCGCTGAACGAGCTGGCCGCGCAGTCCGGCCTGGCCGTCCGCCTGCGCGAGGACGTCCTCCCGGTGGAGCCAGCGGTCGTGGCCGCGTGCGAGATCCTCGGCATCGACCCGCTCTACGTCGCCAACGAGGGCAAGCTCGTCGCCGTCGTCGCCGAGGACGCTGCCGCCGACGCGCTCGCAGCGCTTCGTGCGCACGAGCTGGGGACGGCCGCCGTCGAGATCGGCGCGATCGAGCCCGAGCCCGAGGGGATGGTGCTGCTCGACACGGCGCTCGGTGGGAGCCGCATCGTCGACCTCCTCGTCGGCGACCCGCTTCCCCGCATCTGCTGACGCGCGGCTCGCGGCCGCGGATTGTGTCCGGATCAGCGCGTTCGTAGACTCGGCACATGCCGGCCTGCCCCAGCTGCGGCGCGGACAACCCGGACGGCTTCGCCTTCTGCGGTCACTGCGGGAGCCCCCTGGCATCGCCCGCCCCCGTCGCCGCGCACGAGGAGCGCAAGATCGTGTCCGTGCTCTTCTGCGACCTCGTCGGCTTCACGGCCGCGTCCGAGAGCGCCGACCCGGAGGACGTGCGCGCCCGCATCCGCCCATACCACGAGCGGCTGCGCGCGGACATCGAGCACTTCGGCGGCACCGTCGAGAAGTTCATCGGCGACGCCGTCATGGCCGTGTTCGGTGCGCCCGTGGCGCACGAGGACGACGCCGAGCGGGCGGTGCGCGCGGGACTTCGGATCCTGGACGGGCTCGCCGAGCTGAACGAGGCCGACCCGGGGCTCGGCCTGAAGGTCCGGATCGGGATCAACACAGGCGAGGCGCTCGTCTCGCTCGACGCGAGACCCGAGGCGGGCGAGGGAATCGTCACGGGAGACGTCGTCAACACCGCAGCGCGCGTCCAGGCTGCGGCGCCCGTCGACGGCGTGGCGGTGTCGGAGGAGACGTACCGCCAGACGGATCGCATCTTCGTCTACGAGCCGCTCGACCCGGCCGAGATGAAGGGCAAGGCCGCACCGGTCGTGCTCTACCAGGCCGTCGAGGCGCGCGCTCGGTTCGGCAGCGACCTCGTCCGGGCTCACGACACGCCGTTCGTCGGGAGGCAGGTCGAGCGCTCGCTGCTCGTGGGCCTCTTCGACCGTTGCGCGCGCGACGCGCAGACACAGCTCGTCACGCTCGTCGGCGAGCCCGGCGCCGGGAAGAGCCGGCTGTGCGCGGAGCTCTTCGCCCACATCGACCAGCAGCCCGAGCTCGTCGTCTGGCGGCAGGGTCGCTGCCTCCCGTACGGCGACGGCATCACCTTCTGGGCGCTCGGCGAGATCGTGAAGGCGCACGCTGGGATCTTCGAGTCGGACCCGCCGGAGGTTGCAGCGGAGAAGCTCGACCTCGTCCTGCCAGATGTGGAGGAGCGTCCGTTCCTGCGAGCGCGGCTGCTCCCCCTGCTCGGAATCGACCCGGGCGTCCAGACCACGCGCGAGGAGAGCTTCGGCGCCTGGCGGAGCTTCCTCGAGTCGCTCGCGGGCGAGGGACCCGCCGTCGTGATGTTCGAGGACCTGCACTGGGCCGACCCGGCGCTGCTCGACTTCCTGGCGTACCTCGCCGACTGGGCCGAGGGCGTCCCCCTCCTCCTCGTGTGCACGACGCGGCCCGAGCTCTTCGAGTCGCACCCCGCCTGGGCCGCCGGGACGCGCAACGCGCACACGATCAGCCTCGCGCCGCTCACCCCGGCCGAGACCGACGAGCTCGTCGGCGCCCTCCTCGCCCGTGGCGACGGCGCGGACGAGCTGCGCCAGATCGTGGTCGAGCGCTCCGGAGGCAACCCGCTCTACGCGGAGGAGTTCGCGCGCCTGCTCGCAGAGCGGCGCGAGGACGCGGCGAAGGAGTTCCCGGACAACGTGCAGGCGCTGATCGCCGCCCGTCTCGACACGCTTCCGACCGAGCGCAAGAGCCTCCTTCAGGACGCCGCGGTCGTGGGCAAGGTCTTCTGGGCCGGCGCGCTCGCCGAGATGGCGGAGCGAGAGGCCGCACAGGTCGAGCTCGAGCTGCACGAGCTCTCGCGCAAGGAGCTCGTACGCCACGCCCGCACGAGCTCGATGGAGGGCGAGGCCGAGTACGTCTTCTGGCACTCGCTCGTCCGCGACGTCGCCTACCAGCAGATCCCGCGCGCCGAGCGGGCACGGCGTCACGAGGCGGCGGCCGCGTGGATCGAGCGCAAGGGGGGCGACCGGGTCGAGGACCTCGCCGAGCTCCTCGCGCACCACAATCTCACAGCTCTCGAGCTGGCACGGAGCGCGGGCGACTCGGAGAGCGAGGGCCGACTGGCGGACTCGGCGCGCCGCTACCTGCGCCTCGCCGGCGAGCGTGCCCTCGGGCTCGACGTCGCGCAGGCCGAGGCGAGGCTCGCCCGGGCGCTCGAGCTCACGCCGGAGGACCACCCCCAGCACGCCGAGCTCGTCTCGGACTGGGCGGAGGCGGCGTTCCAGTCCGGTCAGTTCCGGGAGTCGGCCGATGCCCTCGATCGGATCCTCCCCGCACTTCGCCGAGAAGCCCGCCCCGAGACCACTGCGCGCGCCTTGCGTACCCGGTCGAAGATCAGCCGCGCGCTGGGGGGCGGAGCCGCGACCGAGCTCGCATCCGAGGCAGTCGCACTGCTCGAGTCGGATCCCGGCCAGCCGCTCGTGGACGCCCTCGCCGAGCTCTCGACGACGCAGTTCTTCGAGGGCGCGTCGCGCGAGGCGATCGCGACGGCCGACCGCGCGCTCGAGCTGGCGGCGTCCCTCGGTCTCCCGGTACCACCTCGGGCACTCGGCCAGCGAGGGCTCAGCCGCGCGGAGCTCGGCGAGCTCGAGGGCATCGCGGATGCGCAGGAGGCGCTCGCCCTCGCGATCGCGCGGGGAGACGGTCGCGACGCGGCGATCATGATGAGCAACATCGCCTTCTTCCGCCTCGTCCTGGAGGGGCCGCAGGCGGCGCTCGCCGCGCTCGAGGAAGCACGCACCTTCTCGGTCCAGCGGAATCTCACGGAGCCGGCGCAGTACGCGGAGTACAACGCGACGGACATGCTCGTGGACGCGGGTCGCGTGGACGAGGCGCTGGCGGCCACGACGGCTCACCTGGCCACGAGACGTGCGAAGGGCGACCTCCTGTTCTACGACGCGTCCTCGATGGTCGCCTACCTGCTCGCGGAGATGGGCGACACCGAGGCTTCGCTCGTGCACGCGTCCGCGGCCCTCGACGTCCCGGTGAGCCTCGAGTCCCTGGACATGAAGGTGGGGCGCTCGCGGGTCGCGTTCGCCCTGTCCGTCGCGGGTCGGCACGACCAGGCTCGCGAGACGCTCACCGAGATCGCAGCGCTCCCGGAGTCCAAGGAGAACCTGCTGTACCCCTTGTGGCTTCCGGTCATGATCCGTGCCGCGATCGGGGCCGGCGACCCGGCGCTCGCCGCACGTCTCGTCGAAGGCGTCGATCCCGTGTTTCCGATGCACGAGGCAGGGCTCGTCGCCGCCAGGGCGGCGCTGGCCGAAGCATCCGGCTCGCTCGAGGCCGCAGCCGACCTCTACGCGGACGCGGCGAAGCGCTTGCGGAGCCTCGGCAACGTCCGCGAGCTCGCCTACGCGCTCCTCGGTCTCGGGCGCTGCCTCTTCGCACTCGGCCAGATGGACGGGGCCACCGCAGCGCTCACCGAGGCGCGCGACCTTCTCGCCTCCCTCGGGTTCCGGCCGCGACGGGAGGAGGCGGAGTCGCTCCTCTCCCGCGCCGCTGTCGCCTCGGCGTAGTCCAGGCCTCCTCGTAGGCTCCCGTCGTGAAGATCGTCACCGTCGTCGGGAACCGGCCGCAATTCGTCAAGTCGGCGCCCGTCTCGGCCACGCTGCGCGGCGCCGGGATCGAGGAGGTCGTGGTCCACACCGGCCAGCACTACGACCGGGAGCTCTCCGAGGTGTTCTTCGAGGAGCTCGGCCTCCGGGAGCCCCGATACCGCCTCGATCTGCACACCGCCGACCCCGCCGCGATGGAGCCCGCGATCGCGGAGGTCGTGCGGGCCGAGTCTCCGGATCTCGCCCTCGTCTACGGCGACACGCACTCGACGCTGGCAGGCGCCCGCGCGGCCGCGGACGCCTCGATCCCTCTCGCCCACGTCGAGGCGGGGCTGCGGAGCGGTGACCTGTCGATGCCCGAGGAGGCGGCCCGCATCGAGGTCGACTCGATGGCCTGGCTCCTCTTCTGCCCGGACCATCGCTCGCGCGAGACGCTCGAGCGGGAGGGAGTGCTCGGACGGATCCACGTCGTGGGCGACGTGATGGCGGACGCGAGCCGGATCTTCGCGCCGATCGCCCGCGAGCGCGTGCCGGTCCCGTACGAGCCCGGCAGCTACGTCGTCGCGACGGTTCACCGGCAGGCGAACGTCTTCCAGCCGAGGCTCGGACGCATCGTCTCGGGCCTCAACCGCCTCGACGAGCTCGTCGTCTTCCCGGCGCACCCGCGAACCCGGGCCCAGATCGAGCGCGAGGGCCTCGAGCTCGCGTCGCACGTCCGGCTCGTCGAGCCGCTCGGCTACCTCGAGCTGGCGGCGCTCGCGTCGCAGGCCAGGGTCGTCGTCACCGACTCGGGCGGGCTGCAGAAGGAGGCGTACTGGTACGGCGTGCCCTGCGTGACGCTCCGCCCCTCGACGGAGTGGGTGGACACCGTGTTCGTGGGCGGGAACGTGCTCGTGGACGACGATCCCGACGCGCTCGTCGCCGCGGTGTCGAACGCCCGGATGCCCGCTCGCCGGCCGGTCCTGTACGGCGACGGCCATGCTTCCGAGCGGGTCGCCCAGGTCCTCCTCGCTACGATCCCCGCCCGATGAAGCGCGACGTCGCCATCGTGGGCGCGGGGTACGTGGGGCTGCCCCTGGCACGGGTCTTCGCCGAGGCCGGGAAGACGGTCGTCCTCGTGGACGTCGCCCCGGACCGGGTCGAGCGACTCGAGCGCGGCGAGAGCTACGTCGAGGACGTCCCCTCCGAGGTGCTCGGGCCCCTCGTCGAGGACGGCAGCATCGCCGCCACGACCGACTACGACGCGCTCCGGGAGGCCGACGCCATCCTCGTCGCACTGCCCACGCCGCTCTCCCGCCAGCGCGAGCCGGACCTCCGCATCCTCCTCGAGGCCTCCGGCGAGATCGCGAAGCGGCTCCGCCCGGGGCACCTGGTCGTCCTGGAGTCGACCACGTACCCGGGCACGACGCGGGAGCAGGTGCTGCCGATCCTCGAGGCCGGCAGCGGCCTGAAGGCCGGCCAGGACTTCCATCTCGCGTTCTCCCCCGAGCGCGTCGACCCCGGCCGCTCGGACTGGACGACGAAGAACGTCCCGAAGGTCGTCGGCGGCGTCGACGAGACCTCCACGCAGGCCGCCGTCGAGCTGTACGGCTCCGCCGTCGAGGAGATCCATCCCGTGTCGTCGCCGGAGGCAGCGGAGCTGACGAAGCTGCTCGAGAACATCTTCCGCTCCGTCAACATCGCGCTCGTCAACGAGCTGGCGCAGCTCTGCGACCGCATGGGGATCGACGTCTGGGAGGTCGTGGAGGCGGCCGCGACGAAGCCGTTCGGCTTCATGTCCTTCAAGCCGGGGCCGGGTCTCGGAGGCCACTGCATCCCGGTCGACCCCTTCTACCTGACGTGGAAGGCGCGCGAGTACGGCTTCTACACCGAGTTCATCGAGCTCGCCGGGAAGGTCAACGAGTCGATGCCGTACTTCTGCCGCTCGCTTGTCTCCCAGGCGCTCAACCACTCGCGCCAGCAGTCGCTCAAGGGGGCGAGGATCCTCGTCCTCGGCGTCTCCTACAAGCCGGACATCTCGGACACGCGGGAGTCCCCGGCCGTGAAGCTGATCGCGCTCCTCCAGAACGCCGGCGCTGACGTCGCGTACCACGACCCCCACGTCCCCTCGTTCGAGGAGAACGGGGTCGCGATGAGCTCCTCGCCCCTCGACCCGGGCGCGTACGACTGCGTGGTCATCGTGACGAACCACTCGGGGATCGACTACGAGCGGCTGGTGGACGACTCCGCGCTCGTGGTCGACCTGCGGAACGCGACGGGCGCCGACGGCAGGCGCTCGGACAAGGTCTGGAAGCTGTGACGGTCCGCATCGGGCAGGCGGGCCTCGGCGCGTGGGGCAGGAACCTCGCCCGCAACTTCGCCGAGCTCGCGGATCTCGTCTGGCTCTGTGACACGGCCGAGGAGAAGCGCGCCGAGTTCACCTTGCGCTACCCGCAGACGCGCTTCACGGCGAGCTTCGACGAGATGCTCCAGGACCCGGACCTCGACGCAGTGGTGATCGCAACTCCGGTGCCCACGCACTTCTCCCTGGCACGCAGCGCTCTTGCTGCGCGAAAGCACGTCTTCGTCGAGAAGCCGCCGGCGATGACCTCGGCCGAGATCGACGAGCTCGTGACCCTCGCGGAGGAGCTCGGCCTCGTCCTCATGCCCGGGCACCTGCTCCTCTACCACCCGGGAGTCGGGATGCTGAAGGAGCTCGTGGACGGGGGCGCGCTCGGGGAGGTCCTCTGCGTCTACGGGAACCGCCAGAACCTGGGCGTCATCCGGCCGTACGAGAACGCCCTCTGGTCGCTCGGCGTCCACGACCTCTCGGTCATCCTCTACCTGCTCGACGAGGACCCGGCCGACGCGGTCGCGCACGGGAGGGACTTCCTCCAGCCGGGCGTCGAGGACATCGTGTTCTGCTTCCTCCGCTTCCCCTCCGGGAAGGTCGCCCACATGCACCTGTCCTGGCTCGACCCGCACAAGATGCGGAAGATGACCGTCGTCGGCACCGAGAAGATGGCCGTCTTCGACGACATGGAGCTCGAGCGGAAGGTGACGGTGTACGAGAAGGCCCCGTGGCGGCCGACCGGGACCTACGGCGAGTGGCAGACGAGGACCGGCGACATCCACAGCCCCAAGATCGCTCCCGACGAGCCGCTGAGGCTCGAGTGCCAGCAGTTCCTGTCCCTCGTCGCCGGCGAGGGCGACCGGCGGAAGGTCGCCGCCGACGGAGCCCGCGTCGTGCGTGCGCTCGAGATACTCACCAACTCCCTGAATGACGGCTGAGGTCCACGAGACGGCGACCGTCTACCCGGGAACGGTGCTCGGGGACGGCGTCAAGGTGCTCGAGAACGCGGTGGTCGGGAAGCAGCCCTCCCTCTCGCCGCGCTCGACAGCGAAGCGCGAGCCTCTGCCTCCCACGGTCATCGGGGACGGGACGATCGTCTCGACGGGAGCAATCGTCTTCGCCGGCGCGACGATCGGCGCGCGGGTCGTCCTCGGCGACCAGTCCTGCGTTCGCGAGCGCGTCACGATCGGGGACGACGTCGTGCTCGGCCGCGGCTCGCTCGTCGAGAACGACACCACGATCGGCGCGATGACGAGGATCCAGGCCGAGGCCTACATCACCGCCTACTCCACGCTCGAGGAGCACGTCTTCGTCGCGCCCTGCGTCGTGACCACGAACGACGACTTCATGGGGCGAACCGAGCAACGGCACGCGCTGATGAAGGGGCCGACCATCCGTCGCGGCGCCAGGATCGGCGGCGGGGCCGTCCTCTGCCCGGGCGTCGAGATCGGCGAGGAGGCGTTCGTCGGCGCAGGAGCGGTCGTGACGAAGGACGTACCTCCGCGGGTCGTCGTCGTCGGGAACCCGGCCCGAGTGCTCCGCGACGTGCCCGAGGACGAGTTCCTATGACGTCAGCGCTTCGCTGGATGCCCGCAGGCGTAGCCAAGAGCGATGCGCGCGGTCGTTCCCGAGAGCCGTAAGAGCTCCTTCAGCCGATCGTCGTAGAGACCGCCCACCTCGCACCCGACCATGCGCTCCCGCACGAGCCGGAGCGCCAGGTTCTGCGCGGCGTGCCCGACCTCGATGAGCTGCAAGCTCGCCTGATGGG
>Ga0209640_10005778_pt1 | contig 10826 bp, 10 predicted proteins | sample RifCSP10_1_FD_184018 | JGI IMG/M metagenome (GOLD analysis project Ga0209640, IMG submission 184018) | Soil microbial communities from Rifle, Colorado - Rifle CSP2_sed 10_1 (SPAdes) (version 2) | ecosystem: Environmental > Terrestrial > Deep subsurface > Rock core/Sediment | place: Rifle...
CAGACGCCACGCGGAGGGCGACGCCCCGACAGTCTGCTTCCGCATCCGGATCGAGGACGTCACCGGCCGCGCCGTGCGGCGGTAGGGCGTGGACGAGCAGCAGGATCGCAGGCCGAGCGCTCGACCCTGGCTGTACGCCGGGCTCGTCACGTTCGTGCTCGCCTGGATCCTCGGACCGCAGACCCTTCGCGACACGATCCCGATCTGGCTCCCCTTCCTGATCGCGCTCGGTCTGGAGCTGAGCTTCTTCGCAGGGGCGTTCCGGCCCACGCCGCACACGCGGCCGGATCGCGGCCCTCAGCCGGCGGATCGCGAGCTCTACGGCTATCCGGCCGTGCTCGAGGACGAAGAGGCCGAGGAGGGCGTGGACACGGAGGCGGACGAAGCCGAGGAGCCCGCGGAGTACGACCTCCCGGAGCGACCGCGAGGTTCGCCGGTCCGCCGGCTCGCGGCCGGGCTCGCAGCCATCGCCGCGCTCGCGCTGCTCGTCTGGTTCGTCGAGAGCCGGTCGGGGTGGGACTCGCTCGACCGCGAGACGCGCGCGGCTGCGGCGGAGCGCTTCTCGGACGAGGCCTCGGTCATCGCGGAAAAGCCGGTCACCGTCCGCTGCGACGAGTCCGGTGACTTCGTCGGCGTGATCCAGCACGCAGACGGCGCCGCGCAGGTCGGCGGCGACACCGCCTACCTCACGCCCGCGATCTGCCTCGCCCTCTACCGGCTCGCCTTCGAGGACGAGGTCGTGTCCAGCCGCACCGCCCGCGCGATCGCGGTGCTCGCGCACGAGGCCTGGCATCTCCGCGGCGTGCGGGACGAAGGGGAGACCGAGTGCTACGCGCTCCAGTCCGGGGTCGGGCTGGGGCAGCGCCTCGGGCTCTCGGAGGATCGGGCGCGGCAGATGATGCGCCAGCAGCTGACCGAGAACGCTCTCCGGGCAGGTGGCAGCTTCGAGTATCGGGTTCCCCCGGAGTGCCGTGACGAGGGCAGGCTCGACCTCGCTCCGGACGACTCACGGTTCCCGTAGGACCCACCCGCGACCGGCCGCGTGGCTAGGCTGGATCGCTCGACCGTCCGCACCCAGCGCCGGGCGCCGAGGCCGAGACGCCCGCCGGCACGGGTGCAGCCGATGAGGAGGTGCGTCGTGCTTCGAGCGGGCTCAGAGCGAGGGAACGGGTCTCGGCCCAGGGTGAGGGCCCGCTGGTCCGCCCGCCCGCTCGCGCGCGAGACGCTGCTCGTCACTGTCGCGATCCTCGCGTACTTCGGGATCCGGAACGCGACAGCCGGGCACTCGAGCGCCGCCTTCGAGGACGCCGACCGCATCGTCGCCTTCCAGGAGCGGATCGGGATCGACTGGGAGGACGAGCTCCAGGGGCTCGTGATCGACCATGGCCTGCTCGTCGACGTCGTCAACTGGGTCTACATCTGGTTCCACTGGCCGGTGATCCTCACCGCGGCGGTCGTCCTCTTCCTCGTGCGCCGCGAGCACTACCGGCTGCTGCGAAACGCCTTCTTCGTCTCCGGGGCGATCGGGTTCCTCTTCTTCGCGCTCTTCCCGGTCGCACCGCCGAGGCTCCTCGACCTCGGGCTCGTGGACACTGTCACCGAGCACTCGTACGCATATCGCGCGCTGCAGCCTCCCGGTCTCACGAACCAGTACGCCGCTTTCCCGAGCCTGCACGCGGGTTGGAACCTCCTGGTCGGGATCGTGCTCTTCCTCGCGTTCACCCACGTCGCCGTTCGTGTCTTCGCGGTCGCAATGCCGGTTGCGATGGCACTCGCGGTCGTCATGACCGCGAACCACTTCGTCATCGACGTCGCGGCTGGTGTCGTCGTGGTGTTGATCGGGCTCGGGACGGCCCTTCTCCCGCGGCTGCGGACGACGGCCGTCTCTACACTGACCGGCGATGGGACTAACCGCGACGGTAGAGCCGACCCACCACCAGCGCAGCATCCGACCACCGTTCGTGGTCGCTCATCGCGCCGGTAACGACCTCGACACGCTGCGCCGCGCCGAGAAGCTGGGCGCGCACCTGGTCGAGGCCGACGTGCGGCTCTTCCGCGGGCGGGCCGTCGTGCGGCACGTCAAGACGATCGGGCCGATTCCCTTCTACTGGGACCGGTGGACGGTCGCATCGCCTTTCCGCCGCTTCCTGGAGCTGTCGGAGGTCGTGGCCCACGCCGCGGAGGGAACCGAGCTCATGCTCGACCTGAAGGGGCCGAGGCGCCGGCTCGCGGAGCTCGTCCTCGGTGAGCTCGACCCGTACCTCGGCCGGCGTCCGCTCACCGTCTGCGCGCGGTGGTGGCAGCTGCTCGAGACCTTCGAGCAGTCGCCCGTTCGGCGGGTCGCGTCCATCGGCAGCGCGCGCGAGCTCCGCGCGTTCCTCCGACGCTTCGCTGGAAAGCGGCTCGACGGGGTATCCCTCCACGAGAGACTCGTGAACGAGGACACCGTTGCCGATATCCGACGGGTGGCCGATCTCGTGCTCACCTGGCCGGTGAACGCACCCGAGCACGCACGCATGCTCCTCGCGCTGGGAGTGGACGGGCTCATCTCCGACCGGGCGGACCGCATCGTCCCCATCGCCTCGCGCTGAATGAACCTGAGCCCCCTCCTCGACGCGGTCGACTCGGCCGCCTCCCAGTTCGGCGCGCTCGACGCCCGCTTCCTGCTCCCGGCCCTCGGCCTCCAGCTCCTCGTGCTCGCGCTGCGCGCGCTGGCGTGGCGAGGCGTGCTCGCGGCCGCCTACCCGGGTCGCCGCATCCCCTTCCTGTCCGTCGGGGCCGCGTACGTCACGGGCGTCGCCCTCAACGCGTTCACCCCCGCGCGCGGCGGCGAGCTCGCGAAGATCGCGATCGTCCGGGCGCGCGTGGCCGGGACGACGGTGCCGACGATCGTGGCCTCGCTGGGCGTCCTGGTCGCGCTCGACGTGCTCGTGGGAGCGGGGCTCCTCGCAGCGGTCTGGGCCACGGGAGGGCTCCCGGTGCTGCCCTCGCTTCCCGGCACTGCAGTCGTGGTTGTGGGAGCCGTCGCGCTGGTCGCGACCGGGATCGGCTCCGGCCTTGCCTACCGCCTCCGGCCGGCTTTCGTCCGCGACGTCCTCGGCCGCGTCGCGCAGGGCTTCGCGATCCTGCGGACGCCCGGGCGCTACCTCGTGACGGTCCTGCCCTTCCAGATGGGAGCCTGGGCCGCTCGGATCGGCGTCGTGTTCCTCGTCCTCTCCGCGTTCGACATCGAGGCGACGCTCCCAATGGCGGCGCTCGTCGTCGTGCTCAACGGAGCGGCGACTGCCACGCCGGTCCCGGGAGGTGCGGGGACGCAGCAGGTCCTCGCGACCTACGCGCTCCACGGCGCGGTGTCCGTGGCCACCGCGGTGTCGTTCTCGGTCGGCCTCCAGCTCGGCGTGACGGTCGTGAACACGCTCGTCGGGCTCACCGCCCTCATGGTCCTCTTCCGCACGGTGCGGCCGCTCGCGGTGGCGTCGTCGACTCGCGCTCTCGTCGCCCGCTCGCGGCCACGAGCGGGCGACGACATCTGACATATCTGAGCGCGCTTACCCGACTGCCCCTTCGGGCACCGGCTCGCCGATCGCTCCCTGTTGCGGCTGCAGGTCGCGGCCGCGAACCATGAAGACGGAGACGAGCACGCCGGCGAAGGCGATTCCCGCGCCCACCCAGAACGCGTTGACGAAGCCGTCGGTGAGCGCCTGCGGAACCGCGGTCCCGCCGGAGACGGCGTCGTCGGTCGTCGTGACGGCGATCGTCGAGAGCAGCGCGATCCCCACCGCGCCGCCGATCTGCTGCGACGTGTTGATCAGCCCCGACGCGAGCCCCGCCTCGTGCGGCTTCGTCCCGGCGAGCGCCGCGATCGTGATCGGGACGAAGGCGAACGGGATCGCCAGCCCGATGATCAAGAAGCCGGGGAACAGGTCGGCCCAGTACGACCCGCCCACCGAGACCTGCGTGAAGTAGAGGAGCCCGATCGTGAGCAGGCTCATGCCGAGCACGAGCGCCGGCTTGACCCCCACCCGGTTGACTGCCGCAGCCGCGACGTTGGCCCAGATCACCGCGGTGCCCGCAACGGCGAGGTAGCCGAAGCCGGTCTCGAGCGGCGAGTAGCCGAGCACCTGCTGCATGTACAGGGTCAGCATCAGGAACATCGAGAACATCGCCGTGCCCATGACGAAGCCGGCCACGTTCGCCGCGGTCAGCGTCTGCAGGCGGACGAAGATCGAGAGCGGAACCAGCGGGTCGCGCTCCCTCCGCTCCCAGAGCAGGAAGGCGGCGTGGAGGATCGCGGAAGCGGCGAAGACGCCGATCGTTTCCGTCGAGCTCCAGCCCCACGACTGCCCCTGGGTGATGCCGAGCACGACCAGGACGAGCCCCGACGTGATCAGCACGGCGCCGAGGACGTCGTGGCTCTGGCCGCGGGCGCCGCGGCTCTCGCCGAGCAGGACGGGCGAGAGGAGGAGGGCGACGAGCCCGACCGGGACGTTCACGAAGAAGATCCACTCCCAGGAGAGGAGATCGGTGAGGATGCCGCCCATGAGCACGCCTGCGGCGGCGCCGAAGCCGCCCACCGCGCCCCAGGCGCCGAGGGCGATGTTCCGCTCACGCCCCTCCGAGAAGGTCGTCGTGAGGATCGAGAGCGCGGACGGCGTGATCGCGGCAGCGCCGAGCCCCTGGAGCGCACGCGCTCCGATGAGCGCCTCGTCGCTCCACGCAAGGCCGCAGAGGAGCGACCCGAGCGAGAAGACGACGAGCCCCACCGCGAAGACCCGTCTCCGGCCGAGGAGGTCCGCCAGCCGGCCTCCGAGCAGGAGGAAGCCGCCGAACACGAGCGCGTAGGCGCTGATGACCCACTGCAGGTTCTCCTGCGAGAACCCGAGATCGAGCTGGATGGACGGCAAGGCGACGTTCACGATCGCGATGTCCAGCACGACCATGAACTGCACGGCGCACAGGAGCGCCAGCGCGAGCCACTTCGTTCGTTCCGAGGCAACCATGCGAGTCCCTTTCGTCAGTTCGCGTTCAAGAGAAGTTGCGATCTTACAGCGATAGCTTTTGAATTGCAAGTGAAAACTACCATCCGACAAGAAGCCGCTGTACAATCGCGAAGCGATGAAGGAGTACGGCCAGTACTGCCCGATGGCGCACGCTCTCGACCTCGTGGGCGAGCGCTGGTCGCTCCTGATCGTGCGCGAGCTCCTGGAGGACCGCCAGCTCCGGTATACGGACCTCCACCACCGGCTGCCAGGCTGCGGAACGAACATCCTCGCTGCCAGGCTGAAGGACCTCGAGCGCGGCAGCGTCGTCCGCCGCCGGCGCCTTCCCCCGCCCGCCGCCTCGACCGTCTACGAGCTGACCGAGTACGGCGAAGGGCTGCGCCCCGTGATGCACCAGCTGGCCCACTGGGGCGCCCGCTCGCTGCGGCCCCCGAGCGAGGACGACGCGCTCGAGCCCGGCTGGCTCGCGGGCTCGCTTCGTATCGGGCTCCCGCCGACGTCGACCTGCATCGAGTTCCGCATCGGCGACGAGGTCGCATTCGTGGCGAACGGTGAGGCGTATCGCGGCAGCGCGGAGAGCCCCGAGGCCGTCGTCAGCGGCGACGTCGACGCCTTCTACGAGCTGCTCGTGAACCGCGACCCGAGCGCCGTCTCGGTCTCGGGCGACGAGAGCGCAGTACGGGACCTGCTCGACACGCTGCCTCCTCGGTGCGGTGAGCCGGCACCGGCGCCGGCGGCCGAGCTCGCGTCCGCCTGATCAGTCGACGAACGGGCGGAGGAGGTCGTCGAGAGCCTCCCTGTACGCGAGCACGCCGTAGCGGCGCAGGGGGTGCGGCGGGAGGAGCGTCTCGTGCAGAACGCCCCCGCTCCGCACGTAGAGAGCCGGCCTGATCTCCTCGTCGGCGTCGAACTCGAGCGTCGCGGCCACGCCGTCCGAGGCCCCGTCCACGAACGCCTCGAGCGGGAGGATGCCCTCGTCGCGAATCCCGTCCTCGCCCGCGGAGAGCACGCGTGCGAGGTAGCCCTTCTGCATGACGAGCTCCGGCGCCCGGTCGAGCTCGGAGAGGACGTAGGGCACGACCTCGTCCGGATCGACGGAGGGGCGCGGAACCTCGATCCCGCACACGGTCTCTGCGAGGCGGCGCGCCAGGATGCGCGCGTTGTAGCGGAGGCCGCAGACCATGCCCGAGACGCTCGCCACTCCGTGCTTGCGGAGCCCCTGCGCCGCCTGGGTCACGTTCCCCGCGAAGAAGAAGCCGTCCAGCGTCACGCTCTCGAACCAGGGCGAGAGCGCGGGCAGCCGCCCGTCCAGCACGGTCGCGAGACCGAGCCTCGTGAGGTCGCGGAGCGGCGCCTCGAACCCGGTGGCGGCGATGACGTCGTCGGCCTCGACGAGGAGCGGCTCGGGCCGCGTCGGGTCCACCGCGTGCACGAGGTACCCGCCGACCGTCCGGTCGATGCGCTGCACCGACGCGTTGAGCACGTATCGCCCCGGGGCACCGCGCACGTGCTCGTCGTACGGAGTCAGGTACCAGGGGCGGAGCGGCGAGCGCGCGAGCCGGCCGAGGTCCGGAGGCCGCGGAGAGACGAGGGTGAGCTCGCGCACGCCGAACCGCGTCAGCGCGTCCCCGATCTCGAAGGCCGAGTTCCGCTTCCCGACGATCGCCACACGCCGGTCGCGGTAGCGCTCCGGGGAGTTCTGGACGCGGACGTAGTGATGCTCGAGCTGGAGGCCGGGAATCGGCGGAACCCACGGCTGCGTCATGCCGACGGCGAAGACGGCCGCACGACAGCGGTACTCGCCGTCCGCGGTGACGAGCACGATCCGGCCCTCCTCGCGCCGCGTCTCGAGCCATGGGCAGCCGTAGCGCACCGGGAGCCGGGCCCGCTCGGCGAACGCGGCCAGCGCAGCCTCCATCTCGTCGCGGGCGGGCCGCCGGCGACCCTCGCCGAGCTTCTCGGCGGCGAGCCCGCGCAGCTCGGGCTCGTCCGCGACCAGGCTGTTCTGGTCGTGGGCCTCGTACTCGCGCGTGTCGCGGGGGACGTCCGCGGCGGCGTGCGTCCAGCTGATCAGGCGCTCGAAGAGCGGGAAGCGCCTGAACATCCCGCCCGGGCCGTCGTCCGCCGAGACGACGGCATGCCTGACGCCGAGGCGGCCGAGGCAGTAGCTCGTCTGCAGCCCGCCCGGACCGCTGCCGACGACGACGACGTCGTAGTCGCCCGGCGGCGACGGACGGTCGTCCCGGGCGCGGTGTCTGACACCCGGCTCGGGCGATCGGAAGCGAAGTCCCTGCTCAGACACGAATCCGTGTTGCGTTCTTAACACTCGGTGTCAGACACCGTTTGTCAATTCCACCGGTTCGCGTCGCGGAGGCGCCGGGCCTCCGCATGGAGCATGCGCAGCATCACGGTAGGGTGCGCGAGCAGGAACGGCTCGAGCTGCGGACCCGGGAGCGTGAGGCAGCGGAGGAGCGTGTCGGCGCGCACGTCCGCGATCGGCACGCCGCCCTGCAGCGCGGTGATCTCGCCGAAGAAGTCCCCGCGGCCGAGCCGTGACCGATCGATCCCGTCGATGACCACCGTCGCCTCGCCTTCGAGGATGACGTAGAACGACCCGCCCGAGATGCCCTGCCGCAGTACCCGCTGGCCGGCGCCGAAGACCTCCTCGTCGAAGGTGTGCGCCACCTCCTCGAGCTCCGCCCAGCGAAGGTCGGCGAAGAGCGTGAGCTGGGCCAGGCGCTCCGTGACCGGAACGGCTTCCATCCGGCGGCGAAATCTACCCGGGCCGGCGCTTCGACGGCACGAAAGGCGGGACGCGCTAGATCAGGCCTCCGCCGTAGCGCCAGGGCCCGGGCTCGAAGCGGATCCCGCGCTTGCGGCAATACTCGCGCACCGAGTCCAGGACGAGTCCGTCCGTCCCCTGGACGCGCCGCCCGAGGAGGTCGAGGACGGCCACGCCCTCGGGCGGGTCGGCGGACGCCTCGAGGGCGAGCACGACGGCCGGCGCCTCCACGCCGCCGCGGAAGCTAGGGACGAAGAGGACCCGCGTCCCCTCGACCTCGAAGCCCCGCGCCTCGCCGTCGGCGATCGCCGAGACCTCGTGCCCGCGGACCGCGAGCAGCTCGTGGAGGTCGTCGATCATCTTGCGCCCGAGCTCCACCTGCCTGGCGCGCGAAGGCATGTGGCTCGCCTTGCCGGTGACCTTCGCCGGGACGCCGATCGCGAACGAGCCCGGGGCGATGTCGGACGTCACGTACGAGCCCGAGGCGACGATCGCCTCGGCGCCGATCCGGCAGCCTGCGTACACCACGGCTCCGAGCCCCACCTGCGAGCGGTCCTCGAGCACGACCGGCGCGAACCGGTTCTCGAAGCCCTCGAGGATCGAGTGGCCGATGTTGTGCGTCACGACCATCGACCGCATCGTCAGGAACACCTCGCGGCCGATCAGGACGGGCCGGCACACGTTCACGAACGCCTCGTCCCCGACGAAAGCGAGGTCGCCGACCGCGAGCACCGCCCAGGGGTCACGATGGCCGCCCCCGCCGAAGCGGACGGACCTCCCTGCCCAGATCCCCCTGCCGACGAACGCGCGCCGGCACAGGAGCTCGAGGTCGGCGCCGAACTGGGTGAGCTCGCCGATGGCGACGATCTCCTCGCAGCGCACGTTCGCGCCGGGGCCGAGCCGGACGCCGTCCTCGAGCACGACCTGCGGCGCGACGATCACGGATCCCTCGGCGAGGACGACACCCTCCCCAACCGAGGCGCCGTGCTCGCGAAGCGTCTGCACCTTCTCGTCCGGAGCGAGGGCCGCGAAGGCGGAGGGGTCGGAGCGGATCGAGTCGAGGAACGCCGGCTCGAGCCGTCCTGCCGACTCGTCGAGGTCGAAGGAGGCTGGCAGCGTGACCCCGTCCAGCGGGATGCCGGCGAGCAGCGGGCGCGCCTCGGGCGAGGCCTCGGCCGTCCGGGCGGCGACCAGTTCCTCGACGTCGCGCTCGGTGATGAAACCCTGCTTCTCGATCGCGGACAGGTCGACCTCGTGTCGCTCGGCGAGCTCGACCGCCTTCCGCGTCGCCTTGCGGTCGGCGACGGCGGGCTTCGGCTCGGCCGGCCTCTCCTCGGCCCTGCCCTCGTCGATGCGCCGGAGCTCGTCCGCACTCTCCGCGACGTAGGCGATCGTCTTCCCGAGCTCGACCTCGACGCCCTCCTCGTAGAGCTGGACGATCGTGCCGGAGCCCGGGGTCTCGACCTCGACCGTCGCCTTCGTCGTCTCGACCACGCACACGGGCTGACCCTGCGCGACCTCTGCCCGGTCCTCGACCAGCCACTCCGCGAGGAGCGCATACTCGGTGTTCGCGTCCTCGCGGGTGAGAACGATCTCCAGCATGAGGGAGCTAGCTTCGCACGCCTTCGAGCGCGAGCACCGCGTCCATCACGTCGGCCACGCTCGGGAGCATCGCGTCCTCGAGCGGACGGGCGGACGGGATGATCCCGTCGCGCGCGGCCACGCGGCGGACGGGCTGCCGCAGGTCGCCCCACGCCAGCTCGGTCACCCGCGCGGCGATCTCGGCTCCGAATCCGCCCGTGAGCGTCCCCTCCTCCGCAGTGACGAGCGCGCCTGTGCGCACGACCGAGTCGAAAACAGGGTCGAGCTCCATCGGCAGCAGCTGGGAGAGGACGACGACGTCGCAGAAGATCTCGTGCTCGAGGATCAGCTCGGTGGCGGCCTCGAGCACGACCGGCGTCATCCCCCCGTACGTGACGATGGTCGCCGCGCCCTCGGAGAACCCGTTGCCGGAGAACGAGAGCGCGGGGTACGGTCCGTCGGTCTCGCGCACGGCGAGCTCCCCGATGTGCCCGTCCTCCGGCCGCCGATTCGGGCGGCCGTACATGAGCTTGTTCTCGACGAAGAACACGGGGCCGTCGTCCTCGACCGCCGCTTGGAGCAGGGCGCGCAGGTCGTGGCACTCGCTTGCTGCGACGACCGTGATGTTGGGCACTCCAAGCAGGAGCTTCTCGAGCGACTGACTGTGCGTCGGCCCGTATCCGCGGCGGCCGCCCATCGGCGTCCGGACGACGAGCGGCACGGTGACCTGGTCGTCGTACATCTCGCGGAACTTCGCGATCCCGTTCACGATCTGGTCCATCCCGAGCGCGATGAAGTCCCCGAACATGATCTCCAGGATCGGGCGCCCGCCACGCAGCGCCAGTCCCGCGGCGACGCCGAAGAGCGACGCCTCGGAGACGGGCGTCGTGAGCACCCGGTCGGGGTAGGCGTCCGAGAGCCCCTGCGTCACCTTGAAGGCGCCGCCGTAGGGATCGAGGACGTCCTCGCCGAGGAGGACGACGTCGTCGCGGCGGGCGAAGATCTCGTGCAGGGCCTCGTTCAGCACCTGGACGCAGCGGCGGGGTTGCGAGTTGCCGCTCACGGGCGAGCCCCCAGGGCGCTCGCAGGGATCGCATGTGGCTCTGAGCCACGAGCGTTGTCAGCCGCAGCCGTGAAGGCGTTCACAGCGAATCCGGGCCGGGCACCGGGAGTTCGTGGCTCTGAGCCACGAGCGTTGTCAGCCCGTGTCCGGCTGGGGGTGCTCGCTATCACGCGGCCTCCGGGGTGGCGGCCGGCGCGGCGTCGGCCGCCGCGACGGTCTCTGCGAGGCGCTCCTCGCAGCGGGCCTCGATCTCGCCGCGCTCGGGGTTGTCGAGCCGCGCTCCGGCGATCGTCAGGGGGTCGCGCTTCCTGCGCTCCTCGATCTCGGCCGGGTCGCGGGTGTCGTCGCCCTTCGAGTGCGGCGCGAAGCGGTACGTGTGGAGGACGAGGAAGAACGGCTC
>Ga0209640_10005779_pt1 | contig 10826 bp, 9 predicted proteins | sample RifCSP10_1_FD_184018 | JGI IMG/M metagenome (GOLD analysis project Ga0209640, IMG submission 184018) | Soil microbial communities from Rifle, Colorado - Rifle CSP2_sed 10_1 (SPAdes) (version 2) | ecosystem: Environmental > Terrestrial > Deep subsurface > Rock core/Sediment | place: Rifle...
GGGGGGGGAGGGAGCAGACCGCGGCAAGCGGTGAGCCCTATGGCAACCATCGACCTCGCCCGCACCCCCTCGTTCCGCCTCGACGGCCGGCGCGCGCTCATCACCGGCGGCGGGCGCGGCATCGGACTGGCGGCAGCATCGGCGCTCGCCCAAGCCGGCGCGCATGTCACGCTCGCCGCCCGCACCAAGGCGGAGATCGAGGAAGCCGCCGCCGCGATCCGCGCGCGGGGGGAAAAGGCCGATGCGCTCGCGCTCGACGTGACCGACATCGAGGCCGCGCGCAAGGCGCTGGCGGCGCGGGAGCCGTATCGGATTCTCATCAACAACGCCGGCATGAACCGGCCAGCCTATCTGCCGGAGGTGAAGGTCGAGGACTTCGACGCCATCTTCGCGCTCAACGTGCGCGCGGCCTTCTTCATGGCGCAGGCGGTGGCGCTGCGGCTGATCGAAGCCAAGCTCCCCGGCTCGATCATCAACATCTCCTCGCAGATGGGCCACGTTGGAGCTGCGCGCCGCACGGTCTATTGCGCCTCCAAGCACGCGATGGAGGGCTTCACCAAGGCGATGGCCATTGAGTTGGCGCCGCATAACATCCGCGTCAACAGTCTCGGGCCGACCTTCCTGGAGACGCCGATGACGCGGCCGTTCTTCGAGAACAAGGCGTTCCGCGACGAGGTGCTGTCGAAAATCAAGCTCGGCCGCCTCGGCCAGCTCGAGGACCTCACCGGCGCCATCGTGTTCCTGGCGTCGGATGCCTCCTCGCTGATGACCGGCTCGGCGCTGGTGCTGGACGGTGGCTGGACCGCGGAGTGAGCAACGCGCCAACCCTGCTCCGCCCTCATCCTGAGGAGCGGCCGCAGGCCGCGTCTCGAAGGACGAGGGCGGCCACATGCTTCGAGACGCGCGCTTCGCGCGCTCCTCAGGATGAGGCCGAGAGAGGCTTCAGCCAAAATCAGAACAGCTTCTTCAGCACCTGTGGATTGAAGCAGCTCACCGGCGGTTTGCCCTCGATCAGCGCGATGATGTTGTCGACGACGACATGGGCCATGCCCTCGCGCAATTCGAAGACGGCGCTGCCGAGATGCGGGGTGAGCACCACGTTCGGCATTTTCAGCAGCTGCGGCGAAACCTCCGGCTCGTGCTCGTAGACGTCGAGGCCTGCGCCCGCGATTTTCTTGTCCTTCAATGCACGCAGCAGCGCGGCCTCCTCGATCACCGGCCCGCGCGAGGTGTTGATGACGAAGGCGGACGGCTTCATCAGCGCAAACTGCCGGTCGCTCATCAGGTGGCAGGTCTCGGGCGAAAGCTGCGGATGGAGCGAGACGAAATCGGCCTCGCGCAGCAGATCGTCGAAGCTGCGGTAGCCGGCGCCGAGCTTTTCTTCTTCCGCCGGCGGAAGCCTGCGCGGGTCGGCATAGATGATCGTCATGTCGAAGCCGCGCGCGCGCCGCGCCAGCGCCTGGCCGATGCGGCCGAAGCCAATGAGGCCCAGCGTCTTGCCGGTTACCGCGGCGCCGGCCAGATGATTCGACTGTGAGCCGGGATAGACGCCTGAGCGGAACAGCCGGTCGCCCTCCACGATCCGACGCGCCACCGACAGCAGCAGGCCGAAGGCGATGTCGGCAGTGGCGTCGGTGACGATCGCCGGAATGTTGGTGACCGGGATGCCGAGCTCGGTTGCGGCGGCAAGATCGATGCGGTCTTGCGTGATGTTCATCGAAGAGACCGCCTTGAGCTTGGGATTGGCGGCGAGCACGTCGCGGTCGACGGTGTCGTGCAATAGCGAAAGCAGAATGTCGCAGCGCTTGACCGCCTCGATCAGCCTGTCCTTCGGCAGCACGCGGCTGGAATCGGGATTAACCTCGACCTCGGCGACCTGCCGCAGCCGCGTGAGCGCGCTCTCGGCGATCGGCTGCGTAACGAAGACCCGCGGCCGGCTCACGACGCCTTGGCCGTCTTCTTGATGGCAGCGTTGACCTTGGGCATCACCTTCTCCGCCAGCAAGGTCATCGAGCGCCTGCCCAGCGCCGGATCGCGCCAGTCCTTGCCGGCGTAGAGCAGCGTGCCGAAGTCGCCGACGTGCTCGCGGAATTTCAGGATCTCGTCGGCGACCTTGTCCGGCGAGCCGTAGATGATCAGCTCGTTGCAGACGCTGTCGAGCGTGATCTCCTCGTCGGGCTGGTCGAGCCGGGTCTTGAACAGCTCGATCCGGCCCCTCTTCAGCTTGGTGAAGAGCTGGCTGTAGTAGTAGCGATAGGGCCCGTTCGGATCGGTGGCGTAGGCCTTCGCGGTCTTGTCGTCGTCGGCCACAAAGATGCTCTTGGCCACGCTCCAGTTGGCCGGATCGGCCGTGCGCCCGGCGCGCTGGCAGCCCTCGACGTAGCGCGGCCAGTGGCTCTTGACCCATTCCGGCATCAGGAAGTTCGCCGAGATCGGGTCCCAGCCGCGCGCCGCGGCCTCGGTGACGCCCTTGGAGAACGGCGCCACCGCCGTCACCACGATCGGCGGATGCGGACGCTGCAATGGCCGCGCAATGTAGCCCTGGCCGATCTCCGGCATGAACTGGCGCTCGACCGCGACGTTCCAGTACTTGCCCTTGAGGTTGTAGGGCGGATCGCTCTGCCAGATTTTTAGCACGTGATTGATGCATTCGAGGAACATCGCGCCGCGGTCGGCGTCGAGGTTGCCGAACGCCTCAGCGTCGGACAAAAGCCCGCCCGGGCTGATGCCGAACACGAAGCGGCCGTCGAGCAGGTGATCGAGCATCGCGATCTGCGAGGCGACCGCGACCGGATGGCTGTTCGGCATGTTGATCGTGCCGGTGCCGAGCTTGATCCGCTTGGTCGCGTCGACCAGCGTGGCGATGAACATCGCGGTCGAGGTGATGTTTTCCGCCTTGTCGGTCGCGTGCTCGCCACACAGGCCGACGGTGTAGCCCAGCTCATCGGCCAGGATGAAGGCCTCGCGGTCCTCGCGCAGCGACGTTCGCCAATCCTTGTCAACCGGGTGGATCGGCATGGTGAAGAAACCGAGGTCCATGATGCTCCTTGATTTTTGTTGGCGGCGCACCGCCGCGGTCGATTTGGCAGCGAATCTAGCGGCACTGGCCCCCTCGGCCGAATTAATATATCGTGGCCTTAGGCATCAGTTTTTCTAATGGAGACGAGCAGGCATGGCCGGCATCGCGCTGCGCCAGATCCAGGCTGTGATCGCGGTCTGCGAGGAGGGCTCGTTCACCCGCGCGGCGGCGCGCGAGAACGCCACCCAGTCCGGCATCTCGCAGCATGTCGCGGCGGTCGAGCGCACGCTCGGCGTGAAGCTGTTCGAACGCTCGGCGGCCGGCGTTAAGCCGACGCCGGCGGGCTTGCGCTACTACCGGCGCTGCGTCGAGGCGGTGGGCCAAATCGAGAGTGCCAACGAGGACGTGCGCAAGTTCGCCAACCTCGTCTCCGGCGATCTGCGCATCGGGCTGATCCCGACGCTCACGCGCGCGGTGCTCGCCCCGACGCTCGAGCGGTTCGCCCCGTGCTACCCCGACGTGCGTCTGCACATCGTCGAGGGCTACAGCGGCGTGCTGACCGACATGGTGCTGGCGGACGATCTCGATTTCGCGGTGGTGCCGACCACGGAGGGGCGCATCGGGCTCATGTCCCGGCTGCTGGTGCGCGACCGCGAGATGCTGGTGTCGGGCCCGCGGCGCGGATTGACGCCACTCGAGCCGGTGCGGCTTAAGGACTGCGGCCCGCTCAAGATCGTCGTGCCCGGCCCCACCAATGTCCGCCGCCGCAACATCGAGGTCTATTTCCACACCCACGGCGTCGAAGTCACCGACATGATGGAAATGGATGCGATGATCGGCACGCTCGAATTCGTCGCGCGCACCGATTGGGTGGCGATCCTGTCCGGCCTGATCTGCATCAACGACATCGGCCGGTCCGAGCGGGTGATCAATCCGATCTATGACCCGCCGCTGATCGCCGACTTCGTGGTGATCTCGCCGGCGCGGCGCACGCTGTCGACCCAGGCGCAGCTTTTCCTGGAATGCTTCGAGGCCGAGATCGCGCAGATCCAGGAGATCTGGGCGCAGACCATCCCGCCGGCGGTCTACCCGGTGCGGCGGCGACGGGCGGGTGGAAGATAGCGCCGCGTCTCCGGCCAACGGCAAGCCACTTGCTCCGCTCATTCCCGCGCACTCGCCGCCGCGAAGCCGAAGCGGCTTCGCTTCGGCGAAGCGGGGAGCGGGAATCCAGCAATTGACATGAAGATTTGAACTGGGTCCCCGCTTTCGCGGGGACGAACGGCGGAAGCTGCACCAACCGCTACACCGCCACCGGTGCGCCCGGCTGCTTGAGTGGATGCGCGCGCTCGAAGGCGTCGTTCTGCATGCAGCTGTCGGCGATCCGCTTCACGGTCGGATAGGCGGCGAGATCGACCTTGAAGAAATTCGCGCCCGCCGCCTGCGAGGCGAGGCAAATGTCGGCCAGCGTGATGGCATCGCCGTGGCAGTAGCGGCCGGTGGCCTTGTCCTGCAGATGCGCTTCCAGCGCGGTGAGCGCGGCGCGGTGCCAGTGCTGCGCCCATTTCATGATGCCCGCCTCGTCGATCTTGAATTCGTGCGCCAGATATTCGCGCACGCGCGGCACGATCAGCGGATGCGAATCGCAGGCGACGATCTGCGCGAGCCCGCGCACCCGCGCGCGGCCCTTGGCGTCCTTGGGCAGCAGCGGCGGATTGGGATGGGTCTCGTCGAGATACTCGACGATGGCGAGCGACTCGAACAGCGCCGGGCCCTCGCCGTCGATCAGGGCAGGGATCGCCATCATCGGATTGACCTTGCGGTAGGCCTCCTCGCGCTGCTGCCCCTTCATCAAATTGACGTCGACCACCTCGTCCGGCTTCAGCCCCTTCAGATTCATGGCGATGCGCACGCGGTAGGTCGCAAGCGACCGCCAGAAGGAAAACAGTTTCATTGCAATTCCTCCCTATGACTTGGTTCCGCCGGGGTCGGCCTTGAGTCCGGCCGCCGCGATGCCGGCGATGGCGCAGGCCTCGTCCTTGTCGGCGGTGTCGCCGGAGATCCCGACGGCGCCGATGATGTCGCCGCCGCCATCCTTGATCAGCACGCCGCCCGGATTGGTCACCATGCGCCCGCCGCTTGCGGCCGCGAGCATGGTGAAGAACTGCGGGGTCGCGGCCGCCCGCTCGGCGAGCGTGCGCGAACCGAAGCCCATGCCGAGCGCGCCCCAGGCTTTGCCGAAGGCGATGTCAAAACGCAGGATGCCGGAGCGGTCCTCGCGCTTAAACGCGACGAGGTGTCCGCCGGCATCGAGCACGACCACGGAGAGCGGCGCGCAATTGGTGTCACGCCCCTTCTTGAGCGCGACGTCGACGATGGTGGAGGCTTGGGCGAGAGTGATGCCTGGCATATCGGCTCCGATTGCTTTGGAAGGAAGAGGTGGCGTCAGGCGGTCTTGCGAATCCGCCAGTAGGTCGAGACGTTCGAGACCTCGTCATTGCCGGTCAGCGTGCGCTTGGCCTCCTCGAAGCAGGCAAGCGTCTGCGTCAGCAGCGGCAGCTCGAGGCCGCGCTGCTCCGCTTCCGCCAGCATCGCATTGACGTCCTTGATGCCGCCGTCGAGGCTGAAGGTGAATTTCGCGTCCGTGGGCTCGTTCTTGAGCCTTGCGATGATGCCGGGCATGCGCTGCTTGAGCACGGTTGCGGCGCCCGACGTCTCGGACAGGAAGTCCAGGAGTTCCGCCGGATCGATCTTGAGCGGCTTGCACAGTGCCAGCTGCTCGCCCAGCGCCTGCCAATAGATCATCAGCGGAAGATTGACCGCGAGCTTGAGAAGCTCGCCGCAGCCGACCGGTCCGGCATGCATCACGCGCCGGCAAATCTGTTCGAGCACCGGCCTGGCGCGCGCGGCGTCGGCCGGCTCGGCGCCCATCAGGCCGAGCAGCCGGCCGGCCCGCGCCGGGATGACCGAGCCGCTCACCGGGCACTCGACCAGGGCCGCGCCCTTGGCGCGCACCTTCTCGGCCAGCGCCACCTGCACCTCCGGCGGCACCGTGCTCATCTCGATGAACAGCTTGCCCTTCACGTCCCCCGCCAGCAGGCCCTGCGGCCCGAGATACACGGCCTCGATCGCAGCGCCGTCGATCAAGAGCGAGATGACGACCTCGGCGGCGCCGGCGAGCTCGGCCGGGGTGCGGGCGACGCCGGCGCCGGCGTCGGCGAGCGGCCTGGTCTTCTCCGCGGTCCTGTTCCACACCGACAGCTTGTGCCCAACCTCCATCAGCCGCGCGCCGATATTCGAGCCCATCGCGCCGATGCCGGCGATGCCGATGTGCATGCTGCTCTCCCTCGATTGGCCTGGACGATAGGCGATCCACGTGGAGCACGAAAGTCCGTCGGGCATCGCGACCCACGCGCCGGCGCTTGGCGTGGGCAGCCGCGCGTCATAGTGTTTGCCGGGTCGGCGGGATTCGGCTGCCGCGCAAACGATGGGGACAGGGATGAGTCCGGCGAAAGCCAACAACAAGACGGTCGGCGTGATCGGCCTCGGCATCATGGGCGGCTCGTTCGCCCGCAATCTGGTCGCCGCCGGCTGGCGCGTCGTCGGCTACGACATTGACGCGGCCCGCCGCCGGGAGCTGTCCAAGGCCGGCGTCGAGATCGCCCGCGACCCCAAGGCGCTGGCCGCCGCCGTACCCATCGTCATCACCAGCCTGCCGAAGCCGGTGGCGCTGATCGCCACGGCGAAGACGATCGCCGCCGCCAAATTGCCGCGCCGCATCGTCTGCGAGTGCTCGACCTTCACCATCGAGGACAAGGAGAAGGCCGAGAAGGCGCTGCGCGCGGCCGGTCACGTCATGCTCGACTGCCCGGTCAGCGGCACCGGCTCGCAGGCCAAGACCGGCGATCTCGTGATCTACGCCAGCGGAGAATCCAAGGCGATCGCCAAGGTCAAGCCCGTGTTCGCCGGCTTTTCGCGCAAGACCTACGACGTCGGCGCCTTCGGCAACGGCAGCCGGATGAAGTATGTCGCCAACCTCCTGGTCGCGATCAACAACGTCGCCTCGGCCGAAGCCATGGTGCTCGGCATGAAGGCTGGGCTCGATCCCAAGTCGATCTTCGACATGATCTCCAACGGCGCCGGCAATTCGCGCGTGTTCGAGCTGCGCGCGCCGATGATGGTGAAGAACCGCTACGACCAGCCCACCATGAAGTGCTCGGTGTGGCAGAAGGACATGGACGTCATTGGTTCCTTCGCCAGGAAGCTGAAGGTCCCCACCCCGTTGTTCAGCGCGACGCTGCCGGTCTATGCCGCGGCGCTGAAAGGCGGCCACGCCGAGGACGACACCGCCGCGGTCTGCGCGGTGCTGGAAGCCAAGGCGGGCGTCAAGCGCCGCAAGGGCCGGTAGACCCATCCGCGGCGATCAGGCGGCCTGCCCAAAGTTGCATCACAACGAATCCCGTTCGCTGTGCGCATTTGACGGCTTTCAGCCGGCCCAACCTCATGTAAGCTTCAGCCGGCCCTGTGGGACCGAGAAGGGGATTGGGGTGGGATGAACTTAAACTTCTGGCTGATCCAGACGTTCAACGGCATTTCGTACGGCGCGCTGCTGTTCCTCGTGGGCAGCGGCCTGTCGCTCATTTTCGGCGTGATGCGGATCGTCAATCTGGCGCACGGCTCCTACTTTCTGCTGGGCGGCTATGTCGCGCTGTCGGTGATCTGGACCACGGACTCCTGGCTGCTCTCGATACCGGTGGCGGCGCTGAGCATCGCGGCCGTAGGACTGCTGATGGAACGCCTGTTCCTGCGCTCCTCGGAATATGCAGACCTCCGCAATGCGATCATCGGGCTCGGAGCGGGGCTACTGATCCACCAGGCGATTGGCGGCGGCTGGATGTGGCTCATCGGCATCGTCGCGGCGACGGTCGTCGTGGTGATGCTGGTGTTGAAGCGCGTTTCCATCATCCCGATCGAAGCGGATCCCCTGCGCCAGGTGCTGTTGACGGTCGGATTCGCGTTCCTGTTCCAGCAGGCGGCACTCGATATCTGGACCGGCAACAATTTCGACATTAACCCACCCGAGGCGCTGTCGCAGAGCGTGGTGGTGGGCGGGATTTATCTGCCGCTCTACCGCGTCTTCATGATCGCGTCGGCGGCCGTGATCGGGCTTGGCCTTTGGCTCATCATGGAAAAGACCCGCATGGGCGCGGCGGTGCGCGCCACCGTCGACGACGCGCAAATGGCGCGCGGCGTCGGCATCGACACCTCGCGCATCTCCATGCTGATCTTCTCGCTCGGCGCCTTCCTCGCGGCACTGGGAGGCGTGATCGGCGGCGCGTTCCTTGGAATCTATCCCGGGCTCGATTTCGAGATGCTGCCGCTGGCCTTCGCGGTGGTGATCATCGGCGGCATGGGAAGCCTGGGGGGCGCCGCGATCGGCGCGTTGGCCGTGGGCCTGGCCGACAATTTCGGCAAGGCGCTGTTTCCCGAGATTTCCTACTTCACCCTCTATGCACCGATGGCCTTGATCCTGGCGATCAAGCCGACCGGATTGTTCGGACGTGAGTGAGCGGGTGCCGATGACCAGTCACACCTTCAAGATCCTGGCGGTCGTCGTGGCGCTCGCCGCGATCGCGATCGTCGTTCCGAACACCAACTCGTTCGTGATCCTGCTCGCCACGCGCGCGCTCGCGTTCTCGATCCTGGTGATGAGCCTGGACATCCTGCTCGGCTACACCGGCCTCGCCTCGCTCGGACAGGCCGCCTATCTCGGCGTCGGCGCCTACGCAACGGCGATCCTGGCCACAAAATTCCAGTTCGGGCTGGGATGGGACTTCTGGCTGGTGGTCGTCTTCGGATTTCTGATCGGGGCCGCGCTGGCGGCTGTTTTCGGCCTGCTGGCGATCCGCGCGAGCGGGGTTTATTTCCTGATGATCACGCTCGCGCTCGGCCAGTGCGTCTGGGGTTTGGCCTATCGCTGGAATTCGCTCACCGGCGGCGACAACGGGATCAACCTGCGCCAGCGTCCCAAATTCGGCATCGATCTCGCAAACGAGCTAACGTTCTTCTACCTGGTGTTCGGCTTCTTCGCCGTGTCGCTGCTGCTGATGTACACGCTGGTGCGCTCGCCGTTCGGCCGCAGCCTGGCCGGCATTCGCGAGCGCGAGCTGCGCATGAAAATTCTCGGCTACAACACCTGGCTGCACAAATACATCGCCTTCATCATTGCCGGCGGCTTCGGCGGCCTCTCTGGCGTCTTGTGGGCGCATACCGCGGGCATCGTGAGCCCCGAGAACGTCGTCCTGACCACCTCGGTCGACGCGCTGCTGATGGCCGTCCTGGGCGGCGCCGGCACGCTGGTCGGCGGCGTCATCGGCGCCATCATCGTCTTCGGCTTGCGGGAATATCTCAGCACGCTGGTCCCCTGGTGGCAGTATGTCCTCGGCGGGGTCTACGTGCTGACGATCCTTTATCTGCCGACCGGCCTGATGGGCATTCCAGAGCGCATCCGGCAGCGGCGCGCGACCCCCGACAAGCCGGGGGAAACCAAGAAATTGGCACCGGTGACGTCCTGAATTGACCGGGACGCCACGACAACAGAGGAGGTAGGACGATGACACGCACTCTCCGACTAAGAATTGGTCCGCTGCTGATGGGCGGCTCCCTTGTGCTCGGCGCGAGCGTCGTTTCGACGGCCAAGGCCGAGGAATTGCGCATCGGGTTCCTGGCGCCGACCACCGGCATTTTCGCCCAGGTCGGCAAGGACATGGTCGACGGTTTCAAGATGTACCTGGACGAGAAGAAGAACAAACTCGGCGGCGCCGACGTGAAGTTCATCGTCGAGGACGAGCAGGGCAAGCCCGACACGGCCGTGACCAAGGCCAAGAAACTCGTTCTGCAGGACAAGGTGCACTTCTTCGTCGGCGGCCTTTTGGCCTCGAGCGGCTACGCGCTGGCGCCGGTGAGCACGAGCGAGAAAGTCGTCTATATCTCCTCGGTCGCGGCGGCCGACGACCTGACGCAACGCGATCTGCCCAAGTACCCCTATTTTATCCGCACCGGCTGGTCGAGCTCGCAGCCGAGCCATCCGTTCGGGCAATGGGCGTGCGACCAGGGCTACAAGAAGATCGTCGCCATCGGCGCCGACTATGCCTTCGGCTACGAGGTCGTCGGCGGATTCCAAAGGGCGTTCGAGGCCTGCGGCGGCCAGATCGTCCAGAAAATCTGGCCTCCGCTCGGAACCAAGGATTTCGGGCCTTACATCCCGACCATCAAGGCCGACGCCGATGCGATCTTCTCGCTCATGGTCGGACCGATGTCGCTACAGTTCCCCAAGCAGCTGAAGGCGGCCGGCAACAAGAAGCCGGTGATCGGCGGCGGAACCAGCTACGACGAATTCGTGCTGCCGGCGATGGGCGACGAAGTCGTCGGCCACATCTCGGCGCTGCAATACAGCGCCGCCATCGATACGCCGAAGAACGCGGCGTTCGTGAAATCCTACCGCGCCAAGTTCGGCAAAGTGCCGTCGTATTACTCTGAGACCAACTACACGACCGCCCAGATGATCGATGCGGTCATGACGACCAACAAAGGCAAGTACCCGGGCAACGAAGCCTTCATCAAGCAGCTCAATGCCATCAAAATCGATTCGATCCGGGGACCCGTCAGCATCGACGACATGCGCAACCCGGTGCAGAACATCTACATCAAGAAGGTCGAGAAGAAGAAGATGTTCGGCTATACCAAGGACGAGCTCTGGAACACCGTCATCAAGACCTACACGAACGTCAATCAGTTCGGGCAGTTCAAG
>Ga0209640_10005780_pt1 | contig 10825 bp, 15 predicted proteins | sample RifCSP10_1_FD_184018 | JGI IMG/M metagenome (GOLD analysis project Ga0209640, IMG submission 184018) | Soil microbial communities from Rifle, Colorado - Rifle CSP2_sed 10_1 (SPAdes) (version 2) | ecosystem: Environmental > Terrestrial > Deep subsurface > Rock core/Sediment | place: Rifle...
GAGCTGATGTCGAATTACGTCGACGGAGAGCTCGATCAGGAGGGCCGCAAACGCGTCGAGCGTCACGTTCGCTTCTGCCACCGCTGTCATACGGTGCTCGGCAACCTCCGCCAGACGCTCGGCCGGCTGCGCGGGCTCCAGGAGACCGAGCCCACGGGCGGCGACGACCCGGCCGCCGTGGCAGCCCGCGTCGCCCGCAGCTGGCGCGAGCAGGCCTAGCCCGCCTCACCGGCGCCACCGGGCCGCAGCCGCCGACGCGGCCCGGTGGCGAGCACTTGCCTAACGGGGAGGCCTGGTCGGCATGAAGTTGCGGTCGACCTTGCCCGCGGAGACCTTCCCGAAGGGCGATGTGAAGTTGCGCACCCCGACGTGGACGAACCAGACGCCCTTGGTACCGGGCTTGCCACCGTGCGCGTCGGCTTCGAGGTCGTGGAAGTGCGTGAACCCCGGCCCGTACAGTCGATTCACCCGGTTCCGGTCGGCCTTCGTAAAGACCCCGGGAACGCCGATCGCGACCCAGTTCAGGTTCCTCGTCTTGGCCAGGTTCATGCTGTCGAAGTGCAGCGCGAGGACGAGCCCGCCCGGCAGGGCCATGATCTCGTGGTCGGCCATCGAGTTCATCCCCAGAGACTTGCCCGACTCGAAGTTCTGGACGAGCTGCTTCCAGAACTTCGCGTCGAGCTTGCCGAGCGCGGGCTCAGGGCTCGGCGCCGCGCTCGATGCCCCGAGAACAGCTGCGGACAGGGCTCCGGTGGCCACGAGGGCCGTGAGAGCGCCGCCGATGAGCCGGCGGCGTGAGCGATCCCGAAGAAGCTTCAGCATGACCCCTCCTTGGTAGACGACGGCTACGAAGGAGTTCGATGCAGGTACCCCGCCCCGAGATTCGGCGAATCGCCGCTACGGCTCTTCGAGCCTGATCCGCTCGACGACGGCGTGCACGGTCGCGGGGGCGGGTTCCACCGGCTCGACGCTTCCCAGCGTGCGGAGCTGCTCGAGCGTGCGTGTGAACGACTCGAGCATCGCCTGGCAGCGCTTGCAGCGCGCGAGGTGCCGCCTGACCCGGGTCCGCGTGCGCGCGTCCAGCTCGTCGTCGAGGTAGTCGGACAGGCGGTCGCGCGTCTCGCGATGGGACGCGACCCAGGGCTTCATGAGGAGGCTCAGCACGCTTGCTTAGACGCGGTGGATCGTCGCATCGTTGCAGCATCGTACGATCTCTGTGTGACGCTCGGCGAGCAGTCGGATGCCGAGCTCGTGCGCCTGGCGCAGGAGGGAGACCTCGACGCCTTCGCCGAGATCGTGCGGCGGCACGAGCATCGGCTCCGCATCGTGCTGCTGCGCATCCTCGACGACTCGCGTGATGTCGAGGAAGCGGTGCAGGACTCGTTCGTCCAGGCGTGGCGGAACCTCGACCGCTTCCGCGGCGAGGCCGCGCTCTTTACCTGGCTCTACCGGATCGGCGTCAACGCTGCGCTGGCCCGTACCCGGCGCAAGGGGCGCGCGATGACGAGCCTCGAATCGATGGACTCCGAAGGCGCGTCTCAGGTGTCGCGTGAGGTCACCCCCGAGGCGGCAGCCGAGATGCGGGACGTGCGCGACCGCGTCGTCGCCGCGCTCGGGCGACTTCCCTTCGAGTACCGGGAGGCGGTCGTCCTCCGCGATGTCGTGGGGCTCTCGAACGAGGAGGTCGCCCGAGCTCTCGACGTCAGCCTGGCCGCGGCGAAGAGCCGGATCCATCGAGGCCGCCTCCAGCTTCGCGACCATCTCGAGGCGCTCGAGGAGGACTGAGCGAGCCGATCGCATGGCTCATGACGATGTGAATCGATCGAGGCTCGCAGGGCGTCGAAGTTCAGGCGCTCGGCCTTCTGCCATGCACGCCTCTCGCCTTCTCACCGCAGCAGCCGGCGGCTACCTCCTCGGCACCGTTCCGTCTTCCGATCTCGCCGCGAAGCTCGCGACCGGTGGATCCGTCGATCTCCGCTCGAACGGGAGCGGCAATCCGGGCGGAACGAACGCGCGGCGGGTCCTGGGGCGAAACTGGGGCGTCGCCGTCATCGCCGCGGACGTCGGAAAGGGGTTCGTGGCCTGTGGCTGGGGACGTCGCAGCGCAGGCGATCTCGGTGCGCACGTGGCCGGCGTCGCCGCCGTCGTAGGGCACTGCTACCCGCTCTGGACGCGGCGTCGCGGCGGCAAGGGAGTCGCCACCAGCGTCGGCCAGTGCCTGTACACGTTTCCGGCGTACGCGCCGCTCGACATCGCGATCGCGACGACGGTCGCGCGGGTGCCCGGTATCCGGCGACCGGCTCTCGTCTCGGTTGGCGTTTCCTCGCTCGCGTGGTTGCTGGCTGCAGTTCTCTGGTGGAAGCGCCGGCTCCCGAACCTCTGGGGGCCCCAACCTACCGTCGCCCTTCCTCTCGCCAACGCGGCCACGGTGCTCGTCATCGCGTCGCGGGCGGCCCTGCTGCTCCGCCGGCGCGAGCCCGACGAGCTCGCGCTTCCACGATGAGCCGGGTCGCGATCTGCACGGACTCCAGCGCGCTCTTCCCGCACGGCGTCGTCGCGCGACTCGGGGTCACGGTCGTTCCGATCGCGATCACGCTCGACGGCGCCCCGTTCGAGGAGCGCGACGACACGCTCGACGACTTCTACGCCCGGCTGCGCGCCGGCGCCAAGGTCACGACGTCCCAGCCGAGTCCGTGGGCATTCCTGGCGGCCTACAGGCACGCGGCGGCAGGCGGTGCGTCCGAGGTGCTCTCGATCCACCTCGATGCTCGAGTGTCGGGGACCCTGGGCTCGGCCGAGCTCGCCGCACGTGACGCTCCGATCCCCGTGAGGGCGGTGAACACGAGCACGGTGAGCTTCGGTGTCGGCCTCTGTGTTCGCGCGGCGGCAGAGGCTCTTGCGGACGGGGGCTCGGCGGCCGAGGCGACTCGGGTGGCAGTGTCGGCGGGCTCGCTGCTCCGGAACGTGTTCGTGGCGCACTCCGGCCCGCCCGGTCGGCTGCCCCGGGCATCGGGCTGGTCGCTGCTCGAGTTCGCCGAGGGCAGAGCCGTCCCGAGCGCCGCAGGGGACGGTCTTTCGGGAGCGCTCGAGGCGATGGCCGCCCGGGTCGGCGAAGGCGAGGGCGAGGGCCCGCTGCGCGTCGCGGTCGGTCATGCGTCGTCGTCCATGGAGCACGCAGCCGACGCACTTGCACTCGCTCTCGCCAGCATGCCGCACGTCGTGGACGTCGAGCGCTACCGCGTCGGGCCGGCCGTCGGCGCACACACGGGAGGTCTCAGCTTCGGCGCCTTCTGGTGGCCCGCGGCGTGAACCGCTGAACCGCACAGGCGTGCTCGTACATCAGAAAGTTCTGATATAAAGCGACCGTGAGCAGTCTGCTCGAGTCCGCGCCGTTTCGGATGCCGGCGGCGCCGCTCGCCACCGACCTGGTTGCGAAGTACTTCCGCGGGCTCGGCGATCCGAGCCGGCTTCGCATCCTCGAGCTGCTGCGCGACGAGGGAGAGCTGAGCGTCGGCGAACTCGTTGGGCGGCTCCAGCTGTCGCAGCCCAAGGTCTCGAACCACCTCGCGTGTCTTCGCTGGTGCGGCTTCATCGACGCGCGCCGGGACGGACGAACGGTGTACAACCGGATTGCCGATCCGCGCGTCGAGGCGGTGCTCGACCTCGCGCACGCCTTGCTGGCGGACAACGCCGAGCACGTGGCTGCCTGCTGCCGAATCGAGGAGCCCGAGCGATGAGGCGGCCGCTGGTCGAGATCCTCTACTTCGAGGGCTGCCCGAACCACGAGGGGGCGCGAGCGCTCGTCGAGCGCGTCGCGGCCGAGCTGCGGGTCGCGCCCGAGCTCGAGCTGGTACGCGTTCCGGACCCAGAGGCGGCCGTCGAGCGGCGCTTCCTCGGCTCGCCCACGGTCCGTGTCGACGGCCGCGACGTCGAGCCGGGAGCGGACGAGCGCTCCGAGTTCGTCTTTTCCTGCCGTGTGTACAGGACCGCGCACGGCTTCTCCGGGCAGCCCGATCCGAAGTGGGTCCGGGATGCCCTCCGAGACGCAACTGCAGCGTGAACACGGACCGCAGCCATACCGGCCGGATCCGGCACCTCGCCTGAGCTCGCTCGTGGCCCTCGACCACCTGTTCGACGCAGAGCTCCAGCACCGGCCCGGGATCGCTCCGCTCGTGGCCGAGGGCGACGGCGTCCTGGTGGGCAGCGGCGATGGCAGGGTGCACGGCCCCTCGCTCGCCGGAAGGCTCGTATGGACGCTCTTCGAGGAGCCCGGTGAGCTCGTTTGCGCGATGAGCCCGACGCTCCGCCTCGAGATGGACGACGGGGCCGAGATCGTCGTGGACGGTCGTGGCTATGCCGCCCGCGAGCGACCTGGGGGACACGCCTGGCGGGTCGCCGCCACCCTCCGCTTCCGCACCGACGACGTGGGCTACGCCTGGCTCGACGGGGCGCTCGGGCTCTGGGAAGGCCGCTTCGACGCCCGGCGTGGCCACGCGCGCTACCGCGCCTACCTCCAAGTCGACGACAAACCGGAAGGAGGGCGGGTACGCGCACGCAAGTAGACGCCCTGACCGCTGCCGCGATCCCGCCGGCGCGGTGGGGAAGGGAGCGTCTCCGCGGGCTCTCGGAAGCCGAGCGCCGGATCTACCGAGGCGTCCTCCGAGCGTTCCGGGCGGGATCGCCACCCGATCGCAGCGCCGTCGTCGCCGCCGCCCAGCGAGCGGGGCTCGATGCCGAGCGCACCCTCCGGCTGCTCGCGCGCGAGGATCTCGTCCACCTCGACCGCGACACAGGCACGATTCGGGTGGCTTATCCGTTCTCGGGCCGGCCGACGCCGCACCGGGTCCGCTTCCCGGACGGCCGGGAGGCGTTCGCGATGTGCGCCATCGACGCGCTCGGGATGGCCCCCATGTTCGGCGAGGCGATCGAGATCGTCTCCTCCGATCCGCTCACGGGCGAGGAGATTCAGGTCGCGCTCGCACCAGAAGGAGTGGGCGACTGGCAGCCGGCCGAGGCCGTGGTCGTCTGCGGCACGAGCGGCAGCGGCGCGTCGAGCTCGAGCTGCTGCCCGGTCCTGAACTTCTTCGCCTCACGGAAGAACGCCGAGCGCTGGCTCGCATCGCGGCCGGCCGTACGGGGAGCGGTGATCTCCGTGTCCGAGGCAATCGCCGCGGGACGCACCGTCTTCGGCGACGTCCTCGACGGAGAGAAGGCGTGATGACGACCACGATCGACCGCGAGCACGTCCAACGGCTGATCGACGAAGGGGCGCAGATCGTCGAAGTCCTGCCGCAGGCCGAGTACGAGGACGAGCACCTGCCGGGGGCGGTCAACGTCCCGCTCAAGGAACTCGACCCCGAGCGGGTCGCACTGCTCGATCGCTCACGTCCGATCGTCGTCTACTGCTACGACTGGCAGTGAGACATGAGCCCACGGGCCGCGTCGCGGCTCGAGAGCCTCGGGTTCGAGCAGGTCTACGACTACGCGGCCGGCAAGGCCGACTGGGGAAGCTTCGGCCTGCCGCTCGAGGGAGCTGAGCCAAGCGAGACGCGGGCGGGCGCCCACGTCCGCACCGACGCCCCCAACTGCGCACCAGACGACCGTCTCCTGGAGATCTGCAAGCGCCTGGAGGAGTCAGGCTGGGAAACCTGCTTCGTCCTCGACGAGAAGGGCGTCGTCCTCGGCCGGATCGGGCGGCGTGCGATCCGTGCGGGAGCGGACGTCTCCGCCGAGGAGGCAATGACGCTCGGCCCGAGCACGGTCCGGCCGAGCGCGAGGCTGGAGGCGATCGTCGAGCGCATGCGTCGCCAGAAGCTAACCACCCTGCCGGTGACCCGATCGGACGGACGACTCGTCGGCCTGCTGACTCTGCGCGATGCGGAGCAGGCCCTGCGGCGACTCGGACGGTAGGGCGAATGACAGAGCATCGGGCGGGAGGGCTGGTGCATCGAATCCTCGAAGGCTGACGCCGAGCGCACGCGCGTCGGTCACTGATGAGAGTCACCGAGAGGAGGCCGGAGTGAAGGTGGCGATCATCGGGACTGGAAACATGGGGACGGGGCTCGGTCGCCAGTTCGCGGCTGGCGCGCACGAGGTGATCGTGGGCTCTCGGGACGCACAGCGGGCGAGGGCGAAGGCGGCCGAAATCGGAGCGAGCGGAGCCGGCACCTACGCCGAGGCGATCGCACAGGCGGACGCCTTCCTCCTCGCCGTCAACTGGTGGGACATCGAAGACGTCTTCCCGCAGCTCGGAGGCACGGACGGCAAGATCCTCATCGACTGCACGCTGCCCGGAATCCGCAGACTCTGTCTGATCAGCAAACGCATAGTGCCCATTTGCAGGCACTTCGAGAGACGGGAGCGACGGGACTCGAACCCGCGACGTCCGGCGTGACAGGCCGAGTCAAGGGTCACGACCGTCGGCGACGATTGACGCGGAATCGCTCTATTCATGCCGCTTTGCGCGCCTATCGCGCTTCGATCACGCATTGTTATGCGGAGCTGACCTTCGGACGTTTGCTGCCCGTCTGCTGCCCGCTTCCGGCCCGTCTGCTGCGCCCGAGCCGCGCGCCGCCGAATTGGCACTCGCGGCCCGGGGGTCTGGTCGCATCGGCTCGTGTCCTGAGTCGATCTGCGCCAGCTCTCCCGACTGATCGCGCTTCGTTCGTCTCCGAACAGCAAAGCGGCGACGCGGGACATGCGCGACGGGAAGAATGAGCGAACCGCATGCTCGAGCGGAAGGTGATCACCGTCCTCTTCGCCGATCTCGTGGGCTCGACGCAGCTCGCTGCAGGCCTCGATCCTGAAGACCTGCGCGAGGCCATGAGCCGCTACCACGAGGCGGTGTCCGACGCGATCACGGACCACGGCGGCACCCTCGAGAAGTTCATCGGCGACGCCGTCCTCGCCGTCTTCGGCTACCCGTCGACCCATGAGGACGACCCCGCCCGGGCGCTGCGAGCCGCCTTCGCCGTGCGCGACGCGGTCGCCGGTCTCGAGCAGGGTCTCGAGGTCCGGGTTGGGGTAACGACGGGCGAGGTGGTGGCCGATCCCTCCGCTGACGCCCGAGGAGACTTGCTGGTGACCGGGGACGTGCTGCACCTCGCCCAGCGTCTGCAGGCGGCGGCTGCGCCGGGCGAGATCCTGGTCGGAACGCGCACGATCGCAGACGCGCCCGGCGTCGTCGACGCGGAGCAGGTGGGCGATCTGCAACTTCGCGGGCTGCCCGACGTCAGGGCGGCGTACAAGGCCGTCGCGCTGCGCTCGGTCGAGCGTCTCGGGGTCGTCGTCGAGCCCACGTTCGTCGGGCGCGCGAGCGAGCTGGCCCTGCTCCGCCTCCTCTACCACCGCGTCGTCACCGAGCGACGCTCGCACCTGGTCACCGTCGTCGGCCCCGCCGGAATCGGGAAAACACGACTCGTGCAGGAGTTCGTCCGGACGATGCGGCAGGAGGCGGCGCCTCCGACGATACGGGGAGGAACCTGCAAGCCCTACGGCGAGGCCACGGTGCTCTGCCCGATCCAGCCGCTCGTCTTCGACGAACTGCCGCCCGAGGTCGAGGAGCAGGTGCTCGAGCCGAGTGCGTTTCTCGATCTCGTCACGGAAGCAATGAGACGGCTCCATGCCGATTGCGGTCTTCCCGACGACCGTTGCGAGCGGATCGCCCGCGTGGTGACCTGGATCTGGCGCCGTGACCTCGAGCTCGAGCCCGCTGCGGATCGCGACGAGGTTCTGGGCGTCTGGCGCGTTCCCCTCGAGGCGCGTGCCCGGCTCGGAGCAGTGCTCGCGGTCTTCGACAACCTCCAGTGGGCGGGCGACGAGCCGCTCGACTTCGTCGAGTCGTTACCGGCGAAGCTCGGTGAGCGCCCCGTGCTCGTACTGGCTGCGAGCCGGCCGGAGCTCCTAGAGCGTCGCACCTCGTGGTCGGGCGGTCGGGGCGACTCGTCGGTCTTGTCGCTCCGCGGCATCGCAGACGAAGACTCGGCGCAGCTGATCGGCGAGATCCTGAGGGGAGACGTCGACCCTGAACTCATGCGGGTCGTGAGCGAGCGTGCGCAGGGCAACCCGTACTTTGTCGCCGAGCTGACCCGAAACCTGGCTGAGACCGGTCAGGTGGAGGAGTCCGCCGGGGCGTGGCGTCTCGACCCCTCGAAGGGAGAGCCGAAGCTGCCCGACTCGGTGTATGCAGCCGTGGCCGCAACCATCGATCGGCTGCCGCCCGACGAGAAGCTGACCCTCCTTCTGGGCGCCTACGCCGCGTACCACCGCCTGTTCTACGACGAGCCGGTCCGGCGGATGCCCCACGCGGAAGGAATCGACATCGCTGCCGCGCTCACCGGCCTCGTCGAGCGCGGGCTCATCTCCGAGGAGACGCCCTATACGCTGGGTGCCTGGGGCATCGTCCCCGGCACGGGAGCGTTCACCTTCGCGACGGTGCTGATGCGAGAGGTCGCACACGACATGGTTCCTATCCGCGAGCGAGCCGTTCTCCATCTCACCTTCGCAGACTGGCTGCAGGAGGTGACGCAAGCGCTCCCGGACACGGCCTGCCTGGTGGGTCAGATCGAGGCCAGCCACCTCTTCGAGGCCTGGCACCTCCGCGCCGGCCGGGGCGAGGCGGACGCGGAGCTCGGCCGGCGCGCTCTCGGAGCGTGCCTGAAGGCAGCCGAGGCCGGGGTCCAGGTCGAGGCCTGGCGCGAAGCAACGGTCGACCTTCAGCGGGCGGCGGCGATCGCCGAAGACGTCGCGCCGGAGCGGATGGCCGAGATCGCAGCGCAGCTCGAGACGGTCGCACCCCGGGCCGCAGCGCTGGACGCTGCGGGCGCCTTCCGCGACTGACGTTCGAGACGGGAGCGACGGGACTCGAACCCGCGACCTCCGGCGTGACAGGCCGGTACGGCGCAACCGGCTACAGCCGGCTACGACCCGGAATTAACGGGTACAGCAGGCGTTTCCTCGATTCGCGAACCGGCTGTGACCGGCTACGACCGGCTACGACCCGGCACAGCCTGTGTGGTATTTGTGTGGTCGATGTGATGCCTGTCTCGACAACGGGTTCACCCGGCTCCGCCGCGGAACAGGCAGTGAGCACTCCATGACGGCGGAAGGGGGGCGGCCCGCCGCCGCCCCTCTCAAAGCCGCCTAGAGTGGACAGGCACTGCAATGGCGTACGCGACGAACCCCGTGGACGGCGTTCGCACCTACTTCGAGGACGGGGGAGGTGCGGGTCCGCCCGTCCTCTTCTACACCGGCTTCGCGGATCCGCTTGAGGTCGCGAAGTCGTCTCGGCTCGCGCGGGCGCTGAGCGGCGAATTCCGCCTGATCTTCGCCGACCACCGCGGTCAGGGCGGAAGCGACAAGCCGCGCGGAGCGAGCGCGTACGCGCTGCCGACGCGCGTCGGGGACGCGATCGCGGTTCTCGACGCGCTCGGCATCGAGTGCGCGCACTTCCTCGGCTCCTCATGGGGAGCGCGGCTCGGGTTCGCGCTCGGCGAGCAGGCCCCGGAACGGCTGTTCTCGCTCGTCCTCTGCGGCAACCAGCCGTACGCGTGGAACCTCAAGTCCCCGACCGCCCACGCCGTCGCCGACGCGATCGCCGCCTCCAAGCACGAAGGCATGAAGGGGTTCGTCGAGACTTTCGAGACAGCGCTCGGCTACCGCTTCCCGGAGCCGGCGCGGACGTGGACGCTGGAGAAGAACGAGCCCGCCGCGCTCGAGGCTGCCTGGCGATCCGCCCACGACGAGGGGCCTGTCTCACAGGACCTCAGCGCATGGCGGGTGCCGTGCCTCATCTGCGCCGGCGAAGCGGACGAGATGCGCGACGACGCCAAGCGGGCGGCGGCGGAGATCCCGGGCGCCAGGTTCGTCTCGCTCGCCGGCCACTCGCACATCTCGGCCTTCTACGAAGCGGACGAGCTCCTGCTGCCGCACATCTTCGGGCTGCTCCGCTCAGCGGTCGACGTAAGGTCGGGCGGGTTCCTCTAAGAACTCGAACCGAAATGAAGGGACCCGCCTCCTGACGACGAAGCCGTCGGCATCCGTCGTCAAGCTGAGGAGGGGTGCCGATGGCTACCGCGCCGTGGATCGTCTCGGACGCGCTCTGGGAGCGGATCGAGCCCTTGCTGCCGAAGGTGGAGCGGCGCTTCCGCTTTCCGGGTCGCAAGCGCTTGCCCGATCGGGAGGCGCTGCAGGGGATCCTGTTCGTCCTGCACACGGGGATCGCCTGGCGGCACCTGCCGCTCGAGCTCGGCTTCGGCTCGGGCTCGACCTGCTATCGCCGCCTCGACGAGTGGCAGCGGGCAGGGGTGTGGGAGCGGTTGCACCAGCTGCTGCTCTCGGAGCTGAGGGCTGCGGGTGAATTGGAGTGGTCACGGGCGGTCTGTGACTCCAGCCACGTGCAGGCGAAAAAGGGGGCTCCGCGACGGGCCCGAGCCCGGTTGATAGAGCCAGAAACGGGTCCAAGCACCACCTCCTCGTGGACGCCAGCGGGATCCCCCTCGCCTGGTCTGTCACGGGCGGCAACCGCAACGACGTCACCCAGCTGATCCCGCTTCTCGAGCGCGTCCCGCCGGTGCGCGGCAAGGTGGGCCGGCCGCGTCGCCGGCCCGAGCGGGTCGCGGCCGATCGTGGCTACGACCACGACAAGTACCGGCGCGAGCTACGCCTGCGCGGCATCCAGCCGGAGATCGCCCGCCGTCAGACCGAGCACGGGTCCGGGCTCGGTCGTGCTCGCTGGGTCGTCGAGCGTACCTTCGCCTGGCTCCACCACTTCAAGCGCCTGCTCGTCCGCTACGACCGCCGGGCCGAGATCCACGAGGCCTTCCTC
>Ga0209640_10005781_pt1 | contig 10824 bp, 10 predicted proteins | sample RifCSP10_1_FD_184018 | JGI IMG/M metagenome (GOLD analysis project Ga0209640, IMG submission 184018) | Soil microbial communities from Rifle, Colorado - Rifle CSP2_sed 10_1 (SPAdes) (version 2) | ecosystem: Environmental > Terrestrial > Deep subsurface > Rock core/Sediment | place: Rifle...
CACCACCGCATCGAGCAGTCCGCGCCGCCGCTCGAGAAAGGCGAGCACATCGTCCCATTCAAGCGACGAGGCCGCGCGCGGCGGGATCAGGTGCGGATTATGGCAATAGCCGCAACGCCACGAGCAGCCCTGGCAGAACACCACTGCCGCGAGTTGTCCGGGCCAGTCGGAAAGCGACAGCGGCGTGTAGCCGCCGACTCGCAGCGCACCTTCGATGTTATACGCCGAGGTGCGCTTCTTTTTCCTCGAAAAACCGACGCTCATGAAACTCGCCTTTTTTGCCGATATTGAAAGAGGCCACCGGCCGGTGGTAGCCCATCACGCGCGTCCACACTTCGCAGCGCTGGCGCTCCGTGTCGTCAAGCACGATCTCGCAGGGTTCGAGGTTGGTTTGGGTCATGTCGTTCATAGACTCCTCCTTGTGTAAAGCTTCAACGCAAAGACGCGAAGGCGCAAAGAAAAACGAAAGTCTTCATCAGCATATTCCTTTGCGTCGGATACGGTGGGTCATGCGGCCAACTGCCGCCGTTTTCTTACGATCAGTTCCTCGTCGCAGCGCGGGCAGAACCGGTGCTCGCCCGCGAGGTAACCGTGCTGCGGGCAGATCGAGAAGGTCGGCGTCACCGTGACGTACGGGACGCCGAAGCGCTCGAGCGCGCGCCTGACCAGTGCCTTGCACGCGGCGATCGACGAGATGCGCTCGCTCATATATAGATGCAGCACCGTGCCGCCGGTGTATTTTTTCTGCAGCTCCTCCTGTCGTTCGAGCGCCTCGAACGGATCGTCGGTGAAGCCGACCGGCAATTGCGAGGAATTGGTGTAGTAAGGCATCTCGGAGCTGCCGGCCTGGAGGATGTCCGGGTAGCGCTTGCGGTCTTCCTTGGCGAAGCGGTAGGTGGTGCCTTCGGCGGGTGTCGCCTCGAGGTTGTACATGTGACCGGTCGCTGCCTGGAAGGCGCGAATTTTCTCGCGTACATGATCGAGCAGCCGGCACGCGAAGGCGTGGCCCCAACTGCTCGTGATGTCGTGCTCATTGCGCGTGAAGTTGCGGATCGTCTCGTTGATGCCGTTGACGCCGACCGTCGAGAAATGGTTGCGCAGCGTGCCGAGGTAGCGCTTGGTGTAGGGGAAAAGCCCGTTGTCTATGTGGCGCTGGATCACCTTGCGCTTGATTTCGAGGCTTGTCTTCGCGATCTCGAGCAGCTCATCGATGCGCGCAAACAGCGCTTTTTCATCGCCGCGGTAGAGGTGGCCCAGCCGCGCGCAGTTGAGAGTGACGACGCCGAGCGAACCGGTCTGTTCCGCCGAGCCGAACAGGCCGTTGCCGCGCTTCAGCAGTTCGCGCAGGTCGAGCTGCAGCCGGCAGCACATCGAGCGGATCATGTTGGGCTTCAGGTCCGAGTTGATAAAGTTCTGGAAATAGGGCAACCCATACTTCGACGTCATTTCGAACAGCAGCCCGGCCAGCGGGGTGTCCCACTCGAAATCCGGCGTCATGTTGTAAGTCGGGATCGGGAACGTGAACACTCGCCCCTTCGCGTCGCCCGCCATCATCACCTCGATGTAGGCGCGGTTGATCATCTCCATTTCGGGCGCGAGCTCGCCGTAGGTGAACGGCATCTCCTCGCCGCCCACCACCGGAATCTGCTCGCGCAGGTCTTCCGGGCACACCCAGTCGAAGGTCAGATTGGTAAATGGAGTTTGCGTGCCCCAGCGCGACGGCACGTTGAGGTTGTAGATCAGCTCCTGTATGCACTGCTTGACCGTCGCGTAGTCGAGGTTATCCTTGCGGATGAACGGCGCCATGTAGGTGTCGAACGACGAGAATGCCTGCGCGCCCGCCCACTCGTTTTGCAGCGTGCCAAGGAAGTTGACGATCTGGCCGACCGCGCTCGACAGGTGTTTGGGTGGCTTCGCTTCGACCTTGCCCGGCACGCCGTTCAATCCCTCGTGCAAAAACATGCGCAGCGACCAGCCGGCGCAGTAGCCGGCGAGCATGTCGAGATCGTGAATGTGAAAGCTGCCGTCGCGGTGCGCGGCGCCCACTTCGGGCGGATACACGTGGGAGAGCCAGTAGTTGGCAATGACCTTGCCGGAGGTGTTGAGGATCAGGCCGCCCAGCGAATAGCCCTGGTTGGCGTTGGCGTTGACGCGCCAGTCCTGCTGCTCGAGGTACTCGTTAACCGAAGCGGCCACGTCCATCAGCGTCCTGCGGTCGGCGCGCAGCCGCTTGTGCTGTTCGCGGTAAACGATGTAGGCGCGCGCGGTCTGCATGAAGTCGGCCGCGATCAGCGCCTGCTCGACGATATCCTGGATGTCCTCGATCGCCGGCGCGCTGCCGGGGTAGCGGTGGGCGATGACCTTGATGACTTGCGCGGTCACCTGTGCGGCAGCGTCCGCGCCGAACTCGCCGGTGGCGGCGCCGGCGCGCGCGAGCGCGGATTCGATCTTGGCGGCGTCAAAACGCTTGCGGCTGCCGTCGCGCTTGATGACTTCGGTGGGCAGATGCGGAACCGCCGGAACGGCATCCCTGGTGTTGTGAAGCACGAAACCCCCTCCCTAGGGAAAACACTATATCTAGTGGTCGCCAGACAGGCTAAGACAACATATAGCGGATTTCAAGGGGTAAAGCGGTTTTTTGCAATTCCTGTGATTTACATCAAAAATGGGCGCGCTCAGGCGCCGTGCTGCCCGGCCTCAGACCGGCCGGAGCACGCCGCGCCCGCGCAATAGTGGTGGATTGACCGCCGCCGCGCAGAACCCGCGACCTGCGGCGGGGTGATTGATTGACGGCGGTTTAGCCGTAGGCGATGCAGTTCTCGCACACCGTGCCGCGCACGTCCTTCTTGAGATGCGCCGCGCGCAGCGTGACGAACGGCTGCGAATTCCACGCTTCCATGAACGATATCTTGGTGAGATCACCCATCGTCCAGTTGGCAGTTGCGTCGAAGCAGCAGGCGGAGAGCTTGCCTTCGGCGGTGACATGGCCCTCGGTGAACGCCGACCAGCACGGCAGCGGCTCGCGCAGCGCGCCGATGCGGCCCTGGTTGCCGGCAGTGGGCCGGTAGCCGAGCTCGCTTTCGCGTTGCGTGGCGAACGCGCCCATCGAATAAAGCGGCAGCCAGTAGTGCGTGTCCACATAGGGCCGCACGCGTTCGGTGAGGAGCCGCTCCATCTTCACCTGCTGCTCGCCGTCGTACTTGATCGAAGAAGCGTAAAGGCCGGTCTTGTAGTCGCCGCTCTTGCGTATCTCCCACGCCGATTTCACGTTATCAAGAGCTGTGTGGAAAAGCTTGCTGGCCACGCCCATGATTTTTTCAAACTGCTGTTCGTCGGCCGCGTTCATCGACCATTTCAGCGAATCGAGCCCGGCTTTCATGCACTCGTCGACCGCCTCGGGAAACGCCATCGAGGCATTCGAAGTCAGAAAAACATAAGGCATGCCGAGCTCGCCCTTCAAATAGGCGATGCAGTCCACCAGCAGCCGCGGGTTCATGAACGATTCGCCGAGATAGAACACGCCGATCTCCTCGACTCCGGCTTCGCGCATCTCGCGCGTGACGCGCTTGAACAGGCCAAAGTCCATGTCCCACTTCGGCTGCACTTCGCGCGTGCGCAGCGCGCAGAAGCCGCAGCGGTAGTTGCAGCGCGGCGAAATCTCGATCTTCACGCTCTTGGGCGCCGGCGGCGCCGCATGCAGGTATTTGGGCGAAATCTTCGTGACGTTATCGATGCGTTCGGTGATGGTTCCCATAACGGGCCTGTCCTCGGGTGTTGTTCGGATTAACTGGGTGACGTTACGGTGACTTTCTTCCAGTGGCGTTGATCTGGATCAAGACTAGTGTTGCGGGTTGTGATTTCCTTGTCAAGCGACCGCTCCTGGTCCCGCCGCCCCGCGCAAACCGATGAAGATCAACCGGATCAGCGTCGAGTCCGCGCTTGCCAGCCTGAACAGCAGCGCGCTCGCACTCACGGTAAGGCAGGCGCGGTGGCGCCGGCTTGCTTGATCTACGTCAAGCGGGCGCCGCCCCGCGTGCTCTAGCATGGGGCGTGTCGTGGATGGAGCGCACCGTATGACATCGCTCAAAACTATCGACCCAGCGCAACTCTATCACCGCTGCGATCCGCTGGAACTCGCGTTCGAGACTACCGCCGATTTGCCGGAACTGACCGCTGCGCTCGGCCAGCAGCGCGCGGGCGACGCGGTGGAATTCGGCATCAACATCGCGCGCCAGGGCTACAACCTGTTCGTGATGGGGCCAGCCGGCGCCGGCAAGCACGCGCTGGTGCGGCAGACCCTCGAGCGCAAGGCGGCATCCGGCGCCGCACCGCTCGACTGGGCCTACGTCAACAATTTCGCGCAGCCGCACAAGCCGCTTGCGCTCGCGCTGCCGGCGGGACGCGGCCAGCAGCTGAAGAGCGACCTGCAGCAGTTGATGGAGGAATTGAGCCTGGCGATTCCTTCGGCGTTCGAGAGCGACGAGTACCGCTCGCGCTTCGGACAGATCGACGCCGAATTCAATCAGCGCCAGGAAAAGGCGCTGGGTGAACTCGGGCAGGAGGCGGCGAGCCAGAATATCGGCTTGCTGCGCACACCCGGCGGATTTTCGTTCGCACCGCTCAAGGACGGCGAAGTGATCAGCGCCGAGGACTACGCCAAGCTGCCGCGGGCCGAGCAGGAAAAGCTCGAGCAGACCATGAGCCAGTTGCAGGTAAAGCTCGAGAAGATTTTCCTGCAGGTGCGGCAGTGGCGGCGCGAGCGGCGCGACAAGATTCGCGATCTCAATCGCGAGGTCACGCTGTTCGCGGTCGGTCAACTGATGGGGGAGATCAAGGAGCGCTACGCCGACCTGCCGCGGGCCGCGGATTACCTCGAGGCGGTGCGGCAGGACGTGATCGAGAACGCCGACGATTTTCGCAAGAGCCAGGACGGCGCGCCGGCGCAGTTCGCCATGCCGGCCGCGGAGCCGGCGTCGCTGCGCCGCTATGCGGTCAACGTGATCGTCGACCACAGCCGGCCCGATGGCTCGTCGGTGGTGTTCGAGGACCATCCGACCTACCAGAACCTGGTCGGGCGCGTCGAGCACATCGCGCAATTCGGCACGCTGGTCACCGACTTCGGGCTGATCAAGCCCGGCGCGCTGCATCGCGCCAACGGCGGCTACCTGATGCTCGATGCGCACAAGCTGCTGATGCAGCCGTTCGCGTGGGAAGGCCTGAAGCGCGCGCTGTCGACGCGCCAGATCCGCATCGAGTCGCTCGGGCAGATGTACAGCCTGGTCAGCACCGAGTCGCTGGAACCGGAGCCGATTCCGCTCGATCTCAAGGTGGTGCTGTTCGGCGAGCGCATCTGGTACTACCTGCTGTACGCCTACGACCCGGACTTCCGCGAGCTGTTCAAAGTGGCCGCGGATTTCGAGGAGCACTTTCCGCGCAGCGCCGAGACGCACAGCCTGTATGCGCGACTGGTCGCGACCATCGCGCGCCGCGACGGCCTGCTCGCGTTCGAGCGCGCGGCGGTGGCACGCGTGATCGAACAAGGCGCGCGCCGGAGCGGCGACGCGAAGAAACTCTCCGCCAACCTGCAGTATCTGGTCGATCTGCTCGGCGAGGCCGATTTCTGGGCGCGCCGCGCCGGCCGCGCGCAGATCGCAGCGGACGATGTGCAGCAGGCGATCGACGCCCAGTTGCACCGCGCCGACCGGCTGCGCGCGCAGGTGCACGAGGCGATACTGCGCGGCACCTTGATGATCGACACCGACGGCGCGAAAGTCGGCCAGGTCAACGGCCTGTCGGTGTTCGAACTCGGCAACTACGCATTCGGCGAGCCGACGCGCATCACGGCGACGACGCGGCTCGGCGATGGCCAGGTGATCGACGTGCAACGCGAAGTGGATCTCGGCGGCGCACTCCATTCCAAGGGCGTGATGATCCTGGCGTCGTTTCTCGCGGCCCGCTACTCCACCAACCGGCCGCATTCGCTGGCCGCGAGCCTGGTATTCGAGCAGACCTACGGCATGGTCGAGGGCGACAGCGCCTCAACCGGCGAGCTGTGCGCGCTGCTGTCGTCGCTCGCCGAGCTGCCGATCCGGCAGTCACTGGCGGTCACCGGCTCGATCAATCAACTTGGGCAGGTGCAGGCGATCGGTGCCGTCAACGAAAAAATCGAAGGTTTTTTCGACATTTGCCGCGCGCGTGGACTCACCGGTAACCAGGGCGTGGTCATTCCCGCGTCGAACGTCGACAACCTGATGCTGCGCGGCGACGTGGTACAGGCGGTGCGTGACGGCAAGTTCAGCATCTATGCGGTCGAGCATGTCGATCAGGCGATCGAATTGCTGACCGGTGTCGTCGCCGGCGTGCCGGATGCGGCCGGCAATTGGCCCGACGCGAGCATCAACGGCCGCGTTGCGAAGCGTTTGCGCGAACTCGCCGAATTGCGCCAGAAGTTTGCGACCGGCGGCAAGCGCGGGCGTGGACCGTTGGCAAGGAAATCCCGTGGGCGCGAAGGGTGAGCGGCCGACACGGCGCGTGGTGATCGGGCTCGAGCCCGCAATGCTCGATGCAGCGGCGCTTGCGGCAGCGGCGCAGCTCGCGCGTAGCGCCGGCGTGGAGCTGGCGGCGCTCTTCGTCGAAGACATCAATTTGCTGCGCCTGGCGAGCCTGCCGTTCGCGCGGGAAATGGGTGCCGCCTCGGCGGCGCGGCGGCGGATGGAAGCAGCCGACATTGAGCGCGCGCTCAAGGTACAGGCGGCGCAATTGAAGCGCGCGCTGGCGGAGGCGGCGCAGCGCCTCGAGCTGCAATGGACATTTGAAGTCGCGCGCGGCCAGGGGTTGCGCGTACTGCTCGAGTGGACGGGTGCGAGCGACGTCGTGGTACTCGCTGGCGGCGCCGGGCGGCCATCGTGGCAGCCAGCGCTCGAAGTGCTGCTACGCGGTACATTCAGCTTCGAACGCGCGCTTCCCGGGCGCGTCGCGGTCATGCTCGGCGGCGGGCCGGAAGCAATGCGCGTGCTGTCGGTTGCTCGCGCGCTGGCGCAGGCCAGCGGTGCCGAGCTGGTGTTGCTGATCGCCGGCGAGAAAACACGTGCCGGTGAAATCGCGAAGCGCGCTGCCGCCTGGCTCAGCGAGCGCGGCGCCGCGGCACGCGTGGCACTGATGCCCGATCATGCCCCGGCGCGGATTGCCGAACTCATCGCGCGCGAACGCCCGCACGCCCTGTTCTGGCCGGGCGTCGATCATGAGCTGAGCAGCGTCGAGATCTCGGCGCTGGCAAGCGTAATCAACTGTCCGCTGATATTCGTCAGGTAGCACCTGCCGCATATGATCCCGCTCACACAAGTCCAGAACGCCGGTCTGGCGCAGCGGCTCGACGCGCTCGATCAGCGGTGGCGCGACGACATTCGCGCCACGCTGTTGCAGTCGGGCGACCAGACCTACATCGACCTTGCCGGTGTGGTGCACGATCTTGGCGACGAGGCGGCCGCCAACCAATTGATCGAGATCGATGACGCGCTGATCGAGCGCCACGTGCTGGAATTACGTGCGATCGAAGCGGCGCGCCGGCGCCTCGCGGATGGCAGCATCAACTGCTGCATCGAATGCGGTGACGACATCGGCTACGGGCGCCTGCTCGTCTGGCCGGTCGCGATGCGTTGCATCGTGTGCCAGGCCCAGCACGAAAAAACTCACGCGCACGAGGCGACGCCTCGGATATAGGTGGTAACCCGCCATGCCGGTCCACAACGCGGACATCGCGGCGATCTTCGGGCAAATCAGCCGCTCCACGTCTATGCCATGCAGCGCGGCAAGGCCTGAACGTGAGGGTCAAATTTCAGTATGAACCCGGCTGCCAGCGAGCGTTACGCTTACTTCGAACACGACGCCGATATCGGCCTCGCCGGGCACGGTGCGACGCTGGAAGAGGCTTTCGAAGCGGCGGCGGCGGGGATGTTCGCGATCATGACGGACTTGGCTTCTGTGCGACGTGAGCGAACGGTGAAACTGGAGTTCGAAGAGGCCGACGTGGAACTGGCGCTGGTGCAATGGCTCAACCTGCTGCTCGCCATGGCGCGCGAGCGAAGGATGGTCTTTGCCGAGTTTCGTCTCGAACGCGACGGGGTAGTGTGGCGCGGAGCGGCGACCGGCGAGGCCTGGCGCGGCGACCACGAGCGCGGTGTCGAAGTGAAAGGCGCGACGCTGACCATGCTGCGCGTTGAGCAGCGCGAAGGCGGCTGGGATGCGCGCTGCGTGGTCGACGTATAGGACCATCCGATGGACATGAGCCGGCTGCGGCAGATCGATGCCTATCGCTGGACGCTGCCCAAAGCGGGCGGCGAGCAGCGTCACGCCATCACGCTTTACGGCAGCCGCGAGCTGCTGGCGAGCATGGACGACAAGGTGCTCGAGCAGATCGCCAACGTCGCGCAGTTGCCGGGCCTCATCGGCGCCGCGATGACGATGCCCGATGCGCACTGGGGCTACGGTTTTCCGATCGGCGGCGTGGCGGCATTCGATCCGGATCAGGGCGGCATCATTTCCGCCGGCGGGGTCGGCTTCGACATTTCGTGCGGCATCCGCTGCCTGCGCACCAACTTGACGCTAGAGGACATCGTGCCGCGTTTGCCCAAGCTTGCTGACGCGTTGTTCCGCGACATTCCCGCCGGCGTCGGCGAGGAGGGCGAGATCAAGCTCGCGCCGCGGGAACTCGATCAGGTGCTCGCCGGCGGCGCACAGTGGGCCGTTGCGCACGGCTATGGCAGTGCCGCCGATCTCGAATATGTCGAGGAGCACGGCTGCATGCGTGGCGCGCAACCGGACTACGTGTCGGAACTCGCCAAGCGGCGCCAGCGCGGCGAAATGGGCACCCTTGGTTCGGGCAATCATTATCTCGAAGTGCAGGTGGTGGAGACGATCTACGACGCGGCCACGGCACAGGCATTCGGCTTGCGCGAGGGCCAGATCGTGGTGTCGATCCACTGCGGCTCACGCGGCCTCGGCCACCAGATCGGTACCGATTACCTGGTGAGCCTGGCCAAAGCGGCACAGCGGCTCGGCATCCGGCTGCCCGACCGCGAGCTTGCGTGCGCGCCGATCAAATCACCCGAGGGACAGCAGTATATTGGCGCGATGAATGCCGCGGTCAACTGCGCGCTCGCCAACCGGCAGATCCTCACGCACCTCACCCGCGGCACGTTTGCGCGCGTCGTGCCCGAGGCCGCGCTCGACACGTTGTTCGACGTCTCGCACAACACCTGCAAGATCGAGAGCCACATGGTGGATGGCAGGCAGCGTCTGCTCCATGTGCACCGCAAGGGAGCGACGCGTGCGTTCGGGCCCGGGCATCCCGCGCTGCCTGCGCGTTACCGCGAAGCCGGCCAGCCGGTGGTCATCGGTGGCAGCATGGGCACCGGTTCCTATATCCTGGCCGGCAATCCTGAGTCGCAAAACCATGCCTATGCGTCGGCCAGCCACGGCGCCGGGCGCGCGATGAGCCGCCATGCGGCGCTGCGGCAGTGGCGCGGTCGCGAGTTGATCGCGGAGCTTGCCGCCAAGGGCATCCTGATTCGCACGCGCTCGATGCGCGGCGCCGCCGAGGAAGCGCCCGGCGCGTACAAGGACGTGGACCTTGTCGCCGAGGCAACCGAGCGCGCCGGGCTCGCGCGCCGGGTCGCGTTTCTGCGTCCCAAGGCGTGCGTGAAAGGGTAACGCGGCGGTCACGGCGCAGGTGCCGGCGGGCGCGAGATGCGTGCACGCTGCGCCGCGGTAATTGTTATTTGGCATCAAGCATTGACTAAGATCAAGACAACCGCGCCGCAGATGCCTAAGATGAATCCGCGAGCCGGCGCAAGGACGGCCGGCGGCAATGACGCGAAGGACACGGCCATGACCATCGGACGAATTTGCAATCGCGAGGTTGTATCTGCGGCGCGCGATACCACGGTGCAGGCCGCAGCCAAATTGATGCGCCATTTTCACGTCGGAACGGTGGTGGTGGTCGATGCCGGGGATGACAGCCGTGTGCCGGTCGGAATCGTAACTGACCGCGATATCGTGATCGAAGTCTGTGCGGTTGATCTCAATCAGAAAGTGATCACGGTCGGCGACATCATGGCGCCGGAACTGGTCACGGTGCGTGAAGACGAGGGCCTGCTGCAGACGGTGGAGATCATGCGCTACAAGGGTGTGCGGCGTCTGCCGGTGGTCGACAAAAACGGCAATCTCACCGGCATCGTGTCGATCGACGACCTGTTGGAAGCGCTGACCGAACAGATGGCGGAAATGGGGCGGATCCTCGGCCGCGAGCGTGAGCATGAGATTCAGAACCGCAGGTAATCCTACGACTTGCAGCGAAAGGAAAAACAACATGCCAAGCGCACTGCAAATCACGAGTGACGATATTCCGCATTCGGCGGCGTTTGACGCGCGGATCCGGGAAAAAGTGGTCAAGCTCGAACAGATCTGTTCGCGGCTGACCGCCTGCCGTATCGTCGTGACCGCGCCGCACCGGCAACAGCAGTATCGCAGGCAGTTCACGGTGCGGCTCAATATCATGTTTCCGGGAGGCGAGGTCGTGGTCACGCGCGACAACCATGAAGACGTAAACGTCTTGTTGCGCGATGCATTTGTCGCGGTGCGGCGCGAGCTGGACCGCTGCGCCTGGCGTAACGGCGGTGTCGCGGTGCGTCTGGAGGGTTGCAGCTGCCGTGGCGTTGCGGCGCGTCCGGAGCCGGTCAATGCCTGAGTGCTGGGTGATCGTCGCCGACGGCGCGCGGGCGCGCTTCCTCGCGCTCAAGCGCAACACGGGCCGGCCGCCGCGCGCGG
>Ga0209640_10005782_pt1 | contig 10822 bp, 10 predicted proteins | sample RifCSP10_1_FD_184018 | JGI IMG/M metagenome (GOLD analysis project Ga0209640, IMG submission 184018) | Soil microbial communities from Rifle, Colorado - Rifle CSP2_sed 10_1 (SPAdes) (version 2) | ecosystem: Environmental > Terrestrial > Deep subsurface > Rock core/Sediment | place: Rifle...
AGGCGGAGGCCGAGGCCTTCTGGGCCGACGAGCCGTTCAACCGCGCCGGCGTCTACGATTGGACGATCGAGCGCTGGCGCTTCGGCCACGTGTGAGCGGTGCGTTCGATATGTCCGACAACGGACAATATGCGGGAATGCGTGCGTTTCGACGGCTCATTGCCCCGCCACATTCTGGACTGATGCGTCTCGCGCCCCGCCTGTTGTTCGTGTTTCGAAGCGCACCTCAACCATGACATTTACCCGCAAGCCCGAGTTGCATTACGCCTGGATTCTTCTCGCGGCGGCATGCGTAGTCAGCATCGTCAGCCGCGCCGACTCGGCGTCGTTTGCAGTGTTCGTCGACCCGCTCGTCGAGAACTTCGACTGGAAGCGCGGCGATATCTCGCTCGCCTATTCGCTCGCGTTCCTCTGCAGCATGCCGGCCATGCTGGCTTTCGGCTGGCTCGGCGACCGCTACGGCGCGCGGTCGTTGATGCTCGGCGCGGCGCTGATGATTTCCGTGGGCACGATCCTGCTCGGGATGATCCGGGAGCTGTGGCATCTCTACGTCCTCTACGGCGTGTTCGTCGGCGCCCTCGGCAATGCGGCATTCATGGTGCTGCTGCCGGTCATCGTGACCCGCTGGTTCGAGCGGAGAATGGGGTTCGCGCTCGGCATCTACTGGGCCGCTCTCGGCGCCGGGCCGGTCATTTTCGCGCCGCTCTTCCGCTGGATGATCGACACCCGCGGCTGGGAGTCGGCGTTCATGGTGATCGGGCTCGGCTTCGGCGCGGTTCTCCTGCTCTTCTCCTCGCTGATCCGGACGAGTCCGGCCGAGATGGGGCTGTCCGCTTACGGCGCCGAGGATACGGCGAAAGGAAAGCAGACAACCGCCGCGGCGGAGGTGGCCGTCAGCCTGCGCTCGGTACTGGCCCGCAGGCCGGTATGGCTCCTGACGGGCTGCCACCAGCTCGGTTGCGCCGGGCACGCCGTGATCCTCGCGCATGGCGTCTCCATGGCGACCCACCAAGGGATTCCCGGTCTGCAGGCGGCGGGGGTGCTGAGCACCATCGCCGGCGTCTCGATCGTCAGCCGTTTCACCTTCTCGATCCTCACCGAGCGGCTCGGCGGCCGAACCGTCCTCACGCTGGCGGTCTTCGGTCAGAGCCTGTCGATACTGATGCTGCTGTTCGCCACCGAAGCGTGGCACTTCTACGTCTTCGCGGTCATATTCGGCATCTGCTACGGCGGCGAGATGGTCGGATTTCCGATCATCAACCGGCAGATGTTCGGCCGGTCAGCGCCCTTGAGCTCGATCTTCTCGTTCGAGATGATAGGCGCGAGCACGGGCATGGCGCTGGGAGGCTGGATAGGCGGCGTGCTGTTCGACCACTCCGGCAACTACACTTCCGCAATTCTCGTCGCCGCGGGGATCGGCTTCCTCGCGCTGCCGCTGGCGCTCTGGCTGCCCCGCCACAAGCGGGCGGTCGCGGCCCACGCTCGCGTCGCCGGCGCGGCCTGAAACTGCACTGCGAGTCAGTGGCCCGCCCGAAGAGCACGCGGTCCAGCAGGTGCGAGGGGGCTTCGCCTCCGACTTCAGCGGCGCCAGTCAACTTGCTCTGATTCCGTGAGGCGAAGGTCGAGTTTTTCCGCTGACAGTTCAAAAGGATGCGTGGGTCCGACGCGGCGTCGGCCCTAGAAAAGAGGTACATAGCCGCCGGGGGTGGAGGAGTTTGACCCGGCCACAGGCGGGGGAGTTTGAGGTGGCCACCGGAGTACCCACCGTTGATGGTAATCTCTGGTCTGGTTCCTGGCGAGCCCCAGTTCGGCGAGTACGGAGCTCATGGCGGAATAGTCGCCCTCGAGATCCTTGCGAAACTGCCCGCTCGCCGCGAAATCGTCGAACCACCAACTCCTACATCCGTTGTCGCAAGTGACGAAGCTAAGCCAGTCGCCGCGTCATTGCATTACCGGATCCTCAGCAGTTTCGCTGCGGTTTCACCCAGGATCGCGATGCGCTCGTCGTCGGTGAGGCTCGGCGTGTTGAGGATGTGATCCACCGCCTTGTCCTCCCACGGATAGGGATAGTCGGTGCCGAGCATGATCTGGCTCGATCCCACGTTCGCGGCGAGATGCCGCAGCGCTTCGGGCGTGAAAATGAGCGCATCGTAATAGAGCTGCTTCAGGTACTCGGTCGGCCTTTTCTTTAGCGTGCGGTTGCAGCGGTGCGGGAACGTGAGGCAGCCGTGGTCGGAGCGGTCCATGTAGGACGCGAGGTAGCCGCCGCCGTGCGCGGAGCAAATCTTCAGCCCCGGGAACATGTCGAGCGTCCCCTCGAAGATCAGATGCGAGAGCGCGATCGTCGTGTCGAGCGGGTTGCCGATCACGTTGTCGAGGACGCCGTTGCCTTTCAGGCGCCGCGCGAGATCGGGCGTGCCCTGCGGGTGCAGGAAGATGAGAATATCGAGCTCCTCGCACTTCCTCCAGAACGGGTGAAATTTCGGGTCGGCGAATTCGTCCTCGCCGACGCTCGCGCCGACCGCGGCGCCGCGCAAACCGAGCTTCTTCACCGCGTGCTCGAGCTGCTGGGCGGCGAGCTCTGGAAACTGGAGCGCGACCGAGGCGAACGCGACGAAGCGGTCGGGATTGCGCGCGCAGATCTCGACCAGCGCTTCATTGTTGAGCCGCACGACTTCCGCGGCGGTATCGCGATCGGCCCCATACCAGAAGGGATTGATGCTGAGCGCCTCCATGTCGATACCCTGTGCGTCCATGTCGCGGAGCCGCGTAGTCGCATCCTCCATCACGATGCCGCCCGTATGGTGCTTGTGGGCGTCCTGGCCGAGAAGCTTCGTCGCTGCGGGGATGAGACAGTGCGCGTGCACGTCGATGGTTTTCACGCGGCGGCCCTTGACGACGACTTCGCGGCGCCTGGCCGCGGGCTGCGCCGCGCCCGAGCCTGATTGCGCCGCCGCGGCAAGGCGCGGCTCCTGCGCGGCCATCAGCTCGCAGCTCGTGAAGACAATCGCGGGATCCACCGCGTGCGGATGGGTTGCGTTTTGCGTGTTCACCGCTTGCTCCCTCGTTGGTTGGGTGCGTTACTATACCGCGCGACGTGAATACATCGTGGCTGATTGCATGGTTCGGCAGGCGCGGCATCTATTACGGCTGCGAATTAAAGGGGCCAGGTTCAATTTTTCGTGGTGGAAGATTACAGGCGCCGGAATGATCGAGCCTGGCCCTCTTGGTCAGGGTGCGCGTAGCACTGGTGTGCTACACTAGGCCCCTTCGTTGCAGGAGTGTTCCATGTCCACGACGACTATCCGTCTTCCAAAGGAGCTGAAGGACAAGGTTGCCCGTGCCGCAGAGCGTGCAGGCAAGACGCCACACGGTTTCATCGTGGAAGCGATCGCTGAGAAGACCGAGTTCGAAGAACGCCGAGCCGCCTTCATCGAAACCGCGGAGAAGCGCTTTGCGGGCATAGCAGCTTCAGGAAAGACCGTTGCATGGTCGGAAATGCGCCAGTACCTGGAGCGCCGGATTGCGGGGAGCGCACCTACCCGTCCCAAACCTCGCCGTCTCGCGCGATAAGCATGGCGCGAATCGAACTTGCTCCGGAATTGACGGACGACTTCGATCGCATCCTCGATCATCTCCTCGGGCACGAAGTAGCAGATGCGGCCTCACGTGTAGGGGACGTCATTCGCGCAATCGACGTCCTCGAACAGAACCCGTTGATAGGCCGGCCGGTCAAAGCGGATCTCAGGGAGCTGGTGATCGGACATGGCGCTCGCGGCTACGTAGCGCTGTATTGCTACGTGGAGGAGGTGGACACCGTGTTTGTCCTGGCCATTCGCGGTCAGAAGGAATCAGGATACGAGCGCGAGCTCCCTTGAAAGTCGTCGCTTGGGCATGCCAACTGAAGAATGAAGAACTTTCAGTGTGGTTCCGTGTGATTCCGTCGCCGCAGTAGACGTAATCGGCGTCCATCGGCGGTTCAACGCGCCTGATTGGAGCACCGACAGAACGTGAACACATCGCGGCTGATTGCATGGTTCGGCAGGCGCGGCATCTATTACGGCTGGGTCATCGTCGCCGTGATGTTCGTGACGCTCTTCATTTCCCTCGGATTCCGCTTCGCTTTCGGCGTTTTCTATTCCGCGATCCTTGACGAAACCGGCTGGTCGCGCGCGGACACGGCGGGCGTGGTGTCCGCCTCCATGATCGTCTATGCCTGCACGGCGGCCCTGAGCGGCTACCTGTTCGACCGCCTGGGCGCGCGCGTGCTCTTTCCCCTCGGCGCGCTCTGCATGGGCGCGGGGCTGATGCTCTGCTCGACGAGCGAGACCCTGGCCGGCTTGACCCTCTCCTACGGCATCTTCCTGGGATTCAGCTTCGCGACACTAGGATTCATTCCGCACATGGCCATCGTTCCCCGCTGGTTCGCCCGGCGGCGGGGGCTCGCCTCGGCAGCATCGCTCGCCGGCGTGGGCCTGGGCTCCCTCGGAGTCGCGACCCTGAGCGCGGAATTGATCCTGCACATCGGGTGGCGGGAGACGATGTGGTGGTTCGGCATTGGCGCGATGGCGGTGCTGATCCCCCTCAACCTCCTGTTCCATCGCCATTCCGCCGAGCGCGTAGGGCTGGTGCCGGATGGCCCGTCCGCGCGACCTGCCGCGCGAACGACGCCTGTCAAGGCCGGCGCGACCATCGGAGATGCAGTACGTACCCCCGCCTTCTGGCTGCTGGCCCTCTCCGTCACCATGACCGGCCTGTGCACCATGATCATCGTTGTGCACCAGACGCGGTTTCTGGTGGACATGGGATACAGCCTGCCGCTGGCGTCGTTGATCTTCGGCATGCTCGGTGTGATGCGCGCCACCGGCGGCCTGATATGGGGGCCGCTTTCCGACCGGATCGGCCGCGCGGCCTGCGTCGTCATCATCTGCAGCATCAGCGTCGTCGGACTGGCGTTACTGTGGCTCACGTCCCTTGTTCCGGCCGAATCCTTCGCCCTGCGCATTGCCCTCCTCTCGGGCTACCTGCTGACGTTTGGCATCGGCTACAACGGAATGGCCCCGGTCTACGCCTCCGCCGTCTCCGACAGGTTCGCGGGCAGGAACCTGGGCACGATCCTCGGGCTGCTCGACCTGGGCTTCGGCCTGGGCTCGGCGGTGGGTCCCTGGTGGGCGGGCTGGATGTTCGACCGTTATGGCAGCTACGACGCAGTCATCCTCGGGGTCGCGCTGGGCGTGATGATCACCGGCCTCGGCCTGTGGGGCGCGACGCGGCGACGGGGGCTGGCATAGAACACGGCTACATCGCAGGCGTTGACAGAAACATTTGTAGCTGATGGAAACGTTACACTGACACCGATTTGTGCCTTCAAACGACGTTACGAGGAGAACCGCATGACAAAGTCCTTATGGCTCGCGCTGGGCGCAATGGCGTTGCTTGCGCCCGCAATCCCCTATTGCCAAGGCTATCCATCCAAACCGATCCGCATCGTCGTCCCGTTCGCCCCCGGTGGAAACATCGACATCAATGCGCGGATCATCGCTCCTGGACTCTCGGAGTTTTTGGGGCAGCCCGTAGTTGTCGAAAACCGCAGTGGCGCGGGAGGCAGGATCGGCGCCACTCTGGTCGCCAAATCGCCGCCCGACGGATACACGGTCCTCCTCGGCGCGCCCGGCACGCTGGTGGCGCAGCCGGTGTTTCACGACGACACCGAGTACCAGCCGCTGCGCGACTTCGTATACACGTCGCTCATATCGCTCGTTTCGAGCGCGCTTATCGTGCACCCGTCTATGCCGGTGCGCAGCGTCAAGGAGATCATCGCGTTTTCAAGGGCGCGTCCGGGGGAGCTCTTGATGGGATCGGCGGGACAGGGCTCCGGCACGCACCTGATGGGCGAGCTGTTCCAGTCGATGGCGCGGGTGAAATTCACGCACGTGCCCTACAAGGGCGGCGCTGCCGCAGCGGTCGCCATCCTCAGCGGGCAGATCCATCTGTCATTCGATCAGGTCAGTTCCTCGGGACCATCCATCAAGGCCGGCAAGCTGCGCGCGCTGGCGGTGACGACTCCGCAGCGCTCCAAGCTCCTGCCCGACGTGCCGACGATCGACGAGTCGGGGCTCCGCGGCTACGATTATTCGACGTGGACCACGCTCGCAATTCCGGCCGCAACGCCGAAGGAAGCGGTTCAGAAGCTGCGCAACGCAATCGATGCCGTCATTGCGCAGCCGCGCACGCGCGAAGCGTTCGAGAAACTCGGCGCCGAAGTCGTCCCCAACTCCGCCGAGGAGTTCACGCGCAGACTGGAGCAGGATTACGCGCGGTGGGTGCGCATCCGCAAGCAAACCGGGATCAAGATCGAGTAGTCCGAACACGCCTTCGCGGAGAAGCGGGATGCGCGTGGTGATTTGCGGCGGCGGCGTGATCGGCGCCTGCGCCGCCTATTTCCTGGCGCGGCGCGGCGTCGATGTCACGGTCATCGAACGAACAGAGGTCGCTTGCGCGGCTTCCGGCAAAGCGGGTGGCTTTCTGGCCCTCGATTGGTGCGCCGGCAGTCCGCTCGATGCCCTGGCGCGCCGCAGCTTCGCCCTGCACGCCGAGCTTGCCAGTGAGACCAACGACGACTGGGCCTATCGCCGGATGAATGCGTACAGCGGCTTCGTGGTTCGTGACCGTGACGCCCGCAGGCACGCACCGGCGGCGCTCGACTGGCTTTCCCCCGGCACCGTCATTTCGCGTCGAATCGGCGCGCCTGACACCACGGCCAGTGTTCATCCACGCAAGTTCACGGCAGCGATGATACGGGCGGCGCAAAAACACGGAGCACAGGTGCGTCTGGGACAGGTCACGGGTCTGGTACACCGAGGCATGCAAGTGACCGGGATCGAGGTCGGCGGTTCGGTCGTCGAAGCCGACGCCGCCGTGATCGCGATGGGACCTTGGTCGCAACTTGCAGCGGAATGGCTGCCACTGCCCGATGTATACGGACAGCAAAGCCCGAGCCTCGTCTACGACACCGGGGCGGACGTGCCGGCTGACGCGCTCTTCCTCGAACATCGGGCTGCGTCCGGAGACGACGTGACGGTCGAAGTTTTTCCCCGTGCCGACGGCAGCACCCACGTGTGCGCCTTTTCCGGCGCGGCGCCACTGCCGCCCGACCCGGCTCAAGTCGCACCGGATCCGGATGTGATCGAACGGCTGCGCTCGATATGCGAGCGGCTGTCACCCGCTTTCAGCCCGGACCGTATCATCGCGAAGCAGGCATGCTTCCGTCCGATTACGCGGGACTACCTGCCGCTGATCGGCCGGGTGCCACGCACCAAGGGCGCCTACATCGCCACCGGCCACAACGTGTGGGGCATCCTCAACGCGCCGGCAACCGGAGAGGCGATGGCGGAGCTCATCGTCGACGGCAACGCACACACCGTCGATTTGACCCCGTTCGATCCCATCCGACTTCCCCCATCCGGACCGACGTTGCAGCAGCCGGGCTGATCACTTCGCCCTTTTGGCGTAGGCCCTTCGTGCTGCGTTTGATGGGCGGCGGCTTTCGGCCATTGGCAGTCGTTGGGGCAAGCACTTGAGCCTCAGAACTGATGAGCGAATCCGGCCCTAGATACCACCTACGCGCCAGTTCCTGCAGCCCGTAGTCAGGATTTCGCTGAGCCAGAACAGGCGGGGAATGCGGGTGAGATCGTCGAACTACTACACTGTGCGGGTCTGCACGGCGGCTGGTGCGGCCCCCCCTTCGTTGGCCGCGATCTCCGTCGCCATGTTCTTCAAGATCCCGACGAACCGCCCCGCAATGGGAGAAAGATAGCCGTCTTTTCGGTATATCACCGCGACCGGACGTATCCATTTCGCGTCCGTAACGCGTAGTGGCTTCAGGCCGAGATTATCGGCAATGGCATCCAGGCTTCGCCTTGGCGCGTGACCAAGCAGGTCCAGGGAAGCCACCATTCGGCCGTTCAACACCATTGAATCCGACACCACGGCAAACTCCGGTGCGGGCAGGCCGCGCTCCACGAAAACCTGGTGCAGGGAATTCCAGGCCAGAATTCCAGCCGCCGCCGTCGCCGCCCACCGTTGCCCCACGAGATCCGCCAGCGCCACCGACCTGCGCTTGGCCAGGCGGTGGCGCGTGGACGCATATACGACGAACTCGTCCTCCCACAACAACTCCCGCACGAGACCTTCGCGGGGCACATCCCTCAACTGGCTCACGACGAGATCCAGCTCCCCTCTGCGCAAGGCCTCCAGCATCACCGCGGTTGTGGCTGTGATCGAGACGTTCAGCGACGCCCTGGGTGCGGTCTTGAGCAAGGTGGTGCACGCGCTCGGGAGAGGGCCATTGGCGATGACCGGGGTCGCGCCCACGCGCAGTTGTCCCGCCTGCCCGTGCGCGAGGTCCGAGATCTCGCGGGCGAGGTCTTCGCGCGCAAGTCTCAAGCGGCGCACGTGTGACAGAAGCGCCTGGCCCACGCCCGTGAGCTCGACCCCTTTCGGAGTGCGCTTCACCAGCTTTGCCCCGGCCGAGGTCTCCAGCCGACGCAGGCTCAAGCTGAGAGCGGGCTGTCCCAATCCCAACGCCTCGGCCGCGCGTCCCAGGTGCCCGTGCTCCGCGATCACGGCGAAATACTCGATGTCACGCAGCTCCATAGACATTGACGGGATTAATGGAGTCGCAATTCTCACACAATTGCAGTGATTCCGCCGCCATGCGAGCATGATCAAATCTTCGCCCACGCAGCAGAGACCGACACGAGGACGCCATGAGTGCTTTGCCGAGGATTGGGATCACGAGTTTGTTCGCTGCCTGTGTCGCCGGGCTGACCATGGCGTCGGCGGCGCAGGATTATCCGGCGAGGCCCGTTCGTATCGTCACCGCCGCGCCCGCCACGATGATGGATGTCGTGAGCCGCCTGCTCGCGCAACGGCTCGGCGAACGATGGGGCCGTCCGGTCGTCGTGGACAACCGCCGCGCTTCTTCCGCGTCCGTCAGTCAAGCCACCCCTGATGGTTATACGCTGCTGGTCGCCGACAGCGGCGCGCTCGCGATCAAACCGAACATTTACCGCTCGCCTGGCTACGATGTGCAGAGGGACTTCGCGCCGATTGCCCCCGTAGCGTCGTCACCTGGCTTACTGGTTGCGCACCCCTCGCTTCCGGCAGCCAATCTGGGTGAGTTCATCGCCTCCGCGAGACACCAGCCGCGCGGGGTGAAATTTGCCACTGCCGGACCGTGGACGAGCAATCACCTGACGGCGGAGCTTTTCAGGCAATTGACCGGTGTCAACCTCGTTCTGGTGAATTACAAGGGCGGCGGCGCGTCGATGGCGGCGATCATGAGCGGCGAATCGAAAGCGGGATTCAGTGTGCCGTTCGTTTCGCTGCCGCACGTGAAGGCCGGCAGCCTCAAAGCGTACGCGGTGACGAGCGGCACGCGATTCGCGGCAGCCCCTGAGATACCGACGATGGCGGAGGCCGCAGGGGTGAACCTGATAACCACATATTGGTTCGGCCTGCTCGCGCCTGCGCAGACCCCGCCGATGCTGGTCGAGCGGATCAACCGCCAAGTGGTCGATCTGCTGCAATCATCCGCAATGAGGTCCGCGCTGCTGGAGCAGGGTGCTGAACCCGGGTCGGGGACTCACAAAGAATTCGATGCTTTCATCCGAAGCGAAACTGCGCGGTTCAAGAAGGTCATCGAATCGGCCGGGATCAAAGCGGAATGAGTGGAGGAGGTCTCATGAAGATACGTTCATTGTCCACAGCAGCAACAATCGGATTCGCGCTCTCGCTGATGCAAGGCGTCGCGGCAGAAGCCGCCGAAGTCAAGGTTATGGCGGGCGTCGCAATGCGCGCGGTGTGGGAGGAACTCGGCCCGCAGTTCGAGCGCGCGACGGGCCACAAGCTGGTGATCTGGTACGGGTTCATAGGCACGATCCGAGAGCGGATGGAAGCCGGTGAGGCGTTCGACGTTGCCGTGTTCGGCAAGGGCAGTCTGGACGAGTACACAAAGCAGGGCAAAATCGCCGCCGACACGCACACCGCAATAGCCCGCGTCGGCATGGGCATGGCTGCGCGCGCGGGTGCGCCCAAGCCCGACATCGGATCGGTCGAAGCGTTCAAGCGTGCGCTGCTGGACGCGAAATCGGTCACCTACCAACCCAAAGGCGGCCCCGGCATACACATGACGAGCGTGTTCAGGCGCCTCGGCATTACCGAACAGATGAAAGCCAAGTACCGACGACAACAGGTCGCAGAAGGGAAACAGCAGAGCACTCTCCCCCGGGTCGCCAGCGGCGAGGCCGAGTTCGGCTTCAGCTTCACCAACGAAATCCTGTCCGCGCGCGGCGTGGAGCTGGTCGGGCCGTTGCCGCTCGAGCTGCAGCGTTACTCCCTGTTCACCGCGGGCGTCGCCACCGCCGCCAGGGAACCAGCCGCAGCCAGGGCCTTGATCGCGTTTCTCAGATCGCCGCCGGCGGTTGCGGTGATCAAGGCGAAAGGCATGGAGCCTTCGAACCTTTAACGGGTTTGGCTCTACCGATGTGTTGGTGCCGATGCGCGGCTGTAAGCTGTTAGGTTCTGCGGGTCACAAGCTACAAAGACGGCCTTGCCCTGCGCAGGAGGCTGACGAAATGCGGTGTGCCTGAAAGCTCAACCCGATAAGCCTGCCATGAGCGCTGTCTGCAAGTGCACGTGAAGGCAAGGGTGTGCTCGTCGTGCCGGCATGCTGCTCATCGCAACGCAGGCGTGCTTCCGGCCGATTACGCGGGACTACCTGCCGCTGATCGGCCGGGTGCCACGCACCAAGGGCGCCTACA
>Ga0209640_10005783_pt1 | contig 10822 bp, 5 predicted proteins | sample RifCSP10_1_FD_184018 | JGI IMG/M metagenome (GOLD analysis project Ga0209640, IMG submission 184018) | Soil microbial communities from Rifle, Colorado - Rifle CSP2_sed 10_1 (SPAdes) (version 2) | ecosystem: Environmental > Terrestrial > Deep subsurface > Rock core/Sediment | place: Rifle...
CCCCGCCTTGTCGGTGGCCGGGTCCGCCCATTCCAGCAACGCCTTCGCGAGATCGGGGCCGAGCTCGGCCTGACAATCATGCCAGAACGGTAGGAGGGGCGGCACCATCTCCTCCTCAAGCTGGCGGATGAAGTCCTTCAGCTCCGTCCGGAGTCGTTGCAGCGCCGTCAGGGCCGACTGCAGTGCCATGGCATCCGGCTCGCCCGGCGGGTAGATCAGGGCTTTGAGTTCGGCGCGCTCGTCGGCGAGCGAGGTCACGCTGGCGAAGCGCACCTTCGCTCCCGCCATTCCGGCCCAGCGTTGGGCGGGCAAACCCGCCGGACGGTGGAGACCGGTGGAGTTGCCCTGCTGCCTTTGCAGCTCCAGGCATTGTTCGAGTCTGGTGATTTCTTTCTGCACAAGTTCCATCAGGTCGGTGAGCTCTTCCCACTCCTTGTGCAACCGCTCGGCGTCGGCGCGGTGCTCCAGGTAGTCCTGGATCCCGTTTGCGAGCTTGTCGGTCTTTTCGTAAAACTTGATCGCGCTTTCCAGCAGGGAGACGCCTTTCTTGATGTCGCCGTGGGCGCCGAGAAATTTCTGCGTCGCTCCGCGGGCGTCGCCCGTCTGCTTGAAATGGTTTTTCCCGATGGCGGCGGCGGCCTTCAAGACTGCCTTGTCCTGGGCGGCGCCGACCGTGTTTTTCTCCACCCAACCCTTCCCTTCGTTCAGGACCCAGCCGAGGTCGCCCTCCAGCGTGTCGGCGGCTTTGTTGTAGTAGCCGAGGCCTTTCTTGACGCCGCTGCCCACTTTCTTGATCGCACCGCCGGCGCCCTCGGAGGCCAGTCCGATCAAGGCCGTGAAAAAGCCCGTCGCGGATCCTTCCCGGCCGTAGATCGAATCGCGCGCCTCGTCGCGGGCCAGGTCGGATTTGCGCGCTTGGTCGTTGGTCAGCCGTGCGGCATCGGACAGGCCCTTGTGCTTGCCCCTGAGCCGGGCGAGAAATTCTTCGGGATTGCCGCCCATCTCCGCCGTGCACTTGGGACAAAAGCCGATGTGATGCCGGAGGTAGCCGAAGCCCTCGTCGCTCAGCTTATAAAAGGATCCGCATCGGCAGCATGACGCATCGGTCTCGGCCCGCAGAGGGATTTCGGAAAACAGCATCACCATCACGAGGGGAATCAGGCAAGCGGACCTGGTTTTCATGAGCGAAGACCTCCGCGCCACCGTCGGGCACGGCAGGCGGGTGATGTGGCCCGACGCTAATCCGTGGTTCCCGACGGAGCCACTCAATTCTCCGGTGCCGGCCGGCTCAGTCCGGCCCGGTGAGTCACAAACACGCGGGTCTCGACTCTTGACAAACGTTCATCGGTTGCAGCGGGACCGTCCGGCTGGAGCAAGTGGTGCCTCACGAACTGACTCGCCGGTGCAGGCTTGCCCATGGCGAAGCGTCGCGCAAGCCAACCGTTGGAAACCGATGTGCTGCCCTTGGACGCCGTGGCCAGCCACACTATGCTGGGACGTGATTCTAGACTCGGCAGTTTCCTATCCAGTCAGAAAGAGGTTGCTCATCACCACGCAGGTATGAATGGGCCCGCCGAACCGCACGGCCACCTCGCCCACAGAGTCCACATCGCTACGCCGACGGACGCCAGTCGAGCACCTGCATCTGGAGCATGCGGCGGCCGTTGAACTGGTTCCACACGAGCTTGAATGCGATGTCTATCGGCTGGCCCGCCGGAGGCAGCCGCCCCGCCATCTTCCATGCGACGCCGTAGATCACCTGCCGCAACGAGTTCTCGAGCGTGAACCGGAAGTGGCGCTCGTTGAATACTTCCGGACGCTTCCTGAGGCGGACGCTGCGCACAGCGAAGACAGGCTCCGGATTTCCCTGCCCGAACGGCTGCAGCTGCTCGAGCGCCGCCATGAGCGGCTCTCCGATCTGGTCGAGCTCGATCCACGCGGAGAGCTTGAGTTCGCGAGCGCCAAACCCGTCGCCCATGCGTGCGGCGACGAGTGCGTTGAAACGCTCGCGAAACACGCCGACGTTGTCTGCCAGCATCGAGATGCCGACGGCCATCGGGTGCCCGCCCCAGCTCGAGAGGAGATCACTGCACTCGGAGAGCACGTCGACCAGATTGATGCCGAAAAGGCCGCGGCCCGAGCCCTTCGCCATCTCTCCCTCGCGACCGAGCACGATCGCCGGCCGGTTGAAGTGGCGCGACACGCGGCTCGCCACGATGCCCACGACGCCGGGATGCCAGTCGTCGCCAAAGAGCACGATGCCCGAGTCGCCCATGTGTTTCTCCTCGACGACCTGCTCGGCCTCCTCGCTGATCCGGCGCTCGATCTCCTGCCGCTCCTTGTTGAACGCCTCGAGCTGCCCTGCGGCCTCGCGGCAGAACGCCACGTCGCGGCTCAGGAACAACTCCACCGACAGGCTCGCATCAGCGAGCCGGCCGCTCGCGTTGATGCGCGGACCGAGCCTGAAAGAAATGTCCGACGGTTGGATGCCGCCGCCCGGCTCGAGCCGGCTCACTTCCATCAACGCCAGGATGCCCGGCCGCGCTGTCGCGCGCAGGATCGACAGGCCGTGCTTGGCGAGGATGCGGTTCTCGTCGCGCAGCGGCACGAGGTCGGCGACCGTGCCCATGACGACGAAGTCGAGATAATCGCGCAGCTTGATCTCAAACGCGCGCGGGTCGCCGGAGTCGCGCAGTTGCTTGATCAGGCCGTGTGCCAGCTTGAAGACGAGGCCGACGGTGCAGAGGTGCGTCCACGGCGCGGCCGTGGCGGAGTCGAGCACGTGCGGGTTGACGAGGATCGCGCCATCGGGCGCCGCTTCCTTCGAGCGGTGGTGGTCGACGATGATCACGTCGACGCCGAGCGAGCGCAGGTAGGCGACCTCGTCGTGCGCGTTGGTGCCTCAGTCGAGCGCGATGAACAGCGCGGGACTGCCGCCCTCGAGTGCGCGGTCGATGGCGCCGCGGCTCAGGCCGTAGCCCTCCTCGAGTCGCAGGGGCACCACGAAGCGCGGGTTCGAGCCAAACGCCCGAAGGATGCCGACGAGCAGCGCCGTGCTGCTCACGCCGTCCACATCGTAGTCGCCGAGGATGACGATCGATTCCTTGCGCTCGATCGCCCCGCGGATCCGCGTGGCTGCGGACTCCAGGTTCGTCAGGCGGAACGGGTTCTCCAGCTCCGCCAGCCGCGGCTCGAGGAAACGGATCGCATCGGCGGCCTCTTGGAAGCCGGCGCGAAAGAGGAGCTCGGCGACGACGACGTCCACGCCGCAGCCGTCGGCCAGTTGCGCCAGCGCCCCGGCCGGGACCGCCTCGTGGATCCAAAGTGCCGGTTCACCCTCGGGCATCGCGCAACTGGTTTGCCCGGGCCTTTGCAGCTCCTGCCATGAGCCGGAGTGCCACGGGGATTATTGGGACGCCTTGCTCGAGCCTTCCCACTCGTATTTCGGCGCGAGATCCTTGTGGTCTTCGACGTGGCGGCGGTCGCCCTTGTGCCACCAGAAGAACACCGGGGTCGCGATGAAGAACGAGGAGAACGTGCCCACGCCAACGCCGATCATGAAGGTGAACGCGAGGTCGTTGATCACGCCGCCTCCGAATATGAACAGCGAGAGTGCCGCCATGAACGTCGTGCCACTGGTGATAAGCGATCGAGAGAACACGTGGTCGACAGCGATGTTGATCACCTCGCGCAGCGACGCAGCCACGTTCGTCTTCAGCTCCTCACGGATGCGGTCGAAGATGACGATCGTGTCGTTGATCGAGTAGCCGGCGACGAGCAGAATCGCCGCGACCATCGGCGCCGTGAACTGCCGGTCGGAGAGAACAAAGAGCCCGATCGTGATCAGGATGTCGTGCAGGGTCGACACGACCGCGCCGACGCCGAAGCCGATCTCGAAGCGGAACGCCACGTAGAGCAGGATGCCCACGAGCGAAATGCCGATCGCGAGGAACGCGTTCCACTGCACCTCCTCGCCAATCGAGGGGCCGACGCTGTTTTCGCCAAGGATGTCGAGCTTCGCCGCCGGGTAGGCCGCCGCAAGGTCCGAGAAGAGCGCCTTTGACTTCCCGACTTCAGCCTGGATGCGCAGGATCTCGTGGTCGCCGCCGAGTTCGCTCTGGTAGACCGGGTTCACCTCGCCGTGGCCGCCGCGCGCCGCGACGGCGCGTATGTCGCTCAAGTCGATTTTTTGCTCGAAGCCGACCACGATCTCGTCGCCGCCGACGAAGTCGATGCCGTAGATCCTGTCCTGTTTGACGATGACCTCTGCGATTCCGATTCCGACGACGATAAACGCCCCGATGAACACCGGCTTGGCGAAGCGAAGGTAGTCCTTCACGGGATTGCGCACGGCCTTCACCATCGGGAAGCGCGTGACGATGCCCGAGTCGATCAGCATGTCGAGGATCAGCCGGCTCACGACGAGCGCCGCGAAGACGGTCGAGAAGACGCCGATCGTCAGCGTGACGCCGAAGCCCTTCACCGGGCCGGTGCCAAACGCGATCATGACCGCGGAGGTGATGAGCGTCGTGAGGTTCGCGTCGACGATCGTGCTGAAGACCTTCTCAAAGGCCGCCTCGAGCGCGGCCTTCAAGCTCTTGCCCACGGCGAGTTCCTCGCGGATCCGCTCGAAGATGAGCACGTTTGCGTCGACCGCCATGCCAACGGTCAGCACGATGCCGGCGATGCCGGGCATTGTCAGCGTGGCGCCGAAGCTCGCGAGCACGCCGAGGACGATGAGGAGGTTGATACCGATCGTGACGACCGCGACGACCCCGCCGACGGTGTAATACACGAGCATGAAGAGGACCACCGCAGCGGTGCCGATCACGGCGGCTTTGACGCCGCTGGAAATCGCGTCGGCGGCAAGCGTGGGTCCGACCTCGTATTGCTCCTTGATCTCGAGCGGGAGGTCGAGGGGGTTGTTGAGCACGTTGGCGAGCTCGACGGCTTCGCGCTGCGTAAACTGCCCGGTGATCTCTGCAGAGTCGGAGTCGATGCGCTCGCGCACGGTGGGCGCGGAGTAGAGCTTGCCATCGAGCACGATCGCAAGCCGGCCTGTCCGGCCGGTGCGCTGGTTATCGGAGGCGATGGCGCCGGTGAGGTCGCCAAAGCGTGCTTTCCCTTCGTTCGTGAAGCGGAGGATGATCCGGAAGCGGCCGAACTCATCCATCATCGGGAACGAGTCGGAAACGCCTTCGCCCGTCATGTCCGGGATGCGCTTGATGAAGAGTTCCTCGGTGATTGTCTCGCCGGCCCTGCCCTCGTGCTCGAGGGCCATGATTTCGTAGCCGGCGGGGATGTCGCCCGCGCCGGCTGTCTCCGGCGTGAGAAGTGGATGCACAAGGCGGAAGTCGAGCCGCGCGGGCTTCTTGAGGGCATTGACGACCTCGGGGTTGTCCTTCGTCGACACGCCGGGGAGCTGAACCTCGATGCGGTTGTCGCCGATCGGGCGCACGACGGGCTCGGCGACGCCAAATGCGTTTATGCGCGTGCTGATGATCTCGATCGCCTTTGAAAGCTTTTCCTTGCGCACAACCTCGCCCTCGTCGGCCTTCGGCTGCTCGGTGACCTCGAGCGTGAACGCCACGCCGCCCTTCAGATCGAGGCCAAGCTGGAGGCGTCCCTTCGATTGCTTCAGAAGCTCATCCATCAGGATGCTGTTCCGCTTCTCGATGTTCCGAAGAGACTTCTCGAGATTGATGTGCGGGAAGAACTGCGAGAGATCGATCTTCTCCTCGGTGGCGATCTGCTTGAGCGCGACGAAGACGCTTTGCGTGCGGCCTGACTGCACGCGCTCCGCGGCGCGGCCCATGAGTCTGCTGAACTCCTCGTTGCGCGCCGTGACCTCGGCCTTCACGTAGTCGGGGAACGGCCGGTCGTTGATCGGGAAAAGGCTCAGGAGCGCCCAAATCACGATCACGAGCGAGAGGGAGAGCTTCCAGAATATGCGTCGGAACATGTGCGTAGAATGCTGGGGAAACAGGTGTTGGCTGGACGCGCCTCGGCTGCAGGCGCGCAGGAGGCCGTCAGTCGGCCTTCTTCACAACGGCATGGACGAAAGCCTTGTTGATCTCGACCTTCGTGCCGTCGCCGACGCGCAGGGCGAAGCGATCTTCCCTCACGTTGGTGATCGTGCCGTAGACGCCGCCGGAGGTGATGATCTCATCGCCGGACTTGAGCTCGGTGAGCATCTTTTGATGCTGCTTCTGCTTTTTGCGCTGGGGTGCGATCAACAGGAACCACATCGCGGCGAAGAAAAGGCCCCAGAATAGGAGCATGATCATGCCGTTGCCACCGGCGGGTGCTGCCTGGCCGATTACGGCGGCGGGCTCGATAAGGAACATTTTCGTCATTGCGATTGGGAGAGGTTTGGGAAATGAAAAAATCGATTCATTCACCGGCATAGCAAAACGCAAGCCAAACTCTACCCCAGCCGAACTCGTTGAAGACCCGCTCCTCGTCACACTGGTCAGTTGAGAAATCCGAGGAACTTTACGGCCTGAAGCGCTGGGGCGCGTCCCACTTCGGCGTCGATGGCGAGGGATTCGTGACTGTGCAGCCCGCGGCCGACGGCCGCGAGGTCCGCATCATGGACGTGGTGGGCGAGGCATTGAACATGGGCCTGAAGGCGCCGATTGTCGTGCGTTTTCAGGACCTGCTCCGGCATCGCGTCTGGAAACTCAACGACGTCTTCCGCACGGCGATCGCCGAGGAGGGCTACAAGGGTGGATACCGCGGTGTCTTTCCGATCAAGGTCAACCAGTTGCGCGAGGTGGTCGAGGAGATCCTCGACGCCGGCAAGGAGTTCAACTTCGGCCTCGAGGCCGGCAGCAAGCCCGAGCTCGCGATCGCCCTCGCGATGCACGACAACCCGAAGAGCCTTATCATCTGCAACGGCTACAAGGACCGCGACTTCATCCGGCTCGCCCTCCTCGGTCGCAAGCTCGGCAAGCGTGTCATCATCGTCGTCGAGCAATACTCCGAGCTCGATCCGATCATCGAGATCGCGCGCGAGATGGGCGTGAAACCCCTGATCGGTTTCCGCGCCAAGCTTGGCACCCGCGGCGAGGGCAAGTGGGCCACTTCCACAGGCGACAACGCCAAGTTCGGGCTCACCACCGCCGAGATCCTCATGGGCGCGCAGAAGCTCAAGGACTCCAAGCTCACCCAGTCCCTCCGGCTGCTGCACTTTCACATCGGTTCGCAGGTGCCAAACATCATCACGATCAAGAGCGCCGTCGTGGAAGCCACGCGCTTCTACTGCCAGCTCTCAAAAATGGGCTTCCCGATGGGCTATCTCGACGTCGGCGGCGGCCTCGGCATCGACTACGACGGAAGCCGCACGAACTTCGAGTCCTCGATGAACTACTCCATCGAGGAATACGCGCGCGACGTCGTCTTCAACATCCGCGAGATCTGCAACTCGGTCGGCGTCGAGGCGCCCGACATCGTCTCGGAAAGCGGCCGCGCGATCACCGCGCCGCACTCGATGCTTGTCGTCGAGGTGTTCGAGCGCATCTCGAAGCGCGAGGCCATCGAAGGCGCCACGATTCCGGCCCAGAAGCACAAGGTCGTCGCCGACCTCGAGGTTCTCCTCAAGAACAAGGCCCGCCTCGGCCGGCTCGAGCGCTTCCACGACGCGACGCAAAAGAAGGAGGAGGCGTCCTCGCTCTTCAACCTCGGCTACCTGAACCTTGAGAACCGGGCCGCCGCCGAGAGCCTCTTCTGGCAGGTCTGCGAGCGCATCAACAAGGAAGCCCCCGAAAACGGCTACCAGCCCGAGGAACTGCGCGATCTCAAGCGCATGCTCGCCGACCAATACGTCTGCAACTTTTCCGTTTTCCAGTCGCTGCTCGACCACTGGGCGCTCAAGCAGCTCTTCCCGATCGTGCCGATCCACCGCCTCAACGAGAAGCCGACGGTCAACGCGATCCTCGTCGACATCACCTGCGATTCCGACGGCAAGATATCCAGCTTCATCGATCTGCAGGACGTGAAGGACTACATCACCCTGCATCCGCTCAACGGGAAGCCCTACTACCTCGGCGTTTTCCTCACCGGTGCCTATCAGGACATCATGGGCGACCTCCACAACCTCTTCGGCCGCGTCAACGAAGCCCATGTCTTCCTCGAGGAGGACGAGCCCGACGGATTCTACATTGAGGAAACAATCAGCGGCTCACGCATCGGCGAGGTGCTCGAAGGCGTCCAATACGACGAGGAAATCCTCTGCCGCGCCATGAAGCGTCAGATCGATCACGCGACCCGCAAGGATCTCGTGAAACCGCGCGAAGGCGTCCGCCTCCTCGAACTCTACGAGGCGATGATGCGCACCAAGACCTACCTCGCAATCGATCCGCCAGTCCGCAAGAGCCGGAAGAAGTGATTCGATTGCGGATTGGGGAATGCGGATTGCGGAATGGAGTTCAAGAACTTGCCGGCGCGCTGAAAGAGGGGCGAATCGAACCTCGCGACAGCGTCTTGGAGTGCGGCACGGCACCACACCCCCGCCGCTTCCGAGGTAGCGCTCCTCTCTCCGAGAGGAGCGTTGTCGACGCGTTCACACAATCCAACGCGCCCCTCGGAGATGGGCGCGCTACCTCTCTGCAATTTCTAGGTGGCGTTCTGCTGGCCAACAGAACCGCGCCACGTTCAATCATCGTTGCGCGACAAGCGCGCAACCTACACGCCGCAATCCGTGCCCTCCGAAGCCTCGGCGAAGGAGGGCGCAATCCGCATTCCGAAATCCGCACTCAATTCACCGCCACTCGTGGCGCGGATATCGACGCGAGAGCGCCGGCTTGATCTCCGGATACGTCTCTCGCCAGAAGCGCTCGAGATCGTCCGTCACCTGGATCGGCCTCTGGTTCGGCGCGAGCACCTCGATCTTCACCGGCACGCGACCTCGACCGAGCGTGATTCGCTTTTCGATTCCGAAGAGTTCCTGGATCCGCGCCGCTATGACGGGCGGGCCTTCCTTGTGGTAGGTCAGGCGCGACTTGCGGCCGTTCGGCATGTCGAGCCGCTCCGGCAGCACCTTCTCCATCGCCGCGAGCTGCTCGGGCGTCAGCCAGTCCTTCAGGATCTCCCACACCGGCCGGTCTTTCACTTCCTTCGCGCTGTAGGCGCCGTAGCAAATCTGCTCGATGAGAAGCGCGCGATCCGCGTCGCCGATAGGATGCGATTCATACTCCGGAAACCACTCGGCAAAGCGGTTCACGCGTGTGATCCATTGCTCGACGGCCTCGGTCCATTCCTTGATCACGATGTTTCCCGCCATCACCTCCCGCGCGAGAATCGCCGCCGCCTGCCCCTCCGGCGGCTCCGCCCCGTCGCGCGACTCCAGCACGAGATCCCGAAAGCGCTTCTCCTTGCGCGCCACGACGCGCCGCGTCGCCGGGTCGAGTTGCACTCCCGTTGTCTCGTTGAAATCGCCTGGGAAAAGTTCGCGCAACCAAGCCTCCTCCACAGCCGTCGCGAGCCCGAGGACCGTCGTGACCTCGCCCGCGCGACCGCCAATCTCGCTAATCTCCCCTGCGACAAACAGCGGCGCGTTCTGAATCGCGCTCTCGCGCGCGAGCATCCCCTTGCGACCGTGCACGAGTTCACAGCGCATGGTCGCGGTGTCCAGCCGGTGCGCCAGCTGGTCCACGAATCCCGCGAGCACGCACTTGCGGATCTCCGCTCCGTCGACGCGTCGCTCCGCGATGTCGAGCCCCTCGTCCTTCGCGATCTCAAGGAATTGGAAAAACATTGGCGCCACCTGCCGCGCCGACTGCGCGTGGATGCCAAGCCGCCGGCACGCGTCGACCGAGTAGTTGGCCCGGTCGGCATAGCGCCACGCACGCATCAACAGGAAGAAATCCGACTCGGTCTCCTGCCCCAGCGCATCCTCGCGCGCCTGCGCGACCGCCTTTGACGGATTGCGCAACAGGAATCCGCGGCCCTGCGTGAGCGACGCCATGAACGCCGCCGCTCGCACGCACTTGCGCGCGTCAGCCTCGAGGAACATCCGCGCATAACGCGGGTGCACGGGAAACTTCAGCATCCGCCGGCCCATTTCGGTGATTCGGTTCAAAATCACCCGTTGTGGGTCGGGCTTTGCTTCGGACATGTCGGGCGTGAAACCCGCCCACCACTCGATCGCGCCGAGATCCAGCAGCAGCGTCTCCGCGCGCAGGAGGGCTTTTGGATCGGGCCGCTCGATCCAGGGGAAGTTTATGACATCCTCGATGCCCGCGGCTTTCAGCGTGAGCACAACCTCGGCGAGATCGAGACGCTTGACCTCGGGCATCTCCGCCGGTGCACGGTGCGCGTGCTCGCGCTCCGTCCACATCCGAAGGCACACACCCGGTGCTGTGCGTCCTGCACGGCCGGCACGCTGGTCGGCTGAGGCCGCGCTGATCTTCTCCACGAGCAGCGTGTTGATCCCACGGTGCGGGTCGAATCGCGCGATCCGCGCGAGACCGGAATCAACGACCGCCGTGACGCCGTCGATCGTCAGCGAAGTCTCGGCGACGTTCGTCGACACGATGATTTTGCGCCGGCCGTGCCGCGCGACGGCTGCATCCTGATCCTGTGGCGAGAGTTCGCCGTGCAGCGGAAGGATGATGCAACCTTCGCATGCGACCTCGTGTCGAATCGCATCGATCGTCCGCGCGATCTCGTAGGAGCCCGGCATGAAGACGAGCACGTCGCCGGAATCTGTGCGACCGACGGCCTCCGAACACACACGCGCCGCGGCGTCCCAGATATCCTCCTTGTCCGGGTTTACGGCGGACTTCAGGTATTCGATCTCAACCGGAAACATCCGGCCCTC
>Ga0209640_10005784_pt1 | contig 10822 bp, 7 predicted proteins | sample RifCSP10_1_FD_184018 | JGI IMG/M metagenome (GOLD analysis project Ga0209640, IMG submission 184018) | Soil microbial communities from Rifle, Colorado - Rifle CSP2_sed 10_1 (SPAdes) (version 2) | ecosystem: Environmental > Terrestrial > Deep subsurface > Rock core/Sediment | place: Rifle...
AAGGCCTCGAACTGCGCGATCTTCTGGGGCTGGCCGTCTTCGAGGACCACGAAGTCTTCCTGGGTGAGGCCCTGCCGCGGACGGCCGCCCTTGTCCGTCACTACCACGTCGATTCGAACCAGCTCGGTCGATACCGGGAGGAGCAGGTCGGGGACGCGGCGGGCCGGATCCTGGGCGCTTCCAGGACGGACGGAGACGAAGGCCACGAAAAGGGCTGCGGGCAGCACCCCTCGCCAGGATTTCCTCATCCAAGGAGTCTAGACCCGGACGGAGGCGCCGGCTACTTCCCCGCGGACCCCTCTCGCAACGCGGAGCGGCGGCCCAACCTTCCCGGCAACCCAGGTATGCTCTCGGCGTATGAGGGGAGCCTGGCCCGAGGTGAAGCGGCTGATCGGCGGGTCGGCCAGACTACGGTGCCGGGGCCTTGGGGTCGGCGTCCTCTTCCTCGGCGCCATCGCGCCCGGAAACGCCGAGGTCGTTCGCGTCGAAGTCGTGAGTCGTAGACCCTTCGCCGGAGGCATGCCCTTCGGCTCGGCTGGAGCCTACGAGACGATGGGCGGCCGGCTCCACTATGCGATCGATCCGGCCAACCCGGCGAACGCGCGGATCGTGGACCTGAAGCGCGCTCCTCGCGACGCACGCGGCCGGGTGGTCTTCGCCGGTGACTTCATCCTCTTGAAGCCGGTCGACCTGGCCAAGGGCAATCACCGGCTCCTCTACGACGTCAACAACCGCGGCAACCTGACGCTCCTCAGTCGGCTCAACCGGGGAGAGGGCACGAACGACCCGGAGACCGCCGCCCACGCCGGCAACGGCTTCGTGATGCGTCAGGGCTACTCCGTCCTCTCGAGCGCCTGGAACTGGGACGTGCTCCCCGGCGGAGGCCGGCTGCAGATCGAGCTCCCGATCGCGACCGAGGGCGGAAAGACGATCACCGGGCGGGTGGCGGCCGAGATCGTGGTCGACGAGAGGGTCGAGGTGCGGCCGGTCGCGTGGGGAGACAGCCGCGGGTACGAAGCGGCCGACCCTTCGACGAATCGGGACGCGACCCTGAGCGTCCGCGACGACCAGCGGGCCTCCCGAACCGAGATCCCGCGGGAGCGTTGGCGGTTCGCGGACGCGACCCACGTCCGTCTCGAAGGTGGCTTCGAGCCGGGCCGGATCTACGAAGTGGTCTTTACCGCGAAGGAGCCCCGGGTCGTGGGCTTGGGCCTCGCGGCAATCCGCGACGCGATGTCGTTCTTCCGCTACGCCGGGCACGACCCGCAAGGCACGCCGAACCCGCTCTCGCGTCCGACCCCGGACGGCACGCCCCGGCCAGATCCCGAGAAGGCCATCGTGTTCGGGATCTCGCAATCGGGTCGGGTGATCCAGCACATGCTTTACGAGGGGCTCCACGTCGACGAGGCCGGGCGCATGGCGTTCGACGCCGGGTTCCTCCTGGTTTCGGGCGGCGCGCGCGGCTCCTTCAACCACCGCTTCGCCCAGACGACCCGCCACCCGAGCCCGCTCGAGGACCACCAGTACCCCGCCGACCTCTTCCCCACCACGACGGTGCCGGAGAAGGATCCCGTGACCGGCGAGACGGGGGACGTGCTCGCGTTGGCCCGGTCGATGGGCAAGGTGCCGCTCCTCATGTACGCCCTCACCTCGACGGAGTACTGGACCCGGGCCGCATCGCTCCTCCACACCGACGTGGCCGGGACCCGGGATGCCGCGGTCGACGAGCGCGCCCGCATCTACTTCATCGCCGGGGGCCAGCACGGTATCGCCGCGTCCCGGGACCGCGTCTACGAGCACCCACCCAACCCCTTGGATCACTCCCCGCCGCTGCGGGCGCTCCTCCTGGCCCTCGACCGCTGGGCGACCACCGGGGAGAAGCCGCCCGCGAGCCTCTACCCCCGCATCGACCGTGGAGAGCTCGTGGGCGTCTCCGCCTACGCCGATCGGTTCCCGAAGATCCCGGGCGCCCGCGTGGCGCGCCGCAACCTGCAACCGGCGCGGCTGGACCTGGGCCCGCGCTTCAGGAGCGAAGGCCTCGCCGACGACGTCCCGGCCGTGCTCGGCGCGCCCTACGTCACCCTGGTCCCCGCGCCCGATGCGGATGGGAACGACGTGGGCGGGATCCGGCTGCCGGACGTAGCCGCCCCGCTCGGCACCTTCACGGGCTGGAACCTCCGGCCGGCGGCGATGGGCGCGCCCGACCAGCTCGCGCGCTGGAGCGGGTCGTTCTTCGCTTTCGCCCCTACCGAGGCCGAAAGGACGAAGGCGGGAGATCCGCGCCCGTCCCTCGAAAGAAGGTACCCGACCAAGGACGACTACGTGGTGCGCGTGCAGGCGGCCGCCGACGCTCTCCTGGCCCAGGGCTTCCTCGTCGAGGAGGATGCGCGGGGGCTCGTGGAGCGTGCCCGCGCCCTGGCCTGGCCAAAGGCGCGCCCCTGAGCGCTCACACCGACGACGACGCGTGAGGGAGAATGACCGTCCCATGACCACCATCGTGCTGAGCGGGCTCACCTTCGAGGGCCGACACGGGGCCACCGTCAAGGAGCGCCGGCAGACCCGCCGCTTCGAGGTGGACGTGCGGCTCGTCGCCGATTTCACCCCGGCCGAACGCAGCGACCGGCTGGCCGACGCGCTCGACTACCGCGCGGTCGCCGACATCATCGTGGAGATCGGCGAGGGCGAGCCCCACCGGCTCATCGAGTCGCTGGCCCGGCGCATGGTCGAGTCGCTGGCCGAGCGCTACCCGAAGACCGCCATCACCCTCGAGCTGCGCAAGCTCTCGCCCCCGGGCTGTGCCGGCCAACCCCGTTTCGCGGCCTACCGCATCGAGCCTCGATAAGACCCTCGACATCCATAACCCGGAGAACCGATGACCCAGACCCCGAAGATCGGCTCGCTCCTTGCGCTCCTTCTGGGGGCCTCGGCCGCGGGCGCCGTGGACACCCGCGATACCCGCCTCCTGACCGATCCCGCGCTGAGCGCGGAGCGCATCGCCTTCGCCTACGCGAACGACCTTTGGTTCGCCCGCCTCGACGGCAGCGGGGCCTTCAGGCTCACCTCCCACCCCGGGATCGAGTCCGGGCCGCGGTTCTCTCCCGACGGCACGCTCGTGTCCTTCACCGGCCGCTACGACGGGAACACCGACGCCTACGTGGTGCCCGCCGAGGGGGGCGTTCCCCGGCGGCTCACCTGGCATCCGGGCAACGACACCGCCCTGGGCTTCACGCCCGACGGCAAGTCCGTGCTCTTCGCGTCGCCCCGCGAGGTCTACACCACGCGTTACCAGCAGCTCTTCACGGTGCCGGTCACGGGCGGGGCCCCCACGCGGCTCCCCATCCCGCATGCGGCCAAGGCCGCGTTCTCGCCCGACGGCAAGACCATCGCCTACTTACCGGTCTACGAAGCCTTCAACGAGTGGAAGCACTACCGGGGCGGGACCGTCTCGCGCATCCTCCTCTTCGACGTCGCGACCCATGCCATCGAGAAGGTCCCGCAGCCCGAAGGCCGCTGCAACGACACCGATCCGACCTGGCTCGGCGATCGGCTCTACTTCCGGTCCGATCGCGACGGGGAGTTCAACCTCTACGCCTTCGACCGGGCCACCAAGGCCGTGACCCGGCTGACACGTCATGCCGATTTCCCGGTTCTGGGCCTCTCCGCGGCCGCCGGGCGCATCCTCTACGAGCAGGCGGGCTATCTGCACCTTCTCGACGCTTCGAGCACGACCGCCACCCGTTTGAAGGTCGGCGTCGCCGCCGACCTCGTGGAGACGAGGCCCCGCTACGTCAAGGGGACCAAGTACGTCCGTGAGGCCAGCCTCTCGCCGTCGGGTGCGCGCGCGGCCGTCGGGTTCCGGGGCGAGATCCTGACCGTACCCCGCGAGAAAGGCGACGAGCGCAACCTCACGCGGTCGCCGGGGGCCCACGACCGGTTCCCCGCGTGGTCTGCGGACGGCAAGCAGATCGCCTACTTCTCCGACGCGAGCGGCGAATACGCGCTGCGTATCGCGGCCCAGGACGGACACGGCGAGCCCCGGGAGATCGCCCTGAAGGGCTCGGGCTTCTACGAGAGCCCGCGCTTTGCGCCGGACGGGAAGAAGATCAGCTACACCGACAACTCGCGGGCGATCTGGATCGTCGACGTCGCCAGCGGCCAACAGACCAAGGTGGACGCCGATCCCATGTACGGCCCGGTCAAGGTGCTCCATCACGCGTGGTCACCCGACTCCAAGTGGCTCGCCTACACCCGCAACAGCCCGACCTACATCAACCGGATCTGGCTCTACTCCCTCGCCGACGGCAAGTCGTGGCCCCTCACGGACGGCCTGGCCGACACGTCCTTCCCGGTCTTCGACCCGAACGGCAAGTACCTCTACTTCCTCGTCTCCACCGACGCGGGACCGGTCCAGGACTGGTTCTCCCAGGCCAATGCCGACCTCGCCGCCAGCCGCTCGATCTACCTCGCGGTGCTCGCCAAAGGCGTCCCCTCACCCCTGGCGAAAGAAAGCGACGAGGAAGGAGCGAAGAAGGAGGAGCGCGCCAAGCCGGACGCCGAGGCGAAGGGGGGCGCCGACGCCAAGGCCGCGAAGCCTCCGGTGACGGTCAAAGTGGACCAGGACGGCCTTTCGGAGCGCATCCTGGCCCTGCCCCTCAAGCCCGCGGGCTATGACGACCTGCAGGTGGGCGCGACCGGCCAGATCTTCTACCGCAAGGAACCCGGAGCGCAGCACGGCGCCGACACGAGCCTCAACCGCTACGACCTCGACAAGCGCAAGGAAGACACGCTCGCGGAGGCGATCTCGGGCTTCCAGATCTCCTCCGACGGCAAGCGCGTCCTGGTCGAGGCCAAGGACGCCTGGTCGATCTGCGAGGCGGCCGACAAGCTCGACCTCGCGAAGGAGAAGCTGAAGCTCGACGCCGTGCAGGTGAAGATCGACCCGATTGCAGAGTGGACCCAGATCTTCGACGAGGCGTGGCGCATCAACCGCGATTTCTTCTACGACCCCGGCATGCACGGGGCCGACTGGAAGGCGATGCGGGCGAAGTACGCCGCCTTCCTCCCCGACGTGACCACGCGCCAGGACCTCATCCGGGTCATGCAGTGGCTCTTCAGCGAGCTGAGCGTGGGCCACCACCGGATGAGCGGGGGCGATTCACCGGCCGAAACCGAGGCCTTGCCCGGCGGACTCCTGGGCGCCGACTACGCGGTCGAAAACGGGCGCTACCGCTTCAAGAAGGTCTACGGCGGCCTCAACTGGACGCCCGACCTCCGCTCGCCGCTCACCGAGCCCGGGGTCGACGTCAAGGCCGGTGAGTACCTGCTCGCGGTGGAGGGCGCCGAGCTGCGCTACCCCGACGACCTCTACTCGCCCTTCGAGCGCACGGCCGGCCGGATCGTGGAGATCGAGGTGGGGCCGAATCCCGACGGATCGGGGTCACGCCTCGTCAAGGTGGTGCCGATCGAGAACGAGCAGCCCCTCCGCAACCGCGACTGGGTGGAGGGCAACCTCCGCAAGGTCACGGAGGCCACGAAGGGTCGCGTCGCCTACGTCTACGTGCCCAACACCGCCGACCAGGGCCACACCTATTTCAAGCGCTACTTCTTCCCGCAAGCGAGCCGCGAGGCCATCATCGTGGACGAGCGCCACAACGGCGGGGGCAGCGTGGCCGACTACTACATCGACATCCTGCGCCGGCCACGGATCAGCCACTGGGCGATGCGGTACGGGGCCGACCTCCCCACTCCCATCGCCGGCATCCACGGACCCAAGGTCATGATCGCGGACGAGACCGCGGGGTCCGGGGGCGACCTCCTGCCCTGGATGTTCCAGAAGCTGAAGCTCGGCCCGGTGGTGGGAACGCGCACCTGGGGCGGCCTCGTGGGCATTCTCGGGTTCCCGGTGCTCATGGACGGCGGCACCGTGACCGCGCCCGACCTCGCGATCTGGACCGAGGACGGCTGGGTGGTGGAGAACGAAGGCGTCCCCCCGGACGTCGAAGTCGAGCAGACGCCGGCCGAGGTGATCGCCGGCCGCGACCCGCAGCTCGAGAAGGCCATCGAGATCGTGATGAGCCAGCTCCCCAAGGACCCACCGGCGGCGCCGAAGCGGCCGCCTTACCCCGTGCGGGCGACGAGGTCGCAGTAGGACGCTACTTCGGAAGCTGGCGGGGAGCGGCGTGGGCGTCGAGGACCCTCGGCGGTTCTTCGGTCGTCACGACCGGCCCCACGTCCGTGGGCGCGTTCCGGGTGGCGATGAGCACGGCCGCGGTCCAGGACGGCACCAGGTCCCAGATCGGCACCAGCTCCGACACGAACGCGGGCAGGAAAGCCCAGTGCCAGCCCACGAGGACCACCATCGCGATGGCCACCGCCACGTCGAGCGCGTCATTGAGAGGCGAGACCCAGCCGGCAGCGAACAGGGGCAGCAAGCCCAGCTGCACCGCGTCCGCCGCGACTCCGAGGATTCGAGCCGCCTTGACGCGCGTCGGGGTCATCCGATTCGCCATCAACCGAAGGGTAACGCGGTGAGGGCCCTGGGCCAAAACGTTGGACGGAACCGCGGTACGGTGCTCGCTATACTCGAAGGCCCGATGAACAGCCGGCTTGGAGGCCCCTGATGAAGTGTGCCGCGATCGCCGCCGTCTTCGTCCTGGTCGTGTCGTCTACCTCGGCCGCGCCCGCGGCCGAGGTGGCGGCCGAAGCCCGCTGGCCCGGCTGGCGTGGCCCCGGCGGACAAGGGGTGGCCTCCGCGACCGGGCTCCCGACGGAATGGAGCGCCACCAAGAACGTCGCCTGGAAGACGCCCATTCCGGGACGCGGCCACTCGTCGCCCGTGGTCTGGGGCGACCGCATCTTCCTCACCACCGCGATCGAGGGCGAGGTGGTGCCGGGGGCCAAGGCCGTCACCCACATGGACGAGGGCAAGGAGTTCGTCCATCCGGACGCGGTGGGCGCGGACCGCAAGCACAAGTTCGAGGTGCTCGCGATCGACGCGAAGACCGGCAAGATCCTCTGGGAGAAGGTGGCCTTCGAGGGCACCCCCTACGACAGCGCGCACCGCAAGGCCAGCTTTGCCTCACCCACCGCCGTCACCGACGGCGAGCGGGTCTACGCGTTCTTCGGCGCCGAAGGCCTCTACGCCTACGACTACGAGGGGAAGCTCGCGTGGAAGGCCTCGCTCGGCGGCATCGCGGCCATGGGCGTGGGGTACGGCACCTCGCCCGTGCTGCACAAGGGCCTGGTCATCATCCAATGCGACGAGGACAGCGGCGAAAAGTCGTTCATCGTCGCGTTCGACGCCCGCACGGGCAAGGAGGCCTGGCGCACGCCGCGCAAGGTGCAGGTGAGCTGGGCGACTCCGGTCGTCGTGCAAGCGGGCAGCCGGGACGAGCTCGTGACCGTGGGCAACGAGTGGCTGATCGCCTACGATCCCGCGACCGGGAAGGAGCTCTGGCGGGCCAAGGGACTGGAGAGCAACGCCGTGCCCTCGCCGGTCGCGGGCAAGGACCTCGTGATCCTGACCTCGGGCTATCCGGCGAAGAAGGCGATCGCCATCAAGCCCGGCGGCACCGGCGACGTCACGGGCACCGACCGCATCCTCTGGACCTACGACAAGGGCACCGCCTACGTGCCCTCGCCCATCCTCTACGGCGACTTCGTCTACCTCGTCACCGACAAGGGCCTCATCACCTGCCTCGACGCGAAGACGGGTGCGGTCAAGTACGAGGGCGGCCGCCCGCCCGTGCCCGCGACCTTCATGGCCTCGCCGGTCGCGCTCGACGGCAAGATCCTGCTGGCGAGCCAGGACGGAGACGTCTTCGTGATCAAGGCCGGCCCCGCGCACCAGGTGCTGGGCACGAACAGCCTGGGCGAGCCGATCTCGGCCTCGCCGGCCATCGCCAACGGCCGCCTCTACATCCGCGGCGAGAAGACGCTCTTCGCGATCGGGGGCTAGCCCCGAACGTGTACCCGACACCCATCCACGTGTCGAGCTTCCGCTCCGTCTTTGGGGGGGGCGAGATCACGGGATGCCACCTCGCGATCACGCGGAGCGGGTGCGGGCGGAGGGGCCGAGGACGGCGGCGAAAGCGTCGGCGATGAGGCGAGTTTCCTCGGGGCGCAGGGCGGCGGTGGTGACGCGAACGCCGGGGGCCGAGCGCAGGCGGTAGCGTTCGCCGGCACGGATCGCGAAGCCCGCGGCGCCGAGACCGGCGACCACCGATTGCTCTTCGGGAACCGGGATCCAGACGTTCATGCCCGAGCGCCCGGTGGCCGCGACGCCGTGGCCGCCAAGAGCAGCGATCAGCGCTTCACGTCGGGTGGCATAGGTCTCCGCGGCCATCCGCAGGCGTTCTTCGACGCGAGGGTCGCTCAGCAGCGCGAGCACGAGCTGCTGGAGAACGTGGCTCACCCAGCCGCTGCCCAGGTACTGGCGGCCCTCGACGCGCGCGATGGTCGTCTCGTCCCCCGCCAGGAACGCCAGGCGCAGGTCGGGGCCGAGCGACTTCGAAACCGACCGGGCGACCGCCCAGCGGACCCGGCGCTCGTGGGCGAGGGTGTGGGCGGCCACGCCGGCCACGGATCCGGCGTGGTCGTCCTCGAGGAGCAGCACGTCCGGATGGCGGTCGAGCAACGCCGACAGCGTCCGCGCACGACGGGCGTCGAGGGCGGCGCCCGTGGGGTTTTGGGCCCGCGGCGTGACGATCACGGCCCGCGCGCCCGTCTGGAGCGCCTCATCCAACGACTCCGGCTTCATGCCGAAATCGTCGAGGGCGACCGGCTCGGGCACGAGGCCGAGCCCCGCGACGAGATCGAGCACACCGGTGTACCCCGGGTCCTCGACGGCGACACGGTCACCGGGGCGCAGGTGGGCCAGGAGGACGCGCTCCACACCGTCCAAGGCCCCGGCGACAACCGTCAGGAAGCCCGCCGGTACGCCGTCGGCTTCCAGGAGGCGCCGCCCGCGCGCGAGGAGCCTCGGCTGGACACGCTCGCCGCCATACAGGCGCGGCGTCGGGTCGATCGCGCGGATGGGCAGGCGCGGGAGGAACGCGGCGTCGGGGTTGCCGCTGGCCACGTCGCGCAGGTGTTCCGGGATCGGGGCCGGCGCCGGCGTGCGCAGCGGGGGGCGGGGGGTCAGCCGCGTGCCGCGGCGTCCCTGGCCGCTCGCGAGGCCGCGCGCCTTCAGCAGGCGGTAGGCGGCCGCGGCCGTGGCGGGGCTGACGTGGAGCTCCGCGGCGAGGGCACGTACCGGCGGCAAGACCGCGCCGGGCCCGAGCGCGCCGCTGCGCAGGGCGCCCTCCACGCTGCCCGCGATCTCGTTTGCCCCGGCACCCCGTATGGGATATCGTACTAGTGCGGTCATATGATCGTACTGTAACAAATATGACCGCGGGAGGCAAACCGGCGATGGCGTCCGAGCTCCTGACCGACCGAACCACCTTGCGACGGCTCCCCAAGCGCGGCGACCACGACCGCGACACCATCGACGCGATCCTCGACGAGGCCCTCGCCTGCCACGTCGGGTTCGTGGCCGAGGGCCAGCCCTATGTCATCCCCACGATCCACGGCCGGGCGGGGGACCGGCTCTACCTCCACGGGTCGGCGGCCAGCCGGATGCTCCGCACGCTGTCGGGCGGGGTGCCCGTCTGCGTCACCGTCACCCTGATCGACGGTCTGGTGATGGCCCGCTCCGCGTTCCACCACTCGATGAACTACCGCTCGGTGATCGTCTACGGACGGGCGCGCGAGGTGACCGATCCCGACGAGAAGTGGGAGGCCCAGCGCGCGCTCGTCGAGCACGTCGCGCACGGACGGGCCGGCGACGCGCGCATGCCCAACCAGCGCGAGCTCGACCAGACGACGATCCTCGCGGTCGCGATGGACGAGGCCTCCGCCAAGATACGAACCGGTCCCCCGAAGGACGAGGGGGAGGACCTCGCCCTGCCGATCTGGGCCGGCGTGCTGCCGCTGATCACGATCCCCGGCGAGCCGGAGCCCGACCCGCAGCTCGGAGACGACGTACCCGTCCCCGACTACGTGCGCGAGTACCGTCGCTAGAGGACCGCGACATCGGCCCGCACCGCGACCGACGGGGTCGAGGAGGGGGCGGCGGGCTAGGCTGTGCCGGCCCATGGACCCCGTAGCTCCCGCTCCCAGCCTGCGCGCCAACCTGCGCGCGATGCCGCGTTCGGCGTGGGTGCTCTTCGCGGGCTCGTTCGTGAACCGGCTCGGCACGTTCGTGCTGCCGTTCCTCACCCTCTACCTGACGGGTCACGGGTACTCGCCAGCCCAGGCCGGGATCGCCATCGCGTGCTACGGCCTCGGAGGGTTGATCTCTCAGGTGGCCGGGGGCCTGGTGGCCGACCGCCTCGGGCGGCGCAACGCGATCGCGCTGTCGATGTTCGGGGCGTCGGCGCTGACGCTCGCGCTCTGGAGGGCGACGAGCCTGGCCGCCATATACCCGATCACGTTCGCCCTCGCCGTGTTCGCCGAGCTATACCGGCCCGCGTCGGGGGCCCTGATCGCCGACCTGCTCCCGGCGGAGCAGCGGGTCACCGCGTTCACGCTCTACCGGCTCACCGTGAACGTCGGATGGGCGGCGGGCCTCGCGATCGGCGGATTCCTGGCCGAGCGCAACTTCGCGCTCGCGTTCATCGGCGACGCGATCACGTCGGCTTCATTCGGCGTGATCGCGCTCGTGGCCCTCCCGCACGGCACCCGGACCGCCAAGAAGCACGAGCGACACCTGGCCACCGCGCGAGCATCCATCCTGGCCGACCGGGGGTTCCTGCTGTTCCTCGCCGCCGTGCTCACCGCC
>Ga0209640_10005785_pt1 | contig 10821 bp, 10 predicted proteins | sample RifCSP10_1_FD_184018 | JGI IMG/M metagenome (GOLD analysis project Ga0209640, IMG submission 184018) | Soil microbial communities from Rifle, Colorado - Rifle CSP2_sed 10_1 (SPAdes) (version 2) | ecosystem: Environmental > Terrestrial > Deep subsurface > Rock core/Sediment | place: Rifle...
GGATTTGGCAGCCATTCAATGACCTCCTCTGCTGCGGGTCACGGCCACCCGAGCTTCGCCCGGAAGTGGTCCCACGTGCGCTTGAAAAGGCTCTGCGTCCAGAGCTTCTCGCGGCACAGCGCCACCTCCTGCTCGCTGAACGCATAGGGCTTGCCGATCTGCAGCGCCATGTACTGGCGGTACGCATTCTCCTCGAGGTAATTGGCGAGCACGAATGCCTCGACGATGTCCTTGCCCACCGTCACCGCGCCGTGCGACTTCATCATCGCCGCCGGCCGGTCGCCGAGCGTGGCTGCCAGCCGGTCGGCCATCGCGCGGTTGTTGATCGAGTTCGGCGAATCGAGCACCGGCATCGGGTAGACCAGCGAGCCCTGCGCGTAGACCGGTAGGTAGCCATGGCCGGTCATGGTGAGAAACGTGGACCACTTCGGGTGCGCGTGCACGACCGCGTTCACGTCCTTCCGCGCGCGGTAGACGCCGGCATGCAGGTGGAATTCCAGCGGCGGCTTGCCGTTGCCCTCGATCACGTTGCCTTCCATGTCGATCGTGCAGATGTCGGCGACCGTGAGCTGGCTCCTCTGGCACGAGCCGATGTTGATCAACATCCTGCCATCGCCGAGGCGGATGCTCGCGTGGCCGTTGTAGTCGATGATGTCGGACTGCTCCAGCATGCGGATGCAGTCGGCGAGCTGCTGCTTCAGCTCGGTCACTGATCGGGCGTCCTCTCGCTGTTTCAGTGCGGTATCTGCCATGGGTGCCTCCACGGTCACCAGTTTACCTGGGCGCGCACCTGCGCGCGCCACAGATCCCAGGCGCGCCGGCCGGCGGTCTCGTTGACGGCGTCCGCGAGCCGGCCTTCCTCGCGGTCGAGCACCGCCATCGGCCCGCCGCCCCCGAGCGCCACGGTCCAGTGCTGGATGCGGGCATTGACCTCGGTGTAGACCGCGCGGAAGACCGCCGTCTGCAGCGCCGGCCCGCACGCCACGCTCCCGTGCGCGCGCATGAGCACGATGTCGTTTCTCCCCATGACTTCGGCGAGCGCCTCGCCCTTGGCGGCGTTTCCGACCAGCATGTCGGTGGGGCCGAACCGGGCGCGAATGTCGAATACCGGGACACCTGCCGCGATGAACGCGGCATTGTGGAACATCGCCTGCATGGAAACGCCCACGAGCCCGAACGGGATGACCGAGGGCGAATGGCTGTGCACGACGGACAGGATATCCGGGCGCGCCTTGTAGATCTCGCCGTGGATGAAGCGCTCGAGAAAGCTGCCGCGGCCGTTGGCATTGCAGGGATTGCTGTCGAGGTCGTACTCGATGATGTCCCCGGGAGCCACCAGCGCGGGCGCGATGGAACGCGCCATCAGATAGTGGTCGGGCGCCGAGGGATGGCGCATCGAGACGTGGCCGAAGCCGTCCACCACGCCCTGCGCGGCGAGGATGCGGCTGGCGGCAGCCAGGTCCCGGAGCAATTCGGCCGCTACCGGCCCGCCCGATGCGGGCGCCTGAGATTCGCCTGAGGGACGAGGGCTCAGGGATGAGGGATCAGGTCTGCCCGTCATCTGTACCTCCTCATCCAATCCCCCCTACCCCCCCTTTGACAAAGGGGGGAGACATAATTCCCCCTAACCCCACTTTGACAAAGGGGGGAGACACAATCCCCCTGACCCCCCCTTTGACAAAGGGGGGTACGCGAAGCGCGGGGGGATTCTGTCACCGGTATCTCATCAACGCCGTTAGATGACAACTTTGGTCATCATGCCCCGCGGGAAGATCTCCTCGGGCTTGAAGTGGCGGTGCGCGATGCCCTGCTGCCAGGTATAGAGCGCCATCTGCTCCCAGGTCGGGCGGTTTTCCTCGATGCCGTAGGGAAACGGGTCGCCGCCGAACATGGCGCGCATGGTGCGCGCGTAGGTCGGAAGCCATGCCAGAGGATAACGCGACACGGCGGGATCGAGCAGGCGCTCGATGCTGCGGCGCTTCGATTCAAGGAATGCGTTGTAGAGATTGCGCGCGACCCAGGGATGCTCGTCCAGGATGCGCTTCCTCATCGCGATGATGTGCATGATCGGCCACACTCGCGTGCGCTCGTAGTATTCCTCCTCCATCTCGTGGTAATTCGGAAACAGGCGCACGACGTCGGGATGGCCCTCGACGAAACATGTCGGGGGCCGCGCGATGATCGCGCAGTCGATTTCTCCGGCGGCCAGCAGCTCGCTCAGCGACTTGTCGGCGACGCGCGTGAGCTTCAGCCCCTTGGGAAGATTCAGCTCGACCTTTTCGTCACGGCCCGGCGCGTTCGCCCCCGCCTGGTACCAGTGCACGTCGGTCAACCTCACGCCCATGTCGTTGTGCATCCAGCCGCGCATGTAGACGGCGGCCGAGTGCGCCCATTCCGGCGAGCCGACCTTCTTGCCGGCCAGGTCTTTCACCGTCTTGATGTTGCTCTTCCGGTTCACGTAGAACGAGCTGAACCGGAACAGGCGGGAGCACACGACGGGCAGCCCGATGATGTCGCTGTCCTCGCGGGTCACCTGGGCCGCGAATTTCGCGAAGGAGAGCTCGCAGACATCGAACTCCCGGTTGGCGGTGAAGCGCGCGAAGCACTCGTGGTGGCCGAGATTGAGCCAGTTGTGCTCGATGCCCTCGGCCTTCACGGACCCCAGCCGGAAATCCCGGAAATGATCGTAATCCGTGGTCGCGATGGAAAGCTTCAAGTGCGCCATGTGCCCCTGCCCTTGGGAACGGCTTGCGGCATGTAGATGATAACTTAAGCCTGCTGACCAAATCCCCCCGCGCTTCGCGCACCCCCCTTTGTCAAAGGGGGGTCAGGGGGGATTTCGTCTCCCCCCTTTGACAAAGGGGGGTCAGGGGGATTTCGTCTCCCCCCTTTGACAAAGGGGGGCTGGGGGGATTTTTCTCAGCCCTTTAGGTGCATCCTGAAGAATGCCACCGTGCGCGACCACGCGAGCTTGGCCGCGGCCTCGTCATAACGGGGGGTGGTGTCGTTATGGAACCCGTGATTCGTTCCGGGGTACATGTGCATCTCGTAGCGCACGCCGTTCGACTTGAGCGCCCGTTCGAAGGGCTTCCAGCCGGCGTTGATGCGGTCATCGTGCTCGGCGTAATGGATCAGGAGCGGCGCCTTGATCCTCGCGACATCCTCGGGCTTCGCCTGGGTTCCATAGAAGGGAACCGCCGCGGCGAGATCCGGCAGCCGCACGGCGAGCATGTTGACGATCCCGCCGCCAAAGCAGAAGCCCACGGCGCCGATCTTACCGGAGCACTCGGGGTGCGACTTTAGAAAGCCGGCGGCGGCAACCAGGTCCTCGCTGCGCTTCTTGGCATCCAGCTTAGCGAACATCGCCCGCGCGGTGTCCTCGTCGCCGGGGTAGCCGCCGACCGGCGTGAGCGCGTCCGGGGCGAACGCGACGTAGCCCTCCACGGCAAGGCGCCGCGTGACGTCCTCGATATAGGGGTTCAAGCCGCGGTTCTCGTGTATGACCAGCACGCCGGACCGCTTGCCGCCGGCTTGCGCGGGGCGCGCGAAATATCCGCGCATCGTTCCCGAGCCCTGTGGCGACGGATAGGTCAGGTACTCGGCCTTGATCCGCGCATCGCCCGCTGCGACTTGCTGCGCCCAGGCGAAATTCGGGGTGAGGCTCTCCAGCATCGCCGTTGCCGTGAAACCGCCGATTGCGTACTTCGCGGCGCGATCCAGAAAGTCCCGGCGGGTTATCGTCCCGTGCACGTAACCATCAAACAGATCGAGGACTTCCTGAGGATAATCGCTTGCCTTCCTGCGCTCCATTGGGCTCACTCCATCGGTTGGTGATTCGGGGCAGCCAGTCTAAACGAAAAGCAGGAAAAGTGGCAGATTCCTGCGTCGTCAAATGGCAACAAAGAAACGGGGACGGCGCGTGTGCCGCCCCCTTTCGAGGTCGCGAAGTGCTTCCGACCAGTTCAGTCGCAGTCGTCGTGCCCGTGCTTCTTGCACAGCCATGGGCTTTACCGTGGGATCGCGCGGGTGGATACTGCCGGCGCGTTCAGCGAGCACACAGGTGAACCATGGCACGTGACGAGATCCGGTATCGAAGCGGATACAAGTACCAGTTGTCGGTGGGGTGCAAGGTCAAGGTCTGCATAACCCCCGCGGAACCGATCAACACCGAATTCATCAAGCTCGGCACGGACGGCACGCTGGTGATCAAGCGGGGCTATGCCTGGGACGGGCCGTCGGGACCGACGATAGACACCCGGAACTTCATGCGCGGCTCGCTGGTTCACGACGCGCTCTACCAGCTCATGCGCGATGCCGGACTTTCCAAGGAGCAGTGGCGGGATGAAGCGGACCTCGAGCTGAAGCGCGTCTGCCGCGCGGACGGAATGAGCAGGATTCGCGCCTGGTGGGTGCACAGGGGAGTCCGCATCGGCGGAGACCCGTCCGCGTCCCCCGAGTCGCGGAAACCCATTTGGTCGGCGCCGTAAAGCGGCTACTTATACAGCCTGTCGTAATAATCCTTGTAATTCATGTTCGCCTTGCCGCCTTTTACCCCGATTTCGGTGTACTTGAACTGTGACATGAGCGTCTTCGCCTGCGCTTCCTGCATCACCTCCATGAACATGCCGGAGGTATAGCCCACACGGCACAATAGGTAGACGGTCTTGCCCGACGCGGGCGTAACGCGGTAATGCATAACCGGGCTGGGAGAGAAGTAGCCGACGATTTCATGTTCGCCGCTCGGTACCGTGAAGTGACTAAAGGTGCCCGGGGTGAGCACCGCTACGATGGTATCGTTATCGATGATTGCCAGCTTGCGGGCAGCGGCAAAGTCGCCTTGCTCACGGAAGACGTAGATCACCGTATCCTGAGGTCCCGGTGGCCTCGGCGCGGCATACGGGACCTCCTTCACCAGGTAGGTGTCGCCGCCGCAACCAGCGAGCAGCGCGGCCAGCGCGATGATGGTGCCCCACGCGCGCATTGGTCGCCGGTTCAGCATCACCGAAGCTCCTTCGCCGCACTGATTTCTTGCTGCAAGCGCAGGAAGGCATTCCTGCTCGCGCGTCGCGCGGAAAGTGACATGTCGTGCCTGAACTCGCTGAACTCCGCGTTCCCCTGGCCGGTCACCTTCGTCTGCCAAACGGTGGCCCCGGCGGGATCCACAGCCCGACAGTCGACGGTTACGGTGAATCGCGTCGGAGGCCAGGTGAACGCGCTGTCTGACGCCGAATCGGTGGCGATCACGGGGACGAACACGTAGGCGACATTGTTGCTCGAGATGAACCCCTTGTCGTCAAGCGATGGAATTTCAACGACCTTGCTAAACAGGTTCGACAGCACGTGCTTCAAGGCCGGTTCGGATTCCCGATAGGGCAAGTACTTCACCTTATCGCCGCCGCCGCCGGGGGATTCCACTTCCTTGCTCCTGTCGGCGCTGGAAATGTAGTAGCCCACAACCTTGTCGATCTTGGCGACACCCCCGGCGTCCAGGGTATTAAGCGGTGGCGTGATGTTGATCTGGTGCGCGCAGCCGCCCCCAACAAGGACCACCGCGAATACAGCGATACGGGCTATCGAATACATGGGTACCTCCCAGTATGAGCAAGTGGATCGCAATAAACTGGCGCAAGAAATCCTAAATGGCCGAATAGCGATGTCTGAGGAGCTGCTGCGTTTCCGTTCTTCCCCTTCGGATGCGGTCAATCCTGACCGATCGGGGGGTGGACAGCAATCCCATGATCATGGGATGAGGGCTCGTACTGGATGAACCTCGTGGCCGGTGGCACGTACCGGGTTTTGGAGTAGGCGCGGAAGAGCAGCGCCCGCGCCAAGAACGCCACGGAAACGAGGATTCAGAAGGGAATGGGCCGCAAGCTGGCTGGGCCCGGCCAATGACGGCCAGAGCTTGCGGTGAAGCATACCGCCGGGCATCCACCTCGCACCCTCTCCAGGGTAACTCGGGATGCCCTACCGCCACACAAATAGGGCCCGAGCAGTATATGCCTGCGGCATTTCAAGTTTCAAGCGGCTGTGACAAATCCCGCACCGGCGGCGCGAAAACGGGAGTGTTGTACTACCCAAGACGTGGGATTTGGCTCATTGACGGCGCTGCGCCATGGCTTGATTCTGTCGTCTGACGCGCGGGACCGGCGCACACCGAATGGGGCGTGGAGCGATGCATGGGCCGGAATGAATCACGTGAGCCTCGCCGGCACTTCATCGCTCCCGCCTCGCCACTTCCCACCATCAAGGTGAGGTCACTACGAACGTGTTGCTCTTGCCGAGAAGCAAGTAGCCGTTGTTGGCGAACAAGCGCAGCTCGTAGGTGCCCGGAGCGACCGATGCCGGGATCGTCAAGGGCACGCTGCCGCTTGCCGTCCCCGTGGTGTAGCGCCACGCGAAGTGGTATGAGTTCGGAGCGCCCGGCGCGAAAATTCCAATCCAGTCGCGGCTGGTCGGCGTACAGACGTTGCTCCAGGTAGCCGTCACGGTGCCGCCGGCGGTCAGGCTCGTCGGGCTTGCGCCGAGGCTGGCACCGCCCGTGCAGCCGGCGCCCACCGTGATACTGGTGACCGCAAGCTGCGTATAGCCGCCGTTGGCGAACAAGCGCAGCTGATAGGTGCCGGGGGCGAGCGTGGCCGGGATCGTCATGGGCACGCTGCCGCTTGACGCCCCCGTGGTGTAACGCCAAGCCGCGTACGAGGTGTTGGGAGCGCCCGGCGCGTAGAGTCCAATCCAGTCGCGAGTGGTTGGCGTGCAGAGCCCGCTCCAGGTGACCGTAACGGAGCCTCCCGGCGCAACGCTCGTCGGGCTGGCGCTGAGGCTCGCGGCCGTGCAGCCGGCAACCACCGTGATGGTGGTAACCGCGAGGCGCGTGTAGCTCCCGCTGGAGAACAAGCGCAACTCGTACGTGCCTGGACTGACCGAGGCCGGAATCGAGAAGGGCACGCTGCCGCTTGCCGTTCCCGTGGTGTAGCGATACGCCAGATAGGGCGAGTCGGGAGCACCCGTGAGATAGAGGCCAATCCAATCGGTGCTGGTTGGCGCACAGACGGCGCTCCAGGTAGCCGTCACGGAGCCACCCGGCGCAACGCTCGTCGGGCTGGCGCTGAGGCTACCGCCCGTGCAGCCGGCAACCACCGTGACCGTGGTGACCGCAAGGCGCGTATAGGTGCCATTGGAGAACAAGCGCAATTCATACGTGCCCGGGGCGAGCGAACTCGCGATCGTGAAAGGCACGCTGCCGCTTGCCGTCCCTGTGATGTAGCGCCAACCCAGGTAATAATAGGTATCGGGTGCGCCCTGAGGAAAGATTCCGATCCAATCCTTGGTGCTCGGCGCGCCGATGCCGCCCCAACTCGCGGTGATCGTGGCGCCAGGCGAGACGCTCGTCGGACTTGCAGCGATCGTCGCGGGCGGCACGGCGACTCCGGTCACGACTTTCGATGCTCCACCGCCACCGGTAAAATTGACGGCACCCGAATAAGTACCCTCGGCGGGTGGACTGAAGCGAACGGTCACCGTCTGGCTCTGCCCGGCTGACAGGCTGTAGGAGCCGCCCGACACGATCGTGAAGGGCGCCGTGGTGCTCGCGCTGCCCGTGAGCGTCCCGCTCCCGGTGTTCTGCACGGTAAAAGCCCGGTCGAAAGAAGCGTTCGCGTTGACGGTGCCAAAATTCCATGATTCGGGCGCAACGCCGATGACCGGGGACGAAACCGTGACGGCGAGCTCGCTGCCATCCGGGAAGGTGAGCGTGTAGCTGCCCGTGCTCGCGGGAATCCATTGGCCCGAATAATTCCCGTCACCCGCCGCCTGGTCCAGGCCGACCCCGTCGTCGAGGAGCGTTACGGACTCGCCACCGGGATTGACGGTGACGACAACGTCGCCGTTGGGGAGCGCGCAGTTGATGTTCAGCACCGAAAGGTTAAGGGGTGTCTCGACGTTGGCCGCGACGAAATCCGCGATCGGCGTCAGCCGTGAGAACACGGGCGAGTTCGCGCAGGTCAAGGCGCCGAGCGCGTTGAGACGCTTCCGCGTGATCGTGTCCGCCATCGACGGGACGTTGTCGCCGCCCGCGAGAATAAGATTCCTGATCGCGCGCCAGTCCCGGCTCGGATCCGCCGCCTTCAGCAATGCCGCGGTGCCCGTCACGTGCGGCGTTGCCATGGAGGTGCCGTTGAGCATCGTGTAGGTATTGATGAGCGTCGTGCTCAGGATCTCGGTTCCGGGGGCACCGATATGCACCGTCCGCCGGCCGTAGTTCGAGAAGGCGGCGCGGTCATCGCTACGCGTGGTCGCGGCGACGCAGATGACGTTCGACAGATCATAGTTGCAAGGAAAGAACGGCGTCTGATCGTTGTTGCGGCCCACTCCGAGGGCGTTTCCGTTGCCCGCGGCGGCGACAAAAAGTATCCCCGCATCCTGATGCCGTTGAATCGCGTCGAACAATGCCTGCGAGAACCCGCCGCCACCCCAGCTGTTGTTCGTCGCGATGATGTTCACGCCGCGATCCTTCATGATTCTCACGTACTCGAGGCACCCGATGGCCCCCGCCGTCGTGCCGCTGCCCGATGCGTCGAGAAATTTGCAGGCCATCAGGCTGATGTTCCAGTTGATCCCCGCGACCCCCGCGCCGTTGTTCCCAAGCGAGCCTATCGTTCCCGCCACGTGAGAGCCGTGCCGGTTATCGTCCCGCGGATCGGAATCGTTGTTGACGGTATCAATGCCGAAGCAATCATCGATGCGACCGTTCCCGTCGTCGTCGATGCCATTGGCGATGCAATCCGGGGTATTGCGAAACATGTTGGCCGACAGGTCCGGGTGGTTGTAGTCGATCCCGGTGTCGATCACCGCGACCACCACGCTGCTGCTGCCGGTGGTGATATCCCAGGCGCCCAGCGCATCAATATCGGCGCCGGGCGTGCCGCCCAGTTGGCCGGTGTTGTGTAGGCCCCAGAGTTCCCCGAAACGAATGTCGTCGGGGGTGAGGGTCGTGTGAACGATGTAGTTGGGTTCGGCGTACTGAACGTCGGGGTCCTGACGGTACTTCGCGAGCGCTTCGTCGACCGAGGCACCCGGCGGCAACCGGTGGTGTTCAAGACCCTCGAGAATTCGGAAGGCGCGAAGCCGGGTTGCGGCCACGCGACTGAGGGCCCTGTTCTTGCTCAGCTCCGGGGCCCTGGCGCGAAACTTTACGATGACTTCGTTGGGCGCATGAGGCAGTAGCGGCTGAGGTGTCGCGGAGCCTGGCGCAGCGACGCCACCCCCAACGGCACTCGCTGCAACGCCGTTATTCGGAGTGCTGCCCGAGGCTGCGCCGCTACCCGATACGGCATTCGACGCTGCGCCGCCCCGCACAGCGACGCCTGATGCAACGCCGCCTTTTGAGTCGGCACCCGGCGCAACGCTGCTGCCATCGGTCCCGTCACCACCGCCGCAAGCGGCCAAGAGCAGCAGCACCGCCAGCGCTGAAAGTCCGCGCGTAATTCCCGGCCAGTTGGTTCGCATGGCAATACCTCCCTCGGAGCGTCGACGCTGCATCCCGCCCGTATCGCCTGATGCCGGTCTTGGTTGACCGGTTCTGAATTTGAGCTCAGTTCAGAGACTTATACTCTCCCGCAGATCGACTGCGCAAATCTAACAGAATGGGAGGTTTGGCCTCAGATTCGCCTCGACGGCGCACCGCTTTCGTCTAGCGGCTGTGACAAATGTCGCATTCGGATCCCCGTGCGCCGCGATTACCCGTCCCGGAACGATGCCCCTTGCCGGGTACCCCGCTTCACTGGGTTCGATACAAATAGTTTGGCTCGACCGCCGTGATGTGAACGTTCCCCGTGCGGAGCTGCTCCATCGTCGCCGGCCCCGGGTCGTCGGTGAGGGTCACCAGGAAAACATTGGGCCCCAGCGCCTGGATGCCCTTGATCCTGAATCGTCCATAGAGATCGGATATCGCCTTGACTCCAGCAGGCGCGGCGAGCGTGACGAGATACTCGCCCGCTACCCTCGTCGGTTGAGACGAGGCGCCCGCGGGCGCCGTCTGCGGATTGCCCGGTGCGCTGCCGCAGGCGAAACCTGCGGCAGCGACTGCCACGGCCATCGCAAAGGCAACAAGGCGCCGGATCCCGCACATCACTCGGTCAGGGGCTCCAGGACAAACATCATCGTTGCAAAGTCGAGCATGTCGGCGTACCGGTTCTCGCCGCGCTCACGCCATGCCCGCCACGCCTCGGCAAGCAGATCATCATCGCGATGATCGTGACCGCGGCAACGTCTTTCCTCGTGCTCGCGCAATTCCACGCGCCGCATGGATCGGACGTCAATGAAGATGTTGCAGATCCCGCGCCAGAAATCGGGCCGCGCGCAGCTATCGAGGGAGGTATCCGGAATTGGCGTTCCCGCCGGCACGGGGAAACAATAGCCGCGCATCGCGATCCGCGCCACGTAGTGCGTCTCGATCTGCAGCTCGGGCCAGCCCTGAACCGGCTCATCCTTCAGCGGCAGCGGATTGGCCAGGGTGTGGGGGCTGAACGCGGAGACAAGCAGGAACGCCCCGATAACCGCCCCTACGCGCCCGCGACCGGTTCTGGGGTCTTGCGCGCGCCACGAATACCGGCCAATCGACATGGCCAAGATGCTACACCGACGGGCAGGCGCAGGCGGACACCGCGGTGGATGCGGCCACGTTGACCGAATCCTTCCCGTTCAGCTCCTTGAAAGAGCCAGCCAACGTGTTGATATTCCCGAACTTGAGTGCCGGCAACATCGCCTACAAGCTGCTGCATCATCTGGGCGGCGCGACGGCGATCGGCCCGATCCTCGTGG
>Ga0209640_10005787_pt1 | contig 10820 bp, 7 predicted proteins | sample RifCSP10_1_FD_184018 | JGI IMG/M metagenome (GOLD analysis project Ga0209640, IMG submission 184018) | Soil microbial communities from Rifle, Colorado - Rifle CSP2_sed 10_1 (SPAdes) (version 2) | ecosystem: Environmental > Terrestrial > Deep subsurface > Rock core/Sediment | place: Rifle...
CGGTCTCGCCGGATGGGAAGTGGGTGGCGTACACCGGCTACGACTGGACGGAAGACACGTACCGCGACTCGAAGCTCTCGGTGATGGGGATTGATGGGTCGAACCCGCGCGTGCTGACGGCAACGCTCGACCGGTCGCCGCAGCAACTGAACTGGGCGCCAGATGGGAGCGGGGTCTACTTCACCACCGAGGATAAAGGGACGCGGAACGTGTGGTTCGCTTCCACGAAGGGCGACGTGCGGCAGGTGACGCAGGGGAACCACCAACTCAGCGTGAGCGACGTGAGCGCAAATGGTCAGGCGGTGGGGACGGTGTCGAGCTACTACGTGCCGGGCGAAGTGGTGACGTTTAGCCTGGCGAAGCCGGAGCTGAAGACGCTGACGGCGGTAAACCAGGACGTGCTGGGTGACGTGAAGTTGGGCGATGTGGAAGAGGTCTGGTACACGTCAGCGGACGGATGGAAGATCCAAGGCTGGGTGATCAAGCCGCCGGACTTCGATGCGTCGAAGAAATATCCGCTGATGCTGACGATCCACGGCGGGCCGCACGCGATGTACGGCGTGGGGTTCAACTTCGGCTGGCAGGAGCACGCGGCGAATGGGTACGTGGTGCTGTATACGAACCCGCGAGGGTCGTCTGGCTACGGCACCACGTTCGGCAACGCTATCAACAACGCGTATCCGAGCAAGGACTACGACGACTTGATGGCCGGCGTGGACACGGTGATTGGAAAAGGGTACGTGGACACGCGCAACCTGTTTGTCTACGGCTGCTCGGGCGGAGGCGTGCTGACGGCGTGGATCGTGGGGCATACGGACCGGTTCCGCGCGGCGTCGTCAAATTGCCCAGTGATTAACTGGGTCTCGTTCGTGGGGACGACCGACGGGGCGTCGTGGTACAAAAACTTCAAGAAGCTGCCGTGGGAAGACCCGAGCGAGCATTTGCAGAGGTCGCCGTTGATGTACGTGGGGAACGTGAAAACTCCCACGATGCTGATGACCGGCGTGAACGACCTGCGCACGCCGATTCCGCAGACCGAGGAGTTCTACGAAGCGCTGAAAGTGCGCAAGGTGCCGACGGCGATGATCCGGTTTAATGATGAGTTTCACGGGACGACGTCGAAGCCGTCGAACTTCATGCGGACGCAACTGTATTTGCGATTCTGGTTTGAGAAGTGGATGGTGAAATAAGAACGTTCTCTGTTGTCCGTTCACCGTTCAGTGTTGCTTGTTCCTAGAGGGGAGAGCGACGGCCCGTCCCGCACCGCGCGACGGGCCGTTTGTTCTCTGGCAGCGGGGGAAAGGAGGCGGAGCCCATTCTTCGGCTCGACTTTTTGTTTCCTCTGAGCGTACTATTCCCCCGCGGTTAACCCGATGCGAGCCACTTGGGAAAAGCAACTGAGCCGGTGGGCAGGCGCCGGACTCGTTGATGCGACGACGGCCGAGCGCATCCGCACGTTTGAAGCCGCGGCCGTCGGGCAACAGAAATTCCGTTGGCCCGTGCTGGTGGCGTTGAGTCTGGGCGGACTGCTGCTAGGCGCAGGGGTGCTGCTGTTTGTCGCTGCGCATTGGGACAATCTATCTCCCGCAACGCGCTTCCTGCTGGTGCTGCTGATGGTGGCCGTGTTTCACGCTGGCGGGGCGTTGGCGGCAGAGCGATTTAACCCGCTATCCACGGTGCTGCACGCGGTGGGCACGGTCACGCTGGGCGCAGGAATTTTCATGGCCGGGCAGATCTTCAATCTCGAAGAGCACTGGCCCGGCGGGGTGATGCTATGGGCGGCGGGAGCCTGGGCGGGATGGTGGTTGCGGCGCGACTGGGTGCAAGCGTCCTTTGTTGCGCTGCTCACGCCTGGCTGGCTGCTCGGGGAATGGAGCGTGGCCACCGAGTACCTGCACGGGCGATCGCTGATCCCCGCCGAGTTCACCCTGCTGCTGGCCATCACCTACCTCACCGCGCGAGTTGGGAGCGATGCGAGCACCGTGCGTAAGGCGCTGGTGTGGGCCGGCGGGATTGCGATCATCCCCGCCACGCTCATTCTGATCTGGTCGCGCGAGTTGTGGACCGAGGGCGAACCACTCGTCCCGGGCTGGCTCCGCCTCATCGGATGGATGGGGGCAATCGGTCTGCCGCTGGCGCTGGCCTACTGGCTGCGGCGGCGCAATACGTGGTTAAACGTGCTGGCAGCGCTGTGGGCGGTCGTGCTGGGCACGATGATCCGCGTTGAACCTCTGCAAGTGGGCCAGGGAGTATCCGGCGCCGCCTACTTCTGGTATCACGTTGCACCTTACCTGTGGTGCGCCGTGGGCTCGGTGGCGCTGGTGGCGTGGGGTTTGTACGAAGAACGGCGCGAGCGGATCAACCTGGGCTTCATCGGGTTTGCGATTACGGTGCTGTCTTTCTACTTCTCAAATGTGATGGACAAGCTGGGCCGGTCGGCCAGCATGATCGGGCTGGGAATCCTCTTCCTGGCGGGCGGCTGGTGGCTGGAGCGAATGCGGCGCCGGCTGGTGGCGCGCATGTAGGCGGCGAAGCCATGAAACCTCTTTATAAAGGTCTGCTACTCGGAGCGTTTCAGGTGGCGCTGGTGGCCAGCCTGGGCGGTAAGCTGCTCTATGACCGGGCAACTCGCCCGCATGTGTGGGTGAAAACTGCGCCGGTGGATCCGGACCTGCCCATCCGCGGGCGGTACGTCAGCCTGCGTCTGGAAGTGCCCGCGCGGGGATTCGAGACGCCGGCTGAAACCGTTCCCGGCCCGTTCAATCCTAGAGGGAGGCCGCACTATGCCAAGCTGGAGCTCGAAGGCGGGCAGCTCGTTGCCGTGCGAACGGAGAATCCCCAAAAGGCCGAGCATATCTCATTGCGTGTGATCAACAACGAGCTCTTCGCCGACATTAATGAACCCGTGGCCTATTTCATCCCCGAACATGCAAAGGACCCTTCGGTTCGCCCACGCGGGGAAGAGCTGTGGGTGGAGGTGACGCTGCCCAAGAAGGGGCCGCCGCGACCCATCCGTCTTGGTGTGAAGAAGGGCGGAGAATTCACCCCGCTGGACCTTCGCTAACAGGTCTTCCTCCGCGAACATCGAAGTGATGAGCGTCTTCATGGAAAGCTAAAGCGTGCCGCTACAAAGAGATAGTGGAAGCGCTGGTGCTTGCGGTGAGGCTCGGACAATGCTAATTTCAACGCTCACCTGCTACCCCGGAAGCCGCGCATCGTTCCTGTAGAGTGGAAAGTGAACTTGAGCACACCGAGGCCACAATTCGAGCTGGAAGCGGCCCGGCCTGCCGCCGGCGTCATGGCGGCCGAGCCTCGACCGAGGGAAGTGTCCGCTCGGGCGGCGGCGTACTGGCGCGTGGAAGGGAGTTTGCTGGATTTGGGGATGCTGCGGCCGGTGGTGTACTTCAGCCGGAACGCGCAGAGTTTTTCGGACCGGTGGGCGCGGCGGGGAGGCGTGGGCGCGCTGGCGCTGGCGCAGCCGGTGCTGTGGGCCATGCCGAGGGAGTTTGGTCTGCGGCTGCTCTACACGCTGCTGCGCGGAGTGACGCGCGACCGTCTGGATTTGCTGGGCGAGGAGTATTTCCACTACGTGCTGCGTCCGCAACTGCACGCAGAGGGCGTCGAGCAACTGAAAGAGTGGATGGCGGCGAATGGTCAGGTGGTGTTGGTGAGCCAGGGGCTGGAACAGGTGGTGCGGCCGCTGGCGGAGTACCTGGGCGTGGAGCGGCTGGCGGCAAACCGGCTGGAGTTTCGCGAAGGCGTGGCGACGGGGAGATTGCTCGAGCCGATCCTGCGTCCGAGGGGCGTGACCGGATTGTGGAAGGGGACGAGTGCGGTCGGACGCGTGGAGCGGGATGGGTTGCTGCGCGAGTTGGGTTTTGCGGGGCGGCCGGAGAGGATTGAGCAGGCGACCGTGCCGGCGCGGAGGCCGGCGCCACAAAATCACCGGCCGCTGGTGGTGTTTGACCGCAGCCCGCGGACAGAGCCGCTTTCGGTGCGGGAGACGCTACGCGGGAAGCAGATTCTGCTGATCGGCGTGACCGGATTTATCGGCAAGGTGTGGCTGTCGAATTTGCTGACGGACCTGCCGGAGATCGGAAAAATTCACCTGCTGATCCGGAGGCAGAAGTCGAATACAGCGAAGCGGCGCTGGGAAAAGATTGTGGAGGAGTCGCCGGTGTTTGACCCGCTGGCGGAGCGGCACGGCGCTGGGTTTGCGAAATACTTGAGCGAGCGTGTGGAGGTGGTCGAGGGAGACGTGAGCCAGCCGGGGCTGGGGATTGAGCCGGAGACGCGGGAGAGATTGCTCGCGTCGGTGGATTTGGTGGTGAATTCGTCGGGGCTGGTGGACTTCAACCCGGACCTGCGGGAAGCGCTGGCGATCAATGTCGAAGGGACGGCGCATTTGATTGATTTTATCCGCGCGAGCAAGAAGGCGGGGCTGCTGCACCTTTCGACGTGCTACGTGGCGGGGGCGCGGGACGGTCGCGTGAGCGAAGAGTTGAAGCCAAACTACACGCCGGTACACCAGCGGGACTACGACGCGGAGCGGGAGCGGCAGCAGCTCGAAGAGTTGGTGAAAAAGGTGGAGGAGCGGTCGGAGGGGCGGGAGCTGACGGCGGCGCTGCTGCGTCAGGCGAAAGGGAAACGGAGCGAGGCGCGGGAGCTGACCGGCGCGCAGCTCGAAGCGCAGATCCAGAAAAACCGTCAAAGGTGGCTCAAGAACCGGCTGATTAAAGTTGGAATGCAGCGCGCGAAGCGGCTGGGCTGGCCGAATACGTACACGTTCACGAAGAGCCTGGCGGAATCGCTGATCGCAACGCGAGCGGCGGATTTGCCGGTGGCGGTGGTGCGGCCGTCGATTGTGGAGACGTCCACGGCGCAGCCATTCCGTGGGTGGAACGAGGGCGTGAATACGTCGGCGCCACTGGCGTATTTGCTGGGAACGAATTTCCGTCAACTGCCGACGAACGAACGGAAATGCCTGGACGTGATCCCGGTGGATTTAGTGTGCCGGGGGATGACGTTGATCGCGGCGGCGATTGTGGGGCGGCGGCATGAGCGGCTCTACCAACTGGCGACGTCGGCGTCAAACCCGTGCGACATGGGGCGATCCATTGAGCTGACCGGCCTGGCGCACAGGAAACATTACCGCGCGCAGCAGGGGTTGGAGCACTGGCTGAAGCTGCGCCTCGATACGATTCCGGTGTCGAAGGCGCGGTACCGGAGGCTTTCGGTGCCGGCGCAAAAGGCAGTGGTGAGCGGGATCAACCGCGTGGCCGCGGCGCTGGCGTTCAAGAAACCGCCGCTGGCGCGGGCGGAGCGCGACCTGGCGCGGTTGGAGAAGCTAATTGAACTTTACGAGCCGTTCATCCTGCTCAACGAGCACGTGTTTGAGGCGGAAAACGTGAAGCTGCTTTCGCAGGCGCTGCCGGCGGAAGAGCAGGCCGCGTTTGGCTACGACGACGGCGGGATTGACTGGTGGGAGTACTGGATCAATATCCATGTGCCGGCGCTGCGGAAGTGGTGCTACCCGCTGATGGAAGGCCGCGCGCTTGAGCCGCGTCCGAAGCGGGAGTTGAAGCTGCCGCCGGCGTTTGCGAACGGCACGGAGACGAACGACGCGGCGATGAGCGAGTCCGAGCCAGGCACAGGCTGATGGCCACATTTCTGACCGGGGCGACCGGGTACATCGGCGGGCACGTCGCGGCGGGCCTGCTGGAAGGGCACGCCGAGCGGCTGAACCTGCTGGTGCGCGCTGCGGACGCGCGCGAGGCCGAAGAGCGGCTGTGGCGCGCGCTGCAACTGCACGTCGATTTTCCACGCTTCTCTGAATATCTACGCACACGGATCACGATCTTCCGCGGTGACCTGACGGACAAGCGGTTTGGGTTGAGCGAAGATGATTACCGACGTCTGGCGGAGATGACCGAGTCGGTGATCCACTGCGCTGCATCGTTGAACCGCAAATCCGAAAAAAGCTGCCTGAACGTAAACCTGCGCGGGACGCTCGAAGTGGTGCAACTGGCGCGGCGGGCGCAGACGCACCACGGGCTGCGGCGCATCAGCCACGTGAGCACGGTGGCCGTTGCGGGAGTGCGTCAGAACGAAGTGGTGACCGAGGACACGGCGATTGACTGGGCGCGGTCGGACTACGACCCGTACGCGCGGACCAAGAAATTCTGCGAGCACATGATCCGCGAGCTGCTGCCGGACGTGCCGCGGACGATTTTCCGTCCGAGTATTGTGCTGGGAGACAGCAGGAAGCCGGAGACAACGCAGTTCGACATGGTGCGGGCGTTTGTGTTTCTGGCGGGGTTGCCGGTGCTGCCGTTCCGTCCGACGGACAAGATTGACATTGTGAACGTGGACTTCGTGGCCGACGCGATTGTCGCGCTGCACATGAAGGAAAAGCCGGCGCACGATATCTATCACCTGTCGTCGGGGCGGGACTCACAGACGTTTCGCGAGCTGACGGACGCGCTGGCAGCGGCGCGGAAGAAATCAGGACCGATATACGTGCCAGCGCTCGAGCGGCCGTTTGGCGCGACGGTGAACTGGCTATCGAACCGCGGAGGCGGGGTGGGGTACGGGGCGTCGCTGATGAAGGTGTTTTGGCCGTACCTGACGTGGAACACGGTGTTTGACAACACGCGGGTGACGACGGAGATGCAGCGGAAGCCAGCGGCGTTTTCGGCGTACAGCTACCCGCTGCTGAAGTTCAGCCGGGAGCACAATTTCAGCTATCCGTATAAGGCGTGGCCTGAGGCGGCGGGCTCTGCATCATCCGGCAGCAAGGCGGGCGCGGCGGGAGGGTCAGCCCGATGATGGATTTTTTACTGGAAGCGTGGGTGAGCGCGCTCATCGAGCGGACGAAGATGCAGTGGATGCTGGGCGGCGGGCAGAGATGGAAGCCGGACGAACGGCTGAAGCTGCTCTTTGCGGGGTACAACGGGACGCGGAACACCGGCTCGGACGTGCGCGTGGAAGAGATGCTGCGGCAGGTGCGGCACGTCCTGGGAGCAGAGCGGTGTGAGCTGACCGTGATGTCGCAGAACTTCGAGCGCACAAAAGGATATTTCGGCGGGACGCAGCAGGTGCACCTGCCGGATATTTTTCCGCCGTTCCTCTACCGCGAAGTGCGAAAACACCACGGCGTGGTGGCGTGCGAAGGGTCGATGTTCAAGAGCAAGTTTGCAAACGCGCTGACGACGATGATGATCGGGTCGCTGGGAATTGCGGCGGCGGAGAACAAAGTGTCCATCGGGTACGGCGCCGAGGCCGGGGCGATGGACCCGATGCTGCAGAAAATGTGCCGGCGATACCTGCGGCAGTCGCTGGTGATTACGCGGAATGAAGAGTCGCAGACGCTGCTGAGCGCGCTGGGAGTGCCGACGGAGCTGGGAACGGATACGGCGTGGACGTTTGAGCCGCACCCGGCGGAGTACGGGCGCGCGGCGCTGGGGAAAATGGGCTGGGACGGGCAGACGCCGGTGTTGGTGGTGTGCCCGATTAACCCGTACTGGTGGCCGGTGAAGGCGTCGGTGGGGAAGTACGTGGCGCGGGCGACGACGGGGGCGTACAAAGAGAGCCATTACCGGTCGGTGTATTTTCACACGGCGGGGCCGGAGGTGGACGCGGCGTATCGAAGATATTTGACGGCGATGGGGAACGCGGTGGATGCATTCCGGCAGCGGCACCGGTGTTTTCCTTTGCTGGTGGCGACGGAACGTCTGGACGCGGATGCGTGCCGTCGAATCGCGGAGCAACTGGGCGGCGTGGCGGTGGCGACGTCGGATGAGTACGACATGTACGAGCTCGTGAGCCTGCTGCGCTGCGGGGAGTGGATGGTGTCGTCGCGATATCACGGGATTGTGACGTCGATGCCGGTGCTGGTGGCGTCGGCGGGCGTGACGATGGACGAGCGCATCCGCAACTTGATGCGCGAACGCGGGCAGGCGGAGCTGCTCCTGACCGTGGACGATCCGGAGCTGGGGCCGAAGTTGATCGAAGTGATGGAACGGCTGCGGACAGAGCGCGAGACGATTGTGGAGGGAATTGGCCGGACGGTGGTGAAGAAATTGAAGCTGATGGCGCGCATGGGGGTGTACCTGGAGCGGAACGTCGAGCAGGTGTACCCGGAGTTTCAAGGGCGAAGGGGAGTGCACGGGTGGGAGGAGTATTTGCCGCCGCTGAGTGCGGGGATGGCGGCGCTGGTGGAGAAATATGAGATGGCGGCGGAGTCGAAGAGTCAAAGAGTGGAAGAGTCGAAGAGGCGAAGCGCGTAACGTTGTGGGTACCAAGCGGAGATGAATTTTCTGGAGAACATTTTCGAGCGGTTGAAGGAAGCCTCGCAGCGGCCGGTGGTACAGGAGGCGCGCGCGGGCCGGCTGGTCGGCGCGACGGGTCACGAGCTGCTGGCGCAGGTGGCCGCGGCGCGGACGTATCTGCGGCAGGCGGGACTGCGTCGAGGCGACCGTTGCGCGTTGCTGGCGCAAAACTCGATCCGCTGGGTGGCGGCGGACCTGGCGTTGATGGCCGAAGGAATGATCGTGGTGCCGCTCTACGCGCGGCAGGCGCCGGCGGAGCTGGCGGTGATGGTGCGGGACAGCCAGGCGCGGCTGGTGGTGTGCGGCGAAGGGTCGCTGGTGGACGCGCTGCGCGGGCAGATGGCGGATGCGCCGCGGTGCGCGGTGTTTGACGAAGTGTTCAGCGGCGCGGGACGGCAGGAGAGGCCGGCGTCAACGGCCGATGGCGACGCGGTGACGATGATTTATACGTCGGGGACGTCGGGCGAGGCCAAGGGAGTGGTGCTGACGGCGGGCAACCTGAACCACATGCTGTGGTGCACGGGGGCGCGGCTGGATTTGTTGATGGGGCAGCGGAAGGAGACGGAGCAGGTGTTCCACTACCTGCCGATGTGCTTTGCGGGGTCGTGGATTTTGATGCTGACTTGCTTATCGCGGAATGCGGTGCTGACGCTGTCGACGGATTTGCCCAGGCTGGCCGATGAGATCCGTCTGGCCGAGCCGCACTACTTCCTGAACGTGCCGACGCTGCTCGAACGGGTGCGGGCGGGAGTGGAAGAGGCGATGGAGAAGCGGGGCGGCGCGGGGGCGGGAATGTTTCGCGGGGCGAAGCAGGCGTGGGCGCGAAGGCAGGAGGGGAAAGCGGGCGCGCTCGACGCGCTGCGGCTGGGGGTGGCGAAGGCGGTGGTTTTCCCGGCAATCCGGCGACGGTTCGGGCGGAACATCGAGGCGCTGATCTGCGGGTCGGCGCCGCTGGCGGTGGAGACGCAGCTTTTTTTCCAGATGATCGGCATCCCGGTCTTGCAGGTGTATGGACTGACGGAGACAACGGCAATCTGCACGATGGACGACCCACGACGGATCGAGCCGGGACGCGTGGGGCCGGCGATTCCGGGGATTGAAATGCGCGTGGGCGATAACGAAGAAATTCTGGTGCGCGGGCCGAATGTGTTTGCGGGTTACTGGAAGCGTTCGGAGGAGACGGCGACGGCGTTGCGCGATGGGTGGTTCCATACCGGCGACCAGGGCGAGGTGGACGAGACAGGGAACTGGAGAATTATCGGGCGGCTGAAAAACCTGATCATCCTGAACTCTGGGCACAACATTGCGCCGGAGCCGATTGAGGAGTCGCTGGCGCGGCAGATTGCCGGGGCGCAGCAGGTGGTCCTGGTGGGGAACGGGAGGAGTTTTCTGGCGGCGCTGGTGACGGGCGCGGTGAAGACTCGAGATGTGGCGGCGGCGCTGGCGGCGTTGAATGAAAAGCTGCCGCACTACCGGAAGATTCGTGTGTACCAGGTGGTGCGCGAGGCGTTCACGGTGGAGAACGGGCTCCTGACAGCGAACGGGAAGTTGAAGCGGGACGCCATTGCGGCGAAGTACTGGGAAGAGATTGAGGCGATGTACGGGAAAGCAGTGAGCGCCTAGGAGCACAGGCGGAACAATGAAAAGCTACTCGGGCAAGACGATTTCGTGGGAGATGAAGGACGGCGTGGTGGAGCTTGTGCTGCACCGAGCGCCGGCGAATGAGATTGGGTCGGAGACGCTTGAGGAGATAGAGCGGTTTGTGGCGGAGCTGGAGACGGTGGTGGAAGGTGCGACGGGCCATGCACCAGATGGTGAAAGGGCGAGCGCACTGGTGGTGTACAGCACGCAACAGGCGGGGTTCAGCGCGGGAGCGGACCTGCGCGAGCTGTACCACCGGGCGCAGGGGATGGGGAAAGCGGAGGCGACAGCGGGGGTGCGGAGTTTTCTCGAGCGCATCCACAAGGTGTTGAACACGATTGACGCGGCGCCGCTGGTGACGATTGCGGCGGTGCATGGCGTGTGCTTCGGCGGCGGGTTCGAGCTGGCGCTGGCGTGCGATTTGATTGTGGCGGACAAGATGGCGCGGTTTGCGTTTCCGGAGCTGCGGCTGGGGCTGATCCCTGGGTTCGGCGGGATACCGAGACTGAAGCGCGACGTGGGGAATGCGGTGGTGCGCGACCTGCTGCTGACGGGGCGGAGTTTCAATGCCCAGAAGGCGAACGCGGTGGGGTTGGTGAGCCAGGTGGCGGCCGAAGGCGAAGCGTTGCGCGTGGCGCGGGCGACGGCACAGCAGGTGAGGAAATTCGACCGGGGGACGACGGCGGCGGCGAAGCGGTTTATGAAGCCGGTGCCGCATGAAGAGTTGCGGCGGGAGATTGAACTTTTCTGCGAGTTGTTTACGCGGCCGGCGGTGATGGCGGGGCTGAAGAAGTTTGTGGAGAGTACGGAGGCGATGCCGTATTTGCCGTAGCGGCGGGGATCGGCGCG
>Ga0209640_10005788_pt1 | contig 10820 bp, 10 predicted proteins | sample RifCSP10_1_FD_184018 | JGI IMG/M metagenome (GOLD analysis project Ga0209640, IMG submission 184018) | Soil microbial communities from Rifle, Colorado - Rifle CSP2_sed 10_1 (SPAdes) (version 2) | ecosystem: Environmental > Terrestrial > Deep subsurface > Rock core/Sediment | place: Rifle...
TTTGGCAGCCGCTACCCGGGTATCGACTTTCTCGCGCACGACTCCGGTCATTTGCTCGAAGTGATGTTCGGCTGGGGCGCGAATCCGCACCTCGGTCCGTTCCATGTCGCATCGTATGTAGTGATCTCCGCCGGTTTCATTCTCCTCGGAAAGTCATGGGGCATCCTCTACGAGGCGCAACGCCGCGGCGAACTGGCAATCAGCGGGCCATACGCCTACGTGCGCCACCCGCAGTATCTTGGCTTCATATTGATCATGTTCGGTTTCCTTCTGCAATGGCCGACGCTGGTCACGCTCGCCATGTTTCCAATCCTGGTCTTCATGTACGCGCGGCTGGCCAAACGGGAAGAAAGGAACGCCGAGGCCGAATATGGCGAGCACTACATGCGCTATGCCGCGCGCACACCCGCTTTCTTTCCGCGGCTGCGCCGCAAAAAAGAGTTGATGAGCTGATGATTCCGGAACTCGGTCAATTTGCACTCGTGGTGGCATTCGTCATCGCGTTGACGCAGGGAATCATGCCACTCGCAGGCGCTGCACGTGGGAACGCCGTGTGGATGAGTGTCGCGCGACCGGCGGCTTTCGGCCAGTTCGCGTTCATCTCAATCGCCTTCAGCGTCCTCACCTATGCGTTCGCCACGAATGACTTCTCGGTCCAGTACGTGGCGTCCAATTCAAACACTGCGCTGCCGCTCGCGTACCGCATCGCCGGCGTATGGGGCGGCCACGAGGGCTCGTTGCTGCTGTGGGCGCTGGTACTCACCCTGTGGATGATTGCGGTGAGCCTATTCAGCCGCAGCTTGCCGGAGGACATGGTGGCGCGTGTCCTTGGCGTAATGGGGTTGGTTGCGGCCGGGTTCCTCGCCTTCATGCTGTTCACCTCCAACCCGTTCGACCGGCTGCTGCCGGCGCCGCCCGACGGGCGCGACCTCAATCCGCTGCTCCAGGATCTGGGCATGGTACTGCACCCGCCGACGCTCTATATGGGCTATGTCGGGTTCTCGGTCGCGTTCGCGTTTGCGATCGCAGCGCTCATTTCCGGCCAGCTCGATGCCGCGTGGGCGCGCTGGTCACGCCCGTGGACCACGGTGGCATGGGTGTTTCTGACGCTCGGCAACGCGCTCGGCAGTTGGTGGGCGTACTACGAACTGGGCTGGGGCGGCTGGTGGTTCTGGGACCCGGTGGAGAACTCTTCATTCATGCCGTGGCTGGTGGGCACCGCGCTCATTCACTCGCTGGCAGTGACCGACAAACGGGGCAGCTTCCGCAATTGGAGCGTGCTGCTCGCGATCCTCACCTTTGCACTGAGCCTGCTCGGGACTTTCCTGGTGCGCTCCGGAGTGCTCACCTCGGTGCACGCGTTCACCTCCGATCCGAGGCGCGGCGTGTTCATGCTGGCTTTTCTGGTGCTGGTGATCGGCGGCTCGCTCGCGCTGTTCGCCTGGCGCGCTTCGCACGTCGGCGCTAGCGCGAGCGGGCGTTTCGAACCGGTATCACGCGAATCGATGCTGCTCACCAACAATGTGCTGCTCGTGGTCGCGACGGGAACGGTGCTGCTTGGGACCCTCTACCCGCTCGCGGTGGACGCGCTCGGCCTCGGAAAGATTTCGGTCGGGCCGCCCTATTTCGAGGCGGTCTTCGTGCCGGTGATAGCGCCTGCTTTGTTCTTGATGGGGGTCGGACCGATCGCGCGCTGGAAGAAGGCCAGTCTGCCCGAGATCGCGGTGCGGCTGCGCTGGGCGCTGGGCGTGAGCCTGATTATTGCGCTCCTGCTTCCCTTTGCGCTCGGTCAGTGGAGCGCGCCGGTAGGGTTCGGCTTGGCGCTGGCAGCGTGGATCGTGACCACCAGCTCGATCAGCTTGTGGGAGAGGGTCAAACATGCGACAACCGGTGCGAGCGTGTGGACCCGGCTCACCGGCACTTCGCGCGCCTTCTATGGCATGGTGCTCGCCCATGTCGGGGTGGCGGTCATGATCATCGGTGTGACGCTGGTCAAAGGCTACGGTTCTGAAAAAGACGTACGCATAGAACCGGGCGACACTACAGCACTCGCCGGCTACACCTTCCTGCTCCGCGACATCTCCAATGTGTCCGGGCCGAATTACCTGGCAACGCGCGCAACCGTCGAGGTAACCCGGAATGGTGCGAGCGTCGCCACCCTCTATCCGGAAAAACGGCGCTACCGGACCCAGGAGAATCCGATGACGGAGGCGGCGATCGATGCCGGATTCACGCGCGATCTCTACGTAACGCTTGGAGACCAGGTCAACCGGACGGCGTGGGTCATGCGCGTGCAGCACAAGCCGTTCGTAAACTGGATCTGGGGCGGCTCCCTGCTGATGGCCCTGGGGGGCCTGCTTGCCGCGAGTGATCGCCGGTACCGAGTCGCCGCGCGCGCCCCGCGTGAGGCGCAATATGCCGCCCCGGCACGCGGTCCGCAGGTAACGCCGGTGCTTGAGGTCAAGGCGTAATGGTGTCGTCATGCAAACAAGAATGATCGCATTCGTCTTGCTGCTCGCATTCGGACTTGCCGGCGGCGCGCTCGCGAAGGAGGCGGCCCCCGCGTCAGACGATCCGGTGCTCGAGCGCCGAGTCATGGCTCTCGCCGGGCAATTGCGCTGTCTCCAGTGCCAGAATCAGTCGATCGCCGAGTCCAACGCTCCTCTCGCGGTCGATATCCGCAACGAGATCCGTGAACAAATGAGGCGGGGCCTGGGCGAGCGCGAGATCATCAATTTCATGGTTGCGCGTTACGGCGACTTCGTGCTGCTGCAACCCCCGTTCAACGCGACCACGATGCTGCTCTGGCTGGGACCCGCCCTGCTGCTCATGGCCGGACTGATCGGGCTGTTCTACCGCCTGTTGCGGTGGCGCGCCACTGCCGAAGTTCAGCTCTCGGAAGCAGACGATGCACGCACGGCGCAATTGCTCCAGTTCGGGAGCGGCAAGGAACGGTTATGATTGCATTTTGGACAATTAGCGCACTATTCACTGTCACCGCTTTGCTGTTTGTGGTGATCCCGCTGTTTGCCTGCCACCCACGTGTCCGGTCTTCACGCCGCGACGCCAACCTCGCCATTTACCGTGACCAGTTGCGCGAAATCGATGCCGACTTCGCCGCCGGGACGCTGAGTGCCGAGCAGCATGGGAAAGCGAGGCGCGAACTGCAAGCGCGGTTGCTCGGGGACTTGGCGGTCGATGATGCCGCAGTGGCGCCGGTGCGGCACGGACGCGGAACGGCGATCGTCGCGAGCATCGCTGTCCCGTTGTTGGTGTTCGGACTCTACTTCGTGGTCGGTAACCCGCAAGCGCTACAGTCCGGCGGGACGGCGGCTGTCGACGCTGCGCACGGCATGACCGCACAGCAAGTCGAGGCGCTCGTCGAGCGGCTGGCAGCGCGCATGAGAAAAAATCCTGACAACCCCGAGGGCTGGATACTGCTCGGGAGATCCTACGGCGCGATCAACCGCTTCGACCAGGCGGCCCAGGCCTATGCGAATGCCGCGGCGCGTCTGCCGGGCGATGCGCAGCTTCTGGCCGATTACGCCGATGTCCTGGCCATGGCGCAAGGCCGGCGCCTGCAGGGCGAGCCCGAAAAGATCATCGCGCGCGCGCTTGAGGCCGATCCCAATAATGTCAAGGCGCACGCGCTGGCCGGCACATCTGCGTTCGAAAAACCGGACTATGCGGACGCGGTCAGGCACTGGGAACAAATGCTGCCGCTGGTGGCGCAGGATTCCGACACCACACGTTCGATCCAGGCGAGCATCGCCGAGGCGCGCACGCTTGGTGGGGCGGCACGCGACGGGCGCGCTACGCAAGCGCGGTAGCGAGCAAGATCTGAACGCAGCGACCACACGAGAGGAAGGAGCGCGCGTGAAGGACCCTCAAAAACATATTGCTGTTTTCCTCACGGCGCTGGCGCTCTTGCTGGCGGGAGGCGGAGCGGGGGGCGAACCGCCCAAGAGGTTAGGGGACCTCCAACTCCTCCACGCCTCACAAGGAAAGGAAGCGCTGCAGGAGATCAATCGCCTTCATGGGAAGGAGATAAGCGCAGAAGATGGTTATATGGCGCATTATGAGAAGGATGGAGCTGTGGCGATGCTCTATCCCAGGTAAAGTCCGGCGAGATGGTAAAGTTCACGATGGAAAAGGTGGGCGGCACCCTAACGGTGACGAAAATCGAGCCGGTCAGGTACGCCACCCAGCCGGCGCGCGAACGCGCGCCGGCGTCGTGGTCGGCCGGAAGCGAACGGAGCTGGAGAAGATCGCGTGCTGGTGCCTGATTCGCGGAGACGTCTGAGGCTGCACTATTACGCAGCGATGCTGAGCGCTCCGGTATTGGCGGCGGCGCTCGCGTTGGCGACCGCGTACACGATGGACCATCTCGAATCGCTTCCGCATCTGCTGACGCAGATCGCGGTGTGGCTTGCGATCGTCAACGCGGCCGGCGCGCGCGCCATCTTTGGGCCCGTGGACCGTTACCTGCGTGGCGCGACTGTGGCGCAACCGGCGCTCGAACGGAGAATCCGCTCGCTGCCGAGACTGTCCGGGCTGTGGCTGTTCGCCCTCACGGCCGCAGCGATGCTCGGACATGCGGCGGCGCAGAGCGGCTCATGGAGCACTCTCGCCGGAGAGCAGCCGCGTGTGCTCGTCGGGATCTTGGCGAACATTGTGGTGTTTGCCGCTTACGTCGGGCTGATCGTCTACTTTCTGACCGTCGACTACGAAGTCCATCTGCGCCGGCGCCTGTGGGAACAGGGCGTCGCGATCCCGCCACGGCATGGCAATTTCATGCGCAGGTTGATCGCAGGGCTGCTCGCGGTTGCCGCGGCGCCGGTACTCATCCCTCTTTCCGGTCAATGGGTGCAGCCTGCGGACGCGGACATGGCGATGGCGATGGCCATAAATGCGGACCGCCACGTCAAGCACATGCAGATGACGTTGCAGATGGATCTGCTTGCCGCGCTGTTCTTCGCCGCCCTGCTCATCTTCCTCATGGCGCGGGCTTTCTCGCGCCCAGTTGAAATCCTGCTGACGGCCATGCACCGCGTCGATCGGGGGGACCTGGCCTCCAATGCGCCGGTCGTCTCGGACGACGAGTTCGGGCTGCTCACCCAGCAGTTGAACCGGATGCTCGACGGGCTCAGGGAGCGCGACCGGATACGCAGGGTCTTCGGACGTTTCGTCCCGGAAAGCGTCGCCGCCGCCTTACTAGTCGATGAGGGCGCGATCACGCCCAAGGAACGCGAAGCGACGGTGCTTGTGACCGACATCGAAAACTTCACGGCCATCGCCGCGTGTCTCGATCCGCGCGACGTCCTCGACGTGTTGAACGATTATTTCGGAGAGATCGCGCAAGTCGTTCACGCGCACGGCGGCGTTATCACCCAGTTTCAGGGCGACGCGGTGCTCGCCAGCTTCAACCTGCCGACGGCGGACCCGGAGCACGCCCGGCATGCCGTCGAGGCGGCTCTGGCGATCCAGACGAGACTCGGCGAAATCGTGTTCGACGGAGGCATCCGGCTGCACACGCGAATCGGTATCAGCACGGGGCCGGTGGTCGGCGGCACGGTCGGCGGGGGCGATCGCCTCGGATACACGGTGCACGGCGACACCGTGAATCTTGCGGCGCGGTTCGAGGCCTTGAACAAGGAACTGAGCAGCCGCGTGTTGGTCTCGGCGCGCACCGCCGAGCTGGCGGGGGATGCGATCGCGCTCCGCGACCGCGGTATCGTCACTGTGCGCGGGTTTCACGAGCCGCTGCGCGTCTACGAGCCGTTCGCTCAGGACGGCGTAGCGCCGGAGCGCGCGGCCGGCTGACCTTCCCCCGCCCGCTTCAGCGTTTTGCGGCCCGGTAGAGCCGCGGCATGCAGAAGGCCGCGGCAAAGCGCGCAGAAGCAGTAAGAACCAATGAATGAGCAACGTGAGTCCATACACAACGGTGCGACCTGGATCGCAATTCAATCACGTGGAGAGCAAATGAATCGAATCGCAGCCTTGATGGCGTTTTGTTTTGTCTCGGCCGTTTTGATGGCGGGTCCTTCAGCGGCCCAATCGCCTCACACCATGGATCACGGTTTCAGCGGCGCCGAGCAGTGGGCGAAGGTGTTTGACGATCCAAACCGCGACGCATTGCAGAAACCGCGTGAAGTAATCGACGCGCTGGCGCTCAAGCCCGACTCCGTCATCGCCGACATCGGCTCAGGCACCGGTTATTTTGCGGTGCGCTTTGCGCACGCAGCACCCAAAGGCCGCGTCTACGGCGTGGACGTCGAGCCTGACATGGTGAAGTATCTGGCCAAGCGCGCAGAGCGCGAGGGCTTGAAGAACCTCACAGCGGTAATGGGCACCCCCGGCGACCCGCGCCTTCCCGAAAAGGCTGACCTCATCATCACGGTAAACGTGTTCCATCATATTGCCGATCGCGAGCGCTACTTCCGCAATTTGCGCAAATCGCTCAGGCCGGGCGGGCGCGTTGCTATCATCGACCACAACATGGATTCAAGCGAAGGACCGCCGCGAAGCGCACGCATTGCGCCGGAGCGCGTGAAAGCAGAGCTGAAGAGCGCCGGGTATGCGTTCGTGCGGGAGCACGGTTTCCTTCCGACCCAGTATTTCCTGGTGTTTCGTCCCGCCGACTCCTGATGCGCCATATCGCGGCGCCACGTCCATCGTGTTGAGATTACGGAACAGCGACACGCGAAGAGGGCAAGGCCGATCGCCGACTCCATCAGCGCCAAGTGCCGCGCTCGCCATGTTTGACGCGTGGCGGACGCCGCCACTTTACGCCGCAGAGTCATGCGGCCCCTCCTCTCGTTTTTCCAAGAATGTAGAAGCCCGCAAAGGAAACCAAAATCAGCGCCACGGCGAATACCTGTGCCGCCGGAATATCCCAGGCGAGGATCGCCGGATTCCCGCGGAAAAACTCAACAGAGAAGCGCGCCGCGCCATACCCGACCAGATAGGTCAAAACTGCAAAGCCTTCGGTCTTATATTTTTCTCTTGTCTGCCAGACGAGAAGAAAAACCAGGAAGTAGGCCACCATCTCGTAGATCTCTACCGGATGCAGGGCAATGTTCAACGGCGCCATGGCGCGTGGATCGGTGTAAGTGATCGCCCAGGCAAGATCTGTCGCTTTGCCGTAGCTGTCTCCGTTCAACAAGCAGGCGATCACTCCCGCGGCCTGTCCCAGCGCTACGCCTGGCGCCAGAGTATCGGCGAAGCGCCAGAACGAGAGCTTTTTTCTCCGGCAATACCACAGCGCAGTCACGAGTCCCCCGAGAAGCGCACCGATAATACCTATGCCCCCGTGCCAGACCGCCACGATCTCCCATGGATTTTTCAAAAAATAGGCCGGGTTGGAGAAGAGAACAAAATAGATCCTGGCCCCGATGATCCCGCCCACAAGTGCGTAGAAGGCAAAATCCTGAATGAGCCCGGGATCGAGCCCCTTTCTTTTCGCTTCCTTCGTGCTCAGCCAGAGGCCAAGCAAAAAGGCGAGCGCAACGATGACCCCGTAAGCGCGGAGTTCAAAAGTTCCTAGCTGCACGAGAACCGGATACATGCGGTTGCCTCCTTAACTGTTGCGACATCCGTAGCCTGGTAGTTAGCCGGACTTTGGGGCGACAAACTCCTTGGACATTTGCTTGACGCATTTAAACCGTTACAAGAATCGCAAGGCCCATGACCACGACACCGCTGCCGAGCGCGAGCCGCACCCATTCCTTGTGGTGCAGATTCCAGCGCGCCAGGCGATTGAGCATCGGGCGCGAGGAAGCGGCGACCAGGATGACGAGCAGCGGCAGGACGAAGACCACGTTATACAGTACGAGATAGGCGTAGCCCTGGGCTGCGGTGGGCTGCAGCGCGAGCAGACTCAACACGCCGAGATATACCGCACCGCTGCACGGCACCGTGCACAGCCCGATCAGGAATCCGCCGACGATCAGCGCCGGGAGAGTCGCCTTCTTCGCCATCTCGCGCGCAATCGCGCCGACCCGCGCCGGAGCCTGCAAGCGCCAGCCCAATTCTGGCAGGAAATAGTCCTTCAGCATCCATAACCCGAACAGGATCGCGAACAGCGCGCCGAAGCGTGCCGGGATGTGCTGCCGCGTGAAGAAGTCCAACGACGTGAGCACCCCCACTCCAAGCGCAAGGTAGGTGAGGAAAATAGAGCCGATATAGATGCCACCCAGGCCCAGCATTCGGCCGCGCAGCCGATTCACGTTGTACTCGTCAACCTGCAGCGTCGCCGTCAGTGCCGTGATGAACAACAGCAGCACCGTGAACGCGCACGGGTTGATGCCGTCGATGACGCCCGCAACGAGCACCGTCGCGAGTGTGATCTGCGGCAGGTACACCTTCATCGCCTCCGCCGGCGCGTTTGGATGCCACAGGCCGGTCAATGCGAGCGCGCCGAGAGCGAGCGTGCCCAGCAGGGAAACGACCGTGATTGTGCGAACGTGGGAATTCAAGCGTCACACCACGATGAGCCGGCCCGACATGGTGGGGTTGGCGCGACCGCCGCAGCAGATGTCACAGTAAAAGGTGTACGTGCCGGGCTTGTCGGGCGTAAAGGTCTTGTAGCTCGAGCCTTCCGGCGGCGCGATGATGTTGACACGGAGTTCATCGACCGCCCACTGGTGTTTGCCACCGCCATCGGTGTGATGCGAATTGTCCAGGCTCCTCAAGCGCACGGTGACCGGCTCGCCGGCTTTGACACGTATCTCTTTGCGGGTAAACCCGCCCATGTCGGCGGCAATGTCGATCACATTTGCCATCGGCGGCAATTCAGGTTTCCAGAAAGCCTCGAACAGCAGGTACCCCGCCGCGCCCAGGACAAGCACGCCAATGACGGAGAAGGTGGCGGCGCGCATCCGCCGCCGACGCCGCTGGATATGTATACGTTCTTCACGGGTTTGTTGCTTCATGATGAGTTCTCCTTGAGTCCAGTCTCCACATTAATCACCACCACGAATCTCTTCGGAGGCCGTGGTCCGCGCATATTACTTACGCCTGCCCACCAAGACATAAACCAATGCCGCGATCAGGATCAGCGCCAGCACCGCGAAGACCAGATATCGGAAGGGCACGGGCCGGCCTGGAAAATCGGCCAGTTCCACAGTCATCGATGTCCCCCCGTCCAGATTTTTTCCCGCCAACTGCAAGTAGCGGACGCCCTGGATTTGGACAGCTTCTCTTGCCTCCAAGCCGGGGCTCTTCGCGCTGACCCCTCCACCCACCAACACGTTCAAGGCATCGGTGGTGTAGTCGAGGCGCCTGATGAACCGATACGGTTCAGAGCTTGCGGGAAGAGTGTAGGAAAAAACGATCTCCCTGACTCCTGGCTTCACGTCCATGGTGTCCACAAAGCCCTTCGGAGCGGCAACCACACAGCACTCCATGAGTCCGTTGCCGTATTGATACCCGGCGGCGCCTTCCGGCAGCGTAAGCTCGATCGTCGCCCGCCGTTGGGAATCGACGGGTTGAGATCCGATGAACGCCCTTTGCCCTGCATTCTCCACCTGGAGGGTTTCCTCGACCCGAAGCGAATTTTTCCCGGGATTGAAAACAACTTGATGCGTCTTCACGCGCAACGACGAAGGGTCGCTGGTCGAGTCGTATACCGAAATCTCGATCCGCAGGTTATCCTGCGTCTTGTCGAACTCAGCCGCCGCGCCGTACTCGGCGCCTTCGTACTCGAGGTTGACGCGGTAGTGTTCGCCCGGGCTAAGATCGGCAAAACGAAATTTTCCATTCGCATCGGTCGTTGCGGTGAGCTTCTCCTCCTGCCCGTTCCGCGTAAAAAGCAGCGCCACTTCAACCTTCGAAACTTTTCCCCCATCGGGTGTCTGGTTGGAAAGTCTGCCCTCCAGTACCGCGGCCGCTGCCAAACCCGGAAGCAGCAGCACGAAGACCGCAGCCAAGGAAACGCCGCACTTCCGGCAATACCGGTCCAGGCTGTCCCCGCTCCCTCCGCAAGCCAAGAACAGAACCACGCCGATGAAAATCCCGGCCCAAGCGACGATTTCCATCTCACGTCCCTTTCTCAAATCGCGTCAGCTCTTCCTCAAGCCGCGTTCGGTACTGTCGTTCCAGCTGTTCCATTGGCTGCAAAGCCGTTCCTTTCATGAAGAGCGACATAGCCATCGGTCCCCACACAAGCTCGTAAACCGCACACGCTTAGGCCTTCTTACTTGCCGCCAGCGGATTCACGTAAGGCACTTACGCCGTGCCGCTGCGAAGTAAAGGCGTCGCGTTATCCCCCCACGGCGGCAACAGCCGGACCATCACCGCCAGCAAAATCAGCGGTGCAATGATCGTTGAGGCGGCAGCCACCATGCCTTCCCTGCCCCAAATCTGCATTTGATAATTCAACAAGCCCTGGCCCGTTTTCGAAATCTCCTGACCACCGATCACCACGTTCCAGCGCATCATCAGCACCGAGAGCAGCACCAACGCCGCGCTCACGGTAACCCCGACAATCAGCGCCGTGCCGGTGGTATGGCGCCAGATCATGTACGAAATCGCGATGATAGGTATTACCGCGCCGATGCCGAATTGCACGATAAAGAAAGGCACGATCAACGGGCCCATCACGTATTCCATGATCGTTTCTATCCCTTCGCGTCCCTTGTACACGATGTTGGAAAATTCCAGGCCCTCTAGGACCAGGGTAAACATCATGAAGCCCCACAACACATAGGCCAATCCCTTCAGGCACGCCAGATCGATGGGCACCTTGCGCAACCGGCAGGACAAAACGTAGAGCACGATCAGCAAGGCGACCCCGGAGATGACGGCGGAAAACAGAAAAA
>Ga0209640_10005789_pt1 | contig 10819 bp, 18 predicted proteins | sample RifCSP10_1_FD_184018 | JGI IMG/M metagenome (GOLD analysis project Ga0209640, IMG submission 184018) | Soil microbial communities from Rifle, Colorado - Rifle CSP2_sed 10_1 (SPAdes) (version 2) | ecosystem: Environmental > Terrestrial > Deep subsurface > Rock core/Sediment | place: Rifle...
TCTCTAGAGAAGAAATGAACGCGTTTCAGCATTATTTTCTTTGAAAACCTCACCGCGATTTCCTAACTACAAATCGAAATCTGTGATAGCCTCTGTAGTGTCATACAGGCCATAATACTTTGAGCCTTGTAGTTGAAACTTTTTGACGAACGCGCCACTCAATCCGTCATAAACCCTATACCGAAACCAGTCGGTCTTGACGCCTTTCTTCTTCAAGCGTTCGCAGCGAACGATGAAGTCGGCGTTCTCGCGTATGCGTTTCTCACACTGCTTGTATGTTTGCGTCGTGCCGAAGAAGACCACGTTTCGCTTCCTGGTTTGAAGGACGAAGTAGGAACCCATTTTGTTTCTCTTGGTGAAACTGTCGCGCGAGTCAAAGAGAATATGGATTTCATCGACGAGGATAACGCAGTTTTGTAGGTCGGCGTTCATCTTCACTAACCGCTTTGCGTCGAGTTTCTCATGCGGAAACTTGACGCCATAGTTAGCAAAAACCTTCATGCCGCGCGTGAACCTCCGATATCCCCGTATGGTCATTAGGAGGGTTTTTCCACTTCCCCGCGGTCCGATATAGAGGACAATCACGCGTTAGAACCCCACGCGATTCTTCTCCGAGTCATTCCCCTTTAGTTTCTCGTTGTCGCGTAGAATCTCCACTTGCTCCTTTCGGCTTCCCCGGTCATGACTCAAGCGAAGGACCATAAACTCGCGTAGGTCTTCCTTGATCCCCATTCCGGGATAATGCCGGTCGAGGACCAGGAGTTTGAAAATCCCCCGAATCATGCGGGGGTTAAGGTCTGTGTTTCCCTCAATGTTGTCGCGGCTCAAGAAGTCCTTGACAATCATCCTCATTTCTTCTTCACTGTCGGCGTCGAAGTGGTCTTCCCCAAACTCGTCTTCTTGCTCCTGATATTCCTTTGGCATTTTGCCTCCTAGAAGACGCGTCCCTGGAATCGGTGGAGCATGACAATCAAGACGATATTGAGAATCACGCTTAGCACAGTCAAGCCTAGGAGGACCCACTTCTCCCATTGAGTCTTGGTTGGGATATCCGTGATATCGTTTAGCGCGTTTGGAACGAGTGGCCCGTATAGGTTCTTCAGGTCTTGCGCCTTCATTGTGTCCGGTTGAAGGCGCGTGCTTGCTAGTGGGAAAGCCGTCATGGAGCCTTCCGGCCAAATGACGATTTTCCTCTTTCGTCCGACGCCGTGCCGTCCCGGAATCTCCAGGATATTCTCGGCTTTTGGTCGAACGTATTTCCCGTTCGACGTTTCCAAACCCGCGCTCAGGGGCTTGGCGGTTCCGTCTTGCTTCGAAATGAAGTATTCAATCTTCGTCATGCGTTTTCACCTTGTCCGAATCTTTCCCTTCGCTTCCTCTGGCGCGAACGCGTAAAGAAGAATCTCGTAGAACGCGAAGAAGAAGCAAGCGACGCGGAGGAACCACTCAATCGTTTCTGGAACGTTGAGGGGAAGTGTGAAGGCTCCAACAATCATAATCACTCCACCGAGTCCGCGTAAGCCAAAGTCGCCGCGATATTCCCCGAGTGAAATCAAAGCGAAGGCGAGCAGAAACGGCATTGACGCGAGGACAACTTCCCCCAACGTTTCTCCTTCCGCTGGAATGGTTACGGCGAACACGTTCTCGTAAATCTTTGTTGAGAGAACTCCCGCGAAGACTTGAACGCGAACAACGCTCGAACAAGTGGTATCCGTCAAAGTCATATCAACGTCGAAGGATGAAGTGAAGTCGCCACCCGTTAGAACTGTCGTTACCGTTGTAGGGGTTCCGATTTCGCAACCGTGTTGGTGGAGGGCGGTCCACGTTACGGTGGGGGTCGTTGCGCTTGGCCCGCTTAGGAAAGCGTTGCTGTGCCAAACGTCGCCGATGCGTCCCGCGTGGTCTTGTGGTTGCGCGACGTTGAGGCGGATTGTCCCCGAACTGATGATTCCCCCAACGCTTGCCGTTTGTGTCTCGTAAGTGTCGAGTGCGGCGACGGCTCCCGGCGCGGCGAGAATCAAGAGTAGTCCTCCGAGAATCCAAGTTGTCTTCATGTCTTCTTCCTCCAAGTCTTCAATCGTGGGTCATGTATCAGGAGATTCCAAATCGCCTTCAGAACCTTGGGCTTGTCGCGCGGGTCTTCCATGACGTTGTTCCTTTTCCCGAACCATGCGCTAATCGCGGCAAGTGGATACGTCGCCGCCAACCACCAGTTGATGCCGCTCCCTTGCCACTTGATTAGAGTCGTCAAACTCATAGCAGCAAAGAAGAACTGGTTGAGGAAGTTTCGAAGGTTTTGCGCTTCGGATTCAGGGACGCGACTCATCCCCTAATCAACTCCATGATAGCCCAAATGAGAAGCCCGTTCGAAGTGAAGACTACCAGGAGATTGATCCACGCGGGCGCGTCCCCTGGGAGGGAACCGAAGACGAATGAGAAGAACGCGCCAATGGTATCCGCGCAACCCGTGATGATATCAAGGAAGTCGTTACACGCCGGAATGGTATCAACGTCGCCGCTGAATAGCGTTAGGAGGGATACGAATAGGCGTGAAGCGACGACGATAATGAGAATCGGAATCGGATTCAATCGCCCCGTTCCACTTCCAGCGGGCGTGAAGTATAGGACAATGAGTGCCACGGCTAGAATCCCCGTCAATGCGGGAATCCATAGGGGGAATCCCCAAGCGAAGACGCTCAAGTCGAGTCCGAGAATCGCGCCGCTCCCAATGAAGGTCAAACCCACGTTTTGCGTCTTCAAGGCTAGCGCCGTGATTGTGATTCCCAAGTGAACGGGAATCCACCAAGGTAACCCCCACAGAATCCCACACAAGACGGTTGCCCCAACCGCTACGAATCCAATGAGGATAATGGATTTCGTGGAGAGGTTTTCGCTTTGTGCCTCCATCCTCGCCGCCATGCGTTAGCCCTCTTTGCGTCGCCCCGTGAAACCCCAAGCCGCAAGAGCGAGAATGAGAATCGTCGCCACGCTCCCAATCAGCATGACGACTTGCGGGTTTCCGTTCGGGAACAATCGGGTTCCCAAAGTGCCGCTTCCACCGCCGGGGGTGGGGTTGTCTTCCTCAAACTCGTCTTGGATGGAACCGTCGCTGATGCTCAAGTCCTCGCCACTCGTCGCCTCAAACAGTGTCCCGTAAGCATTGATTGAAGTGTCGGTGGCAATCCACAAAACGCTCCCTCGCCCGTGGAGGTACAGGCGTCGGAAGTCGCCGGACGGCAACGCGTCGCCCGCGACGGTTTCCCCCGTCAAGTATTCGGTTCCATCGGGGCGTTCTCCGTCTTCGGTTGGCGCGACGCGCCAGTTTGTCCCATCAACGTAAGCAAGCCATTTCCCATCGAGGCTCATGTGAATCCCGCGCGTTACCCCAGTGATTCCGCTAATGGTTTTGTAGGGACCGTTTGCGCCACGCTGCCATAGGGTGATTTTGTCGGCGTTGAGAATCGCAAACTTTCCGTCCCCGCAAGCGACGCCTAGGGGCCCGGCGGTTGAAGCGGTCCCCGAAAAGACTTGAACCAGCGAAACCTCTAGGGTGTCTTCCGCTCCAAGTCCCGCTCCGAAAGGCGTTATCTTGCGGAAATCCACGCGCGCGCCCTTCACGTTTGATTCACTACTTCCAGCGTAGAACCAGGTCTGTCCGTCGCCGTCTTGAATCACGCATATCTGATTAGGCAAACTAGAGCCCATGCTGATCGTGTCGGCGGTGCTTGTATCGTCGCCGTTGTTGTTCATGGTGAAAGTGAAGATTCCCGCGTCGCCATTTGTTGAAGTGAATCCCCAAGCCATATACACCGCGTCTTCAATGAAGGGACCGTCGCGGAATGAGTTATAGTCGAAGGGAAACTGCGTAACGGTTGCTAACGCAAAGTTGGCGTCTTCGCTAGTTTCGCTTAACTCCTCATCGTCAATATCATGGACACAGAAAGAGGAACAAACGGAAGGCTGCGATGGATTAGCCAAGTTACTGTTCCGAATCCTCAACTCTGTAACATCCGATGCGTCAGCGGGGTTACACTTGAAATAAGAAACGTGTGTGGAGTAAGCGCTAACGCCGTCTATGCGGTTACAATCAGTTTCCGCAACGCCTAACGCGGCGAGGGTTCCTCCGTTGTAGGTTCTAACAGAATCCACAGGCCCTCCATCAAGAGTCCGGGCAATCAACGTGTTTCCCGTGGGGTCGGCGTCAAAGCCGCTCAAATCCACGACGGCAACTGTAGCCGTTACGCCAACCGCGGCTGGTAGTACGTCGGTGAAGTTGAAGTTATCAAAATAGAAGGGTTGCGTTCCAACGTCGTGATTCCCCGAAACCACGGTGTGCGTGAAGATGAAGTGGTCAAGGTCCGGCCAGGAACCCGCGCCGTCCACCGTGAAACTTAGTCCTGTCGTGAACTCTAGGAATCGCGCCTTTGCGAGCGCGCAATCAATATCCCGAATCCCGAAATGATACCAAGTATTCACCGCGATAACCCCCATTGAAACGGGCGTCCCTGAACCCGTTGCCCCGGCGGGGTCGGCGTTCACGCGGGCGACGAGATTCAAGGCGGGGTCAATCTCGAAAATCGCGTATTCACCTCCGCTAGTGTCGCCGTCCGCCATATCACTCAATCCCATGGTGAATAGGGCGGTTCCCCAACTAGAAAGTGTGGCGACGCGGAACCAGAAATCGACTTCTCCGCCTAGGCACAAGTTGAAGTCTAGCGCAAAGCGCGCGTTCCAAGCCGCCGTCGCGTCGTTGGTGTCGAGTTTCAAACTCTTTGTTCCCGCGTGGGCTTGTTCCGTTGAAACGTGAAACTGAATCGTTCCCGTCGTCGCGGCAACGTAGAAGTCGCTTTCCGGTGGGTCCAAATCGGCGTCGTCCTCGAAGTCTTCCGTGAACGTTGCGCTTTGCGCTTCCACCGGGACTCCAAGAGCGAGGAAAGCAAATAGGGCGGTCAAGGTTACGGCGAGGATTTTGATTTTCAAGATGGACACCTTCAGGAGTTGGAAGAAAAAGGAGGAGGCTCAAGACGCGCCGAATCGGCTTGCGTGCTTAGAGAATGTCGAGGACCTTCAGGAGGACGACGACGCCGAGAATCGTCGGCAGTAGTCCGATGATGGACAGGATGAACGCGTCCGTGATGTTGAACGCCAGGGCGAGCGACACCGACAGGAACGTTACCAATCCGATCATCACGATTCCAATGACGACGGTCTTGATGTTCTCCCGAAAGTTGAAGTTGTTAGCGATGGAAATCCCCCCCACCCCCGGCACCCTGCCGGTCCGCGTTGGCGTGAACAACCTGGAGGAAGGTGTATATAGCACCCCCCTTGGTTGTCCTCCCATGCTACCCCTTAAGGACCCCCTCCTGGGCGGACCCGCCCGACACGGGGACTCCCTCGACGCTCGACCCGTCGCCACACTCCACGATCTGCTAGATGAAACGACGCGCGAGAAAGTCTATGCCGCCTGTCGCCTTCTAGAGTTACGCCTCCAAGTCTCGCGCGACATTTGGGCGCGAAACTACTACCGCGACTTAGCCACCCTTTTCAAACCCGCATCAACCCCCGCGCCCGAATCCCCGTCCGTTGAGGGGTGAAGCCCCATGGCCGCCCGCGCTCGCGTCCGCGCAGGCCCACCCGCCCGGCGAGCAACGGGCAACGCGCCCCGCGCCACGCGGGCACCCCGCAACGCGGCACGCGCCGCGCGGATTCAACGCGTCGCGCGAAAGGCGGGGGTGAATATTTCCTTCGCGACACCGCCGGTTCGAGCGAAGCGGGGCAGGAAGAAACTGCCGCCCCGCGTCGTCCTCATAACGAGTTTTAGGGCGAGGGGCAGCATTGGAAAAAGTTTCGGGAAAAGCCCCGGTGGCTTAGAAGCGAAGGAACGCGCGAGGGAACGCTACTTCCAACTACAAAGCGAATCCCCACAAGGATTCCCCGACAGTCCGGGCATTTGGGGGAGTCAAGAACAACTGTTCCTAGGGCAAGTGAACTTCCCCGGACGCGTTTCCCTCAAGACTTTGTTTCGATTGTTGAACGTGAGCCTCAATCTTGTGAGGCGGGATCGCGTGTTTGACTTTCGTCGCGTGTATGGGCGATGGGAATACAAGTGGCAAGTGTATGAACGCGTGGGAACGCAGCGAAGAATCATCGCGCGGCGACGCGCTAGCAACAGAACTAAACGGAAGTGAATGACTTGGAAGACGAAACGAAACTAGAAGACACAGGTTCAAAGGAAACGCGCATGGACGTTGGAAAGCGTGGAGTCCTTGGACTCTTGGCGGTGGGTGTCGCCGTGGGAGCGGGACTAACCGGATTGACTTGGCACTTCGCGCTCGCCGCGTTCGCCGTCGGATTGACGGGATTGTATTTCTTCGGGCACGACGCTAAGATTCAACGCGTCGGGCAGCCAAACCTCCGCGAGATTGTCGCGAAAATCTTGAACTCTACACTATGTCCGGTGTGTGAAAAGAAGACGGACACGCGATGGAATGGTCAACCGGACGTATGCTCCGAGTGCTGGAACCGACTTACGCCGTGATTCCGTGGAACCGAGATTCACCGTCGCGGAGGGAATCGCGCACACGACTAACGCCGTGATTCTAGCGTTCGCCATTTTCCTAATCGTTCACGGGTTCCTAGGCGGAACCTGGCTCGACTTCACGCTTCTCATGGACGCGGAGGATTTGGCTTCCCATGAACGCCTCGGGGTGGTGGCGTTGTTGAAACTCTTGGACGCGACTTATCCTCCCGAAGTGTATGGAGTCTTTGTGTCTTGGGGGATTCTCTCAATGACTTGGCGGTTCGCCGTCGTGCCGCGATTGATGAACTCCGGGCATTGGTGAATCCCTTTGAGTAAAACTAGGGACGCACTTCGAGTCCCCGTTTATCGACCGAGAAAGTGGGGTAGCGGCAGCATTGGTCGAGCGTTGCCGGAACCCTGGTATGGACTTGATACGGAGCGAAACACGGAACCGGGGAAACGGTTTGGGGATTGGGTTTGCGGGTGGATTAGCAACGCCACAGAATCCAAACCGTTTCAATCGTTCAAGGATTTGGAGGCGGGGACATATTGGATTTGGAACGTCGCGTATGACGTAGAAGGAATGGTTCGGGACTTGGGGGAAGATGAAGGATGGGCGATGCGGGAGGATGGAACGCCCTTCACGTTGCGGGGCGCTAAGTGCGTGTATTATCACGGCAAACGCTTCGAGTGGAGGGATGAAGGTGGGCGACGGATTTTCTTGGAGGCTTCGAGTTTCTTCAATCGCATTTCACTCAATGAAGCCGCTAAGACCCTGTGCGTTTGTAAGTGCGCCGCGTGCGTCGGACACAAGAAGAAGCCGAAAGAGTTTCAGCATTGTGGAAGCGATGAATGGGTTTGCCCCGCGAAAGACCCCATAGATGCCTCCAAAATGAGTTTGACGCGATACGAGCGCGACGCGCGATATCGGAAAGCCGTAGACAAGTATTGCGCGAAAGACGCGCGAATAGCGTTCCGCTTGATGGAGTATTTGCGGCGAGGATTCAGGGATTTGAAAGTGGAAATCGGAGGGACGCCTGGAGCGACGGCTAAGCGGTTGTTGGTGAATGTTCCTCAGTTTCCCGACTTGATTTGGACGACACACAGACCATTCCTGGAAGCGTATTGTGGAGGGCGCTTCGAGGTTGTTCGGCGTGGAGTATTCCACAACGCCCGGCAGTATGACAAGGTTAGTGCGTATCCGTGGGCGTTGTCAAAGTGCCTCATGCTAACACCGAATGCCACGAAACGATTCACGCATAGGTTGAGCGACGACGCGATTTATGGCGCGTATGAAGTCGCGTTCCACTCGGACGAATACTTCGGGATTCTCCCGACTTGGCGCGGCTCCACGCGCGTCTTCTCGCGCGGGGAAAAGAAGGGTTGGATTTGCAAGCCGGAGTTGGAGTGGCTTCAACGACGCGGACACGACTTCACGATTCAACGCGGCGTTGAGGTTTTCGATGAAAACGCTTGGCCCGGTTGGCGCGACTTGGTGAAACCCATCTTCGACGCGAAGCGCGACAACAAGGGAAAACCCGTGGGCTTGGGTGCTAAGGTTGGCGTGAATAGTTTGTATGGGATTCTCATTCAACTCATCAAGCGGGGCGGACAATGGGTCCCCATTGAGGAAGCCAAGAACCCCGTGGATTTCGCCGGACTCTTAGCACTTGAGAAAGGGCCGAAGGCGTTTGAAGCGGGACAGTTTTACGCGCCCATTTACTCCAGCACCCTAACCTCAATGGTCCGCGTGAACCTCCTTGACACCGCGCTCCCGGTTGCGGATGATTGCGTAGCGTTCCACACCGACAGCATCCTTCTCAAGGACGGTGCGTCTTTGCCGACGGATGAGGCGATGGGGGGATGGGAGTTACAGAAGAAAGCGGAGGAGTTAATCATCTTGAAGTCGGGACAGTATGCGATGGACGCGGAAGTGAAGGGGCGCGGATTCTCGAAGCGAAAACTCAACCCTGAATCGGAGGACGAAATCGCGGTTCGGCAACGCGTGGATTTGTGGGCACCCACGCACACGCGACGAACGCGCGTCGGCGTCAAGACCGCGACGACTTGGCGCGACGTAAGCAACATTCGCAACAAGATTGTGCGGAACAACGTGGGATGGGAAGTCAAGCGCAAATGGTTGCGCGAGTTTTCCGCGCGAGTGCTAGAGCGACACGAATGGATTGAGTCTGAAGCACTCCACGGAATCGGGATCGGCGCAAAGCGGTTCGAGGCACCGATTTAGTCGAGCCTAACGAGGCTTTATATGGTTCCCGGTGTTGCCGTCCTTGGCTCCGAATCCCAAGCGGGAGGGGGAGAACGCTTGCCAGGGGGCAGACCTTCGCGTAAGGCGGGGGCAGTATGACCCTGGGAGGACCGGGACGCGTTCCGACGCGCGCAGATTGACCTACTGTAAGGACAGGTCATTTTTCCCAATGCTCTACGCGCCGGGTTCGATCCCCGGCGGGAGCGGTTCTCTATGACAAGCCACAAGCGGACTCTAGCGTTGCGTCCCGTCGCTGTCCTAATCGCTCCCGTCTTGTGGAGCGAACGACGCGGCAACGCGGCTCTCCGAATGAGGGCAGACTTCTTCGCGCGTCCGTGGAGTTGGCTTGGATTAACGTCGGAGCGGTGGCGTCGAACGCCGTTCTCGCAACGCGTCCAACTATTCTGATTTCATGCCTTACCGGGTTCAAGTCCCGGACCCACGCGGGGTTTCCCGCAACGTGAACAAAATGGCAAACACCAAGAAGACAACCGCAAGGAAGACGCCGGACGCCAACGCCGCACACGCGCGCAGGTTGGCGCTCCTGAACGACACGCAGCAAGACGTTTGTGAACGCATCAACGACGCAACGCGATCCTACACGACGCGCGCAATCCGCGCCCACAGCGTCGCGGACGCCGTCGTGGAAGCGGGCTTCGCGGCGATGGAAGCCGCCGTCGCGGACGGGCGCGAGCGTTTCGCGGCAAGCCGCGCCGCGTCGCCGGACGTTGTGCGCGTCGCGCGCGTGAACTTGACGACCCTCTAGGGCGGCAGGTTCCTCTTTCCCCCCTTCTTCCATCAGGGGCGGATACAGGTTGAGGCGTAGCCCATCGCTTCAATCTGCCGCATACCCACAAGTCAAGCAACAACCCCGGACGGGTTTTGCGCGGCTTGTGCGGGAGAACGACAACATGGCGAAAACGCAACCGACAACCGATGCCCCACCGGCAGAAGTGGGGACAGCCAAGAAGCCGCGAATCCTGAAGTTCGGGATTCTCGCGCAACCCGCAACCGTCCCCATCAGTGGGCCGGTCGTCTTGGGCGGCTTCGACAAGATGGACGTGCCCTTCGTTCTCGATGGGCAACGGTTCGTCTTGCCGGTGTCCCCCAAGAACCCCGAGTGGGACGCGCTCCGAATCGCGTTCGGCAACAACCCCGCCGAATGGACGGGGCACGTTGTCCGAGTCGCGGACGGCGCGATGATTCGCAACGTGAGCATCGCCCCCATTCGGACCCGCGACGGACAACCCGTCGAGTAGGACAGCGGCGGAGATTTCGGCGGCCAACTGCCGAGTAAAGTGTTGAGGTTGCCCGCGTATTCCAGAAACGCGGGGTCCCTCGGGACAGGATACGAGTGGAGCATCCCACAGACTCCATCCATTCGTATCCCCCGAACAGGAGAAACCAGAATGAGAATCACACCGATTTTGACGCGGCAAGTGCCGACCGAGTGCGCCAACTGTGGCGAGAAATCCACTTGGATTTCCACGCGCGGATACTGTTGGGGGTGCGCGAATGACCTACCCTAAACTGCGAATATACATAGCGTCGTCCTTTGACTACGCCGCTCTATGCGAAGCCGTTGCGGGTGCCGTCATAGCGAAGGGCCACACAGTCCCTGACATTTGGTGGAACGTCCGAACAAAAGACGACTTCCGAGGAAAATCAGAATCCGAGTTTTACGATAGCCCCACGGTAAAAAGTATCGCGGTTCGCCACTGGAGAACCATCAACTCCTGCGACGTTGTAGTCTTGATATCCGCTAGCGCCAAGAAGGCATTTACCGGCGCGAGCGTGGAAGTCGGCTACGCCATTGGAAAGGGCATCCCGGTTCTGTCGCTTGGCCCCCTGAAGCGTTCGGCCATGTATTGCCCGGTAACCAGATGCGAAGACCTGGTGGACCTACTCAAAGCGCTCGACATTATCGGAGGTTGCCCACGATGACTTACCCGCGTAAGACTGATTGGCGCGTGAATCCCATTCGCGTCAAGTTTGGGAACGGGCCCGCGACGTATTGGTGCCCGTTCCATCAC
>Ga0209640_10005790_pt1 | contig 10819 bp, 10 predicted proteins | sample RifCSP10_1_FD_184018 | JGI IMG/M metagenome (GOLD analysis project Ga0209640, IMG submission 184018) | Soil microbial communities from Rifle, Colorado - Rifle CSP2_sed 10_1 (SPAdes) (version 2) | ecosystem: Environmental > Terrestrial > Deep subsurface > Rock core/Sediment | place: Rifle...
CCGCGCGCGGCGCCTTGAACCTCGCCATGCTGGCGCGGCAGAATTCGATGATCTCCTGCTCGGTCGCGCTGGCGCCCGCCTTGAGTTCGACGAACGCGCACGGCGTTTCGCCCCATTTCGCGTCGGGCATCGCCACGACCGCCGCCGCCATGACCGCGGGATGCCGGTACAGCGCGTCCTCGACCTCGATCGAGGAGATGTTTTCGCCGCCCGAGATGATGATGTCCTTCGAGCGGTCCTTGATCTTGACGTAGCCGTCGGGCTGCATCACCGCGAGATCGCCGGAGTGGAACCAGCCGCCGCTGAAGGCCTCCCCGGTGGCCGCCGGGTTCTTGAGGTAGCCCTTCATGGTGATGTTGCCGCGGAACATGATTTCGCCCATCGTTTCGCCGTCCCGCGGCACCGGCTGCATGGTTTCCGCGTGCATCACCGCCAGGCCTTCTTCGACCGTGTAGCGCACGCCCTGGCGGCCGTTTTTCCGCACCTGCTCGGCAAAGGGCAGGCTCTGCCACTCCGGGTGCTTTGCGCACACCGTGGCCGGCCCGTAGGTCTCGGTCAGTCCGTACACATGGGTGAGCGAGAAACCCATCCGCTCCATCCCCTCGATGATCGCGGCCGGCGGCGCCGCTCCTGCCACCAGGCAACTCACCGTCCAGTCGATTCCTTGGCGATGCTCCACCGGGGCATTGATCAGCGCCTGGTGCACGATCGGCGCGCCGCAGTAATGCGTGACGCGATGCCGCTTGATGAGATCGAAGACCAATGCCGCGTCCACTTTCCGCAGGCACACGTTCGTCCCGGCGTTCGCCGCCATGCTCCAGGGAAAGCACCAGCCGTTGCAGTGAAACATGGGCAGCGTCCACAGGTACACCGAATGGTGCGGCATGCCCCAGACCAGGATGTTCCCCACGCCGTTCAGGTAGGCGCCGCGGTGGTGGTACACGACGCCCTTCGGATTTCCCGTGGTGCCCGAAGTGTAGTTGAGCGAGATCGCCTGCCATTCATCGGCGGGCCAGGGCCAATTCCACTCCGGATCCCCCTCGGCGAGCAGCGCCTCGTAATCCTTCCCGCCGAGGCGCCTGCCGGGACCGGAGTACTGCGGGTCGTCCACGTCGATCACCTCGATCCTGCGGCCGGCCTTCTTCAGCGCCTGCTCGATCGTGGCCGAGAACTCGCGGTCGGCAATGAGCACCTTCGCTTCGCTGTGGCCGAGCATGAAAGCGATCGCGTCGGAGTCGAGGCGCGTGTTGAGCGTGTTCAGCACCGCCCCGCACATCGGCACTCCGAAATGGCACTCGTACATCTCGGGGGTGTTCGCGAGCATCGCCGACACGGTGTCCCCAACGCCGATACCGCGTTGCGCAAGCGCCGACGCAAGCCGCCGGCTGCGCGCGTAGGTGTCCTTCCACGTATAGCGCTTCTCGCCGTGCACCACCGACAACCGGTCGGGATACACGTACGCCGAGCGCTCCAGGAACGAGATCGGGGTCAGCGGCGCGTAGTTGGCGGAGTTCTTGTCGAGGTCCTGCTCGTAGGGATTCAACTTCGTGCTCATCGCGCCCAAAGTATAGCCGGAGGCGGTCGATGACGGCAGCACCTGCGTCTCCGGCAGCGAAAGCGCGGCGGCCTGCCGGCGCCCCCGCCCCAGAAGAGTATGGTCTTATACTTCCGACGCGACATCGAGGTCCAAAACTGCCCCAGATGCATCTTTCGAGGAGGCCGCTATGCGATTCCATGGAAGCTTGACTCTTGCCGTTCTGAGCGCCTGCGTGGTGACGTTCGCGCTGCCCGCTCAGGCGGTATCGTTCCAGGTGGGACATCGGCCCGAAATCGGCAATATCGACGCACCGAAGACCGCCAAGGCCGGTCAGCCGGTCAGGATGACCATCAGCGCGAAAAAGGAAGGCGGCTCGGGGTGCGGAATGGTGGTGCGATTCGGCGATGGCGAGGAGCAGCAATTCAAGCTCAATCGCGACAACGTGAAATTTCCTCTCACGGTGGAGCACGCGTACAAGAAGAACGGGAAATACACCATTCGCGCCATCGGCCGGGAAATCACGACCAACAAGGAGTGCAAGGGCAGCGCGACCGCGGCGATCCAGATCGGCGAGCCGAAGGCCGCGGCCAGGGGCGCCAAGCCCTGAGGTGACGAAGCCGATCCGGATTCGCCGGGCGGGCCTGCGGGACGCGCCGCGCCTGGTCGAGTTCAATCTCGCGATGGCGCTGGAAACCGAGCGCAAGGAGCTCTTTCCCGAGGTCGTGAGCGCCGGCGTGCGCCACCTCCTGCGCAACCCGGGCTCGGGTTTCTACGTCATCGCCCGGACCGGCACCCAGGTTGCCGGGTCGCTGATGATCACCACGGAATGGAGCGACTGGCGCAACGGCAGCTTCTGGTGGATCCAGAGCGTGTACGTGCGCCCGCGATTCCGCCGCCGGGGCGTCTACAAGCGCCTGTACCGATACGTCCAGGACCTCGCCGCAAGGGACCGCGCGGTCTGCGGCTTTCGCCTCTACGTCGAGCGCGAAAACCGCCGCGCCCAGGCCGCCTACCGTGCCGCCGGCATGGCGAAAACGCGCTATTGGGTGTTCGAGGAACTCAAGGCGGGTATCCGTTTCTACAGGCCGGCGTCCAGGACGTACTAACCCGTAAGCTTCCTCCAGAGCGCGCCGGCCGTCGTTTCCTTTTCCATGCCGTCGAGGTATTTTTCGTGCGCCTCGATCTCCTCGCGCGTGGCACGCAATACCACGAGCTTGGAGACGTCGACGCGCGCTGCCGCGATCGCCACGGCCGCCGGGGTCTCGAGTTCCATCGCGAGGCTTTCCTGCCCGCGGGTCATCGCGAGATAGACCTCCGCAAGAAGACGCGCGTCGAGCAGCGCGCCATGCAGGGTGCGGTTCGAATTGTCGACGGCATAGCGCTCGCACAGGGCGTCCAGCGAGTTCTTCTTTCCGGGATGAAGCTCGCGCGCGATCGCGAGCGTGTCCACGACGCTTGCGGCGTGATCGAGCACCTTGCCCATGTTCGCGAGCGCCAGCTCCTGATCGAGGAATTCCATGTCGAAGGCGGCGTTGTGAATCACCAGCTCCCCGCCGCGGATATAGTCGACGAACTCGCGGGCGATCTCGGTGAAGCGCGGCTTGTCCGCCAGATCCTCGCGGGTCAGGCCGTGAATCCGCGAGGCGCCCTCCTCGATCTCCCGCTCGGGGTTGACGTAGCGATGGAAAGTCCGCTCGGTGATCCGCCGGCTGAGGACCTCGACGCAGCCGATTTCGATCACCCGATCGCCGAGCCTGGCATTCAGGCCCGTGGTCTCGGTGTCCAGAACGATCTGCCGCGCGGCCATAAGACCTACGACGCCCTGCAGCGCGTCACTTGGTGCCGCGCTGCAACGCCAAACGCCGGAAAAAGCTCTCTCATCCGCTCAATTCGAGTTCGTCGATCCCTCTGTTCGCAAGCGCGTCGGCGCGCTCGTTTTCCGGGTGTCCGGCGTGACCGCGGACCCACAACCATTCGATCTTGTGGCCGCGCGCCAGGTCATCGAGACGCTGCCACAGGTCGGCGTTTTTCACCGGCTTGCGGTCCGCCGTGCGCCATCCGCGCCGCTTCCAGTCGTGAATCCACTCGGAGATCCCTTTCTGCACGTACTGCGAGTCGGTGTACACGCGTACCGCGCAGCGGCGCCGCAGCGTTTCGAGTCCGCGGATCACGGCAGTGAGCTCCATCCGGTTATTGGTCGTGTCCGGTTCGCCGCCGAAGAGTTCCTTTTCCGCGCCGCGCGCCCGCAGGAGGACGCCCCATCCGCCCGGCCCGGGATTGCCGCGGCAGGCCCCGTCCGCGTAGATCACCACCGCCGACTCACGCATCGCTCGAGCGATTGTGGCCGTTGGCGCGCGTCGCGTGGCCGTTGCGCTGCGGGATGGCCGCAAGCGCCCGGCGTCGCGCTCTTTCCTTGCGCCAGGCGGGTGCGATCAGGCGCATCCCATGTACGCGCTTCACGGCGCGCACCACGTACACGCCGCCCAGGATCGGCCACCAGCGCGCGCCTGCGCGCTCCATGAAGCCGAATCGCTCAAGCCAGTGCGCGCTCCGCAGCGGCGGCACATAACAACCGAAACGCCCGCCATTCAGCTCGAATCCAAGGAGCTGCAGCCAGTCCTTGAGGCGCAGCAGCCCGATGAAACGCGCGTCCCAGGGCACCCCCGCCAGGCGCCGGTGGCGCTCCCGGATCAGCGCGTGGCGCAGTCCCCAAAGCGAGAGCGGATTGAATCCCGAGATCACGATCTGGCCTTCCGGCATCAGCACGCGCTCGGCCTCGCGCAGCACGTGCCGGGGATCGGGCGTGAATTCGAGCCCGTGCGGCAGGGCGAGCAGGTCCACGCTCTGACCGGCGAGCGGAAGCTGCAACGGATCGGCAGTGAGCGCCGCACCCTGCTCGAGCGCCAGCGTAAAGCGGAACGGAATCCGGTTGGCGCGCAGGAAATCGATCTCGGGCAGCCCGGCCTGCACTGCGCGAAAACCGAATACATCCTCGGTTGCGCCGTCGAATTGAGCGCGCTCCCACTCGAGCACGTAGCGCCCCTGCTCGGTGGCGAACCATTCCGCGAGCGTGCGGCGCGTGCCGTTATACTTTTGCGCGCTCTGCGGCACAAAGGACTGGCGATCCATGTTCGAGGTCGTTCCGCTACCCGCGTTCAAGGACAACTACATGTGGACCCTGCGCGGGCAGCGCCATCGTGGAACTGCCGCTTCCCGAGCTCGGCGCGTCGTTCTCGGTGCTCGATATTCCGGGCCACACGCGAGCGCATGTCGCCTATTATCGCGCAGGGGCCCTGTTCTGTGGCGATACGCTCTTCGCGTGCGGCTGCGGCAAGCTCTTCGAAGGCCCTGCGGAACAGATGTACGCGTCCCTGCAGAAGCTCGCCGCCCTGCCCGACGAAACGAAGGTATATTGCGGACATGAATACACGCTCGCCAACATCCGGTTTGCGCGCTGCGTCGAGCGTGTTTGCCGCGATTCGCGATTGGAAGAACAGGACGTAGCGGGGCAAGTCATTCATCCGCGGAAGACCATCGCGATCGCGCAACGCGCTGCGGCACGCTCCTGGCGCTGGGCCGCATGCGCACTCGTCTCGGCCTGCGCTTCGCAGCCCGCGCCCCCCGTTCCCGCTCCCGAACCCGTCGCAGCGCCCTCACCCGTCTTCGAGCCGCCGCGGCAGCGCGTGGTCATCGCGCCGCCCGCGCATGATGCGGCGCGCCTGAAGCCTCTCGACGCGACGCGCCTTCCCGCGTTCGACGGCGAGCGGCAGGACGTGCACGAGCCGCTGCGCGGAGTGCCCAAGATCGATCTGACCGCTCCGCCCGACGACCTGTGGCAGCGCATCCGCAACGGGTTCGCGATGCCCAATCTCGACTCGCCGCTGGTCGAGGAGAAGGTCGCATGGTACGCGGCGCGAGCCGACTACCTGAAGCGCATGTTCGAGCGCAGCCGGCGCTATCTTCACCACATCGTCGAAGAGCTCGAGCGGCGCGGCATGCCGACCGAGCTGGCGCTGCTGCCCATGGTCGAAAGTTCGTTCAACCCGCTCGCGTACTCGCGCGCCCACGCCTCCGGCCTGTGGCAGTTCATTCCGGGCACCGGCAAGCGCTACGAGCTGACGCAGAACTGGTGGTTCGACGCGCGCCGCGACATCGTCGCGTCCACCGCGGCGGCGCTCGACTACCTGGGCGACGTGTACGAGATGCACGGCGACTGGCAGCTTGCGCTTGCCTCCTACAACTGGGGCGAAAACGCGGTGGCGCGGGCGATCGAGAAGAACCGCGCCGCAGGGCTGCCGACCGACTACTCGAGCCTCGCGATGCCCGCCGAGACGCGACAGTACGTGCCCAAGCTCCAGGCGCTGAAGAACATCATCGCCAGCCCGCAGCCATTCGGGATCGATCTCGACCCGATTCCGAACGAACCCTACTTCACCACGATCACCAAGACCCGCGACATCGACGTGCGGCTCGCGGCGCAGCTCGCCGAGATGCCGATCGAGGAATTCGTCGCCCTGAATCCGGGCTTCAACCGGCCGTTCGTCCCGGTCGCGGTGAATCCCCGGCTGGTACTGCCTGCGGACAAGGTCGATACGTTCCACGCCAACCTGCTCAAGCATGACGAGAAGTCGCTCGTCTCGTGGCAGGCGTACCACCCCAGGCGAGGCGAGACACTCGAGTCGATCGCGAAAAAATTCGCCCTGACCGTAACGCGCCTCAAGGAGGTGAACGGAATCGCCCCGCGCGCCCGCGGCACTCCCGCGCTGCTTGTCGTCCCGATGAACGGCTTGGCGGATGTCGGTCGCCTTCCGATCATGTACGCGCCGCCGATTCCTGTATCACGCCCGCGCACGCTCACGCATACGGTTCGGCTCGGCGAAACCCTTTCCGGCATCGCGGCGCGTTACCGCGTAAACGTGGACGACCTTCGGCGCTGGAACCGGATCGGCCGGCTCGCGACCGGTCAAAAACTCACCATCCACCCGCGGGGCGCCGCCGGCAAAGGCGCACCGCTACCCAAGGCAAAGGGCAAAACATATAAAAGGACCGTAAAACCTGTCAAACGTTCATAGACTTACCGCTGATACCTCCAGTAGCGTGTAAAGGAAGCGTCGCAACGCTTTACCAACTAAGCCCTGCCTTGACTAGAATGCCTGCATGGGCCGGCTGAGTCCGAGGGTCTTCGTTTTCGCGCTTCTTCTCGGATTCGCAGTACCGGCGGTCGCGGTCGATCCGGTACTCATGTTCCTTCTGAGCATGGCGCGCGAGGCCATCTTCAAGGCCGCGCGCGAGCAAGCCCGGACCCCCGCCGAACCGCCTGCCGCCGTCGCAACCTATCCGGGGACGGTGGTCGCTCCCGCGGATCTCAAGCGACTGATCGACGAAAGCTTCACCTACCTGTCGCAGGCACAGCGCCAGGAAATTTTCGACTCGCTGCACGCGGCGCTGATGGATCCGAAAAACGCCGCGGTACGCGCATCGATGATCGAGTATTTTGCGCAAAGGGCGATCGCGGTTCGCGAGGCGCAGGACCGGCTGGCGAACCTCTCGCAGTCGGAAAAAGCGCTGCTGGCGGCGGATTTCCGGAAGCAGGTTGCGGCGTTGCCCGCGGAGGAAGCCGCCCAGCTTGCCGAGCTGTTGCGCCGGAATCTGCTCCCTCTGCCGAGCGACCTGAACGAGATGCTGCTCGCGGCGCTCGGCGACCGTTAGTCGCTCTGCGGCACCGCAGAGCGCGGCACTTCGTTCGCGCGGAACTCGACCGAGCCGATCGCGTGCGTGTCGGGACGTATAATCAATGTCCCGGCCACGCAAGGACAAGAAGATGGGATTTCTCGCCGGCAAGAAGATCCTCGTCACCGGTCTCCTCAGCAACCGCTCGATCGCATACGGTATCGCGCGCGCCGCGCGCCGGGAGGGTGCGGAACTGGCCTGCACGTATGCCGGCGAACGCTTCAGGGACCGCGTCGCCGAATTGGCGCGCGAGGTGGGTTCCGACATCGTCCTGCCCTGCGACGTCACGAGCGACGAGCAGATCGCGGCGCTCTGCGCCAGCCTGCGCGGGCGGTGGAACGGCCTGGATGGCCTCGTCCACGCGATTGCATATGCGCCGCGCGAAGCGATCACGGGCGAGCTGCTCGACGGCTTGTCGCGCGAGGCGTTTCGCCAGGCGCATGACGTATCGGCCTACAGTTTTCCGGCCCTCGCGGGGGCTGCGCTGCCTCTCATGAGCGGGCGCCGCGGCGCACTCCTCACGCTGACCTATCTCGGAGCAGACCGCGTCGTGCCGCACTACAACATGATGGGGCTCGCAAAGGCGAGCCTCGAGGCATCGGTGCGCTATCTAGCGGCGAACCTGGGGCCGCAGGGGATTCGCGTCAACGCGATTTCCGCCGGCCCGATCAAGACCCTTGCATCGGCCGGAATTTCCGGATTCGGCAAAATCCTCAAGTTCGTCGAGGAAAACGCCCCGATCCGGCGCAACGTGACGATCGACGACGTCGGCAACGCGGCCGCGTTCCTGCTTTCCGACCTCGCCGCCGGGATCACCGGCGAGGTGATTTACGTGGACGGAGGGTTCAGCCGCGTGGTCGGAGGCATTGCCGGCGATCCCGCGAACGATTGACCCCGTGACGGCGCGGAAACTCGCGACCCCGCGCGCCGCCGGCGCGGCTACTTCTTCTCGAGGTTCGCCTTGTTGATTTCGACCTTGGCCCGCGCGCGCAGGCTTGCAAGCCAGGCGTCGAACTGCTCCGCGCCGGCCAGACCATTCGCGTTCGCGAAAGCGGCAGCCTTCTGCCGGTCGTCGCGAGGCTCGGACGGCAACACCCTCAGCACTCGATAGATCGCGTATCCCTCCTCGCCGAGATCGGCGCCGATGTGCGCGGGCAGCTTCTGCGGGTCCGCAGCGAAGATCCTGCGGTGCGCCTCGGGAGGGATTTTTCCCCGGTCGCGCACCATCACGACCCGCGGCGCCGTCCACTTCAGCCCGGCATCGCCCTCCTTCGCGAGTTGCTCGAGCCTCGAAGCGCCTTCCTTCCGGGCCAGCTTCGCCGCCTCCTGCCGCCTTAGCGCGGTCTCGATCTCGCCCCGGACTTCGTCGAATTTTCGCTGTGCGGCCGGCTGGTGCTCGATCACGCGCGCCGCGACCAGCACGTTCGGCGCGATCTCGATCGCATCGGTATTGCGCTTGCCCTGGATCGCGTCCTGGGAGAACAGCGCGGCGAGGACCTTTGGGTGGCCGACGAGCCCGAGGTCCGATGAACCGCTCCGCGAAATCCAGTCGGTCGTCGCGATCCGGAGCTTGAAGCGCTCGGCTGCCGGCTTGAGGCTGTCGGATTGCTCGTAGACCATGTTGCCGAAGCTTTCCGCCGCCTCGGCGAATTTTTTCGCACCTTTCTGCTTTCCAAGCTCGTCCGCGATTTCCTTGCGCACCTCTTCAAGCGGGCGCGATGTGCCCGCCCGGATGCCGGTGAGGCGGATCACGTGAACGCCGAACTCGCTCTCGACCGGACCGGCGATCTCGCCCTCCTTCATCCGGAACGCCGCTTCCTCGAACGGCTTCACCATCATGCCGCGGCCGAAGAAACCGAGGTCCCCGCCTTTCTCGGCGGAGCCGGAATCCTGGGAGTACTTTCGCGCCAGCTCGGCGAAGCGCGCGGGGTCCTTTCGCACCTCGGCGAGGACCTCCCCGGCTTTCCTTTTCGCGTCCGCTCCGGGCTGCAGCAGGATGTGGCTCGCCCGGCGCTGCTCTGCAACGGCGTACTGGGACGCGCGCGCCTCGTACGCAGCCTTGATCTCTGCATCGGTCACGGGCTCCGCGCGCCCGAGTTCCTCGGCCGACAACGCGACGTACTCGGCGCGTATGCGCTCCGGAATGCGAAACTGCGCCGCGGCGGATTCGTAGTAGGCGCGCAGTTGCGCGTCGTCGAATTTCAATTGCGCCTGAAACTGCTGCGCCGGGACGAGGGCCTCGGCGATCTCGCGCCGCTGATTTTCCAGGGCGGCCAGCCGGTCCGCGACCGTGCGCGACGCAATCGCCGTCTCGTTGATCGCTTGCGTGAGCTGGCCGACCGCCACATCGTGGCGCAGGCGCGCCGCGAACGTTTCCGCCGTCATCCCCTGCGCGCGAATCATCGCGTTCGCGGTCGACTCGTCGAACTTGCCGTCGCGCTGGAACGCGGGCATGGAACGGATCAGTCCGCTCAGCGACTCGTTGCTCGCGGTAAGGCCGCCCTTCAGCGCAGCCGCCGAAACCAGCCGCTGCGCAATCAGCGAATCGAGCAGCCCGCGGCGCATCTCCGGCGTGTCGAAGGCGCCGGGGTCAAAGCCGCGGCCCAGCGCCGACCGCAGCCGGTCCTGCTGCCGGCGCATCGCTTCCTCGAATTCCTGCTGCGTAATCGGCGCGCCGCCGACATCCGCGACGTCGCCTGTGCCGCGTATCGAGCGCGTGTACGACTCCAGTCCGAAAAACGCGAACGGGATGATCGTCAGCACGAGGATGATCTGGATGATGCGCTTGTTTTTGGTGACGATATCGAACATGCGGTGGAAAACGCAAAGGGCCCCGCGGGGCCCTCGTCTGGGTGATGGCGGAGCGGACGGGACTCGAACCCGCGACCCCCGGCGTGACAGGCCGGTATTCTAACCAACTGAACTACCGCTCCCCGGAGCTCTTCCCGAAAGTTGGCATTGCGAGGCAGCGGCCCGCTGCTGCTTCGCAATGCGTCGTTATTCCCTTGGTGGGTGCTGAGAGGGTCGAACTCCCGACATCTGCCTTGTAAGGGCAGCGCTCTACCGCTGAGCTAAGCACCCCGGGGCACGATCGTGCCTCTCTCAGTGACCCGAAAAGGGGCGCTAGTTTATAGCATCCTTCAGCGCCTTTCCAGCGCGAAACTTCGGCACGCGCGCCGCGTTGATCCTGATCTCCGCTCCGGTGCGCGGGTTGCGCCCCACGCGGGCGGCGCGCCGCCCGACGTAAAACGAGCCGAACCCGACCAGCGTCACCATGTTGCCCTTTTTCAGGCTCGATTTCACCGCCGCCACCATCGCATCCACGGCGCGCTCGGCAGCCGACTTCGAAATTTCGGCGGCCTGCGCGATCTCTTCGATCATGTGTGCCTTGTTCACGCTCTCCCCTCGCTCCTCCGCCTTTTCCGAAAGCCGGCGTTGCGGCGTTGCAACCCGCTGCCGCGCTGCAACGCGTCGCGGTATTTCAATGCTTCAGTGCCGCCGAGTCACCCTTGTTTTCCGCGGCAGGAAGCGGCTCGACCTCGACCGGTTCCG
>Ga0209640_10005793_pt1 | contig 10818 bp, 7 predicted proteins | sample RifCSP10_1_FD_184018 | JGI IMG/M metagenome (GOLD analysis project Ga0209640, IMG submission 184018) | Soil microbial communities from Rifle, Colorado - Rifle CSP2_sed 10_1 (SPAdes) (version 2) | ecosystem: Environmental > Terrestrial > Deep subsurface > Rock core/Sediment | place: Rifle...
CGGCAATGGAGCCAGCGAGACGCTGGCGCTACAAGTAACCCGCCCCTATACGCCAATATTGAAAATGGGCTAGTGCCGGTGCTGCTGCTGCCCGCGCTCCTGCTGCCGTTCCTGCTGCCGGGTGGCAGTCGAGGGCGGTGTGATGCCGTTCAGCCGGAGATAGACCACCAGGTTTCCGTAGTGATCCTCAATGTCGTGCAGCGCGTGCAGGTAGGCGGCGATGCGAGTCATGTGCGCGCCGCGCATTCCTGTGACCATATCCAGCGCGTTCTGGTCGGTCAGGTCCGCCAGAATCTTGTCCCCGTAGTCGTAGCTTTCATTTAGGGCCTTAAGGAATTCCGCCCGCGTTTTGATTTTTGCGTGTTTTGCCGTGACTCTTTCGCTTTCCTCGCGGCTCGCGCCCCCCGCGTAGCCAATATGGATGGCCGTATCCTCCACCATGTGCATCAGCATCTCACGGAAGCTGCGCACTTCGGGCACGGGCCGATAGTCATACTTGTCCTCGGGGACGGCCCCGGCAATGGTCAGCATCGTGTTACGAGTGTCCTTCCAATGCTCGCGCACCTCGTCTGCAATACTGCCTGCGGCTGTAGCTACGTGTGCGCCAGCCATCCCGATGACCAATAAACCGAGCGCGATTCTGACCGTGCGATGCTTCATGAGATCCTCCTCCGAATCAGAGCGGAATTCCATATATGGTTCCACAATTCACCGATCGCCTTGATTATACACAACAAGCCTGAATTCATTCCATCCCAATTCCGTTCGCAGCCTCCGGTCGCCTAGTCCCAAAAGCTTGCGGTATAGTAGTATGTCGCGATTTGCAAAGAGCGGCCGGAAATCATACGACAAAAAGGACGGTTATGGCCCCCAAGAACCCTTATCTCCTGCCCGCGGACGTCGAACCCGTGCACTATGAAATCGAGCTCAAACCGAACCTCTCCGACTTTACGTTTGAAGGATCGGAGCGGATTGCCGTCACGATCCGGAAGCCGGTCACGAAGATCACGCTGCACGCGCAGGACCTGAAGATTCGGAAAGCCCAGGGGCGACTTGATGCCCGGGCGGGGCGCGCGGCCGAGGCGCTCGACGCCAAGCGGATCACGGTGAATAAGAAGATGGAGAGCATCACGCTCGAATTCGGGCGCAAGCTGCCAAAGGGTCCGGCGGAGCTGAGTTTCGAGTTCCAGGGCGAGCTGAACGACAAGATGCACGGGTTCTACCGCACGTCCTACCTCGTGGATGGTCAAAAGCGCTGGGGCGCCGCGACGCAGTTCGAAGCGACCGACGCCCGCAGAGCCTTTCCGTGCTGGGACGAGCCGGCGCGCAAGGCGACGTTCGGCGTGACGCTGACGGTCCCGGAGCACATGACGGCGCTCTCCAATATGCCGGTGCGCAAGGAGACGCGCAGCGAGCCGGGCTGCCAGCCGGGATGGAAGACCGTTTCCTACGAGAAGACGCCGCGCATGTCCACCTACCTGCTGGCGGTGGTGGTGGCGGAACTCGAATTCCTGGAGGACAAAGACCGGCACGGGGTTCCGATCCGCGTCTATACGAGTCCCGGCAAGCGCGAGCAGGGGCGGTTCGCGCTCGGGCAGGCCTGCCACACGCTGGCGTACTTCGCCGACTGGTTCGGGATTCCGTATGCCTTCCCCAAACTCGACATGGTGTCGCTGCCGGACTTCGCGGCCGGGGCGATGGAGAACTGGGGCCTGGTGACGTACCGCGAAACGGCGCTGCTGGTGGACGCGATGCACTCGGCGGAATCGGCGCGGCAGCGCGTCGCCGAAGTGGTGGACCACGAGCTGGCGCACCAGTGGTTCGGCAACTACACGACGATGAACTGGTGGACCGACCTGTGGCTGAACGAGGGCTTCGCGTCCTACATGGGGCCCAAGGCCACGGACCACCGCTTTCCGGAATGGGACACCTGGACGCAGTTCGTGGCGGACGAGTTTCTGGCGGCGCTGCATCAGGACAGCCTGCGCAGCACGCATCCGGTGGAGGTGCCGGTCAAGAATCCGCACGAGATTCGCGAGGTGTTCGACGCCATTTCCTACAGCAAAGGCTCGGTCGTCAATCGCATGGTGGAGCACTACCTGGGTGAGAAGGATTTCCGCAACGGTTTGCACAATTACCTGAAGAAACACGCCTTCGCGAACGCGGCGACGGACGATCTCTGGAAGGCGCTCGAAAAGGAGTCCGGGAAGCCGGTGCGGGCCATCATGAAGGCGTACACCAAGCAGCCGGGGTATCCGGTGATCCTGGCGTCTCTGGGTGCAAAGGAAAAGCAGTCGAACGGGACGCTGACGCTCGAGCTGCAACAGGACCGGTTCTTTTCGGACGGCCGTCGCGATCCGGAAAAGCTGCTGTGGCAGATTCCGCTCGGCGTCTGGACGGAAAGCGCGGCGGAGCCCACGTTCGAGTACATGAAGAACCGGAAGCACCGCGTGCAGATTCCTGCGAGCATTTCCAGTGAAGGCGGGAAGTGGGTGAAACTCAATCCGGGGCAGAGCGGACTCTACCGCGTGGCGTATTCCGAAGACTTATGGCGGCGGCTGACCGGGGCGGTGAAGGCCGGCGCGCTGCCCACGGTCGACCGGCTGGGGCTGATCGACGACGCCTTCGCGCTGGCGCGGGCCGGATACACGAGAACCTCGGCGGCGCTGGGAGTCCTGCAGGCATACGAGCGCGAGACCGATTACAGCGTCTGGCTGACCATCGCCGGAATTCTGGATTCGCTCGACAACCTGATGGCGCGCGAGAGCTGCCGGCGAAAATTCCAGGAAGCCGCGCGGCAATTGCTGCTGCCGATTGCGGGGCGGCAGGGCTGGGATAGGAGGCCGTCGGACGGCCACCTCGACGTGCTATTGCGCTCGCTCGCGCTGCGGAACGTCGGCGGGTACGGCGACCAGCCGACGATTGATGAGGCGCGGGGCCGGTTCGCAAGCTACCGCCGGAGCGGGGAACTCGATCCGAACCTCCGGTACGCCGTCTACGCGCTCGTCGCGGAGAACGGCGGCGAAGCGGAGTGGGAAGAGCTGCAGCGGGTGTACCAGGCGACGGATTTGCAGGAGGAAAAGACGCGTGTGCTGCGCGCGGCAGGCAGTTTCCGGCAGCCGGAATTGATCGAGAAAGTGCTGCAGTTTGCGATCTCCGACCAGGTGCGGTCGCAGGACACGCCGATCGTGCTGGCGAGCGTCGCGGGGAATGCAGTCGGGCGGCCGCTCGCGTGGAAGTGCGTCAAGCGAAATTGGAAGATGCTTGTCTCGCGCTACGCCGGCGGCGGCCTGGGGCTGTTGTCGCGCCTGATCGGGATCCCGAGCGGCTTCACCGAGCGGCGTCACCTCGAAGACGCGGAGAAGTTCTTCCGCGGGCATAAAGTTCTTGGGACGGAACGCGCCGTACGGAAGACGCTCGAATTCGTGCGAGGTAACATCGGATGGCTCGAACGCGACCGCAAGGACGTGAAAATATACTTCGCGTAGCAGGCGTATCATCGGAAGAGGGCAACGTTGGCGGAAAATTCTTGCGGAGGAAGACTACCGTGCGAATTCGCATCGTGGGTTTAATCGTCGCTTGGGTTGCGGCGCTGCTCCTCACGCCGGGGGCACAGGCGCAGACCGCCGGGCAGGGCGGGGCGGGGAATTCAGCGCGCGATCTTTCGGGAATCTGGATGCTCGGAGGCGGCATGAGCGCCGGCGCGGGCGGGCGGCGGTTCAGCATGGCGGAGCCTCCCTTGCAGCCCTGGGCGCTCGAAAAATACCAGGCCGCGCGCGAAGGCGTAACCGATCCGAACGAGGGAGGGCGCAACGAGCTCGACCCGAGCTTCTTCTGCTTTCCGCCCGGAGCGGCGCGCAGCATGATCATGCCGTATCCGTTCGAGATCGTCCAAGGTCCGGAAGCGGTCTACATCCTATTTGAGTTGAACAGCGGCACGCGGCGTATCTACCTGAACCAGCAGGAGCATCCGGAAGACTACGGGCCGACCTGGATGGGGCATTCGATCGGGAAATGGGACGGCGACGCGCTGGTCGTGGACACGGTTTCGCAGCGCGAGGAAACCTGGCTCGACCGCGTCGGAACGCCGCACAGCGACGCGTTGCGGATGATCGAGCGGTTCCGGCGGCGGGGCCGCGAGACCCTGGAAGTGGCGTTTGAGTTCCAGGACTCGAAGGCATTTACGAAGCCCTGGGGCGGGACGAAGCAATACGAGCTGCAAACCGTCGGGATTACGGAATACGTGCAGTGCGAGGAGCACCTGGAGATGGGGAAGCCTCGGGAAGTCCCCGAGGAACCACAAGGACGCGGCGCATTTTGAGTGTAACGTTTCCGGGCGTCGGCTGACATTACTAGGCGCCACGCCCCGGAGCCATATCCGGGCTTCCTACCGCAATTTCTTTCCCTGTGACAAGCGGTGGCAGTTTGCCGGCATCCGGCTGGCGGACGACGGTGCGTGAGGATGCGGACTTCACTGGCGCAAGAGGCCGGCCTCGACGCCGCTTGATTCCCCGATCATTTCTTCCAATTCATCCACCAGCGCGACGTCCCACCATCCGCGCTTGGCTTCCTCGCGAATTTGCAGGAAGGCCTGCGGCGGCGGCATGGCTTTGCGGTAAGGCCGGTCGGTGGTCAGGGCATCATAGATATCCACGGTGGTGAGAATCCGGGCGGTAATCGGGATCTCCTCTCCCTTCAGCCCGTCGGGATAGCCGGAGCCTTCGAGCTTCTCGTGATGGTGGCGGATGATTGGCAGGACGTGGCGCAGCGACTTGAGCGGAGCGCAAATTCGCTCTCCGGTGACCGGATGCTTTTCCATGATCGCCCGCTCTTCGGGCGTCAGGGGGCCCGGCTTGACCAGAATTTGCTCCGGGACGGCGATCTTTCCGATGTCGTGCAAAATACCGCCCCGGCGCAAGGCGACCTGCAGTTCCTCCGGCAGACCGAGGCGCTTTCCGAGGGCAGCGGAATACTTGGCAAGGCGCTGGCAATGACCTTCGGTATAGGGGTCCTTGGCCTCGACGCCCAGTGCCAGGCTGAAGAGAACGGTCTCCGCATTTTCCAGCTCGTCGGTGAACTCCTTGAGCTTCAGCAGCGACCGGACGCGCGCCAGCAGCTCCTCCCGGTTGGCGGGCTTGCTCAGAAAATCGTCGGCTCCGCACTCGATCCCCTGGATGCGGTCCTCCAGACTGTTCAAGCCGGTGATCAGAACGACGGGAATGAGACGAGTCCGCGGATCGGATTTGATCATGCGGCATGCGGCAAAGCCGGTGCGGCGAGGCATCATCACATCGAGCAGCGCCAGGTCCACGGACTGGGTCTGCACGATCCGCAAGGCATCGTCGCCGTCCGCCGCGCAGACTACCGTATAGCCCTGGGCTTCGAGCAGGTCGTGCAGCAGGCAGCGATAGGCCTCCGTGTCATCGGCAACCAGGATGGTTCCTGACCGGGTTCCGGGCTTCAGCATGGTTCTCTCCTACAGAAAAACACCAACCGTCTGGACTCGCCGCATCGTGCCCGTGTCGCTCGGGTGTTGTGTCGGGATTCCCTGGACTCGCCTCTCAATGGCCGTTGGCTGCTCCTTCCTCGCCGTCCAACACGGCGCGAACTTTGCGCGTCAAAGCGCCGCGGGAAAATGGCTTTTGCAGGAAGGCTGTGCCGGGCTGCACCAGGCCGCTGCGAAGCACCGAGTCATCCGTGTAGCCGGACACGAAGAGCACCTTCATGTCCGGGCGACGCTGCTCGAGCGAATGAGCCAGCTCGCGGCCGCGGATACCGGGCATCACGGCGTCCGTCAGCAGGAGGTGAATCGGGCCCTGGTGCCGGCTGGAAATCTCCACCGCCTCCTCGCCGGTGCCCGCCGCCAGCACGGTGTAGCCGCTCTCGCGGAGGAACTCGCAGAACAATTCCCGCAGCATCCCTTCATCCTCCACGACGAGAACGATTTCCTGTCCCGTGCTGGCGGGACGCAATACGGGCTCCGCCGAGGCGTCCGCCACGTCCTCGTCCATGCGCGGGAGATAAATCTTGAAGGTCGTCCCTTGTCCCAGCTCACTGTAGACCCAGATGTAGCCGCCGCTCTGTTTGACGATTCCATAAACCATCGACAGCCCCAAGCCCGTTCCCTGCCCTTTCTCCTTGGTCGTGAAGAAGGGTTCGAAGATTTGCTCCTGGGTCTGCTTGTCCATCCCCGTTCCGTTGTCGGAGACCGCCAGCATGACGTAATGCCCAGGTTTCACCGTGGCGTGCTTGCTGGCGTATGCTTCGTCGAGATCGGCGTTCGATGTTTGCAGAATGAGCCTGCCTCCGTGGGGCATCGCGTCGCGCGCGTTGACCGCCAGGTTCATGATGATCTGATCCACCTGCGCAGGATCCGCGCGCAGTTTTCCCAAAGACGGATCGAGCAGCGTGACCAGTTCCACGTCTTCCCCGATCAGGGGCCGGAGCATGCTGTCTATGTCCGAGACGACCGTATTCAGGTCCAGAACTTTGGGCTCGAAGATCTGCCGGCGGCTGAACGCAAGCAACTGGCGCGTGAGGGAAGCAGAGCGCTGGCCGGCTTCTCGGATCATGGTGGCGCTCTTGCGGAGCGGATCGCCGGGCGGCAAGCGGTCGAGCAGCAGTTCGCTGTATCCGATGATCACGCCCAGATGGTTATTGAAGTCGTGGGCCACGCCGCCGGCCAATCTCCCGATGGCCTCCATTTTCTGAGACTGGGACAACTGTAACTCCAATTGCTTGCGCTCGCTGACGTCTCGGATGATGCTTAAGATCTCCGTGTGCTCATTGGTCCGGAGAGGACTGAGAGTGACTTCCACAGGGATTTCGACGCCATCTTTACGAAGAGCGAACAGCTCGATGCCCACGCCCATGCGCCGGATTGTCGGATTGGCCTGGAACGCTGTGCGATGACCGATGTGTCTTTCCCGGAAACGTTCGGGAAGAAGCATTTCCACCGGTTTCCCAATCAACTCTTTCCGGGCATAGCCGAAGATGCTCTCCGCGTGCGCGTTCACAAGGGTGATGCGGCCGTCCTCGTTGACGAGGACTATGGCGTCCGGCGCAGACTCGAATAAGCCGCGAAACGCCGCCTCACTAGCCCGCAATGCCTTCTCAGATTCCTTGCGCTCTTCGCGCAGTGTTTTTTCTTCTAAAGCTCGCTGGATTGCGGACGGCAATCGAGCCAGGCGGTCTTTGAGGACGTAGTCGCTTGCTCCCCGTTGGATGACTTCGACGGCCGCCTCATCGCCCAGGGTCCCGGTGACCACTATGAAGGGAATATCCCTTCCTGAATTCTTCAGGGCCTGCAAGGCTTCCAATGCAGTCCAGTCGCGCAGGTTGTAGTCGGCAAGGATTACTTCGCGGTCGGATCGCTCCAACTGCTCTTGGAACGAAGCGAGCGAAGTTACCGTGTCGATAGTCAGGCAGTAACCGGAGCGCTTCAGCACAGCTATTACTAACTTGGCATCACGAGGATTGTCTTCGACAAGCAATACCCGCAATGGCCGTCCTGCCGGGCTGGATTGCTCTGTTGCAGTCATGGTTGCTGCCACCCTTCTGATGCAATACGACGGCTAGGCGTCCCCTGGCTCTATCCAGACTGGAATGCTTTCGGAGGGGGCGGCTCATTCACCACCAGCCAGAACAGGCCCAATCGCTTTACGACGTCGCGGAAGTGTTCGAAATCCACCGGCTTCTGTATGTAGGCGTTGGCGCCAAGCTGATACCCGGCCACGACGTCGCTCTCCTCCTTGGAAGAGGTAAGGATCACCACAGGGATCGGCTTGGTGCGCGGGTCGCTTTTTATCGCCCGAAGGACTTCCAGGCCATCTACCTTGGGCAGTTTCAAATCCAGCAAGACCAGGCGGGGCGGAGAATCCGCGCTGCGGCCGGCGTATTGCCCTCTGCAAAAAATGTAATCCAATGCCTCTTCGCCGTCGCGCGCTATGTCAATTTGATTGCAGAGTTTTTCACTCTGCAAAGCGTGCAGCGTCAGCTTTACATCCTTGGCATCATCCTCTACCAGAAGAATACTCATGAACCTGTCCGGCATAGGCTCCTCCCGCAGCAGAGTCTTTCGAATCGGTTTTCGCGGGCGATCCCAGCGTGAAGTAAAAGACCGCCCCTTTGTTCAGTTCCCCCTCGGCCCAGACGCGGCCGCCATGCTTCTGGATGATGCGGTGCACGATGGCCAGTCCTATCCCCGTCCCCTCAAAATCTTCCTGGCGGTGCAGCCGCTGGAAGACGGCGAACAGCTTGTCGACGTACTTCATATCAAAGCCCACTCCGTTATCGCGCACGAAAATAACCGGCTGGTTGTCCTGCTGGAATGAACCCACTTCGATAACGGCGAGTTCGCGCTGCCGCGAAAACTTGACGGCGTTGGAGAGCAGGTTAATTAGAACTTGCTTCATCAGAGACGGGTCACATTCAACGAATGGCAACGGCTGGACCTTCCATTCCATGGCGCGGCTCGCACTCCTGGCCTTCAGGTTGGACACCACTTCCTCAACCAGCGTCTTCAATCCGGTCACTTGCAGGCTCAATTCCCTGCGACCAATCCGCGCCAGATTGAGCAAGTCATCCACGAGCTGGCTCATTTCCTTGGTGCTTTCGCGGATTGTTGCAACGTAATCCCGTGCCTCCTCCGTCAGTTCGGAGCTGTGTGCATCCATTAGGAGCTTGGAGAATCCATCAATATGGCGCAGAGGAGCGCGCAGGTCGTGCGAAACCGAATACGTGAATGCTTCGAGTTCTTTGTTGCTGACTTCGAGTTCAGCGGTGCGCCGGCCCAACTCTGCATTTAGCCTTTCCGTTTTCTCTTCCTCCTTCCTGCTCTCCGTGATGTCGCGCGCGGTCCCGTACATCAATGATTCCTCCTCCACCGGAATCGACTTCCACGACAGCCACCGGTACGATCCATCTTTGCACTGGTAGCGGTTCTTAAAGGACAGGACTGCTTCTCCTCTTTGCTGGTTCTGAACTTCCAGAATCGTGGCCTCACGGTCCTCAGGATGAACGAATTCCAGAAATGGCTTGCTGAGCAGTTCCTCTGTGGTCCAGCCCGTCACTCGCTCCCAGATCGGGTTCAGCCGCTTGAAGTAACCGTCAAAGCCTGCGACGCAGAGTAAATCCAGGGAAAGCGTAAAGAAGCGGTCGCGTTCCGCCATCGCCTGATTTTCCCGTGCTTGGGCGCGACGCGTCGCCTCGGCGATGCCTGAGATCAGCGTGCAAGTTGCGAAAAAGACAGCCAGACCCAGCCAATCAGTGGAATCCTTGATGAAGGGTTGGTGAACGAAAAGCGGCAGTACGAATAGTACCGCAAGACAGGAGAGGAATGTCCCGAGCAAGGCGGCAGAAGTCCCCCCATAGAGGGCAGCGACCATTACGGCTGGATAGAACGTCAGCCATGCAAGGCTCACTCCCAGACTGTGCAATGGCCACACCCGCAATGCCGCGGCTGCAGCAACAACAGTTATGGCAACAACATAGGGTCGCCATGCGTATCGAGATAGGTGCTTCATGTCCATAGCCCGAGAGGACCTGCAACATCTCTCATCGGCGGTTCGAGCGGGTTTCAAGAGTCCTGGGTCTAACAACCCGGCGGCCTCCTGTTTTGGCAAGACGCCCGGACAGCGCCAATGGAAGCTGCGCAGGATACGGCAGGGTATCGCTTCAGAGGGGGATGGGAAGTGGTTCAAGGCCTTCCGGCTTCGCGGCTGCCGATGAGGCGATACAGCGTAGAACGGCTGATGCCGAGGATCTTCGCTGCCAGCGCTTTGTTTCCTCCGGTGCGGTCCAGCGTCCGCATGGCGTGCCGCCATTGCAATTCATCGAGCGCCACGGATTCGGAATCGGCCGGCGCGGCTTCTGTCGCGGAGCCGAGAACGTACTGGGGGAGATCGCAAATATCAATATAACTTCCCTCGCTCATCATGCAGGCATTCCCCAAGACATTCTCAAGCTCGCGAATATTGCCCGGCCAACAATGCGCGCCGAGCTGTGCCTGGGCCCTCCGCGTGAGCCCGCGGAGCGGCTTCTGATACTGTCCGGCGAACCGCTCCAGGAAATGCCGCTCGAGCAGCGGCAGGTCTTCCTTCCGCTCGGCCAGCGACGGCAGATGGATGTCGATCATAGAGAGCCGGTAAAACAGGTCCTCCCGGAACGTCTTCTCGGCCACCATGGCGCGCAGGTCCCGGTGAGTGGCGGCAATCACTTTGACCGACACTTTGCGGATCGCAGGAGAGCCGACCCGCTGGATCTCCTGATTTTGGAGCACGCGGAGGAGCTTCGCCTGCACGGTCAGCGGCATCTCGCCGATTTCATCGAGCAGCAAGACCCCGTCGTTGGCGTACTCAAACGAGCCGACTTTGTCCTGCACCGCGCCCGTAAAGGCTCCCTTCACGTGTCCAAAGAGCTCGCTCTCAAACAGGGTTTCCACGATCGCCGAGCAATTACAAACGAGGAAACGCCCCGCAGCAACTGGACTCCGCCGATGGATGGCGCGCGCGACCAATTCCTTGCCGGTTCCGGTAGCGCCGGTGATGAGAAGATTTTGAAAGTGCGGGGCCACCCTCTGGATGCGGGCGAAGACCTCCTGCATCGCGGGACTTCGGCCGATGATTCCCTCGAATTGATAGGCGTCCAGGAGGCTGCGTTCGAGCTGCAGCGTGCGGTGCTGCGCGCGCGCTTCGTCCATCAAATCTTTCACGAGCCGCGTCAGGCGGTCCCGAGGGATCGGCTTTGGGAGGTAATCCCGAGCGCCCTTTTGGATGGCTTCGACCGCGGAGTCAATGGAATAATGGCCCGTGATGAGTA
>Ga0209640_10005794_pt1 | contig 10817 bp, 9 predicted proteins | sample RifCSP10_1_FD_184018 | JGI IMG/M metagenome (GOLD analysis project Ga0209640, IMG submission 184018) | Soil microbial communities from Rifle, Colorado - Rifle CSP2_sed 10_1 (SPAdes) (version 2) | ecosystem: Environmental > Terrestrial > Deep subsurface > Rock core/Sediment | place: Rifle...
CCGGTGCCGGGCAAGCCCAGAGTCGCCTCCGCGTAATCTCAAAATTTGCGCGACAAGAGATCACAACTCCCAAGCCAGCAAGGCGGGCTCGATCCTTGGTGAGAGCTTTTGGCTCGCGAGTTAATTACTCAGGATCTCTCACTTCGTTCGAGATGGCAGAACCGTCATTCTTGGATGGGCGAGGAACCTTGCGCCGTAGAGTTCGAGAGGCCTAAGCCGACCGCCGTTTTTCTTTTTTTTCAAATTGTTTACTATAACTATCTAGTTTTCAGTTCAAGTATCTGTGCTAACTCTCCGGCCGACAGCTGAAGCTTTTTTTAAGCGCTTGTAATCACGAGGGAAAATGGCGTTTGGCGCCCGATGATTGGGACGCCTGTTATTGACGTCTAAGATTTGAATGATAAGCCTTGATGCAGCACTGAGGAGGCTACGTATGGCTGCAAAGATCGATTGTACGACTTGCCGGAAACGGCCAAAGAAGAAGCAAAGAAACAAATAGTCAGTTTGAGAAATCCGGTTAGTTGCCGCTATCGGCAATCAACCCCAAAAAGCAAAGGCTTGCACTCCCCCGGGGAGCGCAAGCCTTTTTTCTTACTGACTCTTTCGCAACTAAAAGAATGCCAGAGTACGCATTTCGATGCTTTCACGCGGCGGCGCATCGGCGCGGCTGGCGGGATCCTCGAAAGCGCAATGTGCGGTCCAGCGCGCGCGGCCGTCTTTCATTGAATCGAAACATTTGAAAACGATGGCTTCGTTGCGCTGCATCTTGGGAAAATAATACCAGCGGTGCTCCGGATTGAAAGTGCAGTGATACACCTCGCCGATGCGATCCGGGTAAACGCGCGAGCTCGGAATCAGCTCTTTTGTGCCGATGCTCCGGGCATCGGCGATGGCAAGCGGCTCTCGCTCAACCGGATTGCGAATCGGCCGCCAGGTTTGGATCACGGCGAAGCGCTTCTTGAGCAATTCGTCGGCTTCCTCCGGCAGCAAATCGCGGACACGTTGGGGGCCCGACCATTCCGTGTAGTCGTTGTGAGCGTTACGCACCGGGCCGCTGATTTTCTTCGCCTCGCGTATAGCGCTGTCGGCGGAGCGCAGCGTGTGATCGAAGACCAGCACCCGCTTCGCGCCGGAATTCTCTTTAACTAACTGTTCGGTCTCAGGATAATAAACCGAGCGCACTTCCGCTTCATCGAAGAAGTCTTTTACTTTGGTTTCATGCTTAACGAAGATGAAGCCTTCGCGCTCAAGAGAGAGCCGGTCGGCAGCGGCGCGGCCGTCGTAAACCGGCATTTTGTAGGGTTGATATTTTCCTTTGCGCTTCTGCTCGGACACGGCGAAACTGACGCCGCCGTAGCTCGCCGGCTTGTCGCCGGTATCGATCAGGTAATTGAGCAGAGCCTCGACAGCCGGCAACGATTCTTGATGTTGGGGTAGTGACATACGGGTCTCCGTCCGCTTGGCCTCGCAGTTTAGCGCCGTGGGAGCATTTCACATGGCGTCTGGCGTGGTCCCAAGCTCTCGTAGTATCCATTTTTCTCCGGGATGTAACGGCCTTGATTGAAGTCTCCGCCCTTCTGGCTGCGAACGATCACGGCCACCGTGCGCTCGCCGACGGTGATTTCTGTGTGGATCTCATACGGCTTCACCAGATCGATTTCACCGGGGCTGACGAGCACGTTGCTGCTCTCGCGAATCTCCGCGTAGTCGGCTTTGGAGCGGTCGTCGAGCCGCTCGTAGCGCACGACCCGTTCACGCCCGTCGAGCACGCCGTAAAGCGTATAAATATGCGCATGATCGTGAATGCGCGCGGGCTGTCCATGGCGCGCCTCCCCTTTGGTGAGGCCGTTGATCGCAAAGCCGTAATCCGGGTCTTCGTAGAAAAGAAGATTTTCCGCGCGCCCGTCGGCAGGCACGCAATCCGGCCAATGCTTTGAGGCCTCGACGACTACGGGGTCGGCCAGAAGTTCAGCTAGGATCGGACGCAGCGCGTTCCAACGTTTGTCCAGGTCGGGTTCCGTGGCGAAGAGCGCGCGGGTCTTTCGAACGAAACGGTCCATGGGATTTTCGTTTGGCGCTGGGTCGGGTGATCGCGTTACGGTTTGTGTTTCCATATTGCCTCCCTATCGGTGCAGCGATGGTTGGGCGGTCCCATCGTCATCGGATGAGTTCGTAGTAGCTGCATTCCCGACGCCGTAAAAGCGCGCGCAATTGTCCCACAAAATTTTTCGCTTACCGTTATCTGACAACGTCAACTTGAGAAAGCTTTCGACGGCATGCGGATATTTTGAATCCCCGTGCGGGTAATCTGTAGAGAAGACCAATTGATCGCAGCCGAATTCTTCAATGGTATGGCGCGCCGGCATTTCGTCCGGCTCTACAGAGATAAAACATTGGCGCTTGAAGTACTCGCTCGGCGGTATTTTGATAGCTGGCATAAAGATATCGCCTTCACGTTCGTAGCCTTCGTCCAGACGCCACAAGAGCCACGGCAGCCACGAACAATTGGCTTCGAGGAAGGCGACTTTCATCTCCGGATGACGTTCAAGAATACCGCCGGCGAGAAAACTGCCAAGACCGAGCATCTGCTCGAAAGGCTGGGCGTAAATCCGGCGCATGCCGAAATTGGGCTCGAAATTTTCCGCGCATTGACGCGACCGCGATGCCGAGGCCTCATGAAAACCGAGCGGCAGGTTTAGTTTCTCCAACGCATTCCACAGCGGTTCGTAATACGGATCGTACCAGTTTTTGCCGTTGACGATATTCGAACGCAGGAACACCGAGCGAAATCCATATTCCTCGACAACACGGCGCGCCTCCGCGACGGCATTTTCGATATCGTAGACGGAAATCATCCCGGCGCCTAGAAGTCGGTTCGGATCGGCTTGGCAGAAATCGTGGAGCCAGTCGTTATACGCTCGCGCCATCGCGGCACCGAAGCGCGGATCTTGATCGGGGTAGGTTAGGACACCTAAGCCGCGCGTTGGAAAGAGCACGGCGACGTCAATGCCTTCCGTGTCCATCGCTTCCAGTTGCACGGCTCCGGTCCAACCACGCGCGGCGTGATCGCGGTAGATATCCTGATTTTTATTATAATTGCGGCCGCGATGAGGGGTGCCCTGGGTGTGCCGGGTGTCGGGCGGAACATTGGGAAAAATCACGCCGAGATCGCGGACGTTTTCAGAAGTGCGACCGCGCGGCGCTCGGTTGCGAAATTCCGGGTCGATGTAGCGCTCCCACAGATCGGGCGGCTCCATGACGTGCATGTCGCTGTCGAATACTTTAAAGCCGTCTTTCGCCATCACCACTCCCTGATACAGCGAACGTAATGCGGTCGCAGGGTAGATGTCAAGGTAATCGGCATTGACCCGCCTCAATTGACAAGATCGCCCCTTCGGCCCTAAAGTCATCTCAACTACTAAGGAGTTCATAAGTATCTAGACGACAGGGATTGTTACAGGCGAAGGTGTGAGTCGTTCCAAGTTCGGGCAATGCCTCTGTGCCCCCAGGGGCCACCGCCCATTCCGCTCCCCGAGCGCTCATTTTGAAGCGCGGGTGCGGGAGCATGGTTTCCGTCCTAGTGCCCGAGCTTTCCACGACTCACCCCTTCGCTCGTAGTACGTCTACTAACCAATGAACTCCTTAGTAAGTTGGATTGGAGTTCCGATTCATGCGGCTAACACTAGCCTTCCATCCGGTCAGCGAAATTCGTTTTGGTGCCGGCACCCGCCTGGAGGGATCCGTTCTCATCGTCGACAAAGATGAGTTGTGCCAGCTGCTCTTGCAGGATACCCGCATCGAGACCGCCGATTTCGAGATCGCTCGACCAGGCGAGAGTTGCCGCGCCGGGCCGGTCTTCGACATTGTCGAGCCGCGCGCGAAGGAGCCGGGCGGAAATCCCGATTGGCCCGGCGTTCTCGGCGCGCCGCTAACAACGGGCAGCGGGACGACACATGTTTTGCAAGGTGTGGCGGTGACCTCGTTGCGCGAACAGTCGCCGGGAGAGTCGCGTGGTGCGACCGGCTATATCTTGGAAATGAGCGGTGAGGCCGCGGCCGGCTCACATTATGCGACCCTCCATCATTTGATCGTCGTGCCGCATACTAAAGCGGATCTACCGGCGCATTCGCGGCACAAAGCATACCGGCTTGCGCAATTGAAAGTCGCGGTGCAGTTGGCGCACGCAGCGTTCGCGTCGCGACCCGCCATCACCGAAGTGCTGGATAACTCGTTTAGCCATGACCGCGCCGACCTGCCGCGGTTCGCCTACGTCGGGCAGATTTTTTCTCGCCAACGAAAACCTGAAGCCGAGGAGTCAATTCTCTACGGTGCCGACACGGACGGAATGTTGCCCACGTTGTTGCATCCCAACGAGTGGCTCGATGGTGCGGTCCTGCCGTCTTACCACGTTTCGCTCGGCGGCGCGGAAACTTACTTTTATCAGAACCATCCGGTCATTAGCGCGCTCTATCGCCGTCATCAAGCGCGCGAATTGAACTTTGCCGGCACGGTAGCGACCGTCGCGTCGGCGGATAATTTCGACCGCGAGCGCACTACCCGTTTCGCCGCCAATCTGGTCAAGTGGGCGCTCAAGGCCGACGCCGCGGTGCTGACGAAATACGGCGGCGGCGTGCCGCACAGCGATTTGTCGGAGACCGCGCGGTTACTGGAACGCGACGGTATCAAGACTTCGGTGCAGGTGACCGATCTTGCGCGAGATCATCGCGTCGAGTCGGCTCTCCTGTTTAATTATCCCGAGGTCGATGCCATCGTTTGTATCGGCGGCAACAGCACGGGATGGAAGTTGCCGCCGGTGGCGCGTGTGATCGCGGCGAACAGCGGTCTTGCTGAATTACTCGCCGGCCCGTTCGAAATCGATTCGCTGAATGTCGTCGGCGTAGCTAACCAGCAGGGCGCATCACGGTTGCGTTCGATGATTTACTAGCACGCTGCTGAACAAGACTCCTATGCCTGGCTGCGCTCAATCGCCTCACGGGGACTGGAATCATGGAGTGGTGGAGTGGTGGAGTGATGGGTTCAAGACCCAATACTCCAATATCCATTACTCCAACACTCCATTTTATGCTCGCGTCTCGCCCCTGCGAGCTTCTTTAAGCAGCCTTCAATCCGATTTCCAGCAAACCGTCTCTAGGCTCGGCAGGCGAGAGGCTTGAAGTGTGAGATATTTTTAAGATTCGCCACAAAAATTCCAAGGTACGGAGAAATCATCATGCGAGTCGTGCACTATCTCAATCAGTTTTTTGCCGGACTCGGCGGCGAAGAGCAAGCTGGGGCGCCGCTCGAAGTGCGTGACGGCGCGATCGGGCCGGGGAAATTAATGGAGCCGTTGCTCGGGGACGAGGCGCAGATCGTGATCACTCTGGTCTGCGGTGATAACTATGCGGTCGAGAATCAGCAGGTTGTCATTGCCACGGCTTTGGAAAAGATTCGCGAGGCGAAGGCGGAACTATTTATCGCCGGGCCGTGCTTCTTGGCGGGACGCTACGGCATGGTTGCCGGTGCGCTTTGCTCGGCCGTGCAGGCGGAACTCGCCATACCGGTCATAACCGGCATGGCGCGGGAAAATCCCGGCGCCGATCTCTATCGCGAGCCCTTGTACATCGTCGATTCCGGTGAGAACGCCGCGAAAATGCGTGAGGTCTTGGTAAGGATGGCTCGACTCGCGCGGAAATTGATCCATCATGAGCCTATCGGTTTTCCTGCAGAGGAAGGCTACATCGCGCGCGGATTGATCCGCGACCAGTTCGTCGACAAGACCTCCGGCGAGCGGTTGGTCGAAATGGCTTTAGCCAAGGTAAGAGGCCAGTCCTTTGAATCGGAGATGACGCCAACCGTCTTTGCGCCGGTGCCGATGGCGCCCGCAGTGAAGGATCTCCGAAAAGCGAGGGTCATGTTGATCACCGACGGCGGACTCGTGCCAAAAGGCAATCCAGATAAGATTCAAGGTTCGGCGGCGACGCGCTGGGGGGCTTATAGCCTAAAAGATTGCACCGATCTCAAGGGAGAAAACTATGAGATTTCGCATGGCGGCTACGATCCCCAATTCGTGCGCCAGGATCCCGATCGGCTGTTACCGTTGGACGTCATGCGTGAGCTCGAGAATGAGGGGATGATCGGCGAGCTGTGCGAGCAGTTTCTTTCGACTTCAGGATTGGCCAATCCGTTATCGAATACTCGCCGAATGGGGCGCGAAATGGCCGAGAAAGCCAAAAGCCTGGGGATTGAGGCGATCATTCTCACTTCAACGTGAGGCACCAGCACACGCAGCGGCGCTGCGATCACGACTGAACTGGAGAAAGCCGGTATTCCGACCGTGCAAATCACTTCGGCTTTGCCGATTGCAAAGATGGTTGGAGCCAATCGCCTGGTGTTGGGTAACGGCATCGTGCATGTCGTTGGGGACGCCGCGGTTTCGGCCGCCGAAGAAAAAAAGCTCAGGCGCCAATTGGTTGAAAAGGCACTGGCAGCGTTGCAGGCTGACGAGTAATTCAGCATGCGGAAAGACTGCTTCTCTCTTAGGGATCATCACACGGTCACCTAATGCATCCAGCTTTCGATGTATTTGCGATTGACTTCTCCTCGTTGAGCTAATGGGCCATCGACGGTCAGTTTGATTCAAAAAATCCGTCTACCACTGCGCTTTTAAAATCTAACCCGTCGACCAGCCGACACTCCGGTAATCTTCGAAATTGGCTAGCTTTGCAGCCCATCCCAGATCGACTAAAATAAGTCGGTGTCATGAGGAATCGAAGACTAATTGGGCCGACAGCGATCTGCCTTATCCTGTCCGGTTTAGTAGCGGACCACCTGTATTTAAGCGATTCACGGTGGAGCGCTTTGGCATTTCTGTCCAAAATCGTGTCGGTCATCGCGGCGATCTTTGGGCCGGCGCTTAACCCCGCATTATACGTCTGGCTGGATGACGTCCTTGTCCCCATGACGATGATTGTGCTTGCGTTGGTTTTGCTATGGCTCACCGTCGCCCGGGCCAAAGGGGCGATGAGCAAGGCAACACCAAACTTAGACGAACTTCCCCGATTGGCGCCGAAATCCATTGCGGTTCCGCAGCCGGCGAAAGCGGCCGAGCCCGTGCCATCTATGCCATCGAGTCAGCCGTGGAAAGGGCGTTTGGCATCCAAGCTGACAATTTCTTTTGGATCCTTGGCTCTTATATTCGTGGGCCTAGTGAGCGTGATCACTTACACTCGCGTGTCGAGTACGTTAGAGACAGAAATAAAAAACCGCGCCCGCCTCTCCGTGATCGGGCTGAGCGAAATCGCCAGGCGCCCTGGCACAGCTCAGGGCGAAACAGGGTTGGGTCGCGCCATCGAAAATTACCTCTCAAATGAGTCAGTTGCGTATATTTATGTCGAAGATGGCGAGGGCAAGATCATCGCTCACATGCCGCGGGAGTTACCCAGATTTCTGGGAGGGGAAGCCCCTAAGAGCGCTGTGCGGGCGGTCAATGGCGTCGAGATCGAATATCGCGGCCTGCCCGTCTTTGAGATTGCAGCGCGCGTCGGGGAACCCAACGGTGGTTATGTTCATCTGGCTATTTGGCGTGACATAATTCACGAGGAGATTCAGCAGGTCTTGACACCGATCGTCGCAACGATTCTCATCTTACTCTGCGGAGTGAGTGCCGTATTCGCATGGGTGGTCGGGTATTGGATGCTTCCTTTTAGCGAATTGGCGCTTTATGCGCAGCGGATCAGCCAAGGCGAGCTCGATCTCGATCTGGCCATCAAAGAGAAATCCGACGAGGTTGGTGATCTCGCGCGTTCGTTCGCTCGCATGCGCTCGAGTCTGTATGCAGTGCTTATTCGATCGAAGCAGGCGCAACCGACGAATCACTCCAACATCCGGAGAGCGCCTGGATCGTAAATCACGTCCTCTGCGTTGTTCAACTTCTGCATACGATTTCAAGAACATATCCATCGGCACGATGGGCAGGGATGAATTCGGTGTCGGGTAAAGAGTCCAACCTGCTCGCGCAGCTTTTGCCGGATTCATACTGACACGACCGTCAGGTCATTCGGCCCTTTATGTCGCCTCCCTCTATCGGCTGTGCCAGCCGCAATTTTTGAGTTGAAATGTTCGGCATTTATGGCGACTATGGACCGTGACTTGGCTGGTTATGGCAGTTTCGATAACAAAATACCCGGATTGGTGTGGCTCACGGGTTTTACTTTGTTGTCAGATAGCTCGCGCCTGCTTGTTCCCCGAATTAGTTCTTGGATGGAAAATGGCCGCGGGCTTTGGCGACACTGATTTCACCGTAAGATCACGGCATGCTTGACCGCCTGGCCTTGTGAAGAATCGCTAGCAGTCTGGCTCGACGAGTTTGCAAAATGGAAGTGTTCTTTTATGCCTCGATCGGTGTCTGCGGGCTTCTCTTACTGCTGCGGGTGGTCGTTTTTGTTATACGCGCCTATCGGGACGAACGGCCACGGGAACGCGCGCAATTAGCCGGGAGCTCTGCCCCGGCTTGGAAGGCGGAAAACCAGTACGACGCCGTGCTTCAGCCGTTTGAACCGATTCTGCCGAGGGGTGACGATGATGCTGAAGCGAAACATTCAGACAGCGGCGCGCGACTAAGGCGCGCGGCACTCGATTTTTGCCGTGGCTTAGGATCCGCCATCTTCTACGGTCATGGTCTCACCGGCAAGATGATCATTGCGTTTTCGGCAATTATTGCGAGTTTCGGATTGCTGACGATCGCCACCGTTTATTTCACGTTGACTTCTTCGCTCAAGCGCCACGCCACCGAAAGAGCGACAGTTACCGCGGTCAATATTCGCGACAGCGTACCTGCCTTTCTTTTCAAGAAAGATCTCTCTGGCCTTCGCGCACTTCTGCGCAACTATGCCGGTCAGAAGGGCGTCGCGTATGTTTTGGTCGAGAATGACGCGGGTAAGATATTGGCACATAGTTTCGCCGCGCTCCCCGAAGAGGTCAAGCCAGAATCAGTGCATCGGCCCGTGACGGCGGATAAGCCGCGCACGTTGCAGGTGGGGCAACGTGCAGTTCACGAAGTGGCGGTGCCTGCATTAGACGGGAGAGTCGGCGCCGTGCGGCTGGGTATTTGGCGCGATGAAGTCAACGAGGAAATTTCTCAGGCGGTCACGCCTCTCATTAAACTCATCTTGTTGGTTGTGGGTGTCGGCATTCTTTCGGCGATCTTTTTGGCTTGGAAGATTAACCGGCCGATTCTCAAATTGGTCAAGACAGCCAAATCGATCAGCACCGGTGATCTTAATGCGCCGTCGCTTGATGTTGAAGACCCGAGCGAGTTCGGCGAGCTGTCGCGCGCGCTTGAACGCCTGCGCTCCAGCGTCAATGCAGCGATGAACCGGTTAAACGCGGAGCGCTAACTTGGACTCATCACCCACAGCGCGGGGAGCCGCAAAAATCCCGTGGTTCAACCGCGCTGTTGATTGACATTTCAACTAGCGAAGAGCTGTTTCATAAACCAATCCGCAATGTAGGTTCGACGATCGAAGCGTTTTTGGCCATGACCGACGCCATCGAGCATCGAACGATCAGGGGAGTTCACGGCGTTTTGATAGAGATTGAGTGCGCCGCGTGGGTCCATGACCCGGTCATCGATGCTGTAACCGACCAAGAGCGGACACTCGATCTTATTCGCTCGGCCGATGAGCGTAAACTCCTTTATCTTTTCTCTCGCCTCTTTTAGATTTTTAGCGCCCATCAACCAGCGCAGGCGGTCCTGGATCGGCGGGTAATAATCGAAAATGTCGTCGACCAGGTTGTACGCGCCGCTCCACACAGCCACCGCCTTGATGCGCTTTTCTGCCGTCGCGCAACGCGGTCCGGAGTAACCGCCCATGCTTGAACCGTGCAGACCGATGCGCTCCGGATCAACGTCGGGACGGGTGACGAGATAGTCGAGTACGGCTTTGGCAAACCGCTCCGAGTCGGGCGGCGCGTAGAGTTTGTGATAGCGCAGCGTGCCGCCGTGGCCTGGCCCGTCGACATCAATAAAAGACATGCCGCGGCGAACGTACTGGCCGGCGCCGCCGTCTTCTCCGCGGAGCAAAATTCCGTCGGCGCCGCCGTAATTGAAAACACAGGGCAGCTTAGTTCCGGCTTTGCCGCGTCCAGGCCAGAAGAGGGCGGGCAGCTTGTGCCCTTCGTAGGGAATTTCGACGCGCTCGAAGGGCGGCGTGACCATGTTCCACGCTTTGGCAAAATTGTCCTCCAGCTTCTTGAACGTCGGCAGCATGCGCGCGTCGCTGTCGGGCATGTAGACGACCGCGCGGCGATAAAAGTCGGCAGCGCGCAGATAGAATTCGTGGGCGGTTTGATAACGCTTTTCCTCTTCGAAACCGGCCGCGAGCTGTTGGTTTTTTTTTGCAGCCTCCGTCCATTCGCTGTGCCAACTTTCGAGGTTAAAGAATTTAACGCGACGAGCGACGCCGCGGATATCCGGGTCGGGATGGTCCGGCGAAATTTCCATACGCACTTCCAGTTGGCCGCCGCCGGGTAGGCCCGGCGCCGGATAGAGCAGCTTTGCCGCTTGTTTCTCATCAAAAAGTTCGCCGCCGAATTGATGGGCCATCAGTGGTTCTCCTTTCGAGCCTAGCAGGCTGCTGAAAAAGACTCATATGCTTCGTTGCGCTCAATCGCCTCGCTACAACGTACTGGCTAAGTACGCCTCCGCTCGTCGATTTTTTGCGCGCCTCGCCTCTGAGTCTTTTTGAGCAGCCTGCAATCAGAGTTTTTCAGCAACCTGTTAGAAGTAGGCCTTCAAGACATATTGCTGCAGCATCCGG
>Ga0209640_10005796_pt1 | contig 10817 bp, 11 predicted proteins | sample RifCSP10_1_FD_184018 | JGI IMG/M metagenome (GOLD analysis project Ga0209640, IMG submission 184018) | Soil microbial communities from Rifle, Colorado - Rifle CSP2_sed 10_1 (SPAdes) (version 2) | ecosystem: Environmental > Terrestrial > Deep subsurface > Rock core/Sediment | place: Rifle...
CCGGCGAATGGGTGCGGCGTGCCGCAGGCGCACTCTCGCCCGCGGGATCCCTGTTCCTGAACGTGGGCGCCAAGCCGACGGATCCGTGGACGGCGATGGACGTGGCGCAGGCGGCGCGCCCGTACCTCCACCTCCAGAACACGATTCATTGGATCAAGTCGATCGCGATCGAGAAGGCGCTGGCCGGCAGCCGGGCACGCCTCGACGAAGACCTGGCGGTCGGCCACTACAAGCCGATCAACAGCAAGCGATTCCTGCATGACTGCCACGAGTTCGTGTTCCATTTCACGCGTGATGGCCGGGCGCCACTCGACCGTCAGGCGATTGGCGTCAGGTATCAGGATCCGTCAAACGTTGGACGCTGGAGGACCGCGGCGTCGGGGGTCCGCTGCCGGGGCAACACCTGGTTTATTCCCTACGAGACGATCCAGAACCGCGAGAAGGAACGGCCGCACCCGGCGACATTTCCTCCCAGGCTCCCGGAGATGTGTCTACGCCTTCACGGCCTCGATCGGATCCGCACGGTGGCCGATCCGTTCCTCGGGCTGGGGTCCACCGCCGTCGCCTGCGCCCAGCTTGGCGTCAGCTTCGTGGGGATCGAGATGGACAAGGGCTACTTGGAGGAAGCCGTCTCCCGCACCCGCGCCACACTCCCGTAGGGCGGGTTCCGCGCAGCGGACCCGCCTTGGTTATGGGTCCCGTTGCACCCATGCGCTGAGCGCATGTATCCTGCCGCCATGGACCTGCGGCAACTCGAGATCATCCGCGCGATTGCCGATACCGGGTCGTTCACCGCGGCCGGCGAAAAACTGCGCGTCTCGCAGTCGGCGATCAGCCGGCAGATCCTGCTGCTCGAAGAGGAACTCGGCGAAGCCGTGTTCCACCGCATCGGACGCCGCATCCGCATCACGCCCGCCGGTGAATCACTGCTCCAGTTGAGCCATCGCGTGTTTCAGGATCTGCAGGACACCGTGTCGGCGATCAGCGACACGCAGGAGTCGCTGCGCGGGACGATGCGGCTGGTCGGCGGGATGACGGTCTGTCTCTACGTGTTCCCCGCCCTGCTGGCGGAGATGCGGCGCACGCATCCGAACCTGGATCTGAAGGTCACCGTCGGCAGCTCTGAACGGTCGATTGGAATGCTGCGATCGGGCGCGGGCGACCTGGGGCTCGTGACGCTGCCGGTGGAAGCCACCGACCTGGTCTCGGTGCCCGTGCTCCAGGAAGAGTTGATGCTCACCACCTACCCGGCGCATCCGTTCGCGAAGAAGCGCCAGATCGTGCCGGCCGATCTGGACAAGCAGCCGTTCATTCTGTTCGAGACCGGCTCGGTGACGCGCCGGCTCGTCGACGAGTTCTTCACCCGCGAGCGGATCGAACCCGACATCGTCATGGAAACCGAGAACGTGGAGATCATCAAGGCGATGGTCCGCTACGGACTCGGGATCAGCATCATTCCGTGGCAGGCGGCGGCGGCCGACGTGGAAGCGAAGGCGCTGTTCTGCAGCCGCATCGCGGGACACACGCTGAAGCGGATGACGGGATGGCTGTATCCGAAGATGAGCCGGCTGCCCCGGCCGGTGTCAGAAGTGATTCGCGTGTTCGAGAAGATACGCCCGCGCTTCGATGAAGCCGCGCGGGCGCCCCGGCATTACTGAGGTTGCGGCGTCGGCCGCAGCGAGTACGACGTGCGCGACCACACGTTGATGCCGTTCCGAACGGTCTTGACCTCGATGCGGCGGGTGCGTTTGAGCGGATCCGGATTCGACGAATAGTAGCCGAGCACGTAGTAGTCGCTCGTCTCGGCATCGATCCGCTTGAGCGCCTTGTCGAAGTCGTTCTGGTTCACGACCGCGATGCCGCCCGTCTGCTCGGCCAGCACGCGCAGGCTGTCCTGCGATTCGCGAATGAAGTTCTGCCACTCGGCCGCGTCCACCTGCTCGTCGCCCAGGTCCTGGCCCGCGATGAGGCCGCGCGGGTCAATCGTGTAGAACGTCGCGTTCGCGCGGTTGGCGGCGCGCGTCAGCTCGGCGAGCTCCCGCACGAGATCGGCTTCCGCGAACGTGTACCCCTGGTCCCGCGACTGCGTGAACGGATCGAACTGTGATTGATCGTTCACGTCGAGGCCGTACAGCTCCGCCTGGTACTTCAGCCGCGACGTTTCGAACGGATTGAAGTCGTAGCCGCTGCTGATGTAGATGACGGCCTTCCGCCGGTTGCGCAGGCTCTCCAGGTTCCGCATCAGGTCGTACGCGGTCCTGAACGCGACGTGCGCGCGGTAGCGCAGCTCCGATCCCTGGTTGCTCTGCATCCCTTTGATGATGTCTTCGGGACGAAGCCCGCTGCCGGTGACCCGGCTGACCGCGCTCTCGAGCACCTGGCGGTCGTAGGTCAACTGCTCGGAGATCGACGAGGTGCCGGTCGAGACGATCCCGAACATGTCGCCGTCGTGCACCAGGTTCCGCAGCATCCGCTGCATCAGGTCGCGCGTGCGCGGCGTCATCCGGAAATCCAGGTGCAGGTCGTCGATGAAGATGAGGAACACGCGGCCCGCCGCATCGTTGGTCGGCCGGGCGGGCGGCAGGATGATGCCTTCGGGCGCGGCGGCCGGCGGCGGCGCCTGCACGTTGAACACGCGGCCGCCGTGCGTGAGCACGAGCGACACGATGTTCTGCTTCACGCCGTCTTCGTAGACCTCGAATTCCTCGGGCTTGAGATCCGAGACGAACTGATCCCGCTGGTCGCGGACGATCACGTCGGTCGTGACGAGGTCGACGGCCACGCGGAACGTCGGCTGCTGGGACGCCGTCTGCGGAGCGGCCGGCGCGGCCTGCGCCGCCGGCCGGGCCTCGCCGAACGCGAGCAGCGCGACGGCTGCCGCGAGCGCAAACGCCACGGCCACCAGAGAGTTAGCGGTATTTCGCATGCGACGAATTATATCAGCTAGCTGGTAGCCGGTAGCCCGAAGCCGGTAGCATAGTCGCGGATGCGAGTTGCTATCGCGGGCGATCATGCCGGGTTCGAGATGAAACGCGATCTGGCCGAGATTCTGCGCGGGCAGGGCCACGACGTGCTCGACCTGGGCACGCATTCGACCGCACCGGTCGATTATCCCGACTGCGCGCAATCGGTGGCCGACGCGCTGACCGGCGGCCGCGCCGACCGCGGCATCATCGTCTGCGGCAGCGGCGCGGGCGTGTCGATTGCCGCGAACAAGGTGCCCGGGATCCGCGCGGCGGTGGTCCACGACACCTATACAGCGCACCAGGCGGTGGAGCACGACGACATGAACGTGCTGTGCCTTGGCGCCCGTGTCATCGGGCCCGCGATGGCACAGGAACTGGTCGCCGCGTTCCTGGGTGCGAGGTTTTCCGGCGAAGAGCGCCACCAGCGCCGCCTGAACAAGATTCTCGCGATCGAAGCCCGTTACCGGAAGTAGCCGATGCAGGTAGGACTGATCGAATGGTTCATGGATGCCGCTGCCGCTCGATGGCGCGACGCGCCGCCCGCGTAATCACCGTCGTCGACACGACAATCGCGACCAGGCCCAGGACGAGCAGCGCGTAGTACTCAGGGCCTCGCGGCGCCGACACACCGGCCGCCAGCGCTGCGACGTCGCCGACGACCTTTCCGTAATACGTGTACATGATGATCGCGGGAATCATCCCGATCAGCGCGATCGCGAAATCGGCGTACCGCACGCCGCTCAGCGCCAGCGCGTAGTTGAGGATGTTGAACGGCACGAGCGGTGACAGCCTGAGGAGAAACATCAGCCAGGCCCCCTCCCCCGCCACCGCTTCGCGCACTGCCGCCACGCGGCGATCGCGCGTGACCCGCGCCATCAGCCGTGATCGCGACATCGGCAGGCCCACCGCGTAGACCGCAGACGCGCCAAGCGAGGCGCCGATGAAGACGATGACGCTGCCGCGCCAGACGCCGAACATCGCGCCGGCGGCGACGGTCAGGAAAAAGGCGGGCGCGAGCGTAACGGCGGCGGCGATGTACAGCAGGATGAAGAGGATGGGACCCCACGGCCCCAGCTGGGCCAGCTTGAGGACGACCGGCGCAAGCCAGTCCATCACTCGTCTGTCGGCGGAGTGTCGGCCGGGGGCCCGCCTTCGCCGCTCGGCGGCTTCGGCGCGGGCGCGGTCTCGCGCGGTCCACTCTTATCCGGGCCCTTCGCGCGCCTGGACCTGCGCCGCCGGCGCGCGAACACGCGCGACAGCCGCTCGAGCGCTTCCCCCGCCTGCTGCAGACCGGCCGCGATCTGATCCGCGTCGGTCCACGCCGCCGGGTTCATGCGCTCGGCCAGCGCCAGGAGCGCCTCGCGGCGCGCAGGATCGGCGGTGCGCTGCGGAATCCGATCGCGCACGATCGGATACCAGCGCGCCAGGAACGCAGTCTGCTCGTCGGGCGTCGCACCTTCAATCGCCGACGGAATCGGCGGGCGCCCGCCTTCGCCGCCTTGCGGCGGCTTCGGGCCGCCTTCGCCGCTCTGCCCTTCGACGTTGCTCAGGGCACCCCGAGCGGAAGTCGAGGGGCGCGGCTTCGGGTCGCCTTCGCCGCTTTGCGGCTTCGGCGAACCGGCTTCCTCGTCTCCGCGGCGCCGCTTTCGCGGGCGCCGCAGCTCGGGCGCGGTCTCGACGATCTGCTTGTTGTCGAGTACGGCCTTCCAGTCGAACGCAATATCGGGATAGCTCGCTTCGATGTCGCGCAGGATTTCGGGCTCGAGCGACTCGCGCCCGACGCGCACGCCGCCCGGACTGCGGAAGACGTACAGGATTCGCGAGCGCTGACGCGTACCCTCGCGGTACCAGTGCATGAGATACGTGGTTTCGTACCCGCGCTTGTCGCGGATCACGCGGAGGAACGGCACGACCTACTTACGCTTCTGCGTTCTCGACGATCCGGATGACTTCTTGCGGGGGCCGCCGCTGCGCGCCGTGCTCTTCTTGGCGGCCGCCTTGCGGCGCGCGCCGCCGGCAGCCGCGCGGGCAGGCCGCGACGCCGGCCGGCTCGCGCGGGCACGGCTCGCAGGAGCCGGCCGCGGCGCGGCCGGGCGCGCTTTGGGCTCGGAGGATCGCGACGATCGCTGCACGAGCGTGAACCGCATCTGATCGCCGAGCGGGCTATAGGACCAGATCTCCGCAGGCGCGATCTGCTGGTCGGCACAGAGCCTTTTCGCCGTGTCGATATTCGACGCGGGGACGTACAGATGGAACGGGGCGCGCAGCTTCGAAAACGCCGCCCACTGCGACATCGCCTCGAGGTTGTTCACCGACTCGGCGGTCTCGACTTCGACAGTGCCGAGGAGCTTGCGCCCGCGGTCGGTCGACTGCAGGACAAGATCCGGGTACCACGGCAACTGCGACGGCCCCACCAGCACCGGGACCGACTGATCGTGGCCAGGATTGATGGCGACCTCGAATTTTCGCTTGTATTTCGCCTGAAGCAGGCGAATGACGCGGTCGTGCTCGAGCTGCTCCCGAACGGGCCGCACGAGGATGGGGCTCAACGGGTCCTCTCCGGCGTGTGCAAACCGGGTGAATATAGCACACGATTCCCGGCGTGCCTTGACGAGTGATCGGCCGGGCCCCACAATGGGCCGTGCCCTCCGGCCCCGACACCACGGCTGCTCGTGTCCTGATTGTCGATGACGACGCGAGCGTAACGGACACGTTTTCGCGGATGCTTCGCCTGGAAGGCTATCAGGTGTGGGCGGCGCATTCCGCGGACGAAGGGCTGGGCCTGGCGCAGGCCCACAATCCCCATGCGGTGATTCTCGACATGCGGATGCCGCTGACCAGCGGCCTCGGGTTTCTGCGCGCAATCCGGGCCATCCCGGGGCTGACGAATACCCCGGTGGCAATCGTCACGGGCGACTACTACCTCGACGACGATCAGAAGGCCGAGATTGAGGCGCTCGGCGCCGAGCTGCGGTACAAGCCGCTCTGGCTCGAAGAGCTGGTCGAGCTGGCGCGCGAACTCCTCAACATTCCCGTTCAAGAGTAAGTGGTCACCTCGCGTTTCCTGAAGGCCTGCAGGCGGGAGCCGGTCGACGCCACGCCTGTCTGGTTCATGCGGCAGGCCGGGCGCTACATGGCCGAGTACCGCGCGTTGCGCGAGGAGCACTCGCTGCTCGATATCTGCCGGAATCCAGACCTGGCGACGGAAGTGACGCTGCAGCCCGTGCGCCGCATGGAAGTCGACGCGGCGATTCTCTTTTCGGATCTGCTCCTCCCACTCGAACCGATGGGCCTGCCCTTCGACTTCGTCAAGGGGGAGGGCCCACAGATCGAGCGGCCGATCGAATCGCCGGCCGATATCGATCGCCTCCGCGATTTCGATCCGCGCGAAGCATTGAGTCACGTCCTCGACGCGATCCGCCTCATCCAGCGCGAGCTTGCCGGGCGCGTGCCGCTGATCGGATTTGCGGGCGCGCCGTTTACCCTGGCGTCGTACGCGATTGAAGGGGGCCACTCCAACAACTTTGCGCGCACCAAGGCGCTCATGTACGGCCATCCCGACGCCTGGCACCGCCTCTGCGAGCGCCTCTCGACCGTTGTCGCCGACTACCTGACGGCGCAGATCGACGCCGGCGTCGATGCCGTGCAGGTGTTCGACTCGTGGGTAGGCGCGCTCAACGCCGCCGACTACCGCGAATTCGCGATGCCGCACACGCAGCGGATCTTCCAGGCGATCGGTGGCCGCGTACCGACGATCCATTTCGGTACGGGCACATCGGCCATCCTCGAGGAGCTGCGCGCCGCCGGCGGCGACGTGGTGGGCGTGGACTGGCGGATTCCGATCGACGTCGCCTGGCAGCGCCTCGGTCATGACTGTGCCGTCCAGGGCAACCTCGATCCCACCCTGCTCCTCGGCCCCGTGCATCGCATGTTCAGCCAGACCGACGACATTCTCGCGCGCGTGGCCGGGCGCGCCGGCCACATCTTCAATCTCGGCCACGGCATCCTGCCGTCGACGCCCGTCGAGCACGTCCAGATGCTCGCGCAGTACGTCCACAGCTCGTCTCGCCGTTCCCGGTGACCGTTGACGTCGCTGTTGTCGGCGGAGGCATCGCAGGTCTTTCCGCCGCCTATGAGCTTCAGCAGCGCGGGCTGAGCGTCCGGCTCTTCGAGGCGTCGGCGCGGGCGGGTGGCGTCATCCGGACGGAGCGGTTCGACGGATGGGTGATCGACGGCGGCCCTGATGCGCTCCTCGTCCAGAAGCCGGCGGCCGTGAGCCTGTGCCGCGAGCTCGGGCTTGGCGACCGCCTGGTCTCGACGCTCCTTCCCCGCACGGCATACGTGCTGCGCGAGGGACGGCTGCGTCCTCTCGCCGAGGGATCGTTTCTCGGATTTCCAATCGGGCTCGCTGCCCTCATGCGCTCATCGCTGTTCACGCCGGGCGGCAAACTGCGGATGGCGTGCGAAGTCTTCGTGCCGCGCGGCCACGCGGACGATGAGTCCATCGCGTCGTTCGTGAGACGGCGATTCGGCGAGGAGGCGGTGGACTATCTCGCGGAGCCGCTGCTCGCAGGGATCCACGCCGGCGATGCCGAACGGCTCTCCATGCGCGCGCTGTTTCCGCGCCTGCTCGACGCCGAGCGGCAGTCGGGCAGCGTCCTGCGGTCGCTGCGCGCGCTCCACGTCGCCCCCTCGCCCCGCGGCGCGTTCGTGTCGCTGCCCGGAGGCATCGGCGAGCTCGTCGATGCGCTCGCGGGCGCGCTCCACCCGGGCACGGTCATCTTCGCCTCGCCCGTGACCGAGCTTCACCGCGCCGGCCTCTATACCGTTCGATCCGACGCGGCGAGCGTGGACGCGCGCGCGATCGTCCTTGCCGTTCCCGCATACGGGGCGGCCGCCCTGCTGCGTGCCGTCGACACGACGCTCGGGGGGCTCTGCGACGGGATTCCGTACGCCTCCACGGCGACGGTGGCATTCGGCTATCGGCGCGAGCAGATACGCCATCCGCTCGAAGGCTCTGGCTTCGTCGTGCCCCGCGTCGAGCGATGCCCGCTCCTCGCCGCGACGTGGGTCACATCAAAGTGGCCCGGTCGCGCGCCCGAGGGACATGCGCTCGTTCGCGGGTTCCTCGGCGGCGGACGCGACCCGCATCGCGTCGACCGATCGGACGACGAGCTGATCGAGATAGCCCGCGACGCCCTGGCGGACACGCTGGATATAGAAGGGGATCCAGTCGTCACCCGGCTCTACCGCTTTCACCGGCAGAGTCCGCAGTATGAGGTCGGGCATCTGCAGCGAGTCGCAGCGATCGAACAGCGGCGGTCCTCGGTGCCCGGATTGTTCCTGGCGGGCAGCGGCTTCCGCGCGATCGGGATTCCGGACTGCATCGCCGACGGCCGCGAAACCGCCGCGCGCGCCGCGGCGTTTGTCGCCACTAAGTCCCACGCGTAACCACGTGGTTGAATCACGTGGCGCAGGTGGTAGCATCCCGCCGGTAAGGAGGACAGCAATGCCACGATTCAGGCGGAATTCGGTTCTCGCAACGGTCGGCGTGTTGGCCGCGGTCACACTGTTCGTCATCTGGCCGGTTATTGTTCGCGCCTTCAATCCACAGCCGGAGCCCCCGGCGCGGTTCGGCATGGCCGGCCTGGCCCTCGCGCAAACGGCGCGGCTCAATGCCGTGAACGTTTCGCCGCCGCCCGATGACGGCAGAACAGACCCTCCGGAGCCCAACTGCGAGGTGACGCTTGGGTTCGTCGACGGGAACGGGCAGGTCTTCGTCGATCGCAGCGGGCGAGAGATGACGGGACGAGCGAGCCTCGGGCCAGGACAGGCGGCCTATCTCGACATGCGCTCGGGTGAGGTCCTGGGGACAGAGCGGCGCGTCCAGTTTCGCGCTGGGCTGGAGTTCTTCCTCCCTCCGGTTGATCCGGACATGCCCGATCCGTGTCGCAACATCGTGGCGACGCTGGAGATCTTCGACACCTTCACCGGCCGCACGATGGTGCTCTATCACCCGCCGGACCCCGGGTCTCCACCGCCGGACGACAGTGTGCCGCGGTAGCCGACGAGTCAGGAACCGCGAAGGTCACGAAGGATTCGAAGATCACGAAGGCCCCAAAAGCACGTTCGTGTCCTTCGTCAACATCGTGGCCTTCGTGGTTCAAGTACGTGGCGTAGAATCCGGACGTGCGTCTACTCGCCTGTTCCGCGGCGCTCCTATTGGTCGCGACCCATGCCGGTGCTCAGAGTCAGCGGCCCACCGGTGCGCTGACGCCGCAGATCGAGTCGGTGCTGCGCGCCATCAAGGCGGCGGACAAGGGGTTGCTGGCGGTTTCGGAGGAGGACGGCCGCTTTCTGCGCGTCCTCGTCGCGACGCGAGGCGCCAGATCGATCCTGGAAATTGGCGCCGCGAGCGGCTACAGCGGGATCTGGCTTGGCCTGGGCGCGCGGGAGAGCGGCGGGCGCGTGGTGGCCATCGAGTACGACCCGCAGCGCGCAAAGGAAGCGGCCGACAACGTGCGCAAGGCAGGCGTCGGTGACGTCGTGCGCGTGATTCGCGGCGACGCGTTCGCCGAGATTCCGAAGCTGCCCGGCACATTCGACCTCGTGTTCCTCGACGCCTGGAAGCCCGATTACAAGAAGTTCTTCGACATGGTGTACCCGAGGCTCACCCCGGGCGGGGTATTCGTGGCGCACAACGTGGTGAACAAGAAGAACGAGATGGAGCCGTTCCTGCGCACGATCCTCACCCACCCGTCGCTCTACACGACGATCGTGTCGCCGTCCGGCGAAGGCATGTCGGTCTCGTACAAGACTCGATGACAACTCCCAACTCCCAACCTCCAACTCCCAATACCAAACCAGGCTGTTCTCAGAAATGTCGCATTGCGTTTGGGAGTTGGGAATTGGGCATTGGGAGTTGGATATCCGGAGTTGGGCGTTGAAACCGGTCCACATCATCGGCGTGCCCCTCGACCTCGGCGGCGGCCGCCGCGGCGTGGACATGGGACCGTCCGCGCTTCGCATTGCCGGCGTCGGCGACCGCATCGCGGCCCTCGGCTACACGGTGGTAGACAAAGGGGACCTCGCCTCCCCGATTCCCGAAACGCATCGCCCGGCCGACGCGAAGAAGAAGTACGTCCGCGAAATCGCGACGGTCTGCCGGGAACTCTATGGCGTGGCGCTGCAGTCGCTCGAGGCGGGCGCGGTGCCGGTCGTCCTCGGCGGCGATCACAGCCTGGCGGCCGGGTCGGTCGCGGCAAGCGCCGCGTGGGTCCGCCGCATTTCGTCGTACCCGCTCGGCCTCATCTGGGTTGACGCGCACGGCGACATGAACACGCCGGAGACGACCACCAGCGGCAACGTGCACGGGATGCCGCTCGCGGCACTCCTCGGGAACGAGCCGGCCGAGCTCGCCGCGATCGGCTCGTCGCCCTCTGTGCAGCCCGCGAACACCGTGCTCGTCGGCATCCGGAACCTCGATGAGAAGGAGAAGGCGCGGATCCGCGACTCAGGCGTCCACGTCTTCACGATGAAGGACATCGACCGCGACGGCATCGCCAAGGTGGCCGAGCGCGCGCTCGCGCTCGCCGCCGAGGGGACCGGCGGCCTGCACGTGTCGTTCGACATGGACGTCTGCGATCCCTCGATTGCGCCCGGCGTCGGCACGCCGGTCAAGGGCGGGCTCGACTACCGCGAGGCGCACATGGTGATGGAGCTCGTCGCCGACTCGCGCCGGCTCGTCGCGCTCGACCTCGTCGAAGTGAACCCGACGCTCGACATCCGCAACACCACGGCGGAGTTCGCCACCGAGCTGGCGCTGTCGGCACTAGGAAAAGGCATTCTGTA
>Ga0209640_10005797_pt1 | contig 10816 bp, 9 predicted proteins | sample RifCSP10_1_FD_184018 | JGI IMG/M metagenome (GOLD analysis project Ga0209640, IMG submission 184018) | Soil microbial communities from Rifle, Colorado - Rifle CSP2_sed 10_1 (SPAdes) (version 2) | ecosystem: Environmental > Terrestrial > Deep subsurface > Rock core/Sediment | place: Rifle...
CGAAAGGCTCTCGTAGTCGAGGCCGTATTTGGCAAGCCCGCCGAACTTGAAGTTCTCGATCAGCACGTCGCAGCGCGCCGCGAGCTTCTTGACGATGCGCTGGCCGCGCTCGGTCTCGAAATCGATCGCGATCGAGCGCTTGCCGCGGTTGCAGGCGAGATTGTAGGCCGAGCTCAGCCTTCCGCCCTCCTTGTCCTGCATGAACGGCGGGCCCCAGGCGCGGGTGTCGTCGCCGGTGCCCGGCCGCTCAACCTTGATCACCTCGGCGCCGAGATCGGCGAGCGTCTGGCCGGCCCAGGGGCCGGCGAGAACGCGCGCGAGTTCGAGCACGCGAACGCCGCTGAGCGGCCCCTTCTGCGGACCCGACATGTCGTTGAATTCCTTCCCCGGACTTTGACTCGTCAGCGATTTGACTTGGCCGCCTTATAGCACCTTAGCGGACCCTGAAACGTTCGACCGCGGCCTCGTCGACCTCGACGCCGAGTCCGGGGCCGGAGGGCAGGGCGACCATGCCGTCGGTTAGCGGCAGCGGACGGCGCACGATGTCTTCGGCCAGATAGAAGTGGGTGAGGCTCACGCCCCAATCGGCCTTGGGCACCGCGCAGGCGAGATGCAGTGCGGCCGCGCTGGAGATGCTCGACTCCGCGATTTTGGCGGCAATGTTCACCGACAGGCCGAGACGCTGGCACAGCCTTGCCGCTTCGAGCGCGGCGGCGATGCCGCCGAGCTTGATCAGCTTGAGCGAGACACCGCCGGCGCCGGCGCGCGCGTGCGTTGCGATGTCGGCAAGCGAATGGATGCCCTCGTCGATGCCGATCGGCACTTTCGTGCTGCGCGTGAGTTTCTTCAAACCTTCAATGTCGTCGTAAGCCAGCGGCTGCTCGACGAACATCAATCCGACCTTGCGGGTGTTCTCGATGTAGGTCTGCGCGGCCTTGAGCGTCAGTCCGCAATTGGCGTCGGCGCAGAGCGGCGTCTTCGGCAGCGCCTTGCGCACGGCGTAGGCGATCGCGATCTCCTGCTTGAGCGGCTTCACGCCGATCTTGAGCTTGAAGAAATGAAAGCCCTCGGCCTCCTTGGCATGCGCTTCGGCGACGTCCTCCTCGACGGTCTTGTTGCCGAGGAGCCACATCGGCTTCACTGCGCCGCGCCGCTGCCGGGCGATAAGATCGATCAGGCGCTGGCCGTTCGCCCGGCCGGTCAGATCGAGAACCGCCAGCTCTACCGCCGAATGCGCGCCGCCGTTGCCGACCAGGGTGCGGTGCAGCGCGGGACGTAGCGTGAGCCAGTTCCGGGCATCCTGCCCGACCAGCATCGGGGCAAGATGGTCGCGCACGGCCGCCACCAGCCCGCCCTGGGTGTCGCCGGTCATGGTCGGCGCCGACGCCGCCTCGCCCCAGCCGACCGTGCCGTCCGCCGCCTCGATCCGTACCAGGAGATTGTTCGCGGTCGCCACCGTCTCGCCCGCCATCTTCATCGGCGCCTTGAGCGGCAAGGCGACCGGGATGGCATCGACGCGCCGGATGACGAGCGGTGTAGGCTCGCGCCGTGGGGCGTTCCGCGCCGCCGCCGCCGTCCAAGAGGACCGTCCGGTTTTCTCAAGCATTAAAGGCCTCCCGGCCGTGATCGTCGCTCACGCACCCTTAGCAAAAAAGCGCGCGTCCGGGAACGTTCGGAACCGCTCGCAATCCTTTCCGGGGCCCTGCCTTTCGGTCATGCCTGCGCGAGCCCGCGGCGACCGGCCGCCACCGGGATGCCGCCGCGGGAATAATAATGCGCCGGCTTGCGGGGTGCTCGATGGCGGCGCCATCGCTCTGGCTATGCGGTTTCGTCGCAGGCTATAACCTGCCGCAGGCCAGCTTTAGGCTGTAGAATTACGCGACTTGTTTGATCTCGGGAATGAAACGAAAAGCCAGGAGGAATCCATGAGGAGAATTTCGACAATCGTCGCCGGCGTGGCCGCCGCGATCGCGCTTTCGAGCGCTGCGCATGCGCAGGTCATACTTAAGGCCTCGCACCAGTTCCCTGGTGGCAAGGGCGACGTGCGCGACGAGATGGTGCAGATCATCGCGCGCGATGTGAAGACGGCCAACGTCGGCGTCGACATCCAGGTCTATCCGGGCGCCTCGCTGTTCAAGCCGAACGACCAGTGGAACGCGATGGTCGGCGGCCAGCTCGACATCTCATCGTTTCCGCTCGACTACGCCAGCGGCAAGGTGCGGGCTTTCGGCGCCACGCTGATGCCCGGCTTGGTGCGCAATCACCAGAAGGCTGCGCGGCTCAGCAACTCGCCTTTCATGAAGGACATCAAGGCGAAGATCGAGAAGGCTGGCGTGGTTGTATTGGCCGACGCCTGGCTCGCCGGCGCCGTCGGCTCCAAGAAGAACTGCATCCGCAAGCCCGACGACATCAAGGGCCAAAAGGTTCGTTCGGCTGGCCCGACATTCGCCGCGATGTGGCAGGCGGCCGGCGCGTCGATCGTTTCAATTCCAAGCAACGAAGTCTACAACGCCCTGCAGACCGGCGTCGCCGACGCCACCGACACCAGCGCCGGCAGCTTCGTGTCGTTCCGCCTCTACGAGCAGCTCAAGTGCCTGACGGCGCCAGGCAACAACGCGCTTTGGTTCATGTATGAGCCGGTGCTGATGTCGAAGAGGAGCTTCGACCGGCTTAGCGCCCCGGCGAAGGACGCGCTGATGAAGGCCAGCAAGAAATCCGAGGACTTCTTTGCCAAGGCCAGCCCTGGTCTCGACGACAAGATGGTCGACACGTTCAAGAAGAACAACGTCGAGGTCGTCACCATGACCGAGGCCGAATACAACCAATGGCTCGAAGTGGCGAAGAAGAGTTCCTACGCGTCCTTCGCCAAAGAGGTCCCCGACGGCCAGAAGCTGATCGACATGGCGCTGGCGGTGAAATAACGATCCTGAACAACAATGATCTTGAATGATCGGCCGGCGATGGTCACGCCGGCCGATCTTTGCGAGCAAAGACAGCGGGCATCGGAGTCGTGTTGGATCGTTTCATCCGGTTCGTAACTGTCATTTCAAGACTGAGCGGCCTGGTTGCGGCTTGCCTGATCGCGGCCGGTGTCGTCGTCGTCTGCCACATGGTGTTCGTGCGCTACGCGCTCAACGAAAACACGATTTGGCAAACCGATTTCGTTACCTATAGCCTCGTGGCGGCGACCTTCATCGGTGCGCCTTACGTCCTGCTGACCAAGGGTCATGTCAACGTCGACGTGCTGCCGATCTATGTGGGCGACCGCGCACGCTATTGGATGGCGCTGTTCGCCGCCGTTCTGTCGTTCGCGTTCTGCGTGGTCATGACCTACCTGACGGTCCACTTCTGGCTCGAATCGTGGGAGAACAACTGGGTCTCCGACACGATGTGGCGCGCGCGCTTGTGGATTCCCTATGCGGCGATGCCGGCCGGTCTCGGCATCCTTTCGCTGCAATATGTCGTCGACCTGATCAATTTGCTGTCGGGCCGCGAGCCGCCGTTCGGCATCGCGCCGAAGGAGACGATATGAGTCCGGCCAGCCAAGGCACGATCGTCCTGGTCGTGACCGTGCTTGTGCTTTTGACCGGCGCACCGGTTGCCTTCGCGCTCGGGGCGCTGGCGATTGTGTTTCTGGTGCTGTTCCAGGGATTCGATTCGCTGCGGGTGGCGGCCGAGACATTGTATTCGGGCCTGCACGACTTCACCCTGGTTTCGATTCCGATGTTCATCATGATGGGAGCCGCGATCGGCTCCTCCCCTGCCGGCAAGGACCTCTACGAAGCGCTCGACCGCTGGCTCTACCGCGTTCCGGGCGGGCTCGTGATCTCCAATATCGGCGCCTGCGGCCTGTTCGCCGCGCTGACGGGCTCTTCGCCCGCGACCTGCGCCGCGATCGGCAAGATGGGCATTCCGGAGATGCGCAGGCGCGGCTTCCCCGACGAGGTCGCCACCGGCTCGATCTGCGCCGGCGGTACGCTCGGCATCCTGATCCCGCCCTCCATCACCTTCATCCTCTACGGCATCGCCACCGAGACCTCGATCGGGCGGCTGTTCCTGGCGGGCGTGTTGCCGGGCCTGCTGCTGCTCTTTCTCTTCATTGCCTGGACGTTGATCTACCTCTGGATGTTGGGGACGCGCACGCACGCGCCCGGCTTCCGTTACAGCTGGAAGCAGAAGTTCGAATCCATACCGAAGGTCGCGCCGTTCCTGCTCATCGTCATTGGTGTCATGTACGTCCTCTACGGCGGGGTGGCGACGCCGTCGGAGGCGGCCGGGGTGGGCGCCGCGTTGTGCGTGGTGCTTGCCATTCTGATCTACCGCATGTGGAATCCGAGGGCATGGTGGGACATCCTGCGCGACACCACGCGCGAGTCGGTGATGATCCTGATGATCATCGCGACCGCGGTGCTGTTCAGCTACATGCTGACGTCGCTCTACATCACGCAGACCCTGGCGCAGGCCATCGCCGACGCCAACTTCAATCGCTGGGTGCTGATGGGGATGATCAATCTCTTCCTGCTGGTGTGCGGCTGCTTCATTCCGCCCGCCGGCATCATCCTGATGACCGCGCCGATTCTGCTGCCCATTATTACGGCAGCCGGCTTCGACCCGGTCTGGTTCGGCGTCATCCTCACCATCAACATGGAAATTGGCCTGATCACGCCGCCGGTCGGTCTCAATCTCTTTGTCGTCAACGCCATTGCGCCCGACGTGCCGACCCGCACGGTGCTGCTTGGCTCGATCCCCTATGTGCTGTGCATGGTCATTGGCATTGTCATTTTGAGCATCTTCCCGGAGGTCGCGACCTGGCTGCCGGATCATCTGATGGGCCCGATCCGCAATTGAAGCGGCGGCGCTGGCTGCGCAAGAATCCGCCGAAATGAGTTTGCGTGCATTGTTCGAACAGCGGTATATTTCGTCGAGATTTCATTCCGTTGACTTTCGATTGTCCTGCTGTGCCATTTGCAACGCGGCGCCGGCACAGGAGACGCAGGCCGCGCGGTCATGGAGGAAACGATGAATGTGAACGTGCTCGCGCCATCGGCCGATACGGCAAACCGCGCCGCGCCATTCGAGGTTGAGCGCATCGGTCGCCACCTCGGCGCCGAGATTCACGGCCTCGATCTGAAAAAGGGTCTGGACCCTGAGACTTTCAAGGCGCTCGAGGCGGCGCTGATCGAGCACAAGGTGATCTATCTGCGCGAACAGCATCTCACCACCGCGCAGCACGTGGCGATCAGCCGGATGTTCGGCGAGCTGGAGGTGCATCCGTTCCGCCCGGAGGGCGAGTTCCCGGAAATCATGGTGCTCGACAACCACAAGGACAATCCGGTGCTGTCGACCGACGTGTGGCACTCGGACACGACGTTCCGCTTGCGGCCGACGAGATACTCGATCCTGCGCTGCCAGATCATGCCGAAGACCGGCGGCGACACGCTGTGGGCGAACATGGCGGCGGCTTATCGCGCTCTCAGCGAGCCGGTGCGCAAGATGATCGACGGGCTTCAAGCGATCCACGACTTCCAGAATTTCCGCGCGCTGTTCACCAAGTCCGAGGCCGATCAGGCCCGGCTGCGGAAGATGGAGGAGCTCTATCCCAATCCGACCCACCCGGTGGTGCGAACCGATCCGCGCACGGGCGAGAAGGGGATCTTCGTCAATCCGCAGTTCACCATCAAGGTCAAGGGCGTGAAGGCGGACGAAAGCCGCGCGATCCTCGATCTGCTGTTCAGGCAGGCGCAGATTCCGGAGTACCAGTTCCGCCTGCGCTGGTTCCCCGGCACCATCACGTTCTGGGACAACACGCTCACCCAGCACTACGCCGCCAACGACTATTACCCCGACCGCCGCCGCATGGAGCGCACCGCCGTCATCGGCGACACGCCGGTGTGATGGCAGTGTAGGCTTGCATCGCCCCGCAGTTGTCATGCCCCGCGCAGGCGGGGCATCCAGTATTCGAAAACGTTGCGGTCATAGCGCATCGCGACGACGTCTGTGATTACTGGATCATCCGCTTTCGCGGATGATGACAGCAATAGACGCTGTGCCAGCCAGTCGTAGCCTGATTACCGTCACTGCGCCCCGAAAACGAACCGCGTCCCCACCGCCGAGTGGATCACCTTGTCGCCCATCGCGTCGCGGGCGAGATCGTAGAAGCGATCGCCGGCGCAATGCCCCGGGATCAGATGATCGGGATCGATCTCCCGGAAGGCCGCGATGGTCTGCCGGATGTAGTCGTCGCCGAGCGGCGGCACGATGTGGAAGCCGCCGATCACCGCATGCACCTTGTCGACGCCGGAAACCCTCTGCGCCTGCTGCACGGCGTTGATGACGCCGCGGTGGCTGCATGAGGTCAGCACCACCAGGCCTTTGCCCTTGACCAAGTAGCTGGTCGCGATCTCGTGGTCGAAATCGTCCGGGATGTATTTGCCGACGTTCTTCGCCGCCGGCATCTGCTCCGGGAAGCAGCCGAAGCCGTCGAAAATGCCGACGATCTCCTGGGTCGGCAGCAACGGCTTCTCGAACGAGGTCTGGCCGATCCGCCCGGTGGTGAAGGCGTGGTCGGCGACCAGCGCCGGGCCCTCCGACAGCATCAGTGCGAGGTCGGCATCCATGATCGCACGGCGGTCGATCGCGCCGAAATTGCCGCCGGGATTCTTGCGCAGGCAGAACGCGTCCTCGCCGCCGACGAAGAACGGAAGCTTGCCTTTGAGCTTGCCCTTGTTGGCCGTGAGGAATCCCACCATGCCGCCGAAATGGTCGTAGTGGCCGTGGCTCAGCACCATGGCGTCGAACAGGGAAGGATCGATCTTCAGAATCGCCATGTTGTTGAGCAGTACCTCGGAGGTGTAGCCGAAATCGACCAGCACGTGGCGGGTCTCGCCCGCGGCTTGCGATTCCGCGTGCATCGCCAGGCCCCATTCGCCGTTGAGCGCAGTGCGCGGCGGCGCATCCGGCGTGGTGTTGCCGCCGGTGCGGCGCTCGATGGTGAGCCCGTCGCGCTTCTCGGTGGGGACGAACTGGACCACGATGTTGTCGGTGACGATCCGCACCGCGAGGCGATCGACCTCCGGCACGGTCCGGCCGAGCGGGGTTGCCGTCCCGGTGCGCGCGGCTGCGGTCATCGCGGCCATCATCGCCGACACGAAGCCCGTGCCGCCGGCGCAGAGCGAACCGAACGTCGAGGCCTCCGCAATACAGTTGCAGCCGCTAAAAAGCATGATGGCCTCCATCGTCGTCATGCCCGGCACCCGGGTCCGGCCTTTGGCCGGCCCGAGTGTAAACCTTGTGCCGGGCATCCACGTCTTGCTTCATTGAAATAAGACATGGATGGCCGGGTCAAGCCCGGCCATGACGCCGAAAGCCTCGGAATGCTGTAAGATGATCTCTACACATCAATCAAGAAGAGCAGCCCATGATCCTGCTTTCGAACGGTGGAACGAACATTCAACGCGCTCCGTCGCCATCCGACCAGGTGTTGGTCGGCACGGTCGACGGCACAGCCCTGCTGGCGAAATCCGAGCGCGGGTGGACAGTCAAGCACCGCGCTCTGCAAGGCGTCTTCGTCAGCGCGGTGACCGCGCTCGACGACGGCACGCTGTTCGCGGCCACCCGCGGCGTCGGCGTCGCCCGCAGCGAGGATGGCGGCATCACTTGGCAGTGGGTCAATCAGGGCCTGGCGCACCACGAATTCTGGTCGGCGCGCGCCGGCCGCCTGATGGGCCGCGATGTGGTGTTCGTCGGAGCCCTGCCGGCGCATCTCTACGTCAGCGAGGACCGGGGCAATTCGTGGCGCGAACTGCCGGCGTTCCGCAAGGCCAAGAGCGTCGACAAATGGACCTTCCCGCCGCCGCCGCGCATCGGGCATATCAAGGACATCGTGCTCGACGGCGACCGGCTGCTGGTGGGCGTGGAGATCGGCTCGCTCCAGGTGTCGGAGAATTTCGGCCAGAGCTTTGTCGAGCTGCCGGTCGATCCGGATCCGCAGGAGTGCGACATTCACCGCATCCTGGTGCATCCGGCGCGGCCGGACCGCATCATCATCGCCAACGGCCTGGTCGGCATGATGACCAGCGAGGACCGCGGCGCCACCTGGCGGCGCGATCCGATGCCGGCCGGCGCCAACTATCCGGACGCGGTCGTGCTGCATCCCGACGACCCCGATCTGATGTTCATGTCGGCCGGCGTCGGCTGGCCGCCGCATTGGTACGAGCTCGGCCGCGCCCGGGGAAAGATTTTCCGCAGCCGCGACGCCGGGCGCACATGGGAGCGGCTCCTGGGTGGGCTGCCGAACGGCCAGCGCGCGCTGTTCAGCGCGCTCACCATCGAGGCCTGGCAGGGCGGCTATTCGCTGCACGCCGCCGACACCGACGGACAGGTGTTCGAAAGCCTCGACGGCGGCGACAGCTGGACCATCATTGCCGACGTGCCGCCGGTGTCGAAGGCCGATTTCTACAAGGGTCTGATCCGCGACCGCGTCAAGCTCGCCAACGTCGACGACATCGTCGCCAACCCGTCCGCCACCAGGCGCTGGCGGGAGGCGCACCGGGCGCTGTGACAAGCCGCTGAAAATTCCGTCCCGCTCGTTCCGGCACGGTGCGAAGCGCGGGCCCCTGCAATCCAAAAATGCGCTCAGCGTACGTAGCTAGATTCCGAGATCGTGCTTTTCGGTGCGCCCGGATGACGGGGATCGCTTGTTGAGCAGCGAGCGAGCCGGACAGGCCAGGAGAGGCGCAAGGTGCATATCGTGGTGCAAGGGATTGCGCGTGGCGACGGGCTATGAGACGATTATCAAACATGGGGGCTGGAATGAAGCGGTTGCTAGCGGCGCTGTGCGGCGTGATCGCGACAACATCCGCTGGCTGGGCGGCGGATGCGCCTGTGGCCACAAATGGGGGCGCGGCCACGCCTGCGGCGACAGTGGCCCAGAATTGGACCGCGACGTTCGACAGCGAAGTCCGTTATTTTTCCTGGAAAAGCGGCTTGGGCTTTCCGCCCGGCACGGCGGACGGTACTGGCGGCAGCGGCAGCCAGCTCTACATTCCCTACGGGCTGCAACTGGTCGGTTTGCCGAACGAAAACATCAAGATCGAAATCGTCGGCCGCGGCGGTTGGGTGCATTCGCGCCAATCGACCAATCAGCAATCTGGCGAAGTGAGAACGACGACCGACACCGTCGTTTCCGCCACCGCGACGTATCTCGGCCTTGACGGGATTCAGCCGTTCGCATCGGTCAACTTCAACATACCGACCGGGAAGGCGGCGCTGCCGGGTACGCAGGCCTTCGCGCGGATGGATCCGGACCTGGTCGATATCGCAAGCTTCGGCGAGGGGCTCAACATCGGCCCGACCATCGGATTCAACCTGCCGCTGACCAGCGATGTCATCTTGTCATTGAGCGCCGGCTACACCCACCGCGGCAAATACGACCGCGAAGGTTCACCGCCCGCATTGCCGCCAACGATCGAACCCGGCGAAGTTCTCACCGCCACCGCCACGATCGCCCACCAGGTGGGTCAGCTTGCTGGCAATATCACCGCTTCCGTCTCGACCGAGACGGCCACCAAGCAGGACGGCGAGCGGCAGTTCAAGCCCGGCACGCGTTATCTCATCAGCGGGTCATGGGCCTACACCTGGCCCGAGATGCAGGGCGTGACGACGTTGACCGCCTCCCTGTCGCACGCCAAACCGAATAAGGCGTTGTTCGAACTCCCTGCGACACCGCGTTTTGACAGCGAGCCGTTCAACAGCAATTCGAATCTTTACCGGATCGGCATCGAGCACCTGTTCGCCGTCGGAATGCTGTCGCTGGGGCCGACCGGAAGTTATCTCTACCGCGACCGCAATGGCTATAACTCGGCCACGCTGCAATTCGTGCCGGCCAAGGAGCGCTGGAGCGCTGGCGCGCTGGCGCGCTATGCGGCGAGCGATAAGGTGTCCTTCAATGCGAGGGTGGAACGTATTTGGGTGCATGAGAGCGTATCGTACCCTGGCAGTCCGTTTAGCCTGCTGACGGAATCTCTCATTGCCATACAAGGGGTGCCGGCGATTTCCAGCACCGGCTGGCAAAGCGCTGTCGGCGCCAACGTGAGCTTCTAGGAGGCGGACCATGAGACGCATCGTGCAAGTGGGACTCGTGGCAACCGTCTGTTCGCTGACGCTTACGCCGGTCACGGCCGTTGCACAACCAAGATGCGTTGAAGGGAAAACGGCGAGCGGCACATGCGTGAACGCGCTCTTGGGCGCGGCCGCACGTCAGATTGCCGTCATCTTCTCGCAGCCGAAGATCTCGAAAACCGCCTATCCGGTGCTGCCGTCCGGCGACCGCAAATTCCGCTATCCGAATCAGCTCAATCCCGATCCGCTGCGGCCGCCGCCGGTCGCCGGGCCGCCGATCCCCTAACGCTTCCGGGAGCGGAGGCCGTGGAAACGCCGTTGTTGGGGTCGCTCGGATAGGATAATATTCGGGTGCGGCGGTGTGATAGGGTTCCACGATGGCGTCCAACGCCTCTTGTGCCCATAAACAGTTGCCATTCAGCCGATCGGCGTTCGCCAGTCTGCGCGGCCGCGTGCCGAGGCCAATTGGCCGCGGCGCCGCGGCGGATACCGTGTCCTCGTATGTTTGCTCAAACGACGAAGCGGCGCAGCAAAGTTCCGCGCCGGCCTGATCGTGTCCAACCAAGGGAGAAGTAAAATGCGATTGTCAAAATTTCTTGCCGTCGGCGCCGCTGCGGCCAGCTTGATCGTGATCGTGGCCGCGCCGTCCCATGCGCAACAGAGCAAGACACTACAAAACCAACGGCAGCAAACCACA
>Ga0209640_10005798_pt1 | contig 10816 bp, 7 predicted proteins | sample RifCSP10_1_FD_184018 | JGI IMG/M metagenome (GOLD analysis project Ga0209640, IMG submission 184018) | Soil microbial communities from Rifle, Colorado - Rifle CSP2_sed 10_1 (SPAdes) (version 2) | ecosystem: Environmental > Terrestrial > Deep subsurface > Rock core/Sediment | place: Rifle...
TCGAGCAAGAACGGGCGCCGGATCTTCCCGCCATGCCGGCGATCGCCGGCGCGATCAGCCTGGAGCATGTCAGCTTCGGTTTCCCGCGCGCCGAACCGCTGTTCGAGAACGCCGAATTGCATGTGCGCGTCGGCGAGACGATCGCGATCTCCGGCCCGAACGGGTGCGGCAAATCCTCGCTGCTGTGGCTCATGTCCGGGATCCTCGAGCCGTCGCAAGGCGCGGTCCGCATCGATGGAGTGGACATCCGCACGCGCGACATCCAGTCGCTGCGCCGCCAAATCGCCTATCTGCCGCAATACGGCGTTCTGTTCCGCGGCACCATCCTGGAAAATTTGACCCTGTTCCGCGACGGGCCGGTGGTTGACGACGCGCTCGAGGTCGCCGCCGCGCTCGGGCTCGACGAGGTCGTTGCGCGCCTGCCGCGCGGCCTCGACACCATGGTCGGCGACAGCGCCGTGGCGAGCCTTGCCGGCGGCGTGCGGCAGCGCCTGGCGATCGCCCGCGCCCTGGTCGGGCATCAGCCGATCCTGCTGTTCGACGAGGCCAACACCATGCTCGACGCCAGGAGCGACGAGCGGCTGCGCCAGGTGCTCGCCGGCTACCGCGGGCGCAAGACCATGATCCTGGTGAGCTACCGGCCCTCGATCCTGCGCCTGGCAGACCGCGCCTTCCACATCGCCGACCGGCGGCTGGTGCCTGACCGCACGGCGGCGCTGCCACAGGCGAAGCCGCAAATCGAGAACCCGATCGCCGCGCGGCCGGGGTTGGTGGCATGAGCGCCGCCGCCACCGCGCGCATCACGGTACGCGAGGTCGAGCCGCTCGCGGCCGCGGTGTATCGCGGCCAGTTCGGCGCGTTCGCCTCGGCGTCGCCGTTCGCAAGCTGCCTGATTGCACTGCTCGCCGCGCGCAACTGGCGCGGCGATCCGCGCCGCCTGATGGAGGCGCTGCCGCATTTCGCAGACGACCTCGATCCCATCGCGTTCCGCAATGTCCTGGCCGTGCTTGGGCTGCAGACGCGGCCGGCGCGAACGCGGCTTGCGGAAATGGATCCGCGCTTGATGCCATGCCTGTTCGTGCCGCGACGCGGCGCGCCGCTGGTCGCGCTGAGCCGTGCGGATGACGGCGTGCGCGTGCACGATGGCGCATCCGGCGAGGAGCGGACGCTCGATACGCCAGGCCTTCGGGGGATCGCCTATCCGATCGTCCGAGAGGCCGATACGGTCGACGGGTTCACGGTCGACGGCTCGCTCGGCCGCATGGTCCGGCGTTTCCGCGCCAGCATCGCGATGTTGGTGGCGATCGGGTTCATCCTCGACATCATGGCTCTCCTGGTGCCGATCACCGTCATGATCGTGTACGACGTGGTGATCGGCGCGCGCGATCTCGACCTTCTGCGCAACCTGGTGGCGGCGGCCGCCATCGTGCTCACCGGCGATCTGTTGCTGCGTACGCTGCGCGCCGCCCTGGTGGCGCTGTTGAGCGCGCGGGCCGAGCGCTTGATCGGCGCAGTGGTGTTCGCGCACCTTCTGCATCTGGCGCCCGCCTACACCGAATCCGTGCCCGTCGATAATCAGGTGGCCCGCATCAAGGAACTGGAGAGCGTCCGCGAATTTTTCTCCGGACCCCTGGTCAACCTGGTGCTGGAGGGGCCGTTCTCCATCATCTTTCTGGCGGCCGTCTTGGCGATCGGCGGCCCGATCCTGTGCCTGCCGCTGATCGTTGCGGTGCTGATCGCCGCCGCGATGCTGTTGCTGGTGCCTATGTTGCGCAAGGGCGTGCGCGAAGCGGGCGAGCTGCGCAGCGCCCGTCAGGCGTTCCTGGTGGAGACACTGGCGACGATGCGGCTGATCCGTGCGAGCGGCGCGGTGCCGCAATGGAGCGAGCGCAACCGCCGCCATTCCGCCGAACTAGCCATGCGGCTCTATCAGGTGCGGACGCAAAGCGCGATTCTGCAGACGGTCGGGCATAGCCTGACGATGGTCGCGGGCGGCGCGATGTTGGCGATCGGCGCGGCCGAGGCGATCGAGGGCGCAATAACACTCGGCGCGCTGGTAGCGAGCCTTGCGCTCGGCTGGCGCGTGCTGTCGCCGCTCTATGCCGCGTTTGCCGTGGTGCCGCGCTTCGAGCAGGCGCGCTCGTGCATGCGCCAGATTGCCCAGCTGCTGCGGGTGAAAGCCGAAGCGGCCGAACTGACGCCGGCTAGCCCCGTGCGCCGCGTGATCGGCGGCAAGATCTCGTTTCAGCGGGTCAGCATGCGTTACAAGACCGACGCCGACCCGGCGCTGTTCGGGGTGACGTTCGACGTGGCGCCCGGCGAGATGGTCGCCATCGTCGGTCCGTCCGGCGCCGGCAAATCGAGCGTGCTGAAGCTCGCGGCCGGGATGTGCCAGCCGCAGGCCGGCGCGATCGCAATCGATGGGCTGGATCTGCGCCAGCTCGATCCGCGCGAGCTACGCATCGGCATCGCCTACGCGCCGCAGCACACTCATCTGTTCCATGGAACCATCGCGCAAAACCTGCGCCTGGCGATGCCGGCGGCAGCCACCGACGAGCTGCACCGCGCGACCGCCGAAGCCGGCATTCTCGATCGCATCCTGGAGATGCCGGACGGGTTCGGCACGCACTTGAAGGATCAGACGCTCAAATCCCTGCCCGCCGGATTCCAGCAGCGCCTTGCGCTCGCGCGCGTCTACCTCAAGGACAGCCACATCGTGCTGCTGGACGAGCCGGCGCAGGCGCTGGACGAGGAAGGCGATCGACTGCTGGTCGAGGCGCTGCAGCGGATGAAAGGCAAGCGCACGGTGCTGATGGTGACGCACCGGCCGAGCCACGTGCGCATTTGCGATCGCGTGCTCGCGTTTCGCAACGGCGTGCTGGCGCTCGACGGCGCGGTTTCGGAAGCGAGCTTGCGGATGCTGGAAGGGCTGCAATGAACTTCGTGTTTGCAAACATAGCCCGACGGCTCCGTTCCGCAGGCCAGCTGGCATCTGCCGAAGGGGCTGTGCTTGCAGCCAAAGCGCGACAGCTCCGCTTGGCAGGCGGGCTTGCGGATGCTGGAACGGCCGCAATGAATTTCCTGTTTGCAACCGGATCGCGACAACTCCGTTTCCTCGGCCACGCCGAGCGGCTGGAGGAAGGCGTACCGCCGGGGTTCGCGCGCCTGTGCATCGTCATCGTCATGCTGCTGCTGGGCGGGCTGATCGGCTGGTCGGCGGTGACGCCGGTATCGGAGCTTGCGGTGACCACCGGCCAGATCGTGCCGGCGCAATCGGTCATCACCGTGCAGCATCTCGAAGGCGGCATCATCGCCGAGGTGCTGGTCGAGGAAGGCGCGATGGTGGAGGTCGGGCAGCCGATCGCACGGCTGGCGGATACCGCGAGCGCATCCGAGCACGATCAGATGCGCGTGCGCGACGCCGCTCTGGCGATGAAATCCGAGCGTCTGCTGGCGTTCGTCGAAGACCGGGAGCCGCGGTTCGAACTGCTCGTGCCGGACCGCGCCGATCTGGCCGCCGAACAGCGAGCGATCCTGGATCGGCAGACTGCTTCCCGGACCGCGCAACGCGAGGTGTTCAAGCGCCGGCTGGCCGAACGCCAAGGCGAAGTGGCGACCAGCACCGAACAGATCGTCCATCTGCGGCGCCAGATCGCGCTGTTGGCCGAGGAGGCGGAGATGCGCCGGGTGCTGCTCGACAAGGGACTCGCCTCGCGCATCGTGTGGCTGGAGACCGAGCGGAATCTGTCACGCGCCCGCTCCGAGCTGTCACAGGCCGCCGGGGCGCTGGCGCGCGCGCGCGAGCAAGGCGCCGAAATCCAACAGCAGATTGCGGAGATGGACGCGCGCCTGGCGAACGAGGCGATGGCCGAGTTGGGACAGCTCGCGGCCGAGCTGGCGCAGGTGCGCGAGGTCTTGCGCAAAAGCGGCGACAAGCTCGAGCGCGTGAGCATCGCCGCGCCGGTGCGCGGCCGCATCAAAGGCATCCGCGGCAAATCGGTCGGCATGGTGGTGCCGCCCGGTGGCGCCGTCGCCGACATCGTGCCGAGCGAGGGCTCGCTCATCGCCGAGGTTCGGATCGAGCCGCGCGACATCGGCGCGATGCAACCCGGCTTGCCCGCCAACGTGAAGGTCGGCGCGTTCGACTTCACGCGCTATGGCGGCGTGAGGGGAACCGTGACGCAGATTTCGCCGACCACGTTCGAGGATGAGTCCGGCACGCCGTATTACAAGGCGCTGATTGCGCTGGAGCGGCCGTATGTGGGCAACGTGCCCGCCATGAACAGAATGGTGCCCGGCATGACGGTGCGGGCGGACGTCAAGACCGGCGAGCGCACGGTGCTGGAGTACATCGCAAGGCCGGTGAAGACCACGCTCGCCGGCGCGCTGCGCGAGCGGTAGCTACATACCGGTACCACGGACGCGGCGGCGGTTTTGCGCGGCGCGAGCTTGGCCCAGCCGTGGATGCCGAGCCCGACAGCCAGCAACACAAGCGCGACCAGCGCGCTCAGCGCGGGCATGGGGAACGAAATCGTCGGCAGCGGGAGCGATCTATCCCACGCGCATCTGGGAATGCGCCGCGCGGATCCGGCTCACGCCGAACGGCCAGAGCGAGTACCCGTTGGATGGAATCAGTGCGGCCTGAACTAGCCCATCAGCGGCGCAAAGAAGCAGCGCATGCCGCCCGGCTTGGTGCAGCCCCAGTAATGGCCGTCGGTCGACGGCAGCGTGTCGCTGAACTTCACGTGGAAGCCGCGCACGATGTAGCCGTCCTTCACGTTCTGCACGTCCTGCACCGGAATGGCGCCGCAGTCGCTGACGCCGCAGCAGAGCTCGCCGCTCGCGGCGCGGTAGTTGCCGTTCTGGATCCATTGGGCGTCGCCATGCGGCATGGCGGTGGTCGCTGCGGCCAACAAAAAGGCCGCACTCAAGGCGGCCAATCGGATTGGTGCGTATCGGCGCACAATACTGCTGCTCTTGCAACTCATGGCACACTCCTGCTGCGCGCGCCCCGCAAGACCTACATGTACCGGGGCGTCAGGTGGACTCCCGAGCGAGGGTTAAGTTCCTGCCGGCCGCGGACAGCCGAATCGCCGCGGGCCCCATGTGACGAAACCGGCGCGGCGTCGGCGTGCGGGAATACTTGGAAAATCGGCACGCGAGCGCTGCGACGTGACATGGAAATGGCATGCGCGACCATCACACCACAAAATGGTTATCGAAGAATTAACATTTGCGACTCACGCGGGGCCGCCGAACGGCGCGTAAATTCGTGCCACACGATCAGGCGCGGATTCCGCGGATTTTCGCCAAAATCGCCGCGCGCGGCGGCGCGCCGTTAACTGTTCGGCTGCTGCGATAAGCGGCCCGCGCGAATCAGCGCCAGCAGTCGCGGCGGGGTGACCGGAAGCTGATCCACCGAAATGTCGAGCGGCGCCAGCGCGTCCTCGATCGCCGAGACGATCGCCGCGGCGGCCGGAATCGCGCCGCCTTCGCCGGCGCCCTTGACGCCGAGCGGGTTGAGCGGCGAGGGCGATTCCATGTGGTGCAGATCGAAGCGCGGCACGTCGGGCGCGGTCGGCAACAGATACTCGGCGAAATTCGTGGTCACCGGCTGGCCGGTTTCGTCGTAGCCCATCCATTCGTACAGCGCGCTGCCGATCCCGTGCGTTGCGCCGCCGGCGACCTGGCCGTCCACGATCATCGGGTTGATCAGGCGGCCGCTGTCATGCACCACGACGTAGGACAGGATCTTCACCGCGCCGGTCTCGCCATCGACCTCGACCGTCACGACGTGGGTGCCGTTGCAATACACCAGCGTCGGCGGCTGCCAGTTCGCCGTCGCCTCCAGCCCCGGCTCGACGCCGCCCGGCAGCGCAAAGCCCGGCATGCCGGCGACGGCCTTTGCGATATCGGCCAAGCCGACCGACAGATCCGCGCCCCTCACCCGCACCCGACCGCCGGACAGCTCCAGGTCTTCCGGCGCCGCTTCCAGAAGATGCGCCGCGACCTTGATCGCCTTGTCGCGCACCGCGCGCGCCGCGACATAGGTCGAATTTCCGGCGGTCACCGCCTGGCGGCTGGCGAACGCGCCCAGGCCGAGCGGCACCGTTGCGGTGTCGCCCGCAACCACGGTGACGTCTTCCGGCGAGACGCCGAGCTCGGCGGCGCAGATCTGCGCCAGCGCGGTCTTGAGCCCCTGCCCCTGCGCGGTGGCGCCGGTGAACATGGTGACGCGTCCGGCCGTGCCGATGCGCACCCGCGCCGATTCATACGGGCCGCGGCCGGTGCCCTCGACGTAGTTTGCGACGCCGATGCCGATCAAGCGGCCGTCCCGCGCGGCGCGCGCCTTGTCGTCGGCAAAGCGCGCATAGCCGGCCGCTTCCAGCGCACGCGCCTGGCACGCCGGGTAGTTGCCGGAATCGTAGGTCATCGGCGCGCCGTCGCGCGCTTTCAGCGGCACGGTGTAGGGCATGCGGTCCGCCGCAATGAGATTGCGCCGGCGCACCTCGGCGCGATCCAGCCCGAGCTTCTTCGCGATCGCATCCATGATGCGCTCCATCGCGAACGTGCCCTGCGGCCGGCCGGCGCCGCGCACCGGCGTCACCGGCACCTTGTTGGTGGCGATCAGCGACAGCTCCATCCGGTAGGCCGGCAGCACATAGGGCCCGATCAGGTTGGTGGCCGCGTTGTACGGCAGGTTCGCGCCATAGGGCGTGTACGCGCCGTGGTCGTGCACCAGCGCGCCGCGGATGCCCAACAGGCGACCGTCGGCGTCGGTCGCCGCCGCGATGCTCCAATACTGATCGCGCTCCTGCGTGGTGGTGAGGAAATGCTCGCGCCGGTCCTCGATCCATTTCACCGGCCGGCCCAGGATTTTGGCGGCGACCGGCACTACCGCGTCCTCCGGATAGGACACGAACTTCGGGCCGAACCCGCCGCCCACGTCGGGCGCCACCACACGGATCCGGTCTTCGTCCATCCGCAGCAGCGCGACCAGGATCGCGTGCGCGCGGTGCGGCATCTGCGTGCCGGCCCAGACGGTGAGGCGGTTTTCGACCGCATCGAACCGCGCGACCACGCCGCGGCATTCCATTGGGTGACCGCAGCCCTTGTGCTGCTTCAGGGTCAGCGCAACCGTGTGCGCCGCGGCGGCAAACGCGGCATCGACATCGCCGTACGCAACCGTCATCGCCGCGACGATGTTGTCGGGCGCACCGGTGTGGGCGATCGGCGCGCCCGGCTGCGCGGCATCGCGCGCGTCGACCGCCGGCGGCAGCGGATCGTAGTCCACCGCGACCAGCGGCACGGCATCCTCGGCAATGTAGCGGCTGTCGGCGAGCACCACCGCGACCGGCTCGCCGACATAGCAGACCTCATCGTTGGCCAGCACGCGCGGGTCGAGCGTCTGGCGGATCGCCGCACTCGGCTGCGCCACGGGGAGCCGGTCGCTCGCCATGTGCGGGCGGAGATCGGCGAGCGTGAGGACCGCATGCACGCCCGGCAACGCCAGCGCCGCGGTCTTGTCGATGCCGCGGACGCGGGCATGCGCCAGCGGGCTGCGCACGAACGCGGCATGCAGCAGATCGGGAAACGCGATGTCGTCGACGAAACGGCCGCGACCGCGCAGAAGCGCGGGATCCTCGATCCGCTTTACGCGGGCGCCAAACATGGTCCGATATCGCCCGAAGGCGCATCGGCTGGCAAGCGTGTCAGCCGGCGATGGACAGGCGCGGTTTTGGGGGGTGGGCTTCGGCGGCCTGCGCGTCGGCCTCGCCGCCCTCGACCTGCTTCATGGCGTACAGATAATCGGGGTCGAGCTTCCAACGGCTCAAGACCTTGCGCGCGGTGTCGCCGTTGATGCGGTCGTACAGCGATACGGTGCCGGCAAGCTCTGTCGGGTCGACCACCTGCTCGCCCCGACGCGCCTGGCGGGACAGCACGAACAGCGAAACGAAGTCCGACTTTTCGACCTCGAGCGCCTTGCAGGCAATGGCCAGACCCTCGCCGCCTGCTTCCAGGATGAAGCGCCGGATCAGCACCGGCCGGAGCCCGGAGTATTCCGCGAACAGCGCGACGAACAGCTCCACTTCGCCGCGCCGCAGCGCCTGGACCAGAAGCTGCGGCGCGACGGAGCCGCTCGCCACCAGCTTTTGCGCAAGCTGAGCCGCCTGCTCGACCGATATCGGGTTGTCGCGCGGCTCGTTGAGGATCTGCTTGATCGTGTGCTCGATCTTGACGTCGAGCTCCGCCGGATCGATGTGGAAATTGTCGACGATGTGCTTGCGCAGCGCCGCCGACACCCACCAGTACATGCGGCGCGCGAGCTTCGGATCGAGATCCTGGCGGTGCAGCAGCGGCCCGCGATACTCGGCGACTTCTTTCGATTCCTCGACCAGCGTCTCGAACATCGTCGGCGCGATGTCGGCGCCCGGATTCTCGATCACCCGCGTGACGACGTCGGTCTCGCGCCTTTCCAACAGCGCGTTGCAAACCACCGGCGACAGCTTCTCGCGCATCGCGACGGCCAAGCGATGACCCAGCGTGCGATGGCGCACGATTTCGACCAGGTCGAGATCGTGCAGCGCCTTGGACCGCGACAGGATCGGCTGCGCCACGGGAATCTCGTCGTTGGCCAGCATGCTGATCAACGAACGCGGCGCACCGTCGTCGGCTGCAAGCTTCTCGGCGAGCGCCTTGCGAACGGACATCTCCACCTCGTGGATCAGCCGTTCCAGGATCTCGGTCATCAGCTCGCGTTCGCCGGGCGGCAGCGCCGATACGCCGCCGTCGAACAGCTCGCTCAGAATCTCGACCAGGCGGTTGCGCGCGGCAGTCGAGCGGTCACACGCCAGCGCAAGCAGCTCTTCGACGTCGGGCTCGGTGCGTTGTTGGTCGACCGCCATGCGAAAGATTTTGGAGTGCCTAGGTTTTCCTGCCGTCAAAGGTGGCGTGCGGCGGATTAACTTCCGGTTAAGCCGCGTCAACTCTTGCGGTTCACCGCGGTTTTTGCCGGCGGCGGCGAAGCGACCCGTTCGATGGCTTCGACATACGCGGGATTGAGCCGCCAGCGCCGCACCACAAGCCGCGCGGCGTCCGGCCGTACCCGGTCATAAAACGCGATCACACGCGACAGCTCGGTGGGGTCCACCAGCTTCTCGCCCGGCCGGGCGGCGCGGGAAAGCAGGAAAATCGAGGCGAAATCGCCCTTGTCGATATCGACGGCGCGGCTGGCGATGGCGAGGTTTTCGCCGCCCGGCTCGAAGATGAAGCGCCGGACCAGCTGTGCCGGCAACTCGACCAGCTCGGCGAACAGCGCCTCGAACAGCGACACCTCGCCCTTGCGCAAGGATTTGACCAGAAGCTTGGAATCGATCGCCTTGGCGGCGTTCAGGCGGCGCGCCAGCTCGGCCGCCTTGTGCACCTGGGCATCGTCGTCGATCGCGGATTCGACGGTGGTGGTGATCGCCTCGTCGAGCGCCGTCGCATCGAGCTCGAACCGCTCCAGGATGTGCGTGCGCAGCGCAGCGGACACCCACCAGTACATGCGGCTGGCCAATTCGCCCGGCAGATCGGGGCGGCCCAGCAGCGGATTCTGGTAGCGGTCGATGCGCTTGGACTCCTCCACCAGATAATCCATGGTCGCGCGCGATATGCGCGCGTCGCGGTTTTCCAGCAGTTTTTCGATCACGTCGCCGTTGCCGGTCTCCACCAGGGCGGTGGAAACGTTCGCCGATACCGATCTGCGCATGGCGATGACCAGCTGATGCTGCAGCGTGCGATGATGGATGATCTCGATCAGCTCCTGGTCCTGCAGCACGTCGCTGCGCTCGAGGACCGGATGCGCGACTTCGATGTCGTCGTTGGCGAGCGCAGTGATCAGCTCGCGCGGCGCGGTCGGTTCCGAGGCGAGCCGCTCGGCGAGCTTGCGGCGGATCGAAACCTCGACGTCGTGAACCAGGTGCCGGAGGATGTCGCCCATGAGCGAACGCTCACGGTCGCTGAGCACCGCGTGCTGGTCAAAGAACAGATCGGACACGAGTTCGGCTACCCGGGTCCGCGCACTGGTGGATTTGTCGTGCGCGAGCGCCAGCAGTTCGTTTACTTGAGTCATCGTTCCAGTGTCGACCATAGCGGCACCGCTCCCGAACGGGTTGCCGTGCGTTTCGTTAAGTATCGGAAACTCTGATTAAATTAAGGTTAATCGGGGGAATATCCCGCACCGTTTAAGCGCTGTTTAACGCAGGCCGGGCGATCAATGCCGCATGAAGATCCGCCCCGATACCGAGCTTGCCTGGGCCCGCCCGATCGCGCGGCCGGAAACCGCGCTGCCGCAGCCCAAGGCGAAGCGGTCTGTAACGAGCCCGGCGCAGCCCGGGCCGGCGGCGCAACCCGCGCAAGGCACAGCGCCGGCGCAACCCGCGCGCATCGTGCCGCGCGGCTCGTTCGTCAACATCCGCGTGTGAACTTGCCAAGGCGGAATCGCTCCGCCACTCTTGGCCGATGGCCGATCCTTCTTTCGTGCGGCGCATACCCGAAGGCGACAATCTCGAGCGGCTGGTCTGCACCGACTGCGGCTTCATCGCCTACGAAAATCCCAAGGTCGTCGTCGGCTCGGTGTGCGGCTGGCAATCCCGCATTCTGTTGTGCCGGCGCGCAATCAACCCGCGCAAGGGATTCTGGACCATCCCGGCGGGCTATCTCGAGCTCAAAGAGACGGCCATGGACGGCGCGCGCCGCGAGGCGTGGGAAGAGGCGTATGCGAAGATCGAGATTGATGGGCTGCTCGCGGTCTATTCGATCCCGCGGCTGTCGC
>Ga0209640_10005799_pt1 | contig 10815 bp, 6 predicted proteins | sample RifCSP10_1_FD_184018 | JGI IMG/M metagenome (GOLD analysis project Ga0209640, IMG submission 184018) | Soil microbial communities from Rifle, Colorado - Rifle CSP2_sed 10_1 (SPAdes) (version 2) | ecosystem: Environmental > Terrestrial > Deep subsurface > Rock core/Sediment | place: Rifle...
TTATAAAAACGCGATCGCGATCGTGCAGAAGATCGCCCCGATCATCCAGGCCAAAGGTGTCACCGTCGATCCTGACATCGCCAAGGTTTCCATCGTCGGCGCCGGGATGCGCACCCACGCGGGGGTGGCGGCGAAAATGTTCCAGATCCTCGCGCGCGAGGGGATCAACATCGAGATGATCTCGACGTCCGAGATCAAGATTTCTGTGGTCATCGACGAAAAATACGCGGAGCTCGCGGTGCGGGTCTTGCATGAGGCATTTATCGAAAAACAGGGGGTTCTATGAAAGACGTCTTGATCTATGACACCACGCTGCGGGACGGCTGTCAGGCGGAGGATATCTCTTTTACTCTCCAGGACAAGCTCAGGATCACGGAGAAGTTGATCGAGCTCGGGATCGATTATGTCGAGGGCGGCTACCCGGGCTCGAATCCCCGGGATGCGGATTTTTTTCGGCAAGTCAAAAAACTCAAGCTCAAGAAGACCAAGATCGCCGCGTTTGGCACCACCCGCAGACCATCGAGCAAACCCTCGCAGGATCTCAACCTCAAAGTGCTCTTGGATGCGGATACCCCGGTGATCACCCTGGTGGGGAAGAGCTGGGACCTCCATGTGCGCGATGATCTGCGGATCAGCAAAAAGGCCAATCTCGAGATCATCACCGACTCGGTCGCCTATATGAAGTCGCGGGTGGACGAGGTGATCTTTGACGCGGAGCATTTCTTTGACGGCTATCGCTCGAACCCGGAATACGCCATTGAGTGTCTGAGGGCGGCGCAGGAAGGAGGCGCGGACTGGATCGTCCTGTGCGACACCAACGGCGGGCGCCTGCCGAGCGATATCCGCGCCGCCATCACCGCCCTTGCGGGCGAGATCACGACACCCCTGGGCATCCACTGTCATAATGACGGGGAGCTCGCGGTGGCCAATACGATGGCGGCGGTGGAGATGGGTGTGCGTCAGGTTCAGGGAACGATCAATGGGTTCGGCGAACGCTGCGGCAATCTCAACCTGTGCTCCCTGATTCCCAATCTCCAGCTCAAAATGGGAAAGAAGTGCATCGATCCCGAGCAGCTCAAGAGGGTACGCGAGGTCTCTCACTACTTCTACGAGCTGGCCAACATCCAGCCCAACAAGCATCAACCCTACGTGGGAGACAGCGCCTTTGCCCACAAGGGCGGGCTTCACGTGTCGGGTATCCTCAAGAACCGGGAAACGTACGAGCACATCGATCCCGAACTCGTCGGCAATCGTCAGAGGGTCCTGGTTTCGGATCTGGCGGGACGGAGCAACATCGTCTACAAGGCCGAGGAATACGGCATCGAGCTCAAGAACGACGACCATGCGGTGCAGGAGATCCTCAGCCGCATCAAGGATCTCGAAAGCCAGGGATACGAGTTCGAAGCGGCCGAGGCCTCCTTCGAGCTTCTCATTCAGGAGGCTCTGGGAAGAAGGAAAAAGAATTTCCGGCTGGTCGGATTTCGGGTCATCGATGAAAAGCGAAAGGAAAACGAGCCGCCGATCTCCGAGGCCACGATCATGGTGGAGGTGGACGGAGTCCTGGAGCACGCGGCCGCCATGGGCAACGGCCCGGTCAACGCGCTGGATATGGCACTGCGCAAGGCCTTGACTAAATTCTATCCATCGCTCAAGGAGGTGGAGCTCCTGGATTACAAGGTCCGGGTCCTGTCCTCGGGGGAGGGAACCGCCGCTTCGGTGCGCGTGTTGATCGAGTCGGGAGACAAGAAGGAGCAGTGGGGAACCGTCGGGGTCTCGCATAACGTCATCGAGGCGAGCTGGCAGGCAGTCGTGGACAGCATCGACTACAAGCTCTACAAGGATGCCAAGGAGGCGAGATCAAAAGGCGCTGAGCGGCAAGGCGTAAAGGCCGAGGTGTCTGGAGCTTAGACGGAAGCTCACACCCGCTCATGTGGAAGATTCTGAAAGAGGATGTCCAGGTCGTCTTTGACCGTGACCCGGCGGCGCGTAATATCTGGGAGATCATCTTTACCTACCCTGGGTTCCACGCGCTTTTCTTTTATCGGGTGGCCCATTCCCTCTGGGGCAAAGGGCTCAAGGGTTTAGGCCGCTTTGTCAGCCACGTCGGTCGTTTCCTCACTGGAATCGAGATCCATCCCGGCGCTAAGATCGGCCAGCGTTTCTTTATCGATCACGGCATGGGAGTGGTGATCGGGGAGACCGCTGAGATCGCCAACGATGTGACGATCTATCAGGGCGTTACGCTGGGAGGGACGAGTCTGAAAAAAGAGAAAAGGCATCCGACGGTCGAAGACTGCGTGGTCATCGGCGCTGGCGCGACGATTCTTGGCCCGGTGACCATCGGTCGCAACAGCAAGATCGGCTCGGGTTCGGTGGTGGTGAGTCCGGTTCCGCCCAACTCCACAGTTGTCGGCATACCGGGGCGGGTGGTTGAGGGAGAAGGTGTCCACCGAGACCCGCAAGCGCACATCGAGCTCGATCACCACCGCCTCCCTGACCCCGTAGCTCGGGCGATCAGCAGCCTCACCGAGTACGTTCAGAAGCTGGAGAAAACGGTGAACGAGCTGAGCGCCCGCCAAGGCGGTCTGGAAGAGCGGCAGGCCGAGGAAAACGAGCTCCTGCGAAAGATCCAAGAGCTGCTGAAAAATTCGGGAAGCTGAGAAGGCGGAATCTCAGATTACCGATCTCAAATTGCAGGTTTGAGATCTGAAATTTGAGATTTGAGATTCTGAGCACAGCGAAGACATGCGTATCGCCATCGCCACGCTTGGCTGCAAGATCAATCAGTACGATTCTGCGGTTATCCGGACACGCCTGGAGAGCGCCGCGCACTCCTTTGTGCCCTTCGAGGAGCAGGCGGATTTTTACATCATCAACACCTGCACCGTAACCGACCGCGCAGATTGGGAGGGACGACAGCTCATCCGGCGGGCGAAGCGGTCAAGCCCCGGGGCGCGGGTCCTGGTGACGGGCTGTTACGCTCAGGTTGATCCGGACGGGCTGGCACGGGTGCCCGGTGTGGATTTCGTCGTGGGGCTGAACCGCCTCGATGAGCTCGCTCTGTACGTGAGCCGGAACGAGGTGGGATCCGGAGGTGAACGAATCCGGGTGGGAAATGTCAGGGAAGAGCGCAGTGTCTCCGTGTTGGGGGCGGGGAGCTTTCCCGGGCACACACGCGCCTTTTTAAAGATTCAGGAGGGCTGCAATTATTCCTGCACGTTCTGCATCATCCCGACGGCCCGGGGCCGCAGCCGAAGCGTTCCCCCCGCGGAGGTCCTCAATCAGGTCCGCGCGCTGGCAGCGCGAGGGTTTGTCGAGGTCGTGCTGACCGGGATTCACCTCGGCAGCTACGGGTTTGACCTCAAGCCCAGAACGGACTTGGCCGCCCTGCTCGAGTGGATTCTCGAAAGCCGCTTGGTTTCCCGCCTGCGTTTGAGTTCTCTGGACCCGCGCGAGGTGCCCGACCGCCTGGTGAGGCTTCTCGCGCAGTCCGAAGGTCTCTGTCCCCATCTCCATGTGTGCGCCCAGGCGGGCGCGGACAGGATCCTCAAACAGATGCGCCGCAACTACGATACGGCCTATTATCGTGAGCTGGTCTTCCGGTTAAGGGAAACGCTGCCGGATGCCGCGCTCGGCAGCGACATCATCGTCGGGTTTCCCGGAGAGACCGAGGCCGATTTCGAGCGGGCCTTGGCCTTTTTCGACTCTCTCCCGCTCACCTATTTTCACGTCTTTCCCTATTCGGTGCGGACCGGCACGCCGGCGGCCGTGCTCTCCGATCAGGTCCCTCAAGGGGTTAAGAAGGAGCGGGGCCGGCGCATGCGCGAGCTCGGGGCACAAAAGCGAAGGGAGTTTTACCGCCGCTTCATCGGGAGACGGGTTGCGGTCCTGGTGGAACAGGCGGTAGAAAGACAAAGTGGAGCCCGCAAAGGGCACAGCCGCAACTACCTTCCGGTTTTGGTCCATACGGGAGAAGCGAGGGTCAACCGTGAGGTTGAGGTCCTTATTGAGGGGATGAAGGGAGACTGGTTGCAGGGAAGTATCGTATCAGGGTAGAGGGGATGATAGAAGATTTTAGATTGCGAATTGCGGATTGCGAATTGCGGATTGCGAATTTGGGATTAAGTCTAAAACGGAAATCTAAAATCCAAAATCCAAAATAGGTGTGGAGAGCGGTGGAAAAAGAGCCGCAGTTAGATCTGTTGCAGAAAGAAGTCGGTTACTTCTTCTCCGATTCGGCCCTTCTTGTGCGCTGCCTGACGCACGTTTCTTACGCTCGGGGAAAGCAGTCCAACCACAACGAGACCTTTGAATTCCTCGGCGACGCCGTTCTGGACCTTGCCGTCAGCGATCTCCTCATGCGGCGCTTCCCCGCAAAGAGCGAGGGAGATCTCTCGAAGATGCGCGCCTCCCTGGTTAATGCCGCAGTGCTGGCCGAGAAGGGAGCCCATCTGAATCTGGGGGAGCTGTTGCGCTTGGGAAAGGGCGAGGAGCGCAGCGGCGGGAGAAGAAAAGAGTCCATTCTTTCTGGAGCGTTTGAAGCCCTCCTGGGGGGTATTTACTGGGACGGTGGCTATGAAGCGGCGCGCCGCGTGGTGGAGCGCTTCTTTGAGTTGGATATTCAAGAGAGAACCCTCGGGCAGCAGGACTATAAGACGCGGCTGCAGGAGATCTGCCAGATGCTTTTTCATTCCCCACCCGAATATCGCATCGTGGCGGAGATAGGACCGGATCACGAAAAGCGCTTCGTGGCGGAGATTGCCGTTGGGGGGAAGGTCATGGGTCGGGGCGAAGGCCGCAGCAAGAAGCAGTCCGAACAGGAGGCGGCGAGAAAGGCGCTGGAGGAGCTGCAGAAAGCCGGCTAAGGCAAATGCACAAGCACCAAGCAAGGGAACGAGCGTCGTTGTTCCGGGTTAAAAGGTCAGACAACAGCAAATTGTTAATTTTTAATACGTTGTTTTTCACCTCGCCATCCTACAATTAAAAATTCAAAATTCACAATTGAAAATTTAGCAAGGTATCGTCACGGTGAACGTCGAGCCTTTGCCCGCTTCGCTCTCAACTTCGATTTTTCCGGCCAGCATTTCAGTAAAACTCTTCACGATGTACAACCCCATCCCCACACCCCCGAAGGGCCGCGTCTCGGAGCTGTCGACCTGGCGAAACTTTTCAAAAATGGCGCCAATCATATCCCGGGGAATTCCCAGACCAGTGTCAGCCACCCGAAGCTCGATAGTCTTGGCCTCCCGATTGTGGCGGGCCGAGATGGAGATCTTGCCCTTCGCCGTAAACTTGATCGCGTTGTCGATGAGATTTTGAAGAATCTGCTTGAGCTTGGCCCGGTCGGTCTCCAGGATCGGCAGGTCGGGTGGGCAATCCCAGCTCAGCGTCAGGTCCGGACTTATGGTCGAGGCGAAGTAGGTTGACTCCAGATCATGGAACAGATCGGCCAGAATGACTGCCTGCCGCTCCACGGGAATTTTGCTTGCCTCGATCGCTGTGGAGAAGAGGATGTTGTTGATCATAGCGAGCTGGTCGTTGACGCGGTCTAGAACTTTGCCCAAGGCGTCGTCTTGCTTCGGGTTGACATCGCCCAGCATACCGTCCTTCATCATCGCCGTATAGCCCATGACCACGTTTAGGGGTGTTCTCAGCTCGTGGGACATGACGCTCAGGAACTCATCTTTCACCTTGTTGGATCTCTCCAACTCAACGTTAGAAGCTTTGAGCTCGTCAAAAAGCTGCCGGTTCTCCAACGCTATACCCATTTGGCGAGCAATAGCTATGAGACGATACCTTTGTTCCTCAGTGAAGTAACCGAGCTGACGGCTGGCCAGGTGAAGAATTCCCTGAACCTCATTCTTAATCTGCAAGGGGAGGATGGCGCAGGAGCGTAAACCTACTTGGATCTGAACCTTTCCCTTAAGACGTGAGTCTGCGGCGATATCAGGAGCGATAAGGGGTTCGCGCCGCTGGAAGACCCAATTTGCTGCCCCCCCAAGCGGCACGGCGTCAACGGCCCTCAGGTAGTGATCCGGAAAGCCCCGCTGGCTGACCCAGGTCAAAGTTCCCGTAGCCTTATCCTGGAGCCGTATAAGAGCCGCATCGGCCCCCGTCGACTCCATGAGCCTTTCAATGATTCCATCAAAGATCTCGTTTATAGAGCTTGCCGGGGTCAAAGGGCTGAGAGCCGTATAGAGACTGGTAAGCTCTTTTAATGACGTTTCGAGGCGGCGGTTTGTGGCAGCCAGCTCGCCCGCTAGCCTGCTCATCTTGTCATAGAGCTGGGCGTTGTGAATCGCGATAGCTGTCTGGCCTGCAAGGGTGACAAGAAACTCGACCTCGTCGTCGCTAAATTCATGCTCCTCTTTGGTGAAAAAGGTGAGGACTCCCAGGACCTCACCCTTGGCGATCAGGGGAACCCTCAGCAAGGAGACCAAACTATGTTGGCGAAGAAAATCAGGGGCCAGCGACCGCGGGTCTGTTTGGGCATTGCGGATCATAAGGGGAGCTGTGATGTCGGGCAGCACTCTCGTAAGAGTGCTGCTGGTTCTATTAACCGATGCCCTCCACTCCGTCTCGTCAAGGTTTCGACAGGCGATGGGCTCCAATCTCCCGCTATCTTTATTTAAAAGCCTGACCGTGGTTACGGAATAGGGGAGCACAAGGTCAATTTTTTCCAGCAGGACCTCCAAGACACCGCGAAGGTCCAGAGTCGAGGTAATAGCCAGGTCAATTTCATGCAAGACCCGGATGCGGTCCAGATTCTGGCGGAACTTCTCTTCCGTCCGCTCTCGTTCCCTGACTTCGGCTTGGAGTTGCTCGTTAATGGCCAATAACTCCTTGGTGCGGTCCCGGACTCGCTGCTCGAGTGTCTCCTTTGCACTTTCGATTTGCTCAAGGTATTGCTTCAGCGCGACATCCTGGCGGTTGATGATCCTGTCCGCACGTCTGACCACAAAGTAAAGGGCCCCGTAGAGCACAGCCAAAATAGACGTGACTCCGAGAATGACGCTGATTTGAGTACGCTTCACCTTGCGCAGGAACGAGGTCACGTCGTAGTAAAGTTCGAAAACGCCTTCGATAGGACCCTCGGGACCGCGACGTATAGGGATGTAACTCGAAAAAACATCCCGGTCTTCGATGGTTTGCTCAAAGGCACTAAAGGTGTCCCGGTGGGTGAGCTCGCTGGCTACCTTTCCTTGCCTTGCTGAAAGAAACCCGGCGTTTGTGCTTTTGTCTTCCCCTATTTGTTTTGCCTCAGTTGAAAACACCGTCAGTCCTGAGGGGCTATAAACCTTGACTTTGACTACCTCTAGACCCCTCATCTGTGCCAGGACAGATTGGCGGAGTTGGGCTATTTCAGGCTGGGCCCGTAACGCATGGCTGCTCAGCCCGGACGCGGATTCCACAAAAGGAGCAAACTGCGGCCACAGAGAGTTCGCAAATGCTTGTGCCAACGCAATGTTTCTACTCTCGGCCATTTCCATGAGATTGTTCAGTGCTATCCACCGATAGAACATCCCCAGGAGGGCGGCTACTAACACCACAGCAATAAAACTCGATATGGAAAAATAGCGAAGCAGCTTGAACATATGAGCTTCAGGTCGCCTGTCTATTCGAAAGCAAGCGGAATCCTTACGGTGAACGTCGAGCCTTTTCCGACTTCACTCTCGACCTCGATCTTTCCTCCGAGCATCTCGGTAAACCTCTTGACGATGTAAAGACCCATTCCCACGCCGCCGTGGAGCCTTGTCTCGGAGCTGTCCACCTGGCGAAACTTCTCAAAAATCGCAGTAATCATATCTGCGGGTATTCCTTCGCCCGTATCCGCCACTCGGAGCTGGACGGTCTCCGTCTCCGGATCGTGCCGCGCCGAGACGGTGATCTTTCCCTTCCCCGTAAACTTGATCGCGTTGTCGATGAGATTTTGAAGAATCTGCTTTAGCTTGGCCCGGTCGGTCTCCAGGATCGGCAGGCCGGGCGGGCAATCCCAGCTCAGCGTCAGGTCCGGACTCAGGGTCGAGGCGAAGTAGGTCGACTCCAGATCATGGAACAGATCGGCCGGAATGACTGCCTGCCGCTCAACGGGAATTTTGGTTGCCTCGATGGAGGTCGCATAAAGGATGTTGTTGATCATAGCGAGCTGGTCGTTGACTCGGCCTAAAATTTTGCCTAACGCGTCCTCTTGCTTCGGGTTGACATCGCCCAGCACACCATCCTTCATCATCGCCGCGTAGCCCATGACGACGTTCAGCGGGGTTCTCAACTCGTGGGACATAACGCTTAGAAATTCGTCCTTCACGCTATTTGACCGACTGAGATCGCTGGCTAGTTTCGTTGTCTCCTCATAAAGCTCGGCGTTGTGAATAGCTATGGATGCCTGACCTGCCAGCGTGGTAAGAAACTCCACTTCTTCTTGAGTGAACTCGTGCTCCTTCTTGGAATAAATGGTAAGTGTGCCCAACGGTTGGTCTTTCGCAATCAGCGGGATTCCGAGATAGGAGACCAACCCTTCCTGGCGGAAAAACTCGGGGTGCAGCGGTCGTGGGTCCGTGTGGAGATTAGCGATTGCCAGTGGGGTTCTGGTTTCCAAAATTCTCTTACCCAGAAAACTCCCGGCCCGGATTTGCGTCATGTGCTTCTTCCATCTCTGTTCGTTGATATTCCAAACGGCTTCGGGCTCTAACTCACCGGTCGCCTTGTTCAACAGCATTACGGCGACAGCACTGTAGGGAAGAAGGGCGCCAATTTTTTCTAATAGGAGAGTCAAAACGGCCTTCGGCTCTAAGGTCGACGTGATGGCTTTATCAATCTCGCGCAGGATGGCAATTTTTTCCTGCTCGCGCTTAAGGTTCGTGATGTCCCGGTAGATGTTGTGAAAAACAGTCCGGCCGGATAGGTCAATCTTTTGGACTGTCACCAGGACATTTCGTATCTTGCCTTGTTTGGTCCGATGTTTGGTCTCGAAGTCGTCCCGGCCCTTGCGCAATATTTTCTCGACCCGCGCTCTCGTTTCCTCGGGTTTCTCAGTCGCTTCATAATCGGAGATTGACAATTTTGCGAACTCGTCCCTTGAGTAACCGAGTTGCTGATGCGCTGTTGGGTTAAAATCGATGGGTAGCATGGTTTCAGGGTCGATAAGCAGGATGCCGCTAGGGGACGCCTCAAACAGCGTCCGGTAGCGCAACTCCGACTCTCGGAGCATCTCCTCTGCCTGCTTGTGCTCTGCCTCCTCGGTTTGTAAGGCATCAGCCATCGCGTCAAAGGTCTCGGCCAGTTGGCCTAGCTCTCCCGCGCGGTAAGGTAGTCCTGTTCTCACGCCCAGGTCACCGCCTGCAAGCCGGTTTGCGGCGTTCACAAGCGATTCGATAGGCCGCAACAAGGATTCTTGAGTAAAGGCCCATGCCGAGATGAGTGCGACTAGAATTACAAGTGCCATTATGGCGATGTTCCGTCTAGAAGTGCGATTCACATCAGCAAAGACCCAAGCCCTCGGGATTCCAACCCTCACGATGGGCGCTCTACTTTGATCCACACCGCGAACCAGGGAAAACGCGAAGAGACGCGGCACACCGTCCATGCCAGGCCCCTCAATTATGGCTCTCTCTCCTGCGAGGAGCCTGTCCGGCTTAACAAGAGGATCTCCCGCAGGCTTTCCGACCCATTTTTCAGAGTCTGGGTGACGGTATAAGATCGTACCTTCTTGATTGATCAGGGTTACAGCCGTTCCGCTCGGCAAAGACATTTGGGCTATGACTCGATCAAGCCAGCCAATGTCTACCCCAAGAAAGACGACGGCACGGACGCTACCTGAGGTATCAACGGACGGATACGAAACAGCAGCAGTCGCTTTGCCACTGATGCGACCGATTTGATACCCGCTAACCGCAAGATCACGTTCTTGCATGCTCTCTTGGAAATACGGCCGATCAGAAATGCTGACGGGCTGTTTAAGAGGCAGGCCAGAGCAAAACACATCGCCGTTTGGCTTCGCCGCTGCTAGTACCGTGTAAAGCGGCAGTTGTCGTAGGATAGTAGCGAAACGCGTGTTGCACGTGCCAGGGTTGTGGTCCAGCACTTCAGGCAGTTGAGCCAGGCCGATGAGAAGTTGGCGTGCTCCATCGAGGACTTGTGCGTGGGTGTCGGCAATCTCATTCGCAAAGGTTAAGGTAGCTCGCTGGGCCTCAGTGACGGCCATTCGACGATGCTCGAAGCCCGTGTAAAGGACCAGTGCTAGCAGTGGAATGGCCAAAAGCAAGACCAGTAATATCAAGCGAGAACGGAGACTGGATAGGACATAGGACACTTTTACCTCCCTTCTGGAGGTCGAGCGGCCCTAGGATAACGGCTACACGAAGGCCGATCCAGAGATGGCATTCTTATTTTTGCGAATGAAGGTTGCAACGAGCCACTGGCCGTAAGATGGTAATCCCCCTTATATTTCAAGCGATTAGGGGCGTCAGGCGTACACCATGCCCTCGTGGATCAAGTTGTCTAATGATTGAGATCAAGCAAAGCTTATGCCAGGCTTTGATCCCTAAGGCACCCAGTTGGCGATGAATTGTTGACATCTCTGAAAGAGAGATCCGTGGGTCATTCCTGTCTAAGGCTTGTGCTTGTCCGCTCGTCCCACTGGGGTGTTTCCGAAAGCCTGGCATCCACATCGCGGCTGTGTTAGTTTTGCAGCATGCGGCCTTTGCGCGTGTTGCGGTCTGACAAGGGGCGGCTTCCGTTAAGTCAGCGCCGTCGGCCGCGCCCGTCGAAGATTAAGGCGGCAACTTCCGGTCCGTCCACTCCCAGTCAGCGACTACG
>Ga0209640_10005801_pt1 | contig 10813 bp, 8 predicted proteins | sample RifCSP10_1_FD_184018 | JGI IMG/M metagenome (GOLD analysis project Ga0209640, IMG submission 184018) | Soil microbial communities from Rifle, Colorado - Rifle CSP2_sed 10_1 (SPAdes) (version 2) | ecosystem: Environmental > Terrestrial > Deep subsurface > Rock core/Sediment | place: Rifle...
GAGCCATGAGGACGTCGTGGCGTTCTTCAAGACGTATTACGCGCCGAACAACGCCAGCCTCGCCATCGCCGGCGATATCGACATCGCGCGGACGCGGGCGCTCGTGGAGAAATGGTTCGGCGAGATTGCTCGCGGCCCCGTCGTCCAGCCGGTGGCGCCGCCGGCGGCGGTCCTGACGGAGGTCACACGGCGCACCATCGCCGATCAGGTGCGACTGCCGAGGCTGTATCTCGGGTGGCTGACACCGCGCGCCTATGCGCCTGGTGACGCGGCACTCGATGTGGCGTCCTCGATTCTGGCCGACGGCAAGAACTCGCGCCTCTATACGCGTCTCGTCTACGAGACGCAGATGGCGCAGGACGTCACGGCCGTCCAGCAGTCCGGCGCGCTCGGGGGATCGTTTCTGGTTGTCGCCACGGCGCGGCCCGGACGCACGATCGAAGAGATCCAGCAGGTCGTTGACGAAGAGCTCGAACGGGTGCGGCGTGAGCCGCCCGCCGCGCGCGAGCTCGAACGCGTGCTCAATCAGATTGAGGCGTCGTTCTACCGGGGGATGGAACGCGTCGGCGGCTTCGGCGGCAAGGCCGACCAGCTGAACGCGTACTTTTTTGCGGGCGCCGCGCCGGACTTTTTTGCCGAGGATCTCGCGCGGTACACCTCGCTCACCCCGGCCGACGTGCAGGCGGCCGTGCGGCGGTGGCTGCCGCCCGATCGCCGAGTCGAGCTCATCGTCGTACCTGAGGCGAAGCCATGATCACCGCGTCCAAACCACGAAGTCGTGATCGTCGTGGTCTTCGTGGTTTGATTCTCGGTCTCGTCGTTGTTGGCGCGATTGTCGCGGCCCAGGAGCGCCCGGATCGGTCGCGGCCGCCGGCCCTCGCCCCCCCGCCGCCGCTGCACCTGCCGTCCATTGACAAACGCACCCTGCGCAACGGCCTTGCCGTCTGGGTTGTCGAATCGCACGAGGTCCCGGTCATCCAGATCGCGCTCGTCGTGCGGGCGGGCGCCGGTGACGACCCGGCGGGCAAGTATGGCGCCGCCAGCCTGACCTCGGCCATGCTCGACGAGGGCGCCGGCGCGCGGTCGGCGCTGCAGATTGCCGACGCCATCGAGTTTCTTGGCGCCACGCTCACGACGACCAGCTCGTTTGACGCCTCCGCCGTTCGCCTGAATGTTCCCGTCGATGGCCTCGACGACGCCCTGCCCGTGCTGGCGGACGTGGCGCTGCGTCCGACGTTTCCCGGTGACGACATCGAACGGCTTCGCAAGGAGCGGCTCACGGCCCTCCTGCAGGCACGCGACGATCCCCCGTCGATCGCCGCGATGGCCTTCGCACGCGTCGTCTTCGGGGCCATGCACCGGTACGGCGCGGGCACCGTCGGCACCGAGGCCGCGCTGAACGCGCTGTCGGCCCAGGACCTGCGGACGTTCCACGCCGCGTACTACCAGCCATCAAACGCGACGTTCGTGGTGGTGGGCGACATCAGCGCTGATGCGGTGGTGCCGCGGCTCGAGAAGTATTTCGGCGATTGGCAACCGGCTGTGCCTTTCACACGCCGGGCGAGCGTCCCTTCTGCCCCTCAGCTGACAAGCCGGCAGACCTATCTCATCGACAAGCCCGACGCCGAGCAGTCGCAGATTCGCATCGGGTGGGTCGGCGTGCCGCGCTCGACGCCCGACTACTTTTCACTGGTCGTGCTGAACACCGTGCTGGGCGGGTCGTTTACCTCGCGACTCAATCAGAACCTCCGCGAGCAGCACGGCTATGCCTACGGGGCCAGCTCCGCGTTCGACATGCGACTCTCGACCGGTCCCTTCGTCGCGGCCGCGGGCGTGCAGTCGGACAAGACCGCCGACGCCATCCGTGAATTCTTCAACGAGCTGAACGGGATCGGCATGCCAATCGCAGCCGACGAGCTCGCCAAGGCGAGAAACTACATCGCGCTGGGCTTCCCGGCGGAGTTCGAAACCAGCACCGATCTGTCGCGCCGGCTCGAGGAGCTGATCGTCTACGGGCTGGGGGACGACTACTTCGAGCGATACGTACCAAACGTCCTGGCGGTGACGACCGAGCGCGTCAGCCAGGCCGCCGCGCGCTACGTCCAGCCGTCACGGTTCGCGGTGGTCGTGGTCGGCGATCGCGCGACGATCGAGCCGGGCATTCGTGCCCTGAATCTCGGCCCCGTGCGGATACTGAGCGTGGACGAGGCGCTTGGACGGTGAACGATAACGTCGTTCGCGCTTCTCGATTCTACCTGCTCAGTTCGTGTTCACGTTCGCACGGAACCTGAACACGAACCAAGCAGTGAGAAGCAGGAAGCGTGAACGAGAGCGGAGTCTCCAATGGACACGTATTACCACGCGAAAGACCTGCACCGTTTTGCCGAGATCGGGCGTGAGGCGCCGGAGCTGTGGCAGAAGTTCCTCGACTGGTATACCGCCGTGTTCGAGGAAGGGGCGCTGACGGCCCGCGAGAAGGCGCTCGTGGCGCTGGGTGTGGCGCACGCGGTGCAGTGCCCGTACTGCATCGACGCGTTCAGCACCGCCTGTCTCGAGAAGGGCTCCACTCCCGAACAGATGACCGAGGCGGTCCATGTGGCGGCGGCCATTCGCGGTGGCGCCTCGCTCGTACACGGCGTGCAGATGCGCAGCCACGTCGATAAGCTGTCGATGTAGGGGGAAGGGGCAGGGGAAGGGGGTTTGGTGGCGTTATTGACGTTGACCAACACCGGGCATCCGCTGGCCGACGCGGCGGCGCAGCGCGCCACGCTGGCGGCGCTGCCCATGGCGCGCCCCTTTGAGGAGGCGGTCGCGTCGGCGGGACATGCGCCGCTGCACACCACGCATCTCGGCGTCCTGCAGATCAACGTCGGCAAACGCTGCAACCAGGCGTGCCGGCACTGCCACGTCGACGCCGGACCGGACCGCCGCGAGGTGATGCCGTCCGAGGTGGTCGACGCCTGCCTGGGGTTTCTGGAAGCGAGCGACATCCCGACGCTCGACATCACCGGGGGCGCCCCGGAACTGCACCCCCTCTTCCGCGACATCGTCGGCCGCGCGCGCGCCATGGGCCGGCACGTGATGGACCGCTGCAACCTGACGATTACGCGGCTGCCGAGCTATGCCGGCCTGCCCGACTTTCTCGCCGGCCACGGTGTCGAGGTGGTGGCATCGCTGCCGTCGCATTCGGCGCGGCAGACCGACGCGCAGCGCGGTGAGGGCGTGTTCGCCGACTCCATTGCGGCCCTGCGGCGGTTCAACGAGGTCGGCTACGGCGTCGAGGGATCGGGGCTGCTGCTGCACCTGGTGACCAATCCCGTCGGCGCGTATCTCCCCGGCGCGCAGGCCGCGCTCGAAGCCGACTGGACACGCGAGCTGCGCCGCCGTCACGGCGTGACGTTCAACAGGCTCTACACCATCACGAACATGCCGATCAGCCGGTTCCTGCAGTTCCTGATCGACTCAGGAAACCTGCAGGACTACATGGACCGGCTGGCGGGCGCGTTCAATCCCGCGACGGTCGACGGGCTGATGTGCCGCTCCATGTTGTCGGTGGGATGGGACGGCCGCCTGTACGACTGCGATTTCAATCAGATGATGGAGCTCGGCCTGGCCGGCGAGGTCCCTTCGACGATTTTCGAGGCGACGCCGGCGTCGATGGCCTCGCGCCGGATCGTCATCGGCCCCCACTGCTTCGGCTGCACGGCCGGCGCCGGATCGAGCTGTGGAGGCGCCACGGTGTGAGGCACCGTCGCACCATCGCACTATACGTTCACTGACATCCTGTCGCGCAGCTCCGCATCGATGGCCGCCATGAAGTCGTCGGTCGTCAGATAGGGATAGTCCGGCCTGATCAGGATGGCAAGGTCCTTCGTCATCCGGCCTGATTCGACCACGTCCACACAGACCTTCTCGAGCGTCTCGGCGAACGTGACGACGTCCGGGGTGTTGTCGAATTTCCCGCGATACTGCAGCCCGCGGGTCCAGGCATAAATCGACGCAATGGGGTTGGTCGAGGTCGGCTTCCCCTGCTGGTGCAGCCGGTAGTGGCGCGTCACGGTGCCGTGCGCCGCCTCGGCCTCAACCGCCTTGCCGTCGGGCGACATCAGCACCGACGTCATCAGCCCGAGCGAGCCGTAGCCCTGCGCGACCGTGTCGGACTGGACGTCGCCGTCGTAGTTCTTGCACGCCCAGAGATATCCGCCGCTCCATTTCAGGTTCGAGGCCACCATGTCGTCGATGAGACGATGCTCGTAGGTGAGGCCCTTCGCCTCGAAGGCCTTCTTGAAGTCCGCGTCGAACACCCGCTGAAACGTGTCCTTGAACGCGCCGTCGTAGGCCTTCAGGATGGTGTTCTTGGTTGAGAGGTACACCGGGTAGTTGCGTCCAAGCGCGTAGGTGAAACACGCGCGCGCGAATCCCTCGATCGAGGATTCGAGGTTGAACATCCCCATGGCGATGCCGCCGCCCGTGGCCTTGACGACCTCGCGCTCGATCGGTGCCCCGCCGCCCTCCGGCGTCCAGCCGATCCTGATCGTGCCCGGCCCGGGAAAGCGGAAATCCTGCGCCCGGTACTGATCGCCGAATCCGTGGCGCGCGACCACCACGGGCTTGTTCCAGTGCGGGACGATGCGCGGGACGTTGCGGCAGATGATGGGCTCGCGGAAGATCGTGCCGTCGAGGATGTTGCGGATCGTGCCGTTCGGCGACCGCCACATCTGCTTCAGGTTGAACTCTTTCACGCGCGCTTCATCGGGCGTGATCGTCGCGCACTTCACGCCGACGCCGTACTTTCTGGTCGCCTCCGCCGCCTCGACGGTGATCCGATCGTCGGTCTCGTCGCGCTTCTGCACCGAGAGGTCGTAGTACTTCAGGTCGATGTCGAGATACGGCAGGATCAGCGATTCGCGGATCCTGTGCCAGATGATGCGCGTCATTTCGTCCCCGTCGATCTCGACGACGGGGTTCTTCACCCTGATCTTGTTCATTCAGGCTCCTGGGTACTCGCCGACCTGCGTCCGAGCGCGAGTTTTGATGGAAGACAAACGTCAAATTATATCGTGGCCTCCGATCGGGTCGTCCGCGTTTGCTGATGCGGGGCTGACGACGGTATTCTGAGGGAGGCTGAGATGCCGGCTCTGGAAGAACGGATTGCCCACCTCGAGGGACAAGTGAGCGAAATATCGCACGCACTGACGGACCTGAGAGCGGCGATCCGCCACCTCGATCAACGTTTCGATGGTATCGACGGGCGGTTTGACCGCTTGGAGAACAAGATGTCCCGCCAGTTCATGTGGATCGTCGGTATTCAGATGACGACGCTGCTGGCGATCGTCACTATGCTGGGAGCCATCGTCGTCACGCTCATCTCGCGCGCCTGAGGCGGGACTCAGCGGCGCTCACGGCAGATCCAGCGATCACCACCGCCAGCGCGCCGATCACGTTGTGCCAGAGGAAGGCGACGCTGGTGAAGCTGGCGGCCCACGCCACCGAGGCCATGCCGGCGATGAGACCGACGAACGCGCCGGTGGCCGTCGCCCGCGGGAACCCGACCGCCAGGATGAAGACGCCGAGAATCGAGCCGTAGAAGAACGACCCGAAGCGGTTGACCACTTCGATGAGCGACCCGAGCTCGGCCGCCCACACCGCCACCACGCTGGCGAACAGCCCCCAGAAGCCGGTGGCCAGCTTCGACACCCTGAGGTAGTGGCGGTCGTCGGCTTCGCGCCGCACGAACCGGCGGTAGAAGTCGATGACGGTGGCCGTCGAGAGCGCCGCCATCTCGGCCGAAATCGTCGACATCGCCGCGGCAAAGATCGCCGCGATCAACAGGCCCACGAGGCCGACCGGCAAGTGGGTCAGGATGAAGGTCGGGAACACGTAGTTCACGTCGTTGTACGACCGGTCGCCCGTGGCGTCGCGGACGAGCGCCAGCGCCTCGCCGCGGATGGCGCGCACCTCGGTCTCGCGCGCCTTGAATGCGCCGCCCGCCTCAGCGACGCGGGCACTGTCGCCGGCCGAATCGGCCTGGGCCAGCGCCACCCCGGCCTCGCGCCGCGCCGACGTGGCGGCGGTAAACCGCCGCTCCAGCGCCGCATACTCGGCCGCGCGCGACCCCTCGCGCAGCTCGCGCTCGTGGACCTGGTTGAACAGCATGGGCGACGGCGTGAAGAGGTAGAAGACGAAGACGAACACGCCGACGAGCAGCACCAGCGCCTGGAGCGGAATCTTCCAGTACGCGCTCATGAGCAGCGAGTCTCGCGCCTCGTCGATCGACCGCACGGTGAGATACCGCTGCACCTGGCTTTGGTCGGTGCCGAAGTAGGAGCAGAACAGGAAGAGCGCGGCAATCGTGCCGGACCAGAACGTGTACTGGTTCGACAGATCGAAGCTGAAGTCGAACGTCTGCAAACGGCCCGTGGCGCCGGCCAGGCGCAGCGCCTGCACGATGCCCACCTCCGGCGGCAGCGCCAGCACCAGCACGACGCCGACCGCCAGCAGGCCGAACACGATGAGCACCATCTGCTTGACGTCGGTCCACGTCACCGCCTGGACGCCCCCGAACATCGTGTACACGGCGGTCGGCAGCGCGATGAGCAGCACGGTGCTGGTGACGCTGAGGCCGAGCACGACGGCGAGCACAACCGCCGGCGCCGAGATCACCACACCCAGCGACATGCTGCGCGAGAGCAGAAAGAGCAGGCTCGTGACGGCGCGGGTCCTGGCGTCGAACCGCCGCTCCAGGTACTCGTAGGCGGTAAAGACCCTGGCGTTGTGGAAGAACGGCACCAGCGTGACCGACACCACGATCATCGCGAGCGGCAGCGCGTAATAGAACTGCAGGAACCGCATGCCGTCGGCGTATCCCTGCCCCGTGGTGCCGATCATCGTGATCGCGCTGAGCTGCGTCGCCATGACCGACAGCCCGACCGCCCACCAGGGCAGGCTCCGGCTCGCCAGGAAGTACCCCTCGATCTCATGGCTGCGCGTGGTCAGCCGCAGGCCGTCCCACACGATCCACACGAGATAGATCGCGATAATCGTCCAGTCGATCACGTGCATTTACGGCAACTCGCGCCAGAGAACCTGTCGTTCACGCTTCTCACTTCTGCCTTCTCGGTTCGTGTTCAGGTTCGGTGCTGGGTTCGGGGTTCGAGGTTCGAGGTTCGTCACGGTCGGGCGAGAGCCGGACACTACGTACTACACCAGACACTACGCACCACATACGCCGAACGTACGTAGTGTCCGCCTTCAGGCGGACCGAACCACGAACCCAGAACGTGGAACCCCGAACCGAACCTGAACACGAACCACGAACCGAGAACCAAGAAGTGTGAACGACACGTCTTACAGGAAGTGTGAACGACACGTCTTAGGAGAAGTACTGCTGGAAGGCAAACAACGCGGCGAGCACGAGCGCCCAGAGAATGATGACGCGGACGTAGCGGCGGCGGACGTCGGTCACAACGCCTGCGCGCGGGCGCGAAGCCCGGTCTGGGCGGCCGCGAGCCTCTCGCCCGTGCCGGTCAGCCAGGCGCGGTCGCGCGCGGTCGCGTCCCGCGATTGCGCCAGGGCGCGCCCGGTTTCCTCGGGCGCCGGGCCGCCGAAGGTCTGCCGCACCTCCACGAAGTGCCGTGGACTCAAGATTTCTGCAATCTGCGCGTCGGTGTACTGCAGCGGCACGCCAAGGAGGTCGCTCGAGATGGTGGCGAGCGTCGCCCCGAGCGGCGTGCCCGACCCGTCGCGGTTGGTTTTGAGGAGCCGCCCCGCAATCGTGTGCGCCGCCCTGAACGGGATCCGGTGCCGGCGCACCAGATGATCGGCCAGCTCGGTCAGCGTGGTGCCCCCCGTCGCGGCGCGCGACTGCAGCCGCGCCACGTCGAACTCGGCGCTCCGCAGCGCCGCGTCGACCAGCATGACCGCACGCCGCGCGTCGCGGAACATCGAGGCGACGAGCGGCTGCAGGTCGTCCTCGGTGTCGACGACGTCGCCAAACGGCGTGTTGTGCACGGTGACCATGACGGCGCCCGCCTGGCCGATGGCCTTGCTGGCAATCGCGCGCGCGTGCTCGAGCGCCACCGGATTGCGCTTCTGCGGCATGATGCTGCTCGCCTGCACGAACCCTTCGCCCAGCCGCAGGTACCCGAATTCCATCGTCGACCAGAGCAGCAGGTCCTGGACGAACCGGCCCATGCCCGACAGCAGGATCGCCGCCGCCGAGACGCTTTCGAGCAGGTAGTCCACCGTGGCGATGCTGCCGTAGGTGTTGCCCGTGGGCGCGTCGAAGCCGAGCAGGTCGGCGGTGAGCTGCCGATCGATGGGAAAGCCGGTGCCCGTGATGGCGCAGGCGCCCAGCGGACTGCGGTTCGTCGAGGCAAACGCGGCGCGCAGGCGGTCGGCGTCGCGCTCGAGCTGCTCGATGACGGCCAGCAGATAGTGCGCCAGCGTCGACGGCTGGGCCGGCTGCGTGTGCGTGAGCGCCGCGAGCAGCGTCTCTCGATGCCGTTCGGCCAGCGCGATGAGCCCGTCTCGCAGGTCGAGCGACGCTTTCAGCAGCCCCAGGATGAACTCCCGCTGCCGCAGCCGGTACATCGTCATGTCGATGTCGTTGCGGCTGCGCGCGGTGTGCAGGCGTCCGGCGGTGTCCTCGCCGCACGCCTGCTCGATCAGGCGCTCGACGTGAAAGAACAGGTCCTCGCACGCCGCGTCGTACGGCGCCGCGCGGACCTCGCTCATCGAGATCGAGTCCAGCGCCTCGCGCAGCGCGTGCGCCTCCTCGGGGCTGACGATGCCGCGGTCGGCCAGCATCACGAGGTGCGCGTAGTGAATCGCCATCAGCGGCGAGAGAAACAGCGCCTTCGCGTCCTCGAAGTTCTCGCTGAGGACGTGGTCGATGTACTGGGGATCGAGGGTCATGCGTCGGGCTGCAGCCAGCGGGTGCGCTGCCGCTGTTGGGCGTCGGTCGCCGAGGGGTGCACCTCGAGCCTCCACTGTCGCGGCGGCTCCTCGGCAAACGCCACCTCGATCCGCCTGACCTGCTCGCGGCGCGCGATGAGCAGCATGACCGTCTCGCCCGGTTTGTACTGTTCAAGACGCGTGTTGAGCTGGTCGGCGCGCACGCGGAAATCGTTGATGGCGAGAATCTCGTCGTCGACATTCAGTCCCGCGGCGTAGGCGGGCGTGCCGCGGCGGACCTGCGACACGACAAGGCGCCCCGCGTCGTTGCGCGTCGCGATGCCGAGCCATGCCCGGCCGGAGGGTGCCGTGGCCTGGAAGCGAATGCCGAAGGCCTCCACAAGGTCCGTGTAGTCGAGCTCCGCGGTTCCGTCGACGGCAGCGTCCCAGAACGACTGCAGGCTGAGCCCGGCAACCTGCTCCGCCACACCGCGAAACTGGTCGGGCGTGTAGCCCCTCGGCCCTGAATACGTCTGGTAGGCCGCGCGCATCACGTTGTCCAGCGATCGTGCGCCGCCCGTGGCTCGTCGGATCCTGGCGTCCAGCAGCAATCCGAGCACGACACCCTTCGTGTAGTAATCAACCGAGGAGTTCACGGAGTTCTCGTCGGGCCGGTAGTACTTGATCCAGGCATCAAAGGACGCGTCCGCCGTCGACCGCACGAGGCGGCCCGGACCGGTCTGCAGCCGCTCGATTTCGCTCGACAGCACGTCGAGCAGCTCCTCGCGGCTCGACAAGCCGGCGCGGTGCAGCGTGAGGTGGGAATAGTATTCGGTGATGCCCTCCGCGATCCAGAGACTCCTCGTGTACACCTCGTTCTCGTACTCGAATGGTCCGAGCTCGACCGGCCGGAGGCGCTTGACGTTCCACGCGTGAAAGTGCTCGTGGCTGACGTACCCGAGCCACGACAGGTAGGCGCGCGGCGTGCCGACCCACCGATTCAGCACCAGGACCGCCGAGTTCCTGTGCTCGAGGCCGCCCGTCGGCGTCTCGGTGAGGATGTTGAGCATCAGGTATTTGTCGTACGGAAGCGCGCCCCACAAGCGCAGGTGCTCCCGGACGACCTTCTCGAAGTCGCGCGCGGCGCGCGCCTCGTCGAAGGCCACCGTGCCGCCAATCGTCGCGAGCGCGTGCCGCTTGCCGTCGACGGAAAACTCCCGCACCGAGGGGTTGCCGAGCGCGATCGGAGAATCGATCAGCGTGTCGTAGTCCGGCGCCCGGTACCGGTGTTCGCCGCCGGACATGTCAGGCAGACCGGTCACCGACCGGCGCCAGGCGGGGGCGGGATTGATGATGACCTCATGGGGACGAGGCGTGAGATCGGCGAGCGTGATGAACGTGGGAGCGCCGTTGATCAGCGCGAAGTCCGTATCCACCCAGTTGGTGCGCATGGTCAGCTCGCGCGCATACACGCGATATCTCACCGTCACCGTCGGGGCGCCGCCGGTGGCCACGCGCCAGCGGTTTTTTTCCGACTTGTCGATCTCCAGCGGACGCCCATCGGCGCCGGTCGCCGTCACGGCCTCGACGTGGCGCGAGAACTCGCGCACGAGGTACGAGCCCGGCGTCCACACCGCCATCATCAGCTCGATCTGTGGCTGCCGTCCCGTGGGGACGCTCGCGGCCACCTCGATGTAGTGCGTGTGGGGCGCGGGGAAGCTGAGCGTGTAGCGGATGGGCTCGGCTGTCGTTTGTGCGGCAGCCAGCCCCGCGGACATCGTCAGGACAAGGGCCGCCACCAGCACGCGTAATCTTGCGACCATTGGTAGATCCTACTGTTCGCACTGCGCGAGCGCAGTGGTGTGAGTACGACCCCCGTTCAAACCGTGCGTGCGGATTTCCCGCACACGGCTTACCA
>Ga0209640_10005802_pt1 | contig 10812 bp, 8 predicted proteins | sample RifCSP10_1_FD_184018 | JGI IMG/M metagenome (GOLD analysis project Ga0209640, IMG submission 184018) | Soil microbial communities from Rifle, Colorado - Rifle CSP2_sed 10_1 (SPAdes) (version 2) | ecosystem: Environmental > Terrestrial > Deep subsurface > Rock core/Sediment | place: Rifle...
ATTTTGAGGCAGAGGAACGTTGACGATGTCGCTGTGACTGATGTTAATATTCAGAAAGCAGAGACGACTGCCAAGCGATACGGCACTCATGCTTATCCGAATTTTGAGACGCTGCTGAAGTTTCAATGTCCAGACGTGGTCCATATCTTGACCCCACCCACAACCCATGCGGAATTGTCAATCAGAGCCATGGAAGCGGGTTGTCATGTGCTCGTCGAGAAGCCGATGGCCTTAACGGTGGAGGAAGCAGATGCGATGATAGCGACAGCTAGACGAAGCGGTGTCAAGCTGTGCATTGACCACAGTAGGCTATGGGCCCCCTTGGTTATGAAAGCTCGCCAACTCGTTGAAGAGGGGAAGATTGGCAGAGTGCTGCACATAGATATCAATTACAGCTTCGATATGGACTCGACTGATACGGGTGACATGCTCAACAATGATAAGATGGCTTGGCTCCAGCGCGTACCGGGAGGCTTGTTGTTTGACATGATGCCCCATGCTGTCTCAATTCTCCTGCATTTTTTAAAAGAACCATTGACAATATCGGCGATGGGGATGAGGAACGGTATCATGCCCGGTGGACTACCAGATGAGCTTAGGGCTATATTGAGCACAACAGATGTCACAGGATATCTTTCGATTTCCCTTGGGATAAAGCCCGATGGTATGGCGATCCGTATTTATGGAACCAAGATGTCTGTTCATGTCAATTTCCCGAACGTGACAATGACGACACAGAAACAGAGACATGTACCTAGGAAGATCCGACGTGCATTAGAGAACGTTGAACAAGCTATCCAACTTCTTTCATGTACATTTGTAAACGGATTCAAATTGGCGGTGGGTACAATGCACCCCCCGGATGGGATTGCTTCGGTGATCGAGAAATTTTATGAGAGCATAGAAACCAATTTGGAGCCCCCCATAACCGGAGAAGATGGCAGAGCAGTCGTTAAGGTGTGCAGGGAAATTCTGGAACAGATTAGGAATGGCAATGTTGCTTCAGACGTGCCATATCATAACCATATGCGTCCCTAATCTAGTCCAATGCATCCTGACTTCAGGACCCGGAAATCATCATGAAGCTATGACGGCTCGATGTACCGAAAGAGGTGCCCATTGCCCGGAAGCTGCTGCAAGTTCAGTTCAAAGTCCTCGCCAAATTCCTCACCCGGCGCCGCCTCACCTCGATCGTACCCAAGCTTACCGTGAATCGGCGCGCCTGCCATACCCGTTGCGATACTGTTTTCCTCTAAAGGATTCCCTCTCCGCTGGTACTTCTGCCTAATGAGCCCGCCTCCTCCTGCTCTAACAGATCCTGCAGCAATCGCTGAATGTGCTGCGGGGTGATCGCTTCCAGATCCTCGTAAAAGCCTCCCTTTGACTCTGTCTCCTCTCTGTGCCCTCCTACCATTGGCGTCTCCTTTCTCTCACTGTCTTCACAGGCAGTCTGTGATTTGGTTACCCAGAAAGGTCACGCCCCCTTTTTCTTATTTCCTAATTTTTTGATTATAGCTCAGTACTTCATACCTCCCTGCAAGGACTTAGAAGAGGAGCTGCCAGCACTCGGCGAGAGAGCTCACTCCGGTGAGCTCGACATCACGCAGGTGAGCCAGTTGCGAGCTGTTCGTGCGCGGCAGGATGCAGCGCTCAAAGCCCAGTTTGGCCGCCTCTTTCACGCGGGCCTCGACCTGAGCAATGCCTCGGACTTCCCCGGCAAGACCCACCTCGCCGAGGAGGACGGTTTTCGGGTCAACGGCCTTTTCTCGATAGCTCGAAGCCACTGCTGCGACGATTCCCAGATCGACCGCGGGTTCGTCGACGTGGACGCCACCCGCCACGTTGACGAAAATGTCCTGGTTGAAGAGATTAATTCCCATCTTTTTTTCCAGCACGGCGGTCAAAAGCGCGACCCGGTTATGGTCCACGCCGATAGTGGTGCGCCGGGGGACAGCGAGAAAGGAAGAGCTAACGAGCGCCTGAAGCTCAACCAGGATGGGACGCGTACCTTCCATGCTACACGCGACCACGGAGCCGGGAACTCCAAGCGGCCTTTCCATCAGAAAGATCTCGGAAGGATTGCTGACCTCCCTGAGCCCGGCTTCTTTCATCTCGAAAACGCCGATCTCGTTGGTCGAGCCGAAGCGGTTTTTTACCGCTCTGAGAATGCGGAAACTGTGACCCCTCTCTCCTTCAAAGTACAGGACGGTGTCGACCATATGCTCGAGGACTCGTGGGCCGGCGATCGACCCGTCTTTGGTCACGTGGCCGATCAGAAAGGCGCTGAGGCCCTTTTTCTTCGCCAAAACGATAATGGCGCCGGAGCACTCTCTGACCTGGCCGATGCTTCCCGGGGCCGACGGCAGGGCTGAGGTGAAAATCGCTTGTATCGAATCGATCACCAGGACCGAGGGGTTAACCTTTTTAATCTGGTCCAGGATCCCTTCGAGGGAGGTTTCGCTTAGTAGTAGAAGCTTTGGCGAAGTCACGCCGATTCTCTCCGCACGCATCTTGATCTGTTGGCGAGATTCTTCGCCGGATACATACAAGCAGGTATGTCCGCTCTGGCTCAGGGCAGCGAAGGCCTGGAGCAGAAGGGTAGATTTTCCTATTCCGGGATCACCGCCGATCAGGATCGCCGACCCTGGAACGAGCCCGCCGCCCAGGACCCGGTCGAATTCTTTGATTCCGGAAAGAACCCTGGTCTCGCCGGCCGCCGAGACTTCCGAGATCGGAGATGCGACTTCGGCAGATCCCAGGGCCAACTCGCCGCGGGGATGAAAAGCACGCTCGATCCTTTCTTCCACCAGGGTATTCCACTGATTGCAGTCCGGGCATTTCCCGAGCCACTTCGGCGATTGAAAGCCGCAACTCTGGCAGGCGTAGATAACCTTGGCTTTGGCCATGCGCGCACTATATCAGCTTTGCAGCCGTTTCTTGAGCTTTTTCTCGCGACCTAGCGGGGGGAAGCGAATCTCGGCATGACTTCTCTCGCCATGATCTCCATGGACTTCAAGACCCGCTCCTGACCCATCGCGGCAAAGTGCATCAAGAACATGATGTAGTTGGTCCCGGTTTCTCTGATCTCTTCGATCTGCTCGATGCATCGTCCGGGGTCCCCCACCACGATCATTCTTTCCTTGTAGAGCTCGTCGTAAGTGCGGGGCCTGATTTGCAGGCGGTGGCTGTAGTAGAGGCTCATCGGTTCGCGGGCATTTTTCTCCGCTTCTTTGTCGCTTTCGGCCACGTGGGCGTGAAAGCACTGGACCACTTCGTAACGGTCCGGCTTGTGACCCGAGGCGGCCAGCGTTTCCTTATAGCCGGTGATTTTCTCTTTCATCTCGGCGATGGTTTTACAACTCGCGTAGGGGATGCCAAGAATGGGAAGACCTCTTTCGCCCGCGACTTTGTAAGAGCCCGGGCTGAGCGCGGCCAGGAAGACCGGGGGCGTCGGTTTTTGCACCGGGAGAACATTCATGCCAACGCCATCGAACCGATGGTACTTTCCTTTATAGGTAATTTTGCCTTCCCGCCAGGCTTGCTCCACCACCTCAAGGCTTTCGATCAACAGGTCGCGGTTGTCTTCCTTGACACCGAAGCCGGCAAGCTCCGGAGGTGTCCCCCTGCCGATGCCGAAATCGAGCCGCCCATCGCTCAGTACGTCCACCATGGCGTACTCTTCGGCAACGAGAAGCGGATTGCGGTAGGGGAGCAGACACACCGCGACCCCGAGGCGGATCTTCTTGGTATATTTTGCGGCGAGGGAGAGGATTACCGGAGGGGCGGGAATCACGCCGAAAAAGTCGAAGTGATGCTCGCCGAACCAGAAACACTCGTAGCCGAGCGTCTCGGCCCATGTCACCTGTTCGAGCATTTCGTCGTAATAAGCGTTTAGGTTCTTATTCAATGATGGGTCGTTGTCGCCGATGATGAACATACCAAATTTCATCGCTTACCTCATTGAAATATTGCCGAAAAAACTTCGGCCTTCGGCGAAGCACAGTTATCGCGCGCCGTAGAGATCCTTGACAAACCCCGTGCTCTCCAGCTCCTTGAGAAAACGGTTATCAAAGAAATCCTTGGGATCCGCCGTCGCGGCCTTGGGGTGGTCGGTAACCGACAAAGCCTCGCGGATGGCCTCCTCAGTCACATAGGGAACCTTGGGCAATAAAGGAGCAAAGGCTCGATAAGCCTCATCGATAATCTCTGGATCTTTGCTGGCGAGGTACTGGGCGAGAGCCCGCTTTGACGCTCCGGGTTGCTCGTGGACAACCTTCAGGGCTGCGAGATAGGCTTTTAGGAAAGCCTTGACGAGTTCCGGATTTTGTCGGATGAGGGACCGGCGGACGGCTATACCGGCAAAAGGATAAGGGAGATTGAGAGAGCCGATGTTGACTAGCTCCTTGTATCCGAGGCGCCGAGCCATGAGAGTCGTGGGCGCGGAGTGAACTGCGGCTGAGACGATCCCTTTATCTAGAGCAGCCAACGCGTCTTGCTGGCGTGAGAAGTAGAGCACCTTCACGTCTTTCCCCTGGGTCATTTTGTATTGTCTCAGGAGCGCAATGGAGGCGTGATCCGAGGAGGCGCCTTTGGTTATCACCCCAAGAACCTTGCCACGGAGGTCAGGAACCTCCTTGATGTCCGGCCTGGCATAGAGAGAAAATGCGTAGGTAGGGACCGGCATCCCAAGGTAGATAATCTCGGCTCCGCTGAGCATTGCATTGATGGCCGCTCCCCCTGTTATCGCTATATCAACATCCCCCGAAACGATCGTCTGGGTGAGTCTGGCTCCACCCGGGATGTAGACCGACTTGAGGTCAACCCCGTACTGGCGGTCGATCTTAGCCTCGGAAATTAGCCACAGCGGTGCCATTCCCCCGTTCAGCTGAGGGTATCCCGCCCTGATGGTGAGTGCGGCCGCATCTGCGAAGCTCACCACCGCTACGAGCGCAAGGGTGAGCGTGGAAACGATCCAGAGACCTCTCGCAGCCACTGTATGAGACCACAGAAGAACTCTCGTATAGCTATTCAGCACAGGCGCCCCCTTTCCCCGTTTTCGAAGTGAGCTGAGCCGTCAAAGTCAAAAGGCATGATTGACAAACGAGCAGCGTCAATTTTTTACGGATTCTACGCAATTAGGCGGAGATATGACAAGAGAAAAAAGCAGCCGCATTTTTCGTATCCCTCACAGGGGCAGTTGCGATGCATCCCTCCTTGTAATAAATCTGACCTGGATATGTCCGCTGATTTCATCGAAGCTGAGCTGGAAGAGTTAAAGCGCCAGGGGCTTTATCGAAGACTCCGCCGCGTTGAGGGAGAGCAAGGCCCTACGCTAAACCTTGACGGCCAAGAGGTGCTGAATTTTTCCTCCAATAATTACCTCGGTCTTGCCAATCATCCGGCCCTACGTGCGGCTGGCAAGGAAGCGATCGAGCGCTATGGCTGCGGCTCTGGGGCCTCCCGTCTCATATCGGGAAACATGACGCTGCACGAAAAGCTGGAGGCGAAGATTGCGGCGCTCAAGGGAACGGAGGCTGCGCTGGTTTTCAACTCTGGCTATCAGGCCAATATCGGCGTCCTTTCTGCCCTCGCCGGCGAAGGGGATGTAATTCTGAGTGACGCGCTGAATCATGCGAGCATCATCGACGGCTGCCGCCTCTCGCGGGCAACGGTTGTGGTCTATCCCCACTGTGATCTCGGAGTTCTGGAAGATGGCTTGAAAAACGCTCCGGCAAGGATCCGCAAGCTGATCGTTACGGAGACCCTCTTCAGTATGGATGGAGATGAGGTGCCGCTTGCGGAGATTGTAAATCTTGCGGAGCGATACGGTGCGATGGTCATGGTCGACGAGGCCCATGCTACTGGCGTCTTCGGGCCGAACGGGGCGGGGGTGGTCGCCAAGTTGGGGTTGGGAAACCGCGTCCCGGTTCAGATGGGGACCCTGGGAAAGGCGCTCGGGGCGTTTGGCGCCTATGTGGCAGGCTCCCGCGAGTTGCGCGAGCTTCTGATCAACCGCTCTCGGAGTTTTATCTTCACCACCTCTCTTCCGCCGGCCGTGATGGCCATGGCGATTGCTGCGATTGACCTTGTGTACAAGGAGCCGCAGAGGAGGCTTGCGCTGTGGCATAACTGCCGGGCTTTGAGGGACGGACTTAAGAAATTGGGTTTTTCCCTGGGCGAGAGCCAGAGCCAGATCCAGCCGCTGGTCATCGGCGATGCGCAAAAATGCATGGATTTTTCGGAGCGACTGCTCCAAAAGGGAGTTTTTGCCCAGGGAATCCGTCCGCCGACTGTCCCTCCGGGAACGTCGCGTTTGCGGATAACGCTCATGGCCACGCACACCCATGAACATCTCCATCGGGCACTCAAAGCCTTCGAAGAAGTCCAAGCAGGGTTTGGGGGTTAAAGGGTTCAAGGGTTTAACGAAGCGATGGCGTCAAATTATGAAGAGCTCAAACGGTTGGATCATGAATATATCTGGCATCCTTTTACCCAGATGCGGGAGTGGATGGGTGAAGATCCGCTTGTCATCGAAAGGGGAGAGGGGCACTACCTCATCGATGTTCAAGGGAGAAGATATCTCGATGGCGTCTCTTCTCTTTGGTGTAATGTCCACGGCCACGGGAAAAAAGAGCTTGATGAGGCATTAAAAAGCCAGATCGACCGCCTTGCCCACTCGACTTTTCTCGGTTTAAGCCATTCTCCCGGCATCGAGCTTGCCGAAAAGCTTATCGGGATCGGCCCCAAAGGGCTCAGGCGGGTTTTTTATTCAGACGACGGTGCTACAGCGGTGGAAGTGGCGCTGAAGATCGCCTTCCAATACTGGCAGCTTAAGGGCGAGACCAATCGCACACGCTTCGCCTCCCTGGTGGAGGCCTATCACGGCGACACCATAGGCGCTATGAGCGTGGGCTACTCCGAGACCTTTCATCGCTTTCATCGACCGCTGCTGTTTCCTGTGATGCGCCTAAACCCGCCGCATATCTTTCGCTACTATAAGGGCATGGGCGAGGCCGATGCGCTCAAGAGCGCCATCCAAGAGGCGGAAGAACAGCTAAGCGGGGAGAAAGATTCCCTAGCGGCTCTGATCATGGAGCCGCTGATGCAGGGAGCGGCGGGGATGTGGTCCCAACCGTTGGGATATGTGAAGGCGCTGAGCGAGATCTGTAGGAAAAACGGACTCCTCCTCATCCTCGATGAGGTGGCTACTGGCTTCGGCCGGACTGGAAAAATGTTCGCCTGCGAGCACGAAGGGGTGAGCCCGGATATCCTCTGTCTCGCCAAAGGGATCACCGGCGGCTATCTCCCTCTGGCGGCGACACTGACAACCGAAAAGATCTTCTCTGCTTTCCTCGGTGAGTATGGAGAGTATAAGAGCTTTTTTCACGGTCATACGTATACGGCGAATCCCCTTGGATGCGCCGTGGCGCTCGCCAGCCTCGATCTTTTTAAGACGGAGAAAATTTTAGATCGGATGCAGGCGAAGATCGCCTATCTTAAGCGCAGCCTGGAGGAGGATTTCCTCCCGCTCGCCCACGTGGGCGACATTCGCCAGTGGGGATTTATGGTTGGTATCGAGCTAGTTGAAGATAAGAACGGAGGCAAGAATTACCCGCCAAAAAAAAGAATGGGATACAGGGTGATCCTCGAAGCGCGTAAGAGAGGCGTGATGATTCGGCCTTTGGGCGACATCATCATCCTGATGCCGCCGCTGACGATGAGCGAAGAGGAGCTTAAAAACCTTTTGGACGTTACGCGGAAATCGATCAGGGCAGTAACGGAAGGCTGAAGAGTATTCTACGGGAGGAAGTGAACGCCGGGCTGCTAGTGGAAGCCGGATAGTATGAGATACGATCCTGAAAAACACCATCGCCGATCCATCCGGCTCAGTGGATACGATTACAGCCAAGGTAGGGGCGGGTTTCAAACCCGCCCTTACCAGGAAACGCCATGGTTTGCCGGAAATCGTCCGTGCGTTCAAAACGTTTTCATCCCGTCACATCAATAAATGGCGCGGCACACCGGGCATGCCTGTTTGGCAGCGCAATTATTACGAACACGTCATCCGCGGCGGAGACCAATTGGATCGCATCCGTAGGTATATAGAGGATAACCCCAGGATGTGGGAGATGGATCGAGAGAATCCGGGGGCCCAGAAGGCAACGGGCGACGAATCGTGGCTGGTTTAGGGCAATTGTAGGGGCGGGTTTCAAACCCGCCCCTACTGCGACAGGGGAGTTTTTCAGTGGGCACAGGTATCTTCATTACTGGCACTGACACAGGGGTAGGAAAGACGCTCGTTGCCTGCGGCCTGGCTGCGCTTTTGAAGAGCATGGGTTACAAAGTCGGCGTGATGAAGCCGGCGGAAACCGGCTGCGAAGAGAGAGACGGGAAGCTCTTTCCCCAGGACGCCTCTTATCTGAAGGAGGCTTCAGGTTGTGGCGAGCCCTTAGAGAAAATCTGCCCGTATCGTCTGCGTGACCCGCTTGCGCCCAGCGTGGCGGCGGCTCGGGAAGGAATTCAGATTGACGTTTCTCTGCTCGAACGAGTCTACGGCGAGATCAGCTCCGCCCATGACATCACCTTAGTTGAGGGGGCAGGCGGTCTCCTGGTGCCAATTCTGCCGAGCTTCACTTATGCCGACCTCGCACGCCTGTTGAAGCTGCCCATCCTGGTGGTGGCAGCCAACCGCCCCGGCGTGATCAATCATCTGCTTCTCACCTTAGAGCACGCCTCCTGCCGCGGCCTACCTGTGGTTGGATATATTTTCAATCGCTTGGACAACCAGCCCTCCCTCGCCGCCGATACTAACTGCGACGCCCTTCTCTCGCTTACGGCAGTTCCCTGCCTGGGCGAGATCCCCTACATCGAGAACTTGGAGGCTAAACGGCCTTCTCTGGCGGATCTATTTGAGGAACGGCTTGACCTCCGGCTGCTGGAGGTGGTCTTGCCGCGCGGATAAATTTAGATTTGAGTTTTTACCTTGTTGAATAGCCGGGTTTATTGTATATTCAAGTCATTACGCTGTGCGGATCACCTTCGCTTATGACAAAAGGGCAAGAAAGGCGCATTACAAGGTGCGCCACGGAGACATCAAGGAGAGCGAGTTTTCGGAGGTGTTTTCAAGGCCGGTGGTGGTTATCGGCCAGCAAGGACGGGTACTGAAAGCCGTGGGCAGAACTCTGGCAGGCCGCTTCCTCACTGTCGTCTTTATCCGTGTAAGTAACGACCATTGCCACGTCATCACGGGTTGGCCGTCGAACCGAACGCAGATTTTATTATGGCACAGGGAGGTCGGTAAGAGATGAGAAAGACAAAAAAGTGCGAAAAATGCGGCACTGAGATGTACATGGATAATCAGAGCGAGTGGTTCTGCCCCGACTGCGTCATTGAAGAGATCCAACCTGATTTCCTGGATGAAAAAAAAGTCGGCCGCGGAGAATTGAAGCGGCCCTACGTTCTGGAGCCGCCGACCAAGCAGGTCAGCTTAAGGCTGGCTGTAAGTGATCTGGATCTCGCTCGGAAGATTGCCCGCCGTAAGGGAATACCGAAGTACCAGACCTACATCAAGACGCTGCTTCACAAGATGCTCGTTAAGGAAGCCGAGAACGAACGGTAACAGTCGTAAGTCAATCATGCATGGTAGACCCCGAATCCGCGTGAAACTTGCAGCTCAAGGAAGCCCTATACACACCATCAGGCCTGATTGGCAAACCTGGATATGCGGCGGGCCAATAGTGGGGTAGCCGCCAAGCGGTGGCAATTCCCGGGCGGGATCACTTGACAAGATTTCGGTAAGTGAGGGATATTGTGAAGCAATCTTTGCTTAAACGAATCGAAGGTGTCCGGAATAAGCCGCCGGCACCGGTGCCGCCTAAACGGCTTACCTAATAGCGCAAAGATCGTCATGGCGCGGACTCTGGCACGGAGATGACAATCTGTGAGGCATTATAAACCAAAACCCAACCCGGCTGAACAGCTTCGTCTGGGAGGACAGGAGCGCCGATGAAGGGCTTCGTACCCACACCCCGCGAAACTGTCGATACGATGGTCGACCTATTGTTCCGCGGGCGGTCGCCCACCGCGGACAACACCGTCCTTGACCCAGGCTGCGGGACAGGAGAGTTCATTGGCGGCGTCATCCGGTGGTGCCAGCGGCGCCGGCTTCCGCTTCCGCGTATCACTGGCGTCGAGTCGGATCCGTGCCACCTACCAGCCCTGCGGGCGAAGTACGACCGGCTGCGCGCTGTATCCATCGAGCACGCCGACTTCCTCGAGGACAGCCGTACAGCCTACGACTACATCGTTGGCAACCCACCTTACGTGCCGATTACGGGGCTGTCGGAAGCCGAGAAGGCTCGATACCGCGCGCGGTACGCCACGGCGCGCGGCCGCTTCGATCTCTATCTGCTCTTCTTCGAGGAAGCTCTCCGGCGGCTTGCTCCCGGTGGCCGACTCGTTTTCATCACGCCGGAGAAGTACCTGTACGTTGAGACGGCTGGCCCACTGCGTGAGTTACTCGCGCGACGTCACGTTGAAGAGATCCTTCTCGTGAGGGAGGACACGTTCGGCGAACTCGTGACGTATCCGACGATCACGGTTGTAGGCCACGCACCGCCCGGCAGGACGCAAGTCGTGCGGCGTGATGGTACCACGGTGACCGTGAAGTTGCCTCCCCGTGGTGATCCGTGGTTGCCCTTTCTCGAAGGGGTTGTGTCGCAGTGCGCGGCTGTAAGGCTCGCGGATCTGTGCTTGCGGCTGAGTTGTGGCGTCGCGACGGGTGCTGACAGCGTGTTCGTCCGGCCGGCCGAG
>Ga0209640_10005803_pt1 | contig 10812 bp, 12 predicted proteins | sample RifCSP10_1_FD_184018 | JGI IMG/M metagenome (GOLD analysis project Ga0209640, IMG submission 184018) | Soil microbial communities from Rifle, Colorado - Rifle CSP2_sed 10_1 (SPAdes) (version 2) | ecosystem: Environmental > Terrestrial > Deep subsurface > Rock core/Sediment | place: Rifle...
ATCGTCGGCGCATACGGCTTTGCCGAGGAAATGAGCACCGGCAAGGACACGCCGAGCGGGCATTGGGAGATGGCCGGCGTACCCGTGCTGTACGAGTGGGGTTATTTCAGGGACCCCGTGAACACGTTTCCCGCGGCGCTGCTGGAGCCGCTGATCAGGCAGGGCGGCTTGCCGGGTGTCCTCGGCAACTGCCACGCGTCCGGCACGGAGATCATCGCGCGGCTCGGCGAGGAGCACGTGCGGACGGGCAAGCCGATCGTCTATGCGTCGGCGGACAGCGTGTTCCAGATTGCCTGTCACGAGGAGGCGTTCGGGCTCGAGCGCCTGATCGATCTGTGTCATGTCGCCCGCAAGCTCGTCGACGAGTACCGCATCGGCCGCGTGATCGCGAGGCCCTTTGTCGGCAGGACGGCCGGCGACTTCCGGCGAACGGGCAACCGCCACGACTACGCCGTGCCGCCACCCGCTGCGACCGTGCTCGACAAACTCGTCGGGAGCGGCGGTGAAGTGATCGGCATCGGCAAGATCCCGGACATATTCGCCCATCGCGGAATCAGCCGCGAAGTGCCGGCGCACGGCAACGAAGCGCTGTTCGATGCCACCCTCGAGGCGTTCAGAGAAGCGCCGGATCGCTCGATCGTGTTCAGCAATTTCGTCGACTTCGACACGCTCTACGGTCACCGCCGCGACACCGAAGGGTATGCGCGCGCGCTGGAGCAATTCGACACGCGCCTGCCGGCGCTGTTCGCGCGGCTGCGCGCCGATGACATCGTCATTCTCTGCGCGGACCATGGCTGTGATCCCACCTGGGCGGGCAGCGATCACACGCGCGAGCACATTCCGGTGCTGGCCTACGGGCGCGGCGTCGCTGCCCGGTCTCTTGGAAGGCGCTCGACCTTCGCTGACATCGGCCAGAGTCTGGCCGCATTTCTCAGCCTTCAGGCGATGGATTTCGGCGCCAGCTTCCTGAGCTGATTCACTCCCGTGATGCCTAAACCGTCTTGTGTACAATCATTGGCTCACCGGCCAGCCCACCGGTAACGCATGCCCGCCAAGCACATCGACGCCAAGCACGGTGATTTCGCGGCAACGGTCCTGATGCCGGGCGATCCCTTGCGTGCGCAATACATCGCGGACAACTACCTGACCAATGCCCGGCGAGTCAATGAAGTCCGGAACATGTGGGGGTTCACCGGCGAGTACCGTGGACGGCCGTTGTCGGTCATGGCGCATGGCATGGGGATTCCCTCGGCGTCGATTTACTGCCAGGAGCTGATCACGGAATTCGCCGTCAAGCGCATCATTCGCGTCGGCAGTTGCGGCACGGCGCATCCATCGGTGAAGCTGCGTGACATCGTGATCGCGATGGGCGCATCGACCGATTCCGGCGTCAATCGCGCGCGCTTTCGCGGGCATGACCTCGCCGCACTGGCCAGTTTCCGCCTGCTGCGCAGCGCCGTGGGGATCGCGGAAGAGAGAAAGCTCAGGTTTCACGTTGGCAACATATTCTCGGGCGATTTCTTCTATACGCCGGAACCCGAGATGTTCGATCTCATGAGGAAACACCATATTCTCGGAATGGAGATGGAAGCGGCCGGCATCTACACCCTTGCCACGGAGCTCGGCGCCGAAGCGCTGGCGATCTGCACCGTGAGCGACGATGTCCGGGCGGGCACGGAACTCACGTCCGCCGAGCGGCAATCGAGCTTCGACGACATGATCCGCCTGGGTCTCGATACCGCGCTTGTCGATGCGTGACGCTTGGATACGGCCCCGGCAATGAGCATGGTCGCCAGTTCCCTTCCACCTTCGCTGCCCGCGCTCGACGACGTGCCGCGTGTCGACGAGGTCGGGGTGGAAGAGCGTGTCGCCCGGTTCTGCAGCCGCAGCATCAAGAAGGAGTCGAAGGTCAAGGCGCTGAAACTCGCGCTCAGCATGATCGATCTCACCACGCTCGAGGGGCAGGACACGCACGGCAAGGTCACCCAACTGTGCCAGAAGGCGATCCATGTCCGCGACACGCTGCCCGGGCTGCCGCACGTCGCGGCGGTGTGCGTGTACCCGACGATGGTCGCCGTGGCGCGCAAGGCGCTGCGCGGCCACGACATCAAGGTTGCGTCGGTAGCGACTGCATTCCCGAGCGGCATGGCGCCCCTCGGCGTCAAGCTGGAGGAGACCCGGCTCGCGGTGCTGGAAGGCGCCGATGAAGTCGACATGGTGATTTCGCGCGGCGCATTCCTGGAGGGTGAATACGGGCGCGTATTTGACGAGATCATTGCCGTCAAGGAAGCCTGCGGGCAGGCACACCTGAAGGTGATCCTCGAAACCGGCGAGCTCGGCACGCTCGACCGCGTTCGTCGCGCCAGCACGCTCGCCATGCATGCCGGGGCCGATTTCATCAAGACCTCGACCGGCAAGATCCAGCCGGCCGCGACGCTGCCGGTGACGCTCGTCATGCTGCAGGCCATTCGCGACTACTATCATGCGACCGGGCGGCGCGTCGGCATGAAGCCGGCGGGCGGCATTTCCAGGGCCAAGCAGGCGATCCAATACCTCGTCATGCTGCGCGAGACGCTGGGCGAAGGCTGGCTCACGCCGGATTGGTTCCGGTTCGGCGCCAGCAGCCTGGTCAATGACATCCTGATGCAACTCGAGAAGCAGATCACCGGCGTCTACCAGTCGGCCGACTACTTCTCCAGGGACTGAACATGGCCCGCGAGAAATCGACGCTTCAATTCGACACCGACTGGAAGTACTCGGCAGCGCCGGAAAGCACCGAGCACGTCCGGATCGACCGGCAATACGAACTCTTCATCGGCGGCCAGTTCGTCGCTCCGCACGCGCGGCAGTACTTTGAGACGATTAACCCGGCCACCGAGAAGGTGCTGGCGCGAGTCGCCCGCGCCGGCCGCAAGGACGTCGATCGGGCCGTCGCGGCTGCGCGCCGGGCCCATGAACGCACGTGGTCAAGACTCAAGCCGGCCGAACGCGGCAAGTACCTCTACCGTATCGCGCGGATGCTGCAGGAGCGCGCCCGCGAGTTCGCGGCCATCGAGTCGCTTGACGGCGGCAAGCCGATCCGCGAGTCACGCGATGTCGACGTTCCGCTCGCCGCGGCGCACTTCTTCTACTACGCCGGCTGGGCGGACAAGCTCGAGTACGCGTTTCCCGGCAGGCGGGCCTCTCCGCTTGGCGTGGCCGGGCAGATCATCCCGTGGAATTTCCCGCTGTTGATGGCCGCGTGGAAGATCGCGCCCGCGCTCGCTTGCGGCAACACGGTGATCCTCAAGCCGGCGGAGACGACGCCGCTGACCGCACTGAAGCTTGCCGAGCTGATGCGCGACGTGGATCTCCCTGCGGGCGTGGTCAACATCGTCACCGGCGCCGGGGATACCGGCGCGGCACTCGTCGAACACGCCGGCGTCGACAAAATCGCGTTCACCGGATCGACCGAGGTCGGCAAACAGATCCTGCGGCGGCTTGCCGGCACCGGCAAGCACTACACGCTCGAGCTCGGCGGCAAGGCAGCGAATGTCGTTTTCGCGGATGCCGCCATTGACCAGGCCGTGGAGGGCATCGTCAACGGCATCTTCTTCAATCAGGGCCATGTCTGCTGTGCCGGCTCCCGCCTGCTCGTTCAGGAATCCGTGGCCGACGAAGTGATCGCCAAGCTCAGGGAACGGATGGAGACGCTGATCGTCGGCGATCCGCTCGACAAGAACACCGACATTGGGGCGATCAATTCCTCCGCGCAGCTCGAGAAGATCGAGCAGTACCTCCGGATCGGACAGTCCGAGGGCGGCGAAATGTATCAAAGCTCGTGTTCCCTGCCGCGGACCGGCTACTGGTGCCGGCCGACCCTCTTCAGCGGCGTGGCGCAGTCGAACCGCGTCGTGCAGGAGGAGATCTTCGGGCCGGTACTCACGATTCAGACCTTCCGCAGCTTTGAGGAAGCGCTCGACAAGGCGAATAACACGCCCTATGGCCTGTCGGGCGGCGTGTGGACCGACAAGGGCGCGAAGATATTCAAGATGACGCGCGCGCTGCGTGCCGGCGTCGTCTGGGCCAATACTTTCAACAAGTTCGATCCCGGCGCTCCGTTTGGCGGCTATAAGGAGAGCGGCATGGGGCGGGAAGGCGGCCTGCACGGCCTCGGCGCCTATGTGGAGCTGCGTTGATGTCGCGCAAGAAGAATTCACCCGGCTCGCGCCCGCTCCCGCGCGTGCCCGTGGCCAAGACGTACAAGCTTTACATCGACGGCAAGTTTCCACGCAGTGAATCGGGACGCTATTACGCACTGCAGCGCGGCGACACCACGCTGCTTGCGAATATCTGTCGCGGCAGCCGCAAGGACTTCCGCGACGCGGTGGTCGCGGCCCGCAATGCCTGCGGCGCATGGTCCCGCACCAGCGCCTACCTGCGGGGCCAGATCCTGTACCGCGCGGCGGAAATGCTCGAGGGTCGTGCCGCGCAGTTCGCCGCCGAGCTGGTGCTGCAAGGCGTTGCGAAACGCCGGGCCGGGGCCGAAGTGGCGGCGGCAATCGACCGGCTTGTCTATTACGCGGGCTGGGCGGACAAGTACCAGCAGGTGTTCAGCACGGTGAATCCGGTGAGCACGTCGCATTTCAACTTCTCGGTGCTCGAGCCGACGGGCGTCGTGGCGATCATCGCGCCGGAAGCGAGCGGGCTGCTTGGGCTCGTGTCGAATGTCGCGCCTGCGGTCGCGGGCGGCAACACGTGCATCGTGCTCGCCTCGCGATCCCTGCCGCTGTGCGGGATCAGCTTCGCCGAAGTGCTGCACGCATCGGACTTCCCGGCGGGCGTGGTCAACGTCATCACGGGATTCAAGGAGGAGCTGATCGAGCCCTTCGCCTCGCATATGGACGTCAACGCGGTCGTCTGCGGCGATCCGGATGCAGCAGCCGCCCGCAAGATCCAGGAACTGGCGGCCGGCAACGTCAAACGGGTCATTCTGCGCAGTGGCGCCGACTGGACCTCTGCAGCGATCCAGAGCCCTTACTTCATCAGCGATACGCAGGAAACGAAGACCACCTGGCATCCGATCGGAACCTGAATCGCTCCGGCTCCGACCGGTTCTAGGTTTTCAGGACATCCAGGATGGGTTGAAGCTCCGTCTTGCCGGTGGCGATCTCATCGAGCGTGAGCCCGACGAGTTCGTGTGGAAAGACGATCCACTTGTCGGTTTCGTGCAGGTAGTAGTCCGGCACGAGCCGGGTCCGATTGTTGCCCGGCTTGTACCACGGCGTCGCGATCCGGACTTTTCCCGGCATGTTGAGCCGCATCTTGGCCGACAACTCCTCGAGCAGCGCCTCGATGCTGTGACCCGAATCGAACACGTCGTCCACGACCAGCAGCGAGTTGCCCGCATTGGCCTCTTCAACGAGGTAGTGCAGGCCATGGACGCGGATGGTCCTGGCCCGCTGCCCGATACCGGTATAGGCGGAAGTCCGCACCGCGATATGGTCGGTCTTGATGCCGACGAACTCGAAGTACTCCTGGATGGCGATGCCGACCGGAGTGCCGCCACGCCAGATGCCGACGATGAAATCCGGAACGAAGCCGCTGCGATGGATTTTCGCAGCCAGCCGGATGGAGTCCTGCAGCAGACTGGTCGCCGTGATGAATATCTTGTCCATTCTGGAAATCAGGTCAGGGAGTGGTAGACCTTCTGCACGTCCTCGTCCTGCTCGAGTCTGTCGATCAGTTCGAGCGCCTCGGCCGCCAGGGCCTCCGGCAACTCGACCGGCGCCGTGCAGATGTATTCCTGTTCGGCCGACAGCGGCACGATACGCCGTTCTTCGAGCCGCTTCTGCACCTGCCCGAAGTCCTCGAAGTCGCAACGCACGACCAGTTGCGGTTCGCCGTTGTCGCCCGCGCTTTCGCCCATCTCCTCGAGCCCGTGGTCGATCAGGTCGAGCTCGAGCTCGTCCTGGTCGATGCCGGCCGGATCGAGGCGGAACACGCCCATCCGGCGGAACAGGAAACTGACGCTGCCGTTGCTCGCGAGATTGCCGCCGTGCTTGGCGAAGATGTTGCGGACGCTCGCGACCGTGCGGGTCGGATTGTCGGTTGCCGTCTCGACCAGCACGGCGATGCCGTGCGGCGCATAGCCCTCGTACATCACCTGTTGATAATCGGCGGCACCCTGTCCCGACGCGCGTCTGATCGCCGCCTCGACGCGGTCCTTCGGCATGTTGATCGCCCGCGCGTTCTGGATCACGCGGCGCAATGTCGGATTGTTATCGGGTTCGGGTCCGCCGCTCTTGACGGCGATCGTGATGTCCTTGCCGATGCGCGCGAACTGCTTCGCCATGCGGTTCCACCGCGCGAACATCGCATGCTTGCGGACTTCGAAAATGCGGCCCATGAAGACAGTATCGCATCGGACATGGCGCTCCGGGTAGGATGCCCGGATGCGTGAGGCGATTCAGCGCTGGGCGATCAAACGCGTTCTCAACGTGACGCGCGTATTCCTCGCCAGCGATCCGACGCCGGCCAGGATCCGCACCGCCACCGCGCGCGCGGCGCCGCTGGTCGCGCGACGGGAAACTTACGAGACGTCGGCGCCGTTCGAGGTCGGGGATGCCCGCGCCCGCTGGGTGCAGCCGACCGGCGTTTCGACCGACGGCGTGATCCTCTATTTGCACGGCGGCGGGTTCATCGCCGAATCGCCGGCGATCCACGACCCGCTGCTCGCGGCCCTCGGCCGGGCCGCGGGAGCCCGCGGAGTCATGGTGGACTACCGCCTCGCGCCCGAGCACCCGTTTCCCGCCGCGCTCGACGATTGCTACGCTGCCTGGAATGTCCTGCTGTCGTCCGGAATCGATCCCGGACGCGTCGTCATTGCCGGCGACTCGGCCGGCGGCAACCTCGCGGTCGTCACCGCGATGCGGGCGCGGGACGAGGGCATGCCCCAGCCGGCGGCGCTCGTCCTGCTGTCGCCGATCCTCGACCTGACATTCAGCGGCGCGTCGGTCGAACGCAACGACGGGCTCGATCCGCTGTTCCGCGCGGCGACGGCGCGCGCACTGCAGTCCTATTATGGCGTCGGCATGGACCTGCGCGATCCGCGCCTGTCGCCCTTGTTCGGCCGGCTGACCGGACTGCCGCCGTCGATGTTGCTGGTCGGGAGTTCCGAATTGCTGCTCGACGACACGCTGCGGTTTGCGGCGCGCGTCGCCGGCTCGAAGGCGGGCGTCTGGCACGACATGCCGCACGTGTTCCCCGCGATCCGGGGCCTGATGGCGGGCGATCGTGCAATCCGCGAGATCGGCGATTTCATCCGCGAGCGCACCGCCGCGGCGACGACGGGCGCCGGCTGAGCCGGCGCCCGTCAGGTTGGCTGGTGCTTACCAGCGCGTCGGCCGCGACTGCGCGTCGTGCTTCTGGACGTAGATACGCTGGCTCATGCGATTGGCATTGCGCTGCAACCGCAGACGTTCGGCGCCGGTGACGACGCCATCCGACCTGGCAATGCGCTCGTGACGGTGCAGCCGAACTTCGCCGCGCACCAGGCGCCGCGTCTCGGGCCGCGTCAGTTCGCCGGAGCGGACGCCCTGGGCGATACGCTCGCGCTGGTTCTGCTCGCGCGCGTCGAGTCGCGGCGTGCCTGCCATCGCCGGCAGCGCGATGGCGGTCAAGAGGGCGGCAACTGCGAGTTTCCTGAACATGTTGAGTCTCCCGTTCCGATCGCTCACGATTTGTGGCGTTCGATGACGAAAACGGCCGATCGCGGCCCGCGTTGACGAGGACCCCATGCATCCACTGGCGCGCCATGTGACGGATGTCCCCGATTTCCCGAAGCCGGGCATCCTGTTCCGTGACATAACGCCCCTGCTTCGATCCCATTTCAGCGAAGCGGTGAAGGCCCTCGACGGGCTCTGGAGCGAGGCCGATTGGGCCGCGACGGATGCCGTGGCGGGCGTCGAGTCGCGCGGCTTCATCCTCGCGGCCGCGCTCGCGGAACGCCGCCGCAAGGGCTTCGTGCCGATCCGCAAGAAAGGCAAGCTGCCGCCGCCGGTGGTCGACCGGCAATACGATCTCGAATACGGCTCGGGCGTGCTCGAAATGCAGCGAGGCAACGGCCGGCTGCTGCTCGTCGACGACGTGCTCGCGACGGGCGGCACGCTCGCGGCGTCGGCGGCGCTCGCCGTGGATGCGGGATTTCGAGTGGACCTGGTCGGCGTGCTCATCGATCTCGGCATCGCCGGCGGCTTCCGCTGGCGCGGCGAAGTCGCGCGCAGCGTGATTCGCTATGGCGGCTGAACTGCCGCCGGTGCTGGTCGTGATGGCGCTGCCGGCCGAAGGCGCGGGGCGCTTCGAACGCGGCGGCATCCCCGTCCTATACACCGGCATCGGCAAGGTCAACGCCACGGTCGCGTTGATGCGCCGGCTGTCCGACTACCGGCACGCGGGCCGGACGCCGGAACTCGTCGTCAACTTCGGGACCGCCGGCGGCGTGAGCGTGCCGGCTCGCGCGCTGGTCGGCTGCCGCCGCTTCGTGGACCGCGACATGGACGTCGGCGCACTCGGTTTTGCGCCCGGCGTGACGCCCTTCGACGAGCTGCCGGCCATGCTCGAATTCGCGCCGCGATTCAGGGCGCTGCCGGACGCCATCTGCGGCACCGGCGATTCATTCGCGACGCGCCCGCATGCCCTCGATTGCGACGTCGTGGATATGGAAGCCTATGCGCTCGCGAAGGCCTGCCGCATCCAGGGCGTGGATTTCGCCTGCGCAAAGTACGTGAGCGACGGCGCGGACGCCGAGGCCGCGGCGCACTGGAAGGAGAATGTCGCCGGGGCCGCCGACGCCTTCGTCGGCCTGTACCGGGAATTGATCAATCGGACTGGCTGAGGCGCGAACCCTGCTTCAAGGCCATGTAGCCCCGGACCATCTCGAGCGCGCTTTGCGGGCAGGGCGGCAGCTCGACGTCACTGGCGCCGAGCGGCGTCGTGCGCTCGCCCCAGCGCAACACGTGCGCGGACCAGGACAGGCCTGCGCCGAAACCCGTCAGCAGCAGGTTGCAGCCGGGCGCGACGCGCCCGTCCTCGAGCGCTTCCACCAGCGCGACCGGAACGGTGGCAGACGACATGTTGCCGTAACGCTGGATGTTCACGTAGCAGCGGTCCATCGGAATGCCGGCGCGCTTGGCGACCGCCTCGATGATGCGCAGGTTCGCCTGGTGCGGCACGACCAGGTGCACGTCGTCCGGGCCGAGGCCGCGCGCCTCGAGGACAGCTTCGCAGGCGCGGCTCATGCCGACCGTTGCGCGCTTGAAAATCTCCTGCCCCTCGAACACCCAGTCGGTGTCGCCGAGCACCCAACCGCGATTCGCGTAGCGCGAACCCATGCCGTGCACCTGGAGGATTCCGCGCGCGTCGCCGTAGCAGCCGAGCCGGTCGGCCATCACGCCTTCCTCGCGCGCCGTCGCCTGCAGCACGACGGCTGCGCAGCCGTCGCCGAAGAGCACGGAGACATTGCGGTTGGCCCAGTCCATCAACGGCGAGATCAGTTCGCCGCCGATCACGAGGGCATTCTTCACGACGCCGGCCTTGATCATCGAACTCGCGGTCGTCAGCCCGTAGAGAAAGCTGGTGCAGGCGGTGTTGACATCCATCGCGCCGGTGCCGCGCGCGCCGAGCCGGTTCTGCACCCAGGAAGCCATGTTCGGGACCTGCTCGTCCATGCTGCAGGTGCCGAACACGATCAGCTCCAGGTCGCGGGCCTCGAGGCCGGCCGCGGCCAGCGCGCGGGAGGCGGCCACGTAGCCCATTTCGCCCAGCGAAACGTGCGAGACGCGCCGCTCGTTGATGCCGGTCCGCGACCGGATCCATTCGTCGTCGGTGTCGAGAAATGTCGCCAGGTCGGCATTGGTCAGGATGGCCGGGGGCATGCACTTGCCCCAGCCGGTGATCGTCGCAAACTGCACTGCCGCCCCCCGCCGTTTCCAGGCCCGGATTGTACGCTGCCTGCCGGGACCGCCGTCGCCGGGCGGGTTCCAACCATTGGCACGGCAGGCGCGTCCAACTACATGAACGGATGACGCCGGGAGACAGGGTGACGAATCTGGCCAGTGCGGTGGAATCCAGCTTGGATCTCGTGGCGCGGGCCTGCGGAGGAGATGTCAATGCCTTTGAAACCCTGTACCGCGAACACGTCGGCCGGGTCTACGGACTCTGCCTGCGGATGACCGGCCAGCCGGAAATGGCCGAGGACCTGGTCCAGGACACATTCGTCAATGCCTGGCGCAGTCTGCCGGGATATGAGGGCAGGAGCAGTTTTTCGACGTGGCTGCACCGGATCGCGGTCAACGCCGTGCTCGCGCAGAGGCGCAGGCCGCAGGGCCGGAACGAAGTCAGCCTGACGGACGAGGCCGGAGAGCAGATGGATTTCGCGATGGAACCCGCTATGGATGACGCGACGCCGATTGACCTCGAGAAGGCGATCGCGGCGCTGCCGCCGGGTGCGCGCGACATCGTCGTGCTCCACGGAATCTACGGTTACAGCCACGAGGAAGCCGCCGGGATGCTGGGTCTCGCCGTCGGCACCTGCAAGGCACAGCTGCACCGCGCGCGCCACCTGATGCGCGCGCGCATGAAGCCGGAGGGAACGTCATGACCACGCTTCCATTCGGGCCGCGCAATCGCGAGACGGACCCGTTGCTGGCAAAGGCCGCGGAACTGCCGAAAGAGATCGCGCCGCCGCGCGACCTGTGGCCCGCAATCGCCGCGCGGCTGACCTCGACGCCGCAGCGCACCGGGCTTCGCGCGCTGGGCTGGCCGGGGGCGCTT
>Ga0209640_10005804_pt1 | contig 10808 bp, 8 predicted proteins | sample RifCSP10_1_FD_184018 | JGI IMG/M metagenome (GOLD analysis project Ga0209640, IMG submission 184018) | Soil microbial communities from Rifle, Colorado - Rifle CSP2_sed 10_1 (SPAdes) (version 2) | ecosystem: Environmental > Terrestrial > Deep subsurface > Rock core/Sediment | place: Rifle...
CGAGACGGAGCTGTTCTTCGACAGCATCGTGCGCGAGGACCGCAGCGCTCTCGATCTGCTGCGCGCCGACTACACGTTCGTCAACGAGCGGCTGGCCGAGCATTACGGCATTTCCAACGTGAAGGGGAGTCACTTCAGGCGCGTCTCGCTCGGGGCCGGCAGCAAGCGCCGGGGGCTGCTCGGGCACGGGAGCATCCTGACGGTGACCTCGTATCCCGACCGGACCTCGCCGGTCGTCCGCGGCAAGTGGATTCTTGAGAATCTGCTCGGCACACCGCCGCCGTCGCCGCCGCCCAACGTGCCCAAGCTCAAGGCGACCGACACCGAAGGGCAGGTGCTCTCGATGCGCCAGCGCATGGAGCTGCATCGATCCAATCCGGTCTGCGCCGCGTGCCACGCCATGATGGATCCGTTGGGGCTGTCGCTCGAGAACTACGATGCGATCGGCCGGTGGCGCACGCTCGGGGAGTCGGCCACGCCGATCGATGCGAGCGGAATGTCTCCCGACGGCGCCAGGTTCGAGGGCCCGGACGGGTTGAGGAGCGCGCTGCTCGGATCCGATCGGTTCGTCGCGACGCTGACGGAGAAGATGCTGACGTACGCGCTCGGCCGAGGGCTCGAGCACTACGACGCGCCAGCCGTCCGCGCCGTTCTGCGGGAGGCGGCCCGTGACGACTATCGTTTCTCATCGCTGGTGCTCGGTGTCGTGCAGAGCACGCCGTTCAGGATGAGAAGGGCGGAGTAAACATGTTCGTCACCAGGAAAGCTCTTCCTCGTCGAACGTTCCTGCGCGGCGTTGGCGCGGCGCTCGGGCTGCCGCTGCTCGATGCCATGGTGCCGGCGATGTCCGCGATGGCACAGACGGCGGCAAAGCCCGTTCGGCGTCTGGGGTTCATCTACCTGCCGAACGGCGTCGCCAGGAATTTCACCGGCATCAATTACTGGACGCCCGCCGGAGAAGGCACCGGGTTCGAACTGTCGCCCATCCTCAGCCCGCTCGCCCCGTACAAGAATCGCCTGCTCGTCATCAGCGGCCTCGCGCAGCACCAGGCAGACGCCTTCGATGATGGCGCCAACGGGGACCATACGCGCAGTGTGGCCTCATGGCTGACCGGCGTGCACTGCAAACGCACCGAGGGCGCCGATGTGCGGAACGGCGTCTCGGCGGACCAGATCGCGGCCCGCCATCTCGGGAAGGAGACGGCGCTGCCCTCGCTCGAGCTGGCCATCGACCTCAACTTTCTGGGCGGGCAGTGCGAGAACAGCTACAGCTGCGCGTACCTCAACACGCTGGCGTGGAGCTCGGCCACGACGCCGCTCCCCACCGAGAACAATCCACGGATCGTCTTCGAGCGTCTGTTCGGAGACGGCGGCACCAGGGAGCAGCGGGTCGCGCAGGCCAGACGGAATCAGAGCATTCTCGATTCGGTGATCGCCGACCTGTCGCGGCTGCAAGGCTCGCTCGGACCGGGCGATCGCACGGCCGTGACCGATTATCTCGATGCCGTGCGCGAGGTGGAGCGGCGAGTCCAGTCGATCGAGTCGCGCGACGCCTCGGAGCTTCCGACGCTGGAGCGGCCGGCCGGCGTGCCGGACCGGTTCGACGAGCACGTGAAGCTGATGTACGAGCTCCAGTGGCTGGCGTTTCGTTCCGATGCCACGCGCGTCGTGACCTTCATGCTCGGGCGCGAGCTGAACTTCCGCACGTATCCCGAGATCGGCATCACGGAAGGGCATCACGGGTTGTCCCACCATCAGGACAACCCGAATCAGCTCGCGAAGTACGCCAGGCTCAATACCTATCAGACGGAACTCTTCGCCTGGTTCCTCGACAAGCTGCAGGGAACGCCGGAGGGCGATGGCACGCTGCTCGACCACTCGATGTTCCTCTACGGCGCGAGCCTCAGCAATCCGAACCTGCACGCACACTACGACCTGCCGCTGGCGGTGGTGGGGGGCGGCGCGGGTCAGATCCAGGGTGGACGCCATCTCGTCTTCAAGAGCGAGACGCCGATGACGAACCTGCTCCTCAGCCTGCTCGACAAGGTCGGCGTCCATGCCGAAACGCTCGGCGACAGCACGGGGCGGCTTCCGGTCGAGCCGCTTTCTGGCGTATGAACTCGGGACTCGGGACTCGGGACTCGGGACTCGAAATCGTGCGCGATCGCGGCGCGCCCGCCCTACGGCGCACAGTGATCGCGCAGGCTGAAGCCTGCGCTCGACATACTCGGGACGCGCGGGCTGAAGCCCGCGCTCTACGCACGTCCAGGAACGGTCGTAGAGCGGGGGCTTCAGCCCCCGCGTCGGCATCAGCCCCCGCGTTGGCGCTCGTGGCGGCGTTGGCGCTCGCGCTGGTGCTGAATGCAGCCGTTGGCGCGGAGGTGTCGCTCATCGAGGCAGTCAAGCGCGGCGACGTCTCGACCGTGCGCGCCCTGCTGCAGGCGAAGGCCGACACCAACAGCGCCGAGCCCGATGGCACCACCGCGCTGCACTGGGCCGCCCAGCGCGGGGACCTGCCGGCGGCGGACCTGCTCCTGCGCGGCGGCGCCAGGGTGGGAGCCGCCAATCGCTACGGCATCACCCCTCTCTACCTCGCTTCCACCAACGGCGATGCCGCCATGGTGGCGCGCCTGCTCGACGCCGGCGCCGATCCGAACGCGGCGCTGGCCGACGGCGAGACCGTGCTCATGGCCGCGGCGCGGACCGGGCACGTCGGCACGCTCGAGACGCTGCTGTCACGCGGCGCGGATGTGCGCGCGCGTGAGCGCCGGAAAGGACAGGACGCCCTGATGTGGGCGGCGGCCGAGAACAACGCCGAGGCCGTGGCAGCGCTCGTCGAGGCGGGCGCCGATCGCAACGGCCGCTCCAAGGGAGGCTCGTTCACCCCGCTCCTGTTCGCCGTGCGCGGCGGGCACATCGATTCGACCCGCAGGCTGCTCGACCTGGGCGTCGACGTCAATCAGTCGCTGTCAGACGGGACGAGCGCGCTCGTGCTCGCCGTGATGAATGCCCATTACGAGCTGGCCGGTCTTCTCCTGGACAGAGGGGCCAACCCGAACGCCGACGCGCAGGGATGGACGGCGCTCCATCAGATCGCGTGGTCGCGCCGGCACAACGCAGGATTCAATCTTCCGGGTCCTGTGGCCACGGGCAGCCTCGACAGCCTCGACCTGGTCCGACGGCTCGTCGCGCGCGGCGCCAACGTCAACGCGCGCCTGACGAAGGAGCCCAGGGACGGCAATCGAAACATGTTGAACCGCATTGGCTCGACGCCGTTCCTGATGGCGGCGAAAAGCGACGACGTGCCGCTCATGAGAGCGCTGCTCGAGGTGAGCGCCGATCCGTCGCTCACCACCAATCGGGGCACGACGGCGCTGATGGTGGCGGCGGGCGTCGGCATCTGGGCGCCAGGAGAGAATCCCGGGACGCACGAGGAAGCCCTCGCCGCGGCGAAACTGGCGCTCGAGGCGGGCGGAGGGCGCGTCAACGACATCGACATGGACGGCGAGACGGCGCTGCACGGCGCCGTCTACCGCGGGGGCAACGTCCTGCTGATCCAGTTCCTGATCGACAAAGGCGCCAGGCTCGATGTGAAGAACAAGAAGGGATGGATTCCGGTCACGGCGGCCGATGGCGTCGAATACACACCGGCCGTGCTGAAGCGGTACCCGGAGGCGGCTGCGCTCCTTCGTCAGGCGATGCGCGCGCAGGGGCTTCAGGTTCCGGAGGCGACCCACAGTCCAGATCGGGCGCTCGCGGGCCAGACGTCAGCGGCTTCCGCTGCCCGCACGATCTGGGACGGCGTATTCACCGACGCACAGGCCGCGAGAGGGCGAGACCACTACAGAAAGTCGTGTGCCGCGTGCCATAAGGGCGATCTCCTCGGGGAGTCGGCCGCGGTGGCTCTGTCCGGTCCCGACTTCTCTCAACGGTGGGCCGGATCGACGCTGGACGATCTACTGACGACCATTCGCCGTTCCATGCCACAGGATGCGCCCGACAGTCTTGGCACACCCGCATACGCGGACATCGTCAGCTATGTGCTCAGCGTCAATGGCAGCCCGGCCGGATCGAGCGAGTTGCCGCTGGAGTCGACGGCGCTGAAGCAGATACTGTTCACCGCTCGACGATGACTCGGGGATAACGGTCAAAGGGCAAACGTGTCAGGCAGGAGGAAGTCATGCGACGTGCAGTCCTCGTGAGTGTGGTCTCGCTGGGTCTCACCGTGATGATCGCGGCCGCGGCTGCGCAGCAGCAGCCTCCGCAGGGGCAGGCGCCGGCGCCGGGCGGTGGGCGTGGCAACTTCGGGGCGAACTTCACCGGCAAGATTGAGGTGGGCGACAGCTCGAACATGCGCATGTCGCGCATCCGTTTCGAGGCTGGTGCGCGGACCAACTGGCATCTGCACTCGACAGGTCAGGTGCTGCTCGTCGAAGAGGGACGAGGCCGGCTCCAGGAGTTGGGGAGCGGCATCGTCGACATCCCTGTCGGCCACCCCGTGCTCACCAAGGCCAACGTGCTGCACTGGCACGGCGCCGCGCCCGATCAGGCGGCGCTGCAGTTCAGCGTCTACAGCGGGACGCTCGAATGGAAAGAGGCGGTCACCGACGACCAGTACCTTGGGAAGGCGAAGAGATAGCCGGCTCTGGGCTCTCGGCTCTCGGCTCCAGGAAAACCAATGGACGTGACTTCACGAATTGTTGCCGCCGCGGCGTTGACCGTGGGTGTCGTGGCTTCTCTAGCCGCGGGCCAGCAGGCGTCAGACACGCGCCTCCCGCCGCTTCCCCCGCCAAAGCTCCCGCTCGTGAACTCGCAGGACCTGCTCGACGGGTTCAAGAATCCATCGCGCTGGTTGACGTTTTCGGGTGACTACACGGGCCAGCGCCACAGCCCGCTGACGCAGATCACGCCCGACAACGTCGGGCGGCTGGTCCCGCAATGGACGTTCCAGGCGGAGGGCATGGCGATCGGCCGCGGCTTCGAGACGACGCCGCTCATCCTCGACGGGGTCATGTACGTCACCGGGACCAACAACTACGCCTGGGCCGTCGACATGCGCAGCGGGCGGCAGATCTGGCGCTACCGGCGTCAGCTTCCCGGCGGGTTGACCTACGGCGGCGGAAACCCCGCCAACCGCGGGTTTGCCGCGCTCGGCAATCGGCTGTTCATGGGCACGCTCGATGCGCACCTCATCGCGCTGGACAGGGACACGGGCGACGTCCTCTGGGACGTCCCGATCGACGACTTCAGGGTCGGTCATGCCGTGACCGCCGCGCCCCTCGCCGTGAAGGACAAGGTGATCATCGGCAACTCCGGTGGCGATCTGCCGACGCGCGGATTCCTCGATGCGTACGACGCGGCGACCGGCAAACGCGCCTGGCGCTTCTACACCGTTCCGGCGCTCGGTGAAAAAGGAAGCGAGACGTGGTCGGACCCGGCCGTCCTCCCGCGCGGGGGCGGCGCGACCTGGATGACCGGCAGCTACGACCCGGAGCTGAACCTGATCTACTGGGGAACGGGCAATCCGAATCCCGACTACTACGGCCTCGATCGCCAGGGTGACAACCTCTACACCGCCTCGCTCATCGCGGTGGATGCCGACACGGGCCGGCTGCGCTGGCACTTCCAGTTCACACCGCACGACCTGCACGACTGGGACTCGAACCACGTGCCTGTGCTGGCTGACCTCACCCTCGGCGGTCAGCCGCGCAAAGTCGTGATGGTGGCCAACCGCAACAGCTTCTTCTACGTGCTCGACCGCGTCACCGGGAAACTGATCCTCGGAAAGCCGTTCACCGGGACGCAGTGGGCACGAGAGCTTGGACCCGACGGCAGACCCATCGTGCTGAATACGGGCGCGATGATGCCGGGCGATACGAAGGAGCCGACCTGCGTTCCCGATCTCCGGGGCGGCACCAACTTCAATCCACCGTCCTACGATCCTGCGCTGCAGCTGTTCTTCGTGATGGCCAGGGAGACGTGCGCCATCTACACGCCAACGAAGCAGGAGCTGGTGCCGGGCCGCGTCTTCATGAGCGGTGGGATGAAGAAGATGCCCGAGCCCGACTACGGCGCGGTGCGCGCGCTCGATCCCACGACCGGCGCGATCACGTGGGAGTTCAAGCTGCCCACCCCGTCGCTGGCGGGCGTGATGTCGACGGCGTCGGGTCTCGTCTTTGCCGGCGACAACGAGGGCAACTTCAACGCCTTCGATTCGCGCACCGGGAGGCGCCTGTGGTCCTACAGAATGGGCTCGCTCATATGGGGAGCGGCCCCGACCACGGTCACGCTCGATGGCCAGCAGCTCGTCCTGCTGCCTTCCGGGAACACGCTCGTGGCCTTCGGGCTGCCCGTGCAATGAGCGTTGTCCGCTTTTGGTGTGCTGTCGTCGCGCTCCTGACACTCATCCCGCCGGCAGTGGCTTCCGCGCAACTGGCCGCGCCGAACGCGGCCGGTGTGTCGATGGGACACCTGCACTACCAGGTCCGCGACGTCGAGGCGAACAGGCGCTTCTGGGTGGCGCTTGGAGGAAAGCCCACGACCTTCGGTGACGGCGTTGTCCTGAAGTTCCCGGACGTGCTGGTGTTCCTGACGCAAGGTGAGTCATCGGGAGGCACTGAGGGCTCGGTCGTCAATCACGTCGCTTTCCGGGTGCCGTCTCTGTCGAGCGTGGAAGCGGCGGGCCTGAGCGTCGCCCGTCTCGCGCAGTTCCCGGGTGTCGCCTCCGTCCGGTCGCCTGAAGGCGAGAGGATCGAGCTGTTCGAGGACGCGGCGCTGAACCTCACGTTCACGCAGGACGCTGGTTACCGGGACGCAGTGGCCGAGCGGCACAACCGTCCTCTCCAGGTGCCCGTCGTCTTCCACCACATCCATCTGTACGTTCCCGCCGGCGCCGTGCCGGTGGCCAAGGCCTGGTACACGCGCGTGTTCGGCGGCATTCCAGGCAAGCGGTCGAGCTACGACGCCGTCGACCTGCCGGGCATCAACCTGAACTTCAGCGAGGCGCCGAAGCCGACCGTGCCGACGAAGGGCCGAATGCTGGATCACGTCGGCTTCGAAGTCCGGGGCCTCGAGGCCTTCTGCCGTCGTCTCGGGGCGATGGGTGTAATCTTTGATGTCCCGTATTCGACAGCGCAGACGGGCGTCGGGAGCGCGAGGTTCACCGACCCCTGGGGAACCTCGATTGAGCTGACCGAGGGGCTCGCAAGTCTGTAGCTCCTGATTCGAGGGAGTGACGATGACAACCCGCACGCCTCTGGTCGCCGTCGCCTGTGCGGCCGCGTTCGTCTGCGCGGCCTCGTCCCCTGTAGTGGGTCAGCACGCCGGGCCCCGGACACCGTGGGGTGACCCGGATCTGCAGGGCACCTACACGAACACCTACGAGAACGGCACGCCGCTCGAGCGACCGGACCAGTTCGCGGGACGCACGCTCGCCGACATCAAGGGCGTGGAGCTCGCCGCCATGAGGCGGGAGATCGAGAAACGCACGATCGGCCAGTTCCTCGGTCCCATCCACGCGCCCGACAACTGGTGGCAGGATAATCTCTCCCTCGAGCGCGGGAGCCAGGCGTGGCTGGTGGTGGATCCGCCTGATGGCAAGATCCCACCGCTGACGGCCGAGGCGCAGCGCCGCGCCCAGGCGCGCGCGGCGGCCCGCAAGGCGAGCGGGCGCGGGCCGGCGGACTCCTACGAGGATCGCAGCCTCTACGATCGCTGCATCACGCGCGGCCTGCCCGGCTCGATGATGCCGGCGATCTACGGCAACCAGTACCAGATCGTCCAGGCGCCCGGCTCCGTCGCGATCCTCTACGAGATGATCCACGAGACGCGCCTCATCCCGCTCGACGGCCGCGGCCCGATCAGCTCGGGCATCGCGCTCGACATGGGCGACGCGCGCGGACGCTGGGATGGCGACACGCTGGTCGTGACGACGAAGAACTTCAAGGAGCGGAGTGTGTACCGGAACGCGAACCCTGAGACGCTGACGCTGACCGAGCGCTTCACCCGCATCAGCCCGACGCAGGTCCGGTGGAGCGTCACGGTGGACGATCCGTCGACGTGGACCCGGCCGTGGACCTTCTCGTTGCCGCTCACGGCCGACCCGAATCCGCTGCCGCTCTACGAGTGCCACGAGGGCAACTACGGGTTGAAGAACATCCTGAGCGCCGCGCGGGCCGAAGAGCGTCAGCGCTAGCCAGATGTCAGAGACTCAGATCCTCGCCTCCTACCTCGTTTCCAGCCGTTGGGAGGACATCCCGGACGATGTCCGCCACGAGGCGAAGCGCGCGATTCTCAACTTCGTCGGCTGCGCCATCGGGGGCAGTCCGCACCCGGCCGTGACCACGGCCATCCGCGCGCTGGGCCCCTTCTCGGGCGAGCGGACCGCGAGCGTGCTGGGGCGGGCCGACCGCCTCGACCCGCTCCACGCGTCGCTGATGAACGGCATCAGCTCGCACGTCGAGGACTACGACGACACGACGCCCAAGAACTACAGCCACACGAGCTCGCCGGTCGCCTCGGCGCTCTTCGCCTTCGCCAGCGCCAATCGCGTTCGGGGACGTGACTTCGTCGAGGCGTTCATCCTCGGCTTTGAGGCCGCCTCGCGCGTGGGCAACGCCGTCTATCCGGCGCACTACGACGTCGGCTGGCACATGACCGGGACCATCGGCGTGTTCGGTGCCGCGGCGGCGATCGGCAGAGTGATCGGGCTGTCCGCGCAAGAGATGGTCTGGGCACTGGGCCTGGCGGCCACGCAGTCGGCCGGACTGCGAGAGATGTTCGGCTCGATGGGCAAGGCGTTTCACCCAGGACGGTCCGCGCAGAACGGCTACGCGGCGGCGCTGCTGGCGAAAGAGGGATTCACCGCAGGCGAGCGGGGCATCGAAGGCCCGCGCGGTTTTGCCAACGTGATGGCTGCCTCGCGCGATCTGTCGAAGATCACCAGCCGGCTCGGCGTCGATTTCGATCTTCGCGAGAACACCTACAAGCCGTTTCCGTGCGGCATCGTCAACCACCCGACGATCGACGGCTGCATCCAGATTCACGACGAGGAGCGGCCCGATCCGGCCTCGATCGCCGCCGTCCGGTTGCGCGTGGCCCCGCTCGTCATCGACCTCTGCAACCAGCAGAACATCACGCGGGGCCTGCAGGGGAAGTTCTCGGTCTATCACGGCGCGGCCGTCGGGCTCGTGCGTGGCAAGGCCGGCCTCCGCGAGTACACCGACGAGGCGGTGAACGATCCGCAGGTCAAACGCGTGCGCGAGGCCACCACCGCCGTGGGCGACCCGGCGGTCACCGAGGACCAGTCGGCCGTCGAGGTCGAGCTGGCCGACGGCCGCCGCCTCACGCGGTTCGTCGAACAGTCGCTCGGCAACATCCATCGTCCGCTCACCGACCGGCAGCTCGAGGAGAAGTTCCGCGATCAGGCCGTCCTCGTGCTTCCAGCGCAGGACGTCGAGTCGCTCATTCAGTCGTGCTGGCGGATCGATCAGATGGATGACGTCGGGGACATCGTGAAAACGACCGTGCCGCGACAAACGGTTTCAACGGGATAACGCGTCGTTCGCACTGGTAGAGCGCACGCTTCAGCGTGCGCGGTCGCATGTGGCGTCCGACCTTGGCCGGACCGAGAAGACATGAGATTCAAAACTGTCGCCATCGTCGCATCCGCCGGACTTCTGGTCGCGTGTGCCCGCGATCCCTGGCCTGCCCCGCTAGCCGTCGACAAGACGACATATGAAACCGAGCACGCCGCGTGGCTCGATCAGGAGCAGTCGTCTGTCGGCGAGATTCTCCCCATCGTCGGCATCTGGCCGCTCGAAGAGGGCGAGACGGCCTTCGGGTCGGACACTGGTCTGCCGATTGCGCTGCCCACCGCGGCCGCTCCGGCCCGGGCCGGAGTCTTTCGAAGGCAGGGGACGACCATCACCGTCGTTCCGGCGGCCGGTGCGGGGCTCCGGTTGCCCGATGGCAACCCGCTGGAGCGTGCAACAGAGGTTGACGACGACATCCTGCTGGGGTCGCTGAGGATGTACATTGCGGGCGCTCCTGACGGTCGTCTCTGGGTGAGTGCGCGGGACGAGAAGCACCCGGCCATCGATCACCCTCCGATGGTCGAGGCCTATCCCCTCGACCTCCGCTGGCGGATCGCCGCTCGTTTCGACGCGTTCGATTCGCCGAGGCCTGCGCGCGTCGCCGACGTGCGGGGCGGGTTCATGGACTTCACTGCTATGGGCCAGCTCGTATTCCGGCTGAACAGGCAGGAGCTGCGCCTCACGGCGTTCGGCGAGCCTGGCGGCGAGCAGTTCTTCGTGATGTTCAAGGATCCGACCAACGAGACGACGACCTACAGCGGCTATCGGATCCTGACGCCGGCCGTGGTCGGCGACGGCCAGTGGACGGTCGTCGACTTCAATTTCTCGAACAACCCGCCCTGTGCGTATTCACGCTACACCGTCTGCCCGCTGCCCCCACCGGAGAACAGGTTGCCGGTTGCCGTGGAGGCCGGTCTGAAGCGACTGCCGTCCGCGCAGGGCTATTCACCGTTGTAGCTGGTAGCTGGTAGCTCGTAGCTGGTAGCAAGAACCTGAACGTGCTACAAGCGACCAGCTACCGGCTACCAGACTGGGAGGGCACAGATGGCTGCCGGCGACGAGCTGCTCGACTTCGTCCGGGATGCCCTCGGCCGGGGAGTCCCGCGCGCGCAGATCGAGGACGCGCTCCGGAAGGGCGGGTGGACGACAGACCAGGTCCGCGGAGCGCTGACCGCGTTCGCCGAGATCGATTTTCCGATTCCAGTGCCGCGCGCC
>Ga0209640_10005807_pt1 | contig 10803 bp, 13 predicted proteins | sample RifCSP10_1_FD_184018 | JGI IMG/M metagenome (GOLD analysis project Ga0209640, IMG submission 184018) | Soil microbial communities from Rifle, Colorado - Rifle CSP2_sed 10_1 (SPAdes) (version 2) | ecosystem: Environmental > Terrestrial > Deep subsurface > Rock core/Sediment | place: Rifle...
ACGAGTGGTGAGTCCGCCTGTAAGCCGGATTCTGTGCCGGTCCGGAGACCGGTGGCGGCCATCTATCTGGGCCCCCCGTTGCCGGACGGGCTCGTGCGGCCTACCCGGGGCGTAACGGGCGAGCAACCCTGCCCCTGCTCGGCCTTGCTCCCGGTGGGGTTTGCCGATCCGCCACGGTCGCCCGCGACGCTGGTGGTCTCTTACACCACCGTTTCACCCTTGCCTGTGCCCTGAGGCCATCGGCGGTCTGCTCTCTGCTGCACTTTCCGTCGGGTCACCCCGCCTGGGCGTTGCCCAGCACCGTGCTCTGTGGAGTCCGGACTTTCCTCGACCCAGCCGAAGCCGAGCCGCGGCCGCCCGGCAGACTCAGCGCGAAGTATGCCCGCCCGGCGCCCCAACCGCCACACGTGAACCCGTTCGCACACCTCTCAGTCCTCGAGGTGCTCCTCCAGGGCAGCCACCCACCCGGTGGGAAGCTTCCAGTGCCGCCCTCCGTCGACCATGAGGCGAACATATGACCGTTCGGGGAGCAGGTCCTCGCCGTGGTCGGATCGGCTGACGTGGGTCACGACGTCGTGTCGTCGCCCTCCACGGTCCATCGCCTGGGTGGTCGCCCTCACCCGCCCCTCGCCGGCCTCGACCTGATCGATGGCGGTGAGATCGGCGGACTTGAGGGAGAACACGGCCCCCCAGACGGTGTTGCCCGCCAGGGGCCGCACAGAGGGGAGACCTCCCGCCCCGTTGGGGATGGGATATTCCATGCGCCATTCGGGTAGATGCGCGATGAATTCGAACGCCGCGCTCGGTGCGATGCCGGCAAGGCGCTGCGGTTCGATGTTCGCGTCGTAGGCGAAGTAGAGCAGGGGTGTTCCCATATCGAGTGCGTCGGCGCCGAATGATGATACCCGCGGCGCGGCTCACGGGTGCCGGCGGACGGCACCGGGAACTTTCGGCGGGCATCGTGGCGTCATAACCCGGACACAACACCCTTGACGAGGCAATGAGTACTCAATCGACCCCCACCGACCTGCTCGGACTGGATCTGGAAGAGCGCCCGTGGGCCGCGTATGCGTCGTGTCGCAGCGCCGATCCCGAGCTCTTCTTCTCGTCCCGTGACGCTGACGCCGACGATGCGATCACGATCTGCCGCGGTTGCCCGGTTGCGGCCGAGTGCCTGGAATGGGCACTGGAGACGAGGGTCCGCTACGGGATCTGGGGAGCCACCACCGAGCGCGATCGTCGCCGGATGCTCCGCCACTCGGCCTGAAGCAGCCCCTCGGAGATGGCCGTCTGGCTCGAGGCGGTTGGTGCCGTTCGCCGTTCTGCTGAAATGCCCTCATGGGAAGTAATCCTGTGAGGCCGGGATCGGTCGACCCCAAGGACTTCTTGGATGTCGACGCATTGCTCGACGACGAGGACCGCCTGGTGCGAGACACCGTTCGTGGCTTCGTGGCCGATCGAGTGCTGCCCGGCATAGCGCAATGGTTCGAGGCGGCGACGTTCCCAATCGAACTGGCCAAAGACATGGGGGCCATCGGGCTGCTCGGCATGCATCTCGACGGCTACGGGTGCGCCGGCACGAGCGCGGTCCAGTACGGGCTCGCCTGCACCGAGCTCGAGTACGGCGACTCGGGCGTTCGGTCTTTTGTGAGCGTTCAGGGCTCCCTCGCCATGTTCCCGATCCACGCGTACGGGTCGGATGATCAGAAAGCTGAATGGCTGCGCCGTATGGCCGCCGGGGAGGCCATCGGCTGTTTCGGGCTCACCGAGCCGGATGCGGGCAGCGACCCTTCGTCGATGCGCACCTCTGCCCGGCGGGACGGAAGTGACTGGGTGCTCAACGGCACCAAGATGTGGATCACCAACGGCGGCATCGCCGACGTCGCCATCGTGTGGGCGGTCACCGACGACGGTGTCCGGGGGTTCATCGTGCCGACCGCGACTCCCGGGTTGACCGTCAACGACATCCACCAGAAGTTGTCGCTGCGCGCCTCGGTCACGTCGGAATTGGTCCTGGACGATCTCCGCCTGCCGGCATCGGCGTTGCTCCCCGGGGTGAGCGGCATGCGCGGTCCGCTGTCGTGTCTCAACGAGGCGCGTTTCGGCATCTTGTTCGGAGCGGTCGGGGCGGCCAGGGCCTGTTACGAGGCCGCACTCGACTACGCCAAGACCCGGGTCATGTTCCACAAACCGATCGCCTCGTTCCAACTGATCCAGCGTCAGCTCGTCGAGATGATGGTGGCCGTGAACCGGGGCATGCTGCTGGCACTCCACATCGGGCGCATGAAGGATCAAGGGACGCTCTCGTCAGCACATGTGTCGGTCGGCAAGTTCGACAACGTGCGCATGGCGCTCGACGTCGCCCGCACCGCTCGCAGCGTGCTCGGCGCCAACGGCGTCACGCTGGAGTACCCGGTCATCCGCCACATGAACAACCTCGAGTCGGTGTACACCTACGAGGGAACCAACGAGATCCATACCCTGATCCTTGGGCAGGCCATCACGGGCATCAGCGCCTTCGAATGAACCGGATCGCGCGCCGGTTGCTACCTTCCCGAGGTGGCTGAATCCGACTTCGCTTGGGTCTCGGTGCTCGCTCCGCTGACGGCGGGCCGCGACATCGACGAGTACCAAGCCCACGCGGCGATGACCGAGGTGATGAGCGGCCGCGCCGAACCCGCCCACATCGCAGCATTCATCGTCGCCCTCCGGGCGAAGGGGGAGACGGTCGACGAGATGACCGGCCTCGTCCGGGCGATGTACGACAACGCCATCACCGTCGACGTCGGTATCCCGGTGGTCGACACGGCAGGCACGGGCGGCGATCGGTCTGGAACGTTCAACATCTCCACCACCGCGGCGTTCATCGCCGCCGGGGCCGGTGCCCGAATCGCCAAGCATGGAAACCGGGCGGCCTCGTCGCGCGCCGGGTCCGCCGATGTGCTCGAGGCGCTCGGCGTTCCGATCGATCTATCGCCGGAAGGAACGGCCCGCCTGGTACGCGAGGCCGGATTCGGGTTCTTCTTTGCCCCTCGGTACCACCCGGCGATGCGATTTGCCGGCCCCGTGAGGGTGCAACTGGGGGTGCCGACGGTTTTCAACTTCCTCGGGCCACTGGCCAACCCGGCTAGGGCGCGCCACCAGGCGATCGGTGTGTCCGACGCCCGCATGGCCGCGGTGATGGTCGGAGTGCTCACCCGCCTCGGGTCGGAGCATGCGTTCGTCTACTACGGAGAGGATGGGCTCGACGAGCTGACGCTCACCGGGCCCTCGTACATCTATCGTCTCAAAGGGGGTGAGGTCACCCATGCCGAGTTCACGCCCGAGGACTTCGGGGTGCCCCGCGCCTTGCGAGAGGACCTCCTGGGCGGCGACGCCGCGGAGAACGCCGCCATTCTCCGGGCGGTCCTGTCCGGGGAAGTTGGTCCGAAACGGGACGTCGCCGTGATCAACGCCGCTCCCGCAATCGTCGCCGCGGGCCTCGCCGACGGTTTTGCGGAGGCGATCGACATGGCGAATCGGTCGATCGATTCCGGCGAAGCGGCGGCCGTCCTCGACCGGGCCGTGACGATGGGTGAGTCGATTCGCGCCGAGGAGGGTGCATGACCACAACCGGGTTCGTGCAGGGCAACGGGGGGCGCCTCTATTACGAGTGCGACGGGGCCGGTCCCGGCCTCGTGCTGGTTCACGCCGGGGTGGCCAATCTCCGCATGTGGGACCCGCACGTGCCGGCCTGGTCCGGCGGATTCACGGTCGTCAGGTACGACACGCGAGGTTTCGGGAGGACCGAATCTGATCAAGTCGGCTTCTCCAACCGCGCCGACCTCATCGCCGTGATGGATCAGGTAGGGCTGGAGCGGGCGTGCCTGGTCGGAGTGTCGCGCGGAGGCCAGATCGTCCTCGACACCGCCCTCGAGTACCCCGACCGGGTGTCCGCGCTGGTCGTCGTCGCCGGGGGAGTCGGCGGTTTCACCCCCTCAACGGACCTGGGAACTCCGGCAATGTGGGGCGAGGCGGAGAAGCACTGGGAGGCCCACGATTGGGACTGGCTCGCCGACTTCGAGACCCGATATTGGGCTGACGGGCCGGGTCAGCCCACCGATCGCGTGGTCCCGGCGATCCGAAACCTGGTCCACGGGTGGATTCTCGACAACTACCGAGCCGAAAAGGTCGAGGGCATCCCCCAGCCCCTCGACCCTCCCGCCGCCGGGCGACTGCGCGAGGTGACCTGGCCGACACTCGTGGTTATCGGGTCGCTCGACGACCCGGGCACCAACGAGGCGTGCCGGTTCCTCGCCGCCGGTGTCGGCGCCCGGCTCGAGGTGTTCGATGGCGCCGCCCACATGCTCACCCTCGAGCAGCCGGATCGGTTTACCAGGCTGGTGGCGGAGTTCGCCGCCGGCCTATAGCGGACGCCTACCGCCCGTACAGCCCGATCAGCGTCGCCTCGGCGAGCACCCTGCCCTCGATGGCTGTCAGCACCTCCGCCTTGGTGGCGGCAGGTCCCAACGCAAGAGGTCCGTTCATGGCGTAGACCGTGAAGACGTAGCGGTGGGTTCCGCGCGGCGGACAGGGCGGTACGTACCCGGTCGATCCCGCCGAGTTCTTGCCGGCGGTGCCCAACGGTTCTGCACCCTCGGCGATGGCCATGGTCATCGGGATGTCGTATGCCACCCAATGGTCATAGGTGCCTCGGGTCGCGTCCGGATCCTCGGCTATCAGGACGAGTGTCCTGGTCGATGCGGGAGGATCGACGATCGCGAGCGGCGGCGAGACACCCTCACCATCGCAGGTGTACTTGGTCGGAATGGTCGCCTCGTGTCCGAAGGCGGTCGACGTGAGTTGCATGCCGGTGCCTCCTGTCGTCTCGGTGGTGGTGTCGTCGGGCGGGTTCGTGCCGGATCCGCCGCATGCGCCCATGGTGAGGGCGAAGGTGAGGAATCCGATCGCGATCCGGCCGGGACCCATCTCGTGCCACAGCGTACGCGCAAGCTACGGCCTCAGGGCCCGGGAGAAACCCCGAAGATGATCGAGGAGAGGGTGGCCGCCACCAGTTCCGCGTCGACCGGGCCACTCACCTTGCCGACGATCATCCCGTCCCGATCGACGAAGAACGTCTCGGGCACCCCCCGGACCCCGAAGGCGATCGCCGCCCGGGACCGATCGTCCATTCCCACCGGGTAGCCGTGGCCGAGTTCGTCGAGGAAGGCGTTCACGTCGTCGAGGTCGGACTGGTAGGTGATGCCGATCACCGTGATCCCCGACGACGCCCAGGTGGCGGCGGCGTCGAGCAGCACGCCGTGCTCCTCGCGGCAGGGGACGCACCATGGCGCCCAGAAGTTGACCACGAGGATCGAACCCTCCATCGATCGCAGCGAGATCGGCCCACTCCCGTCGATCGCCTCGACGGTGACGTTGGGCACGGGGGTGTCGATGAGCGGGGAGGGCGCCAGGGTGGGGTCGCTCCCGAATCGCGAGGTGAACACCACTGCCAGCACCGCGACCACCAGCGCACCGGCCCCGGCCGCGAGCCAGCGCCACCGGCGGCTCACGAACCGGCTCCGGCATCGTCGATCATCGACTGAGCCTCCTCGACGATGTCAGGCGGCGCCAGACCCGAGCCGATCACCTGCTCGAGAAGGGGGATTGCACTTTCCATGTCACCGAGGCCGTGGTAGTGGACGTTGGCGAGGAACCACGTCGCCAGGACGTTGTCGGGCATGACTTCGAGGCTTCGCTCCAGCAGCGTCGCTCCGGTGGCGGGATCGCCGGACAGATAGGTCATCCACCCGACGTACATCAGTGCCTCGGGGTCCGGGCCTTGCTCGAGGATGTACAGGTAGTGGGGGAGGGCGCTGGAGAAGTTGCCGGCCTCCACGTACCGCCGAGCAAGGGCGAGCCGCATCGGGGTGATATCGGGGTTGGAGGCGACGGCGGCCTCGAAGTCCTCGTCGGAGATGGACGACAGGTCGACACCGCCGTCGCTGATGACGTCGGCAGCCACTCCGGACCCCGCAGCAGTGTCGTCGGGTGTCTGGACGGCGCCGGCGAGGGCGAGGACCGCGACGGTGGCGGCGACACCGAAAATGGTCACTCCGGTCCAGACCCTGGCCTTCGATCGCCCCGCCGGCTTGGCGGCCGATGCCTCGTCGAGGGCGGCGAGGGCGTCGGCGACGTCGGCCTCGTAGCGACGACGCAGGCGGCGTGCGTCGTCCTCACCGATCTCATCGGCCGTCACCTGGGCATCGAGGGCGCGCAGATCCGCGATGGCGGCGTCGCGCCGCTGTTCGAGCAGCCGAACCGTGGCTTCGCTCATCGCGACGCCTTCTGGACGGCCTGGTCGACTCGCCGGCGCTCCTCCTCGGACAACTCACGCCCGGAGCCGCGGACCCTCGTGACGATCAGCGCCAGGCCTCCTACCAACAGGATGGCGGGGAGCACCCACAGCAGGGCGGTGCGGCCACCGGCCGGAGGGTCGAGAAGCACCTCTTCACCGTAGGTGGCGATGAAGAAGTCGACGATCTGCTGATCGGTCCATCCGTCGGCGACCTGGTCCGCGATCAGAGCCTTGAGATCGCGGGACAGCTGGGCGGGGGAGTCGTTGATCGACTCGGACTGGCACACTGGGCACTTGAGCCGGGTGGCCAGGGCTTCGACCCGGTCGGCCGGCGAGGGGTCGGCGGTGGCGAGCACGGCAACGATCAGGCCCGCGCATGCGGCGATGACCGTGACGGCCACCCAGGAGCGGATGCGCTCAGACACCGGCGGCCTCGTGGATGGGAACGTCGGCGGTGCGGCGGCGGCCGAAGTAGGAGCGGAGGCCTCCGGCGAACACGATCAAACCTCCGAGCCACAGCAGCCACATGAGCGGAAACCGGAAGGCGTCGACCGTCACGGTGGCCGATCCCGGCTCGATCCGCACCAGGCTCAGGTACACGTCCTCGCGCACCCCGGTACGAACCGATGGCGTCGGGATCGCCTGCACCTGGTTGGGATACTGGTTGAGCCGGGGCTCCAGGGTTCCAAGGACCCGATCCTCGCGGCGCAGCTCGATGGTGGCGCCGACCACCGTGCGGTTGGGCTCTTCGCGGACGAACGGCGCCAGATACGTGAGCGTGTACCCCTCGAAGTTTGCCGACTCGCCGGTCTCCAGCGTGATCTCCTGGCGCACGCCGAACGATCCGGAGAACGCGATCGCCACCGCTACCAGGGTGAGTCCGACGTGAGCGATCATGCCGCCCCAATAGCCGGGATCGGAGCCGGGGAGCCGAGCCACCTCGGACAGGAATCCGCCGGGCCTGCTGCGGGCGACCTCGCCGGCGTGTTGGACGATCCCGGTGATGACGAACGCTGCCAGTGCCACGGTGGCGATGACGGTGATCGGGCGCAGCCCCACCATCACGGTGATGGCGGCTGTCACTGCCGCCGCCTGGAGTGGTATGCGGAGCCGCCGCCACAGGACGGGAAGCCGGGCAACCCGGTACGGGGTGATGGGCCCGATGCCCATGGCGAACAGCAGCACGAGCCCAATCGGGATGGCGGATCGGTCGAACCACGGTCCTCCTACCGACACCCGGTCGCCGGTGAACGCCTCGAGCACCATCGGGTAGATGGTGCCGACGAGCACGACGAATGCGAACAGCGTCAGCAGGAGGTTGTTGAGGAGGAACACGCCCTCACGACTCGCCAGGGAGTCGAGGCGGGGCGACGACGCGACCAGGTGACCTCGCAGCGCAAATAGCCCAAAGCCACCGACGAGTACGAGGAGGAGGAACGCGAGGAGGGCGGGGCCGACCGCCGACTGGGTGAACGAGTGGACCGATGCCACCACCCCGGACCGGGTGAGGAAGGTGCCGAGGATGGTGAGCGAGAACGTGCCGATGATCAGGGCGACGTTCCACGCCTGAAGCATGCCGCGGCGGCGCTGCACCACCGCCGAGTGGATGAACGCGGTAGCGGTCAGCCAGGGGAGGAACGAGGCGTTCTCGACGGGGTCCCATGCCCAGTACCCGCCCCAGCCGAGCACCTCATAGGACCACCACGCCCCGAGGACGATCCCCAGGGAGAGGAACGACCAGGCCACCAGCGTCCAGCGCCTCGTTCGCTCCAGCCATTGCGTGGTGCCCTCCCCGGAGACGAGCGCGGCGATGGCGAAGGCAAACGGAACGGTCATTCCGACGTAGCCGAGGTAGAGCATCGGGGGGTGGATCGCCATGAGGATGTGGTTCTGGAGCAGCGGATTGGCGCCGATCCCGTCCGCAGGGACCTGGGCGAGGGTGGCGAACGGGTTGGCGGCCGTGGCCATGAGGGCGAAGAAGAAGATGGCGACAGCCCCTATGACTGCCAGAGCGGCGGCGCCGACTCGGTCGCGATCCGACAGACGGCGGTACACCCACAGGGTGTACCCGGCGAGGATCAGCCCCCACAGCACGATGCTGCCTTCGAGAGCCGCCCACGCCCCCGCGATCGTGAACAGCAGCGGAGTACCCCTGGCATGGTTGCGGGCGACATACTCGATGGAGAAGTCGTCGGTGATCAGGGCGACCTCGAGGGCCCCCATGGCTACCACCGCTCCGACTACGAGGCCGAGCACCCCAAGCCGCAGCGAGGACGAGGCATCTCCGTCGGCGAGGAAGCAGCGGACGCCCTGGATGACGATGGCCACGGCGGAGACGAGGGCGAGCAGGACTCCGAGCCAGCCGACGGTGGCGATCACGGCGTCGGGTACCGCGAGTCAGGCGTGTACACGCCACCCTCCTCGGTGCGGTACTGCTCGTCGTGCTTGATGATCATCGAGTCGGAGTGGAAGACGGTTCCATCCCAGGTTCCCTCCACGACGACGCCGATCCCTTCACGAAAGAGCTGTTGGGGTGACCCGACGTGGTCGACCGCGACGGTGGTGGTGCCGTCGGTGACTGCGAACGTGATCTCGCTCCCGGACTCCACAACGGTCCCGGCCACCACGAGGCCGCCGAGGCGGAACCGTCCTGCGGTCGCACCGGGTGGTTCCGTGACGACTTCGGTGGGCGTGCGGTAGTACACGAGGTTCTCTCGGATGTTGGCGACCAGGAACCCGATGAGTACTGCGAGCAGCCCGAGCATGGCGATCACGAAGAGCCGGTAGCGCTTCATCCGCGATCCGCCTCCGCTCTGGCCCGACGAATCCGGAACACGAGCGATGCGACGTACCCGCCGAGCGACCCGTACACGACCAGGTAGGCAAAGGCGACCCATCCCCAGTCGCTCATCGTGGCTTTGCCCCGACGGATGGTGCGGTGACGGCCGCCCCGGCGACATCCTCTCCGGCCCTGGATGCTTCGACGAGGCTGTCCTCGATCAGGGCTAGGTCCATCCGGCGCCGAACCAGCGCCGCGTAGACGACCGTGAAGGCGAACACTCCCATCAGCAGGGCGAAGAGCAGGGGGCCGTCGATCTGGGGGTCGTCGGGCCGGAGAATCGTCGGCGGTTGGTGGAGACCGCGCCACCACACGACCGAGAAATGGACGATGGGGATCTGCAGGGCGGCGACGATGCCGAACAGCGCAGACCGCTTGGCGCGCCGCTCGAGCCCGTCGATGCCGCGGCGAAGGGCAAGGTAGGCGAGGTAGACGAAGAACATCGCCGCGGTGAGCACGAGCCGTGCGTCCCATGTCCACCACACGCCCCAGACCGGCTTGCCCCAGATCATGCCAGTGGCGAGGGCCAGGCCGGTGAACACCACGCCGACCTCGGCCGACGCGCCGGCGAGCCGATCCCAGCGGAGCTTGCTGGTGACCAGGTAGGCAATGCTGCCGATCATGGTGATGCCGAAGGCCAGGTAGGCGAGCCACGCGGAAGGCACGTGCGCGTACATGATCCGTTGGAAGTCTCCCTGCACGGCGTCGGGCGGGACCGTCAGGCCGACCACGAGGGCAGTGAGCAACAAGCCGGCGGCGGCGAACTCCAGCGTTCTCTTGGTCACGACTCCTCCAACGGGCGGGCGGTGAGCACACCGGCCAGCATCAGGAGGACGTCGACCACGGCCAGCACGAGCACCCACCGCAGGATACCGGCACCGACGCGCAAGCCCTCTGTTGCCTGCGCGGCCCCGAGCATGATCGGGATCGCGATCGGGGCGATGAGCAGGGGAGCGAGGGCGCCCCGTCCCCCGAGGCCGGTGGTCACCGACGCGGCGATCGTCCCCAGCATCGCCAACCCCGCGGCGACGAGTGGCAGAACCAGGGCGATCCAACCCCACCCGACGACGTCGGGGTCGTAGAGCACGATCGCGATCGCCCCAACCGCCACCTCGAACACGAGCACGAGGATGGTGTTGGCGATCGCCGTGGCGGCGAACCGGGCCGCCGGGTCGACACCGAGGAGCGTGAGCAGGTCGCGTTGGGGCGGTCCCTCCGCACCGCTCTCCCGCTGGGTGACCAGCACCCCGAACAGCAGCACCACCGCCCAGAACAGGCCGGGTCCGATCCGGGCGAGCAGGGTGGTCTCGATCCCGACCGCCATCGGGATCACGAGGAGCGCCACCGCCCCAAAGGGAATGACCACGGTGGCCACCTCAGCTGCCCTTCGCTCGTTGCGAAGCTGCGACCTGATGAGCACGAGGACGTGGTGGATCACCCGCCACCCCACTCGATCCGTCCGTCGCTCAGGACCACGGTGCGCTGCACGATCCGGGCGGCGCGGTCCCGCTCATGGGATACCACCACCGCACCGCCGCCTCGTTCGACGACATCGCCGACCAAGTGCTCGACGAGCTCCGAGGCCTCGGGGTCGAGGTGGAGTTTCCCGAGGGCCAGACCTGCTGCG
>Ga0209640_10005808_pt1 | contig 10801 bp, 8 predicted proteins | sample RifCSP10_1_FD_184018 | JGI IMG/M metagenome (GOLD analysis project Ga0209640, IMG submission 184018) | Soil microbial communities from Rifle, Colorado - Rifle CSP2_sed 10_1 (SPAdes) (version 2) | ecosystem: Environmental > Terrestrial > Deep subsurface > Rock core/Sediment | place: Rifle...
CGGGTCGGGGTCGTCCTTCGCGGCCGGCCCCCGGACCCCCTCGACATCGCCCGCACGGAAGGCCGCGAGGACCTTCGCGGCCTCCTCCTCCACCGGGTCGGCGCCCGCGGCGGCGCAGAAGAGCGCCAACCAGGGGAGAACCGTCCGCATGCGCACGAGAGCCTCTCGCAGCATAAGAGAAAGGCAGGCGCCCCGGCCAGCGTGATCCGTTGGCCGGGGCGGATCCCGCGGGGGCGGATCTCGAACGAAATCGTGCACGAGCTCGACTTCTTCCCGACCATCGCGGCGGCGGCCGGCGCCGACATCGTGCCGAAGGACCGCGCCATCGACGGGGTAAACCAGCTCCCGTTTCTCGAAGGCCGCCAGGAACATTCAAACCGGGAGAGCGCGCTGTACTTCACCGGCAGAACCGTCCGGGCGGTGAAGTGGAAGGACTGGAAATTCCACTACGCCTTCATGCCCGAGCCGCGGGTCACCGAGCCGCCGCTGATGCGGCTCTTCAACCTGCGGTCGGATCCTCGCGAGGAATCCGACATCAAGGACGCCAATCCCTGGGCGATCGGCCTCTTCGACAAGCTCGTCGCGGACTTCACCGCGAGCACGGCGCAGTATCCGAACGTGCCGGTCAGCGCCCCGGATCCCTACACGCCGCCGAGGCGGCCGTAGGGAGCACCGGGCTCCTCAGCGCCGGTTGTACGTCGCCGTGGTCGTGGTCGTGGCACCCCCGAGGACGCCGATCCGCGTGGTCTCGATCACCAGCCGCGCCGGCGACTCGAGCCTGAGCGCCTGCCGTACTTCGGCGAGGACCGTGGCTCCGTCGGCGCCGCCCGGCGCCGGGAAGGTCGTCGTGATGACGAGCGTGGAACCCGCCCAGGACACCCTGGAGCGCTGTTCCGTCGTCGCGTGGCCGATCATCACGGCGTTGCGCGATTCCGAGCCGTCCAGGGCGTAGGTGAACCGAAGCCGCGGCTGAAGGTCATAGTTCGAGAAGAAGGCATACTCGACCACGAGGCGGTCGGCTTGCTGCGCGATGGTGAGGGGCGAGCCCCAGCCGCTTCCCATGTCGCCCCGCCGGAAGGATGCGTCGCCCGCGGCGGCAACCGCGACCGGTGCCTCGGCGGAATCGGCCCGCACCCATTCCCCGCTAAAGTTGGGACGCTCCTGGGCCGCCTCGGCCCAAGCCACACCGGCAACCGAGAGCAGCCCCGCGAGCGTTTTGGCGCGGTTCACGGTGCCGCTCAGGCCGCTCACCGGAACATCCCGATCTTCCGGAGCACAAAGATCAACAGCACCGCGCCGCCCAGCCCCACAGCGAAGCTCACGATGCTCCCGGTGGGAACGAAGCCCAGCGCCGAGGCGAGCCAGCTGCCCAGCGCCGATCCCACGACGCCGACGAGCACGTTCGCGACGATGCCCATCTGGGCGTTGGTCTTCATGATGATGCTCGCCACCCAGCCCACGAATCCGCCGATGATCAGGGAAATGATCCAGTTCACGGTGTCCCCCTACGCTGGAGTTGCCGGCCCTTCCCGGACCGGTCGAGGTCAAACATACAGCCCGGAGCCACTACCATGACAACGCTGACAGCGGTCAAACGGTTTCGAACCCTGCCAACGCTGGCCGCCGCGGTCGGGTATCCGCCGAACGAGCCGATGGTGACGGGCTTCGAGGGGGGGGGGTCGCACCCGGGCAACCATTCGCCGGCCCCGGGCGTCTATCCTCTAGATTGTCTGGAGGAGACCCATGCCGCCCGACTCGTCCGACCTGCTCCAGGGCACCCTCGAGCTCCTGGTGCTCAAGGCCCTTTCCCTCGCCCCGCTCCACGGCTGGGGCATCGGCCACCGTATTGACCAGCTCTCCCGGAATGCCTTCCGGGTCCAGCAGGGCTCCCTCTACCCCGCCCTCCAGCGGATGCTCCGCAAGGGCTGGATCCGGAGCGAGTGGCGCACCACCGAGAACCACCGGCGGGCCCGCTACTACCTTCTGACCCGGGCCGGCCGGAAGCAGCTCGAGGCCGAAACCGAGGCCTGGGAGCGCGCCTCCGGGGCGATCAACGGGATCCTCAAGACCCGCCCCTCGGAGCACCCGGCATGAGTCTCCTCACCGATCTCGGGGAGCGCCTCAAGGCGCTGGTCTTTCGCCGGCGGCAGGAACGCGAGCTGCAAGAGGAATTCCTCTTTCACGTGGAGCGCGAGACCGCCGAGCGGATCCGCCTGGGAGCCGCCCCCGAAGCGGCTCGCCGCGAAGCCCGGCTCGCCTTCGGAGGGGTGGAGCAGTACAAGGAAGCGGTCCGCGACGCCCGCGGCATCCGCCCGCTCGAAGACCTGGGCGCCGATCTCCGCTACGCCGTTCGAAGCCTGCGCCGCAATCCCGGCTTCAGCGCCACCGTGGTGCTGGTACTTGGCCTCGGCCTGGGGGCCTCGACCGCCGTGTTCAGCATCATGGATTCCGTGGTGCTGGCCGAGCTTCCCTATCCCGATCCCGGCGGGCTGGTCGTCGTTTCCGAAAAGAACTCGCCTACGAATATCTGGAACATCTCCACCGCCGACGCAGTTGCCATCCGCGAACAGCAGCGGAGCTTCTCCGCCTGGGGTGAGGTGAGCCGCATGGAAGCCGCGCTCTCCGGCGCCGGCACCCCGGAACACGTGATCCTGGGACGGGTTTCGGCCGGGTTCTTCAAGGCGCTCGGGGTGCCGGCCGCCCGGGGCCGGCTGATCGAGGAGCGCGACGAAGCGGCCGAAGCGGCCGCCGTGCTGGTGGTGTCGCACCGGCTCGCCGAGGAAAAGCTGGGCGGACCGGCGCGGGCCCTCGGCCGTTCCCTCACCCTCGACGGGGTGAGCCACGAAGTCGTCGGGGTACTCCCTCCCGGTCGGACCGACATGGGCGGAGTCCGGGCCGCGGCCTGGACCACACTCAAGCTGCCCGCCCCGGTCCGCCGGGGACCCTTCTGGTTGCGCGGCGTGGCCCGGCTCAAGGAAGGCGTCACCCTGGACATGGCGGCCGCCGACCTCGCCGGGATCAGCGCCCGCATCCTGCCCCTGTGGAACGATTTCCGCGACAGCGTGGCCCGGCTCACTCCGGCACCACTCCGGGAACGGATCGTCGGCCGGGCCGACCGCCAGGTCGGACTCTTCGCCGGCGGGGTCCTCCTGGTGCTTCTCCTCGCGATCACCAACGTCGCCACGCTGGTCCTGGTACGGGCCTCGGCCCGGGAGCCGGAGGTGGCGATGCGGGTTATGCTCGGCGCCAGCCGGGGCCGGATCGCCCGGCTTCTCCTCACCGAGAACCTCCTCCTCACCATGATGGCCGGGGCCCTCGGCCTGCTGCTGGCCTGGCTCGGCCTCAAGCTCGCCGTCGCCCAGCTCCCCGATCTGCCCCGGATCCAGAACGCCGCGCTCGACTGGCGGGCCGTGAGCGTGGCGCTGGCCGCGGCCCTGGCCGCCGGAGTCCTGGTCAGCCTTTCCCCCATCGCGGGGGGCGGGGGAGAGATCGGCCGGAGCCCGGCCCGCGCCGATACCAGGCGCACCGGCGCCGGGAGACGGAGCAACGCGGTGCGGAGCGCGCTGGTCACGGTCGAGTTCGCGCTGGCGCTGCCGCTCCTCGTGATGGCCGGGCTCCTCCTCAACAGCTTCGTGCGGCTCTCCCGGGTTGACCCGGGGTTCGACCCCTATGGCGTAGTCGCGACCCGCATCGCGCTCCCGGCGGCGGGCTATCCGGGCGACTCCGAGCGGGCCCGGTTCTGGATCCAGGTGGAGCAACGCCTGGGGCAGATGCCGGGGGTGGACGGGAGCGGGCTCGCCTCCGACATTCCGCCCGACAGCCCGGGGACCAACAACTTCAACCTCGTGGATCACCCCGTCCCGACGGGCCAGTCGGAGCCGACCACGCCCTGGTACGAGGCGACCCCCGGTTACTTCGAGGCGATGGGTATCCCGCTGCTGGACGGCCGGATGTTCACCCCGGCCGACACGGTGGATCCGGTCGTGATCGTGAGCCGGGCCTGGGCCCGGCGCTATTTCCCGAACCAGCGCGCCGTGGGCCGGCAGCTCATCTCGGGAGGCTGCTACGATTGCCCCCGCACGACCATCATCGGGGTCGTCGGCGACGTGAAGAACCTCGGCCTCGCCCAGTCGGAGGAAGCGGTCTATGACCCCATCGGCCCGGCCCTCGCTCGCTCGCTCCAGGTCGTGGTGCGCAGCAACGCGGGCACCGGGGCCTCGCTCCGCGCCCTGCGGGAGCTGGTCCACGGGCTCGATCCCGATCTGCCGGTCCGGGAGTCCGTGATCGCGGAGCGATTCGACGATACCCTGGACGATCCGCGCCGCTGGACCGCGGTGCTGGGTGCCTTCGCCGCGGTGGGCACGTCCCTCGCGGCCCTCGGGATCTTCGGGCTCATGTCCTACGTGGTGCGGCAGCGGCGCCGGGAAATCGGCGTCCGGCTGGCCCTCGGGGCCCAACCCGGGATGGTCACCCGTTTTGTCATCGCCAGGGGAATGCGGTATGCCGCGGCGGGCAGCGCCGCCGGCCTGGTCGTGACCCTGCTAGCGGTTGGCCGGCTCCGGACCCTGCTCTTCGAGGTGAGCCCTACGGACCTGATGACGATCGGCGCGGTGGCCGTGCTCCTGCTCGGAGTGGCGCTGGTCGCCTGCTGGCTCCCGGGGCGCCGAGCGGCGAGGATCAAGCCGCTGGAGGCGATCAGCACGGAATAGCGCGGGTATATTCTCGGATGGCCGTTTCAGACCTCCCACCGGCGCGGCGGACCCTCGGCCTGGTCGGGGGCCTGGGGCCCGAATCCACCATCGATTACTACCGGCGGATTCTGGAGGCGTGGCAGCAGGAGGAGCCGGGCACGGCACCTTCGATCGTGATCGACAGCCTCGATGTGCAGCGCGCCCTCCACCTCGTCGCCACCGATCGCGGCGAGCTCGCCCGCTACCTCCTCCACTCGCTCCACCGGCTTGCCGGCGCCGGCGCCGATTTCGCAGCGATCTCCGCCAATACCCCGCACGTCGTGTTCGACGAGCTCACCGCCCGGTCCCCCCTTCCGCTCCTCAGCATCGTCGAGGTCTCTGCCGAAGAAGCCCGCCGCCGCGGCTTCACCCGGCTGGGGCTCCTCGGCACCCGGTTCACCATGGAAGCGCCCCTCTATCCTCCCGTCCTGGCCCGCCTGGGCATCGCGGTCGTGACACCCAGCGAGGCCGAGCGGGCCTGGGTCCACGAGCGCTACATCGGACAGCTCCTGAAGGGCGAGTTCCGGGAGGAGACCCGCCGGGAATTCATCTCGCTGGTGGACCGGCTTCGGCGGGACGAGCGCATTGACGGAGTGATCCTCGGCGGGACCGAGCTGCCGCTGCTACTGCCCGGGCCGGCCATCGCGGAGGTTCCGGTCCTCGACACCACCGCGCTCCACGTGGCCGCCATCGTCGAGCGGCTGCGCCGGCCCGTTGCCCCCGGAGGACTGCGGGTGGAAGGCCTGGCGCCCCTGGTTCAGGTGTTCGATATGCCCAGATCGGTCGCCTTCTACCGCGACGCGCTGGGCTTTGCCCTGGTGGCCCAATCGGAGCCGGGCGACAGCTTCGACTGGTGCCTGCTCCGGCTCAACGGCGCGGAGCTCATGCTGAACACGGCGTATGAGCGGGACAGCCGACCCCCCGCGCCCGACCCGGCTCGGATCCGCGCCCACGAGGACGCCGCCATTTATTTCGGTTGCCGGGACGTGGATGCCGCCTATGCCCATCTGCGCGGCAAAGGCGTCGCGGTGAGCCCGCCGACCATCGCCCCCTACGGGATGAAGCAGCTCTACCTCAGGGACCCGGACGGCTACGTTCTCTGCTTCCAATGGCCGGCCCAGGAGGCGACCTGAGGCGGTTCCGGCGCTCGCGCGATACCTTTCTCGGCACCCCGCTCGCCTGACGTTGACTCACCCTTTCGGACACGAGAAGATGAAGGCCATAGTCCAGGACCGATATGGCTCGCCCGACTGGCTCACGCTCCGGGAGATCCCCAAGCCGGTCGCCGACGACGACCGCGTGCTCGTCAAGGTCCATGCCGCCTCGGTCAACGCCTCCGATTGGCACCTCATGCGGCGACTGCCCCACCTCATCGGCAGGCTGCTCGGGTTGCCGAAGTCCAGCATTCGGGGCAGTGACATGGCCGGGCAGGTCGAGGCCGTCGGAAAGAACGTGACCCGCTTCAAGCCCGGCGACGAGGTATTCGGCGCCGGGATCGGGACCTTCGCCGAATACACCACGGCTTTCGAAGACCGCCTGGCACCGAAGCCCCGCAACCTGACATTCGCGCAGGCTGCGGCCATCCCCGGCGCGGGGTGCACCGCTCTCCAGGGTCTTCGGGATAAGGCGCAGGTCAAGTCCGGGGAGAGGGTCCTGATCTATGGGGCCGGGGGCGGCGTGGGCACGTTCGCGGTGCAGATCGCCAAGTCCTTCGGGGCTCAAGTCACGGCCGTGACCGGCACCGGGAACGTGGAGCTTCTGCGCTCGATCGGGGCCAACGAGGTGATTGACTACACGAAGGAGGATTTCACCACGCGAGGGGAGCGCTACGACGTCCTCTTCGATATCGGCGCGAACCGTTCCTTCGCGGATTGCGGTCGCGCCCTGGCACCGAGCGGGAGACTGGTGCTCGCCGGCGCGCCCAGCGGCCTCGGGGCGGTGCTCTCACGCCTGCTCAAGGCCCGGTTCATGTCGGTCGGGGGGAACCACCCGATTTCGTTCATGGCCAGGGTGAGGAGCGGGGATCTGGTCGTGTTGAAGGAGCTCGCCGAAGCGGGGAAGCTCGCCCCCGTGATCGATCGGCAGTATCCATTGAGCGAGACTCCAGACGCAGTTCGCTACCTCGGAACCCGCCAGGCCCGAGGCAAGGTCGTCATCAGCGTCACCTGACCGCTCCCGATCGAAGGCTTTCCATGCCCGGAACCACCCAACGCTCGCTTCTGCCGCTTCTGACCGTGCTTCTTGTGGCTGCCGGCTGCGATCGGGGCAATGGGGTGCACGAGATTGACGATGAGCGGCTCGTAAGCGCCGACCGCGATACGGCGAACTGGCTGACCTACGGCCGCACCTACGACGAGCAACGGTTCAGCCCACTCAGCCAAATCAGCGAGCGCAACGTAAGCCGGCTCGGCCTGGTCTGGAGCCGAGAGCTCGGCACGACACGGGGTCTCGAAGCGACCCCTCTGGTGGTAGATGGGGTCATCTATACCACCGGTTCATGGAGCGTCGTCTACGCGATCGACGCCCGGACCGGTGACGTGCGGTGGAGCTACGATCCCCAAGTTCCGCGGGCGAGAGCGCGCGTCTTCTGTTGCGACGCGGTGAACCGGGGTGTCGCGATCTACCGGGGCAGGATCTATGTCGGCACCCTCGACGGCCGGTTGGTGGCCATCGACGCGGCGTCGGGGGCCCGGGTGTGGGAGGTGCTTACGGTCGACACGTTGAAGCCATACTCCAGTACCGGGGCGCCCCGGATCGCGCCCGGCTTGGTACTGATCGGCAACGGTGGCGCCGAGATGGGGGTTCGCGGCTACGTCTCGGCCTACGACGCCGAGCGAGGGACCCTGGTCTGGCGCACCTACACCGTTCCGGGAGATCCGTCGCTCGGGTTCGAATCGGAGGCGATGCGGACCGCTGCCGCGACCTGGACGGGGCGCTGGTGGGAAGGCGGCGGTGGTGGGACTCCCTGGGACGCCATCGTCTACGACCATGAGCTCGGCCTCGTCTACGTCGGCACCGGCAACGGCGCGCCGTGGTATCGGAGTCTCCGGAGTCCGGGAGGCGGCGATAACCTGTACCTCTCTTCCATCATCGCCCTCCGGGTCAGCACCGGGGAACAGGTCTGGCACTTCCAGACGACGCCGGGTGACAACTGGGACTTTACCGCGACCCAACCGCTGATGCTGGCGGATCTCGAGATCCAGGGACGCCGCCGAAGGGTCATCATGCAGGCGCCCAAGAACGGCTTCTTCTACGTCCTCGACCGGGAAACCGGCGAGTTCCTATCGGCGGCGCCGTACGCGACGATGACCTGGGCAACGGGCATCGACCCGAAGAGTGGCCGGCCCGTTGAATCGCCCAGCGCATTCGACGAGATGAACCCCGTCCTGGTCTCCCCGGGTCCGTCCGGTGCCCATAGCTGGCAGCCAATGGCGTTCAGCCCAGAGACGGGTCTGGTGTATCTGCCGGTCAGGGACGGCACCGTATTCCTCCACCGCCCGGACTCGACCTGGCGCCCGCACACTACGAAGCGCAACGATGGCGTCAACCGGCGCTACGCGGGTTCCTTGCTCCGCGCCCTGGAGGCCGCGCCTCCGCCGACGGGGCGACTCGTCGGGTGGGACCCGGTGCAGCAGAAACCTCGCTGGCAGGTGGATCTTCCGGTCCTGGTGAGTGGCGGCGTCCTGGCGACCGCGGGGAACCTCGTGTTCCAGGGTCGATCCGACGGCTGGCTCGTGGCGTACCGGGCGACGGACGGAATCAAACTCTGGGAGTTCGACGCCGGCACGGGGATCCTGGCGCCGCCCGTGACGTACCTGGTGGACACCGTGCAGTACGTCACGTTGATGGTCGGGTGGGGTGGAGACGTTGGGCTCATCAACCCGCCGGGGCTCGGACCCGCGAAACCGGGCTTCGGACGCATCCTGACCTTCGCCCTCGGAGGCACCGCCAGGTTGAGCGCCCCAGCGTTCGGGCACGACACTCCGCCGAATCCGGTCCAAACGGCCAAGGCTTCTCAGGCCACCATTTCGGAGGGCCGTGCGCTCTACGATACGTACTGCTACAGTTGTCACGGCGTCGCCGTGGTCGCAGGAGCACTCCCGGATCTTCGGTATGCCACGGCCGAGGTCCACCGGGACTTCGAGGCCATCGTCCTCAGAGGGGCTCGCGAACCACTCGGTATGCCGTCCTTCGGCGACCTGCTCTCGACCGCGCAAGCGAGGGCGATCCAGGCGTACATTCTCGTCCGCGCCCAGGAATCGGCAATACCGCCGTCTTGAGAGGCGATGGCCCTGAGAATGGAGAGGAGACCACCATGGACGAGAAGTCGCTCTTTACCAAGTTCTGGACGGACGAATCCCGAACGACCCTGAAGGTGCTCGCGAGAATCCCCGAGGGATCCGATTACCGCCCGGACCCCAAGTCGCGCACGGCCCAGGAGATCGCCTGGCAGATCGTCTGCGAGGAGAAGATGATGATCGAGGCCCTCGAGAGCGGCAAAGCGGAATGGGCACCGCCGCCGATTGCCCCAGCGCTGGCAGGCTCTGCCGCCCGGGCGCTGGGATGGCGAGCTCGAGTTTCCTCTTCGACCTCGTTCATCATCGGGGGCAGATTACGACTTACCTGCGGCCGATGGGATCTACGGTGCCCCAGATCTACGGACCGAGCGGGGACGAACCGTGAGCAACGGGCCCGCCCGGCTTCGGGGATGCCTATTCGTTCTGGGCATATGGGTGACAACGTCACACATATGCCCGTCGGGGATGGATGCGTCGCGGTGGCTGGGGAGGGACGGGGTCGGGGAGCCGCCGCCGGTCAGGGTTGTTTCGCCAGGACGATGGTCTGGGCGATCTCCTGGCCCGCGATACTGAGGGTCCGCTGCTGGGTCAGGGTCTTCCCGTCCTCGGAGAGAGTGTACCGGTCGGTGATGGTAACCTCGCCCTGAGGCGCCGTGGCCGTGCTGACGCTCACCAGGATGGCCCCCTCCCAGTGCAACCGGCTGGTCACCTCGGTCGGGCCGGCCATGTTCTTGTAGGGCTGCCCGTCCACTGCGTACCCGAACTCGGTAGTCGTCGTTTGGCCGTTGGCGTCGGTGGCGGTGCGCTTGATCGTGAGCTTGGGCTCCTGATGGTCAATGACATCGGTCCGGCTCTGAGGAGCCGGCATCATCCCAAAGCTGCTCTTGTCGGCCTGGAGGGCCCAGGTGCCGCTCAGGTTGGGCACGGCCTGGGCCGCTGCGGCGATCGGGCCGGCAAGGGACAGGACGGCGACGAGGCCGAGTAATCGGGTGGTGCGCATGAGGGGAGGGTTCCTTTCAGGGGTTGAACTTGGCTCCCAGTAAGCTACAGTCTTGGGGGGCATAGGGGCAGAGGGGCAGGAGGTCCAAATGGGCAAGTTCAGAATCGTCATCGTCTTCATGCTCCACAACATGGGAGTGAAGCCGGTCTTCTCTCCGGGGCCCTAGCCATGTCCGGATCGATCACCCGTCGCGAGTTCCTGGCCACCACCACGGCGGCGGCCGCCGGTGGCAGGATGGCGCTGGCCGGGCCACTGCCCGGTATCCCGGCCCGCATTCCCGCCGCCGGGTTCAAAATCTCCCTGGCCCAATGGTCCCTGCACCGGGCGCTCCGGGCCGGAGAGGTGAACCATCTCGACTTTGCCCGGGTCGCCCGGGCCGATTTCGGAATCGAGGCGATCGAGTTCGTCAACACCTTCTTCAAGGACCAGGCCCGCGATGCGGCCTACCTGGCCGAGATGAACCTGCGGGCCCGGGACCAGGGAGTGTTCCAGCATCTCATCATGTGCGACGGGGAGGGGCAGCTCGGGGATCCCGACGCGGCCCGGCGGAGCCAGGCGGTGGAGAATCACCATCGGTGGGTGGATGCGGCGAAGGTGCTGGGCTGCCTAACGATCCGGGTGAATGCCCAGAGTGCTGGCAGCCCGGAGGAGCAGCAAAGACTGGCCGCGGACGGGCTCCGGCGGCTCAGCGAGTATGCGGCGCGGCAGGACATCAACGTGATCGTCGAAAATCACGGCGGGCTTTCCTCTCACGGAGACTGGCTGGCGGGCGT
>Ga0209640_10005810_pt1 | contig 10800 bp, 9 predicted proteins | sample RifCSP10_1_FD_184018 | JGI IMG/M metagenome (GOLD analysis project Ga0209640, IMG submission 184018) | Soil microbial communities from Rifle, Colorado - Rifle CSP2_sed 10_1 (SPAdes) (version 2) | ecosystem: Environmental > Terrestrial > Deep subsurface > Rock core/Sediment | place: Rifle...
CTGATAGGCCCTCTAACTTCCGCATGCAGTGGTCGGCGCTTCGCGCCGCCGCTGATCCGGAGCGTTCGACGTCAGGGCCTTCACGGAGCTCGCGAACCATGCACAAGTTGCCTAACATCAAACGAGGGCCGTCTGCATGAGCGCACCTCGCAGGCCGCTGGTCGGACTTGCGCTGGGCAGCGGATCGGCCCGCGGTTGGGCGCATGTAGGGGTCATCCGCGCGCTGGAGCAGGCGGGCATTCGGCCGGACTTGGTGTGCGGAACATCCATCGGCGCGCTGGTCGGCGCCGCCTACGCGGCAGGCGAGCTGGAACGCCTCGAGCAATGGGTGCTTGGATTGGGGTTCAAGGATGTGGTTGCATTCATGGACGTGAGTCTGAGCAGCGGCCTTCTAAAGGGCGAACGGCTGATGGATTTCTTCCGGCGCAACTTCGTGGACCGCCCGCTCGAGGAGTTGGCCATGCCGTTCGCCGCGGTGGCAACTTCTCTGCGCACCGGCGCGGAGGTCTGGCTGCGCCATGGCTCGACGCTCGACGCGGTGCGGGCCTCTATCGCCCTGCCCGGATTATTCGCGCCGGCGCTGCGCGAGGGATCGGTGTTGGTTGACGGCGGGCTCGTTAACCCCGTGCCGGTATCGCTAGCGCGCGCGATGGGTGCGGACGTTGTGATCGCAGTCGACCTCGGCTCTGACATCTTGGGGCGTCACCTGCGTGCCCATCCTCCAGTCGAACCGCCGGCCGGTGAAGTCGGCGAATGGATACGCAAGCTGCAAGGCAACTTGGGAGCACTCATCCCCGCGCATTCGCCCGACGAGCCTAAGATGCCCTCCATGCTCGACGTGCTGACCACCAGCATCAACATCATGCAAGTGCGGATCAGCCGCAGTCGCATGGCGGGCGAGCCCCCCGACCTAGTCGTGGCGCCGCGGCTGGCTCACTTTGGCCTGCTCGACTTTCACCGGGCAAAGGAAGCGATCGAGGAAGGCAAGCGCGCGGTGGAGCGAGTCGCGCACAATCTTCCTGCGCTCAGCAATCAAGCACCATGAACGCGATGGCGCCGAACCATGCGCTCCACGACCGCGAGGGCTTGGAAGGGTTTCGACTGGGATTCGTTGGATCGCTTGCACGCACGTAGTCTGATCTCCAACCCTAAGTCCAAGGCCGAGTCCGTGGAGCTTACGGAGGAAGGGGCTCGATTGGCGGAGGAGGCGTTCAGGAGGCACTTTGGCGCCGTATCACAGGCCGCTTCAGTCGCCGGCGTTCGCGGATCGCGGCGAGTCAACCGCTGGTGGCGCCGCGGCTCAGCGCCCGATCCGTTGGGCGGCCTTCACCATGATCAGCGCCTCACCGCATGGCAACGGACATCTCCGGAGGATCAGCATAGTACTGGCCGGGTAGCTTGCCGCCTTTGCTCTCGCGTCTATAGTGGTCGTCATCCGCGTCGCAAACACCAGCGGGCCTGACGCGCAGGCGTCGAGTGGCATCCACGCGTTCGGCGATGTCCTCGTTTTCGCGGCGGTATTCGACACCGTCGGTCTCGTGCCCACTGGGCTCGGCCTTGTCTTCCTCCGGCCCTATCGCCTCTTCTGGCTCATCCTCTCCGCCGTCGGCGTTGTCATCGCGACAACCGGAGTCACAGCGCTGGCGCTCTTCGCGATCGGACGGGCCGCGACGGCTCCACCTTCTCTCGGCCCTTGGGACGCTCTCGCCGTGCTCAGGATCCTCCCCGCACCACTATTCGCCGCCGCGTTCCTGATAGCAGGCGCCGTCTCACCGTATCGTGCGCCACGGTGGAATCTTCCGGAGCCGACGCGCGCGACGGTTCGGGAGGTCAAAGAGTGGGTGACGAAGCTGAAGCGATGAGCGAGTTGGCGGGTCTCGAGATTCGGACGCCGAAGCTGGGCGGTCGCCGCGGAGTGCCGAGCGACTGGATCACGATCGGGGGAACACGGTTCCTTCGGCCGCACTACCGCATGCGGCGCCGTGGTGCGCCACCATGAGGGTGGCGTCGGCGGGCCACGGTGCCCTGGCGGCCTTGGCGGCCGCGGTGCTGACGATGGGCACGCTCCAGGCCGCCGAACCGGTTGCCGTCGAGCTCGTGCGGGACGGTACGCCTCAGGGCCTGTCGTCCCGGGCGCGGTCACAGATCGCCGACGGACTCCCGAAGCTGTTCGCCACCTGCTCGCTCAATTCGCGCGATCATCAACAGATCTTCGCCTCATGGGCGCTCGGGACGATCTGGGGAGAGACCGAGGCCAAGGACCATCTCCGGCTTCGGTTCGCGAGGCCCGTGGACCTTCGGGCGGGTCGCGCGGTCGTCCGGGTTCAGCAGCTCCTGCTGGGATTGCACGATCCGGAGTTCCCCGGCCCGGATCTCTCGCGTCACGGGGAGCAGGTGGTAGCGTACGTCAAGTGCTCGGGCGAGGGCATGATCAGGTTCGTGTGCGCGCCCGACGTGAAGGCGATGATGCCGGGCTCCTATCATGCGCTCTGTGGGCGCCTCCCATCGCTCGAGCGCCGGTAGCCGTGACGCGCAGCGAGCCCAGTACGGCGGCCGGCTGATGAGCGCGCTGATCGAGCGCCTGGACGACCTTCCGGTCGATCACCTGACCCCGCTGATCGCGGAGAGCGAGCAGGAAGGCCTGAGCTTCGTGCGCCGGCTCACGGAGGAGTGGGCCACGGCACAGAATCGCTTCGATCGCCCCGCCGAGGTGCTGTTCGCTGCCCGGGTGGACGGGCGCCTCGTCGGCGTCTGCGGCCTGAACGTCGATCCCTACGCCGGCGACCCCGGGGTCGGTCGCGTTCGCCACCTCTACGTGCTCCCGGCGTATCGGCGCCAGGGAGTGGGGCGGCAACTCGTGGGAGCCGTCGTCGCGGCCGCCCACGGCTCGTTCATCACGCTGCGCCTGAGCACGAACGATCCCGCCGCCGCCCGGCTCTATGAGGCCCTGGAGTTCCGGCGATATTCGGGCGATGCGCGCTGCACCCACGCGTTGCGGCGGCCTACGTGCCCACACGTAGTTCAGCCCTGCTGACGTGCAAAGAATGCGGTCCGAGGCGACTCCCGCGTCGGGGCGCCCGGTAATCTTTACCGGAACCTAGCGCCCGGGCGCCGGTCGATGTCCGTCCTGTCGGCGGCCTGGCTCCTGTTTCTGCTCGAGCCATCGAGCAGTACCGGCCTGGCGTTTCCGTTCTTCACGCTCACGTTCGGCGTCACCGTGCTGCTGGGCGCGGTCTCACTGGCGCTCGCGCTCACCGAGCGGCGGGTCAGCCGCGCCAGGCTACTCGTGTGGTCCCTGCATCCGCTGGCCGCGGCCGCCCTGCTGATCCTCTTCCTGTCCTCCCAGTCTCCGGCCAACCTGCTGTTTGGTCTGCGCTTCGTCCTCAGCCGACCCGCGCTCGACGCCGCGACCCGGGCCGCGCTCTCCGGCCGGTCGCCCGCCACGCCGACCTGGGTGGGCCTGTTTCGTGTGCGGCGTATCGACATCCTGCCGCCGGGCGTCCGGTACCTCTCGGACGGCTGCGGGGTGGTCGATGAGTGCGGGCTCGCCTACGCGACGGGCGCGCCCCCCCAGGGGCGCTCCAAGACCAGGCTCCAGCACCTCGACGGGCCCTGGTACCACCTCTACGCCGTCTTCTAGGAGCGCTCACCCGCGGATCAGCAGCACCAGACCCGAGAGGAAGAGCACGGCGAACACCACACGACGGAAGCGCGCGCGATCGAGGCGGTTGAAGAGCAGCATGCCCGCCGCGAGCCCCGCCACCGCGGGCACCGCGTAGAGCCAGCTGAGGCGCCAGATCTCCCGGTCCAGGAGCCCGGCCCACCAGTAGCCGATCAGGATCACCGCCTGGTTGATCATCAGGAAGGCCTGGATGTTGGCCTTCATCGTGCGCGGGCTCCAGCCCTGCGCCGCCGCGTAGAGGATCACCGGCGGGCCGGGGGTGCCGACCGCGCCCCCCAGCACGCCCGCCACCAGCCCGGCGCCGAATCCCCAGGCGCGGCCGTGAAGGCGCTGCGGATAGAGCCCGAGCCATTCGAGCGCCACGATCGCCAGCAGCACGAGGCCGATCAGGCGCTTCAGCACGTCGGAGGGCAGCCCGGCCAGGAGCCAGACGCCCGCCGGCGTCGCCAGGATGCTGCCCGCCACCAGCTCCGCCATGCCCTGCAGCGTGAAGTCGCGACGCAGCGGGAAGAAGATGACCACGATGAACACCGCCGCGTACAGCGTGATCAGGACGACGGCGTCCTGCGGCGACATGAGGAACGGCAGGAAGGCGAGCGAGACGAGGCCGATGCCGAATCCGGCCAGGCCCTGCACGAAGCAGGCGCCCGCGATGACGACGGCGCCCACCGCCCAGGCGAGGGACAACGAGGGCGCGCCTAGAACGTGGTCGGCCAGCTGGCCAGGCGGTGCCGGCCGATGGCGGTGCGCGTGCGCGCCTGGGCGAGAAAGCGGATGACGACGTCGCGCGTGTCCGCGGGACCGATCACCTCGTCGATGAGGTGCCGCGCGGCGGCGCCGTAGGGGAGCGTGTCGAGCTCCCACCGGGCGAGCAGCTCCTGCCGGCGCGCCGCGCGCTCCTCGGCGGGCAGCCGGACCAGCTCGGCGCCGTGGACGACGTTGACGCCGGTGGCCGGGTCCATGAAGGACATCTCCGCGGTCGGCCAGGCCACCAGCAGGTCGGCGTAGCCGCCTCCGCCCATGTTGAAGTAGGCCTGGCCATACGTCTTGCGCACGATGATGGACACGCGCGGCACCGTGACCATGCCGAGCGCCTCCATCCAGGTGATGATCTTGCCGGCCACGCGCTTGCGCTCGGCGTCACGGCCGATGAAGAAGCCGGGGACGTCGTGCAGGAACACGAGCGGAATGTTGAAGGAGTCGCACAGCGCGAGGAACGAGATCGCCTTGTCGCAGCCGTCGGCGTCGCAGGCGCCGCCCTTCTGGATCGGCTGGTTGGCCACGAAGCCGACCACGTGGCCGCCCACGCGGGCGAGCGCGGTGATCAGGCTCCGGCCGAAGCGCTCCTTGACCTGGAGGATCTCGCCGCCGTCGGCCAGGCGCCGCAGCACCCGGGTCATGTCGTAGGCGCGGTTGCGCGCCTCCGGCACCAGGTCCGCGATCGTGCCCATCTCCGCGCCCGAGCCCGCCGGCACCTCCGCCTGCGGCGGCGCCTGCCGGTTGTGTGACGGCAGGTAGGCGAGGAAGCGCTTCACGAGGGCCAGGCACTCGTCCTCCGTCTTGCCGACCACGTCGGCGAAGCCCGTCTCCTCGGCGTGCACCTTCGCGCCGCCCAGCTCCTCGGGCGAGACCTTCTCGCCGGTGGCCAGCTCGAGCACGCGCGGGCCGGACACCGCCATCGAGGCGCCCTCCCGCATCACCACGAAGTCGGAGAGGCACGCGTTCCACGTGGGCAGCCCGTAAGCCTGGCCCAGCACCGCGGTCACCATCGGCACGCGGCGCCGGCGCGTGCCGTAGTAGGTGGAGTTGCCGAAGGACGCGATGCCCGAGGAGCCCATGATGTCGGGCATGCGCGCGCCGCCGGCCTCCGCGAGGTAGACGATCGGCATGCCCCGCCGCGCGGCCAGGCGCTTGAGCTCCGCTTCCTTGTGCGAGGCCACGCGGCTCGAGGTGGCGGCCAGCACCGTGAAGTCGTTGGAGCAGACCACGACCGGGCGGCCGTCGATGCGGCCGAAGCCGCCCACCTTGGAGTCGGCCGGCGTCTCCGCCTCCATGCCCGCCACGTCGGAGGTGTTGAAGGTGCCGACCTCGAGGAACGAGCCCGGGTCGAGCAGCCGGTCCACCCGCTCGCGCGCGTTGAGCGCGCCGGCGGCGCGGCGGCGCGCCAGCCGCTCGGGCCCGCCCATGCCGCGCGCCTTCGCGCGCCGGGCGTGGAAGTCCTCCATGCGCTCGTCCCAGGCCATCGCGCCGGCATTGTAGCAGCCCCTCGCCATTCCGGGAGCGCTTGGGTACACTGCGGGGGCACGAATTCCACCCACGCCATCGGAGGCGGCACGCGATGAAGCACCACAAGGTCTACCGCACCGAGCTCACGCCCGTGAGCTTCCTGGTCCGCAACGCCTACGTCTTTCCGGACAAGACGGCGGTGGTGCACGGCAAGCGCCGCTACACGTACCGGCAGCTCGGCGAGCGGGTGAACCGGCTGGCCTCCGCCCTCCGCGGCGCCGGCATGCAGAAGCACGACCGCGTGGCCTTCCTGTGCCCGAACATCCCGGCCATGCTCGAGGCGCACTACGGCGTGCCGGCGGCGGGCGGCATCCTGGTGGCGATCAACACGCGCCTGTCCTCCGACGAGATCGGCTACATCCTCCAGCACTCGGGCTCGAAGTTCCTGTTCGTGGACGCGGAGCTCGAAGGGCTGGTCAAGCCCCTCGACCTCAAGGGCGTGCGCATCGTCCGGGTGGACGACACCGGCGCGGCCGGCGATCCCTACGAGGGCTTCCTGGCCGGCGGTTCGCCCGAGCCCGTCGAGAGCTGGCTCGAGGACGAGGAAGAGACCATCTCGATCAACTACACCTCGGGCACGACCGGGCGGCCCAAGGGCGTGATGTACTCGCACCGCGGGGTGTGGGTGAACGCGGTGGGCGAGATCGTCGAGACCGCGATGTCGTTCGACACCAGGTATCTCTGGACGCTGCCCATGTTCCACTGCAACGGGTGGTGCTTCACGTGGGCGGTCACCGCGGTGGCCGGAACCCACGTCTGTCTCAGAAGGGTCGAGCCCGGGCGCATCTGGGACCTGATCGACGGCGAGGGCATCACGCACTACAACGGCGCGCCCACCGTGCAGATCGGGGTGGTCAACGACCCGAAGGCCCACAAGCTGGCGCGCCCGGTGACGGTGACGGTGGCCGGCGCGCCGCCCTCGCCCACCTTGCTCGGCAAGCTCAAGGAGCTGGGATTCAGGCCGGTGCACGTCTACGGCCTCACGGAGACCTACGGGCCCCACACCGTCTGCGGCTGGAACGGGGACTGGGATACGCTGCCGGTCGAGGAGCAGGCGCGGCTGGCCGCGCGCCAGGGCCAGGGCTACGCGCTGTTCGACCTCGTCCGCGTGGTGGACGGCGAGATGAACGACGTGCCGCGCGACGGCGACACCCTGGGCGAGGTGGTGATGGTCGGCAACAACGTGGCCAAGGGCTACTACGAGCAGCCCGACGCCACCACCGAGGCCTTCCGCGGCGGCTGGTTCCACTCCGGCGACATCGGGGTCTGGCATCCCGACGGCTACATCGAGCTGCGCGACCGCAAGAAGGACATCATCATCTCGGGGGGCGAGAACATCTCGACCATCGAGGTCGAGCAGTGCGTGGCCCGCCACCCGGCGGTGATGGAGTGCGCGGTGGTCGCGATCCCCGACGAGAAATGGGGCGAGCGGCCCAAGGCCTTCGTCACGCTCAAGCCGGGCCAGCGCGCCACCGGGCCGGAGATCATCGAGTTCTGCAAGCAGCACATCGCGCACTTCAAGGCGCCGGCCGCGGTGGAGTTCGGCGAGCTGCCGAAGACCTCGACCGGCAAGATCCAGAAGTTCGTGCTGCGGGATCGGGAGTGGAAGGGCCGCGCCAAGCGGATCAACTAGTCCGAATGTTCGTCGGCATCCTCGACCAGTCGCCGGTACGGAGCGGCGGCACGCCCGCCGAGGCGGTGCACGAGACGCTCGAGTTGGCCCGCGCCGCGGACCGCTGGGGCTATCATCGCTACTGGCTGGCCGAGCACCACTCCACGCCGGGCCTGGCCGGGGCCAGCCCGGAGGTCCTGATCGCCCAGGTGGCCGCGGTCACCAGCCACATCCGGGTGGGCTCGGGCGGCGTGATGCTCCCGCACTACAGCGCGCTCAAGGTGGCCGAGCAGTTCCGGATGCTCGAGACGCTCCATCCCGGACGGATCGATCTCGGGATCGGCCGGGCGCCGGGCAGCGACCAGCGCACCGCCCGGGTCCTGCGCCACGGGCCCGGCGCGCTCGGGATCGAGCACTACCCGCGGCAGATCCAGGACCTGGTCGCGTTCCTCCACGACGACCTGCCCGCCGAGCACCCCTGGCGCGGCATCCACGCCATGCCGGCCGGGCCGAGCGTGCCGGAGGTGTGGGTCCTGGGCTCGAGCGACGAGAGCGCGCTGCTGGCCGCCCAGCTCGGCCAGGCCTTCTGCTTCGCCCACTTCATCAACGCGGAGGGCGGGGCGGAGGTCACGCGCGCCTACCGCGCGCGGTTCTGCGCCTCCCCCGACCTGGCCGCCCCGCGCAGCAGCGTGGCCGTCTTCGCGGTCTGCGCCGAGACGGAAGGCGAGGCGCGGCGGCTGGCGCGCAGCCGCGATCTCTTCATCGTGCGGCTCTACACCGGCCGGCCCGGCCCCTATCCGTCGGTGGAAGAGGCCGAGAGCTATCCCTACAACGCCCAGGAGCTGGCCATCGCCCAGCACGCGGCCCGGCGCAGCGTGGTGGGGACGCCCGAGCAGGTGCGGGAGCGGCTGCTGGGGATGGCCGCCGAGTACCAGGCCGACGAGCTGATCGTCGTCACGATCACCCACGACTTCAAGGCGCGGCTGCGCTCCTACGAGCTGCTGGCCGACGCGTTCGGACTCCCCGGGAGGCAGTAGGCGGCGCCGCCGACGGCGGGCTGCCGGCTACAAGGAGACGCTCTCATGACCATGCGCCTGGCGCTGCACACGTGGACGCTCGATACCACCCCTCTCGCGGAGGCGCTCGGCGTCGTCAAGAAGACGGGCTGGGACGCGGTCGAGCTGCGCCGCCTCGACTTCGAGCGCGCGGCCCAGGCCGGCCAGTCCGCCGACCAGGTGATGGCGCTGGTGCGCGCCTCGGGGCTGCCGGTGGCCTGCGTGGGCGTGGAGCTCGGCTGGGTCTGGGCCACCGGCGAGGAGCGCGCGCGGCTGCTGCGCGTGTTCGCCGAGCAGGCCGCGCGCGCCCGGGCGCTCGGCTGCCATACCATCATGAGCCCGGTGGATCGCGGCCGCGGCGACGTGGGTGACGCCGCCCGCAGCATTCGCGAAGTCGGCGACATCGCGCGAGAGCACGGGGTGCGCCTGGCCGTCGAGTTCAACTCCCAGTGCGAGCAGCTCAACGCGCTCGGGCCGATGCGCGAGGTGATGGCGCGGGCCGGCCATCCCCAGACCGGGCTGCTCCTCGACACCTACCATCTCGGCCGCACCGGCGCCTCGCCGCGGGACATCGAGGACGTGCGGCCCGAGGAGATCGCCTACGTGCAGTACAGCGACGTGCCGCGCACGGGTCTCGAGCCGGGCAAGGCGCTCGACCGCCTGCCGCCGGGGCAGGGGAGCGTGCCGTTCAAGGAGTTCTTCGCCGCGTTCGCCCGCAAGGGCTACGCCGGCTACGCGAGCTACGAGGCGCCCAATCCCGCCGCGTGGAAGCGGCCGGCCGAGGCCGTGGCGCGCGAGGCCCTAGCCGCCACGCGCGCCGTCCTGCCCTAGGCCGGACTATTCATGAATGGGCTCGACCGAGACCGGGCGGGTGGCACCGCGGGAGCCGCCCGCGGTGACAGGACCCGCCCGTCTCACGCGGTGTCGGTTCACGAATAGTCCGGGCTAGAGAGGAGAGCTCATGCGATACCGCAAGCGCGCGATGATCGTGGCGGCCCAGCCGGAGGCCACCGAGGCCGGGGCGGAGATCCTGAAGGCGGGCGGCAACGCGGTGGACGCCGCGATGGCCTGCGCCTTCGTGCAGGGCGTGGTGGACCCGCTGATGTGCGGCATCGCGGGCTTCGGCAGCTGCGGCATCGCGATGCCCGCCGCCGGCTTCCACGGCTACATCGACTTCCACGCGCCCGCCCCGCTCGCGGTCCGCCCCGACATGTGGGCCGACCGGATCGAGTCGGAGGCGCGCGACGGCTACGGCTTCATCCTGCGCGGGCGGGTGAACGACATCGGCTACCAGGCCATCTGCGCGCCGGCCAGCCTGCGGGCCTACCGCGACGCCCATCGCGAGCACGGGCGGCTCCCCTGGGAGCAGATTCTGGAGCCGGCCATCGCGTGGGCGGAGGGGGGCTGGACGGTGCGCCCCCACGTGGGCTCCTGGTGGGCGGAGGACGGGCAGATGGGCCGCGCCGCCAACCACGAGCGCCTGGCCTTCACGCCGGCCTCGCGGGCGCTCTACTGCCGGCCCGACGGCACCCCCAAGCGGGTGGGCGACCGCGTGGTGAACCGCGATCTCGGCCACACCCTGCGGCTGATCGCCAAGCACGGCGACGCGGTGTTCTACGAGGGCGAGATCGCGCACGCCATCGTGGAGGACATGCGCAAGCACGACGGGCTTCTCGGTGCGGAGGATCTCCGCGGCTGGCGCACCACGCGCAATGCGCCGCTCTGGAGCTCCTACCGGCGCTACCGGGTGTCGAGCAACCGGCCGCCCGGCGGCGGGGTGATGCTGCTCGAGATGCTGAACATCCTGGAGCCCTTCCCGCTCGCCGCGCTCGAGCACAACTCGGCCGAGTACGTGCGCGTGGTCGCCGAGGCGATGAAGCGCGCCACGATCGACAAGGACCGCTACGTGGGCGATCCGCGCTTCGTGGAGGTGCCGGTCGAGCGGCTTACCGGCAAGCCCTACGCGGCGGAGATGGCCGCCGAGATCCGCGCCGGCAAGAAGGCCGACGTGCCGCGCTTCAACGCGGGCGCCCCGATCAAGGACACGACGCACGTATCCGTCGTGGACGCCGAGGGCAACTGCGTGACGATGACCCACTCGCTCGGCATGCCCTCGGGTGTGGTCACCACCGGGCTCGGCTTCATGTACAACGGCTGCATGGGCG
>Ga0209640_10005811_pt1 | contig 10798 bp, 10 predicted proteins | sample RifCSP10_1_FD_184018 | JGI IMG/M metagenome (GOLD analysis project Ga0209640, IMG submission 184018) | Soil microbial communities from Rifle, Colorado - Rifle CSP2_sed 10_1 (SPAdes) (version 2) | ecosystem: Environmental > Terrestrial > Deep subsurface > Rock core/Sediment | place: Rifle...
GGACATCGCCTCGTGGTTTCTGCCGCACGATATCCCCGTCATGATCGGCGGATTCCACGTAAGCGGCATGCTTGCCATGGTTGGCTTGACAGCCGATCTCAGGGAAGCAATGACAAAGGGAATCACACTTGTTGCCGGTGAGGTAGAGGGTGGCCGATTGCCGGCCATTGTGGAAGATGTCATCCGGGGAGAGGCACAACCGCTCTACAACTTCTTAAATCCGACTGCTGACCTTGCCAACATCCCGACACCCCAACTCACAAAGGATGATCTGAAAGGGTTTGCTTCGCCATACAGCACAATCGATACCGGACGCGGGTGTGTCTTCACATGCGATTTCTGTACTATTATCAACGTGCAGGGTCGGACGATGCGGTGTCGGGACCCGAAGCAGGTTGTCGATTTTGTTCGTCGCAGCTACCGCGATGTGGGTATTGCACACTGTTTCTTTACGGATGACAATATCGCTCGTAACCCGCGATGGCGCGAGCTGTTTGCGGGGCTCATCCACCTTCGAGAAGAAGAAAACATCCCTTTCACGTTCATGATGCAGAGCGATCTCGCAGCCCGGAAGATTCCGCCGGGGGATTTCTTTGTCCTCGCGGCACGGGCAGGCTGCAACCAGGTCTTCTTCGGTGTTGAAAGTGTGAACCGTGAGAACCTCCGTTCTCAAGGAAAATTCCAGAACCAGGTCTTGGAGTACAGAGGTCTCGCGGCACATCTGCACTCGCTTGGCATCACCTGCCATGCAGGGTATATTCTCGGTCTGCCATTCGACACGCCAACAGGCATCAAGCAGGATATCGCCGAGCTCCAGCAGATCGGGTTTGATTCAGCGTCGTTCTACATTCTGTCTCCTCTTCCCGGCTCGAAGGACCATCAGCGATGGTGGCGGGAACGCAGATGGATGGACAACGATTTCAACACGTACGATTCGGCGCACGTTGCCGTGGCACCGGAACGGATGACACGTGACGAGTTGATGGACGCGTACCGGAAAGCGTGGGACCAGTTCTACTCCACCGAGCATATGGTCGATGTCCTCAAAATCTGGCGGAACGACCGGAGCGGCTATTGGAACAGGCTCTTCTTCTTTGCAGCGTATCTCTATGCGTCAAGGATCGAGCGCTTGCACCCGATGAACTGCGGGTTCTGGACTGTGAGAAACCGGGCCGACCGGCGATCCGGGTTGGAGCGCGAGGCATTTGTTCCGTATTGGTGGGGGCGACTGAAGACCATTCACTCGCGGCTGCGGGGGATCGTGAGTCTCTTCTTCCAGCTCGAAGAGGTGTGGCTTAGGAGTCGACCGAAAACGAAGATCGAGGAGGCCCTTCATGAGCTGATCGCAACAACAAAACAAGACATCACTGACTGGCGGGATATCAGGGCAAAAGAACTCGTTATGCTCTACGAGAGGCTTCACGAGGAGATGCCGGAAGTCAAGGTTCCTTCTGTCATCAGCCTTTGGTTCAAAAAGCATAACCCGTTTGCGGGCGCATACACGAGGGCGCACGCACAACGCGTCTGGCGGCGGTGGTATCTTCATATCTGGAATCCGCTGAAGTGGGTCGAGGTGTGGTTGTTTGAATGGGTGAATGGAGTGCGGTTTCTGACTCGCCTTCTCGTTGAGGGAAAGTGAAGCTTTCTTCGTGGCGATCTTACCTACGATGGAATCCATTCAACGTCAAGGGCTACGCACCGTGGGTAGTGTCTCAGTTTGACTGCTTCGAATACACAACAGTCACCCTGAGCGGAGTCGAAGGGTGACAAATGCACACAGAGCAGGTTTCGACTTCGCTCAACCTGACGCTGATTCTGAAACTGAGACACTACCGCACTGTGGCTCCCGAGATTGAGAGAGTCCTGGTCAGATACAAACTGTAAATGTACACACCCACTTCTTTCAAAATGGGAGCAATCACACCGTCGCTAGACAGTCCCCTATCCCTTGACAATCAGAATTGACTTCTCTATATTTTTGCCAAGTCCTTGGAGTGTGTGCTGTCCGGACGCCACTCCCTGCAAATTGACCGATAAAACTATGATGATCCCGTTGTGACGAGCAAGATCCGAATCCTTCTGATTGAAGATAACCGCCTGTTGCGCGAAGGTATTACCGCCATGATCAATGCGCAAGCAGATATGAAAGTTGTGGCAGCATCGGGAGGGAGTGAAAACACTGTGCTCAAGGCACGCACCCTGAAACCTCAGGTGATTCTCCTCGATTTCGGCTTGCGGAATCAAAACGGTTTGCGGGTAGTGGCCACGCTGACGAAGGAAACTCCAGAACTCAAGGTGATCGGAATGGGTCTTATCCCTGCGCAGTTGGACATCGTCGAGTTCGTGCAGGCAGGAGCATCGGGCTTTATTCTGAAGGATGCGACGGTCGAGGAGTTTCTCACGACCATACGATCGGTGGGCCATGGGGGGAAAATTATTCCACCCTCGCTGACCCACTCACTTTTTTCTCATGTTGTTGAGCACTCACTCAAGAAGGGAAATGGGCAACTGAACAAAGCAGTGGGAATGACGAAACGTGAGCGTGAAATCATAGCACTGATTGCCGATGCTCTAAGCAATAAGGAAATTGCCCATCGGCTCAACATTGCGACATATACAGTCAAGAGCCATGTGCACAACATTCTGGAAAAACTTGCATTGCACAGTCGTCTGCAGATAGCAAGGTATTCGGGCGACGACGAGACGTCTCCAACCTGATCGACACTTCCTCTGATCAACACCAGAGTTACGTCCTCTTCCTGTCGCGGTTTCCCTTACCCCTATGAATCAATATGCGAAGTATGCCGAAGGCATCCGTTAGCAGAATGTTGAAAAAGGAGGTTTGCCACAGAGTCACGAAGACACTGAGGAGAGGAAGGTTTGATTTTGTCCTCTTTTCATCACAGTCACTCCGTGCCTCCGTGGCCAAGAATTTTGTTTTTCAACACCCAGTTAGGGATCCGATCTTCCTATGAAGAGCACTTACTTCTTCAGAAAGGGTTAGCTACTCTTTCATCCTTCCTGTCGATTCCCTTCCATACCAATCATTGGTATACTTCTTCACAGTCTGTATAGGGCGGTGGCACTACGGTGTGGTGTATCAAAAACAGGTAACCGCATAACGGAGCCCAATGTGGCCCAAAGTTACGACGGCCGCGAAGCGGATGGAGGCTTCCTCCGATCTCCCTTTTTTTGAATCCTTCATCAATACTACATCCCTCTCAAAAAGGGATTAGGTCCTTTATCATCCCTTTGGACTATTGTTTCGTTTTACAGATGTTTCTATCCTTTATTGAGGTATAGGGACTCTTCTAAGGGGTTGTACTACGTTGTTAGCAGATGGATATTGGTGTCAAGCGAAAATAGAAATGACAGATTTTATTACACGTAACAGAAACATATCCCAAGGGGCAAATATCATGAAGAAGAAAGAGGCACAATCTCAACGTAATGTCCTTCCAAAATCCCCCACAAGTATTCAAGGATTGGACGAAATCACGGGCGGAGGATTACCGAAAGGCAGACCGACGCTTGTATGCGGCGGTGCAGGTTGCGGAAAGACCCTCTTTGCCATGGAGTTCCTCGTCCGCGGAGCAACGCAGTACAATGAACCGGGCGTCTTCATGTCGTTCGAGGAAACAGAGAAAGAACTCACAGCAAACGTTGCTTCGTTGGGATTCGATTTGAACAGCCTTGTAGAGCGCAAAAAGATTTGGCTTGAACACATACACGTTGAACGGGGTGAAATCGAACAAAGCGGTGAATATGATTTGGAACGTTTCTTTGTCAGGATCTATCACGCAATTGAGAGCATCGGCGCTAAGCGTGTTGTGCTGGATACCATGGAGTCACTCTTTTCAGAGTTGCCAGATCCTCGTATACTGCGTGCTGAACTGCGCCGGTTATTCCGCTGGCTGAAAAAGAAAGGCGTTACAACAATAATTACTGCAGAGCGAGGTGAAGGTGCCTTAACGCGTCAAGGTTTGGAAGAGTACGTCTCCGACTGTGTCATTCTGCTCGATCATCGCGTGAACGATCAATCATCCATACGACGGCTGCGTATTGTCAAATACCGTGGTTCAACGCACGGTACGAATGAGTATCCGTTCCTTATTGATGAAGATGGTTTTTCTGTTCTGCCTGTCACTTCCCTCGGACTGAATTACTTTTCATCCAACGTAAGAGTTTCCACCGGTATTCCGCGTCTTGACACAATGCTCTCCGGCAAAGGTTACTTTCGCGGCAGTACAGTGCTTGTTTCAGGCACCGCCGGTACGGGCAAGACGAGCATAGCCGCGCAATTTGCGGAAGCGGCATGCAAGAGGGGAGAACGCGTTCTCTTTTTTACCTTCGAAGAGTCGCCTAGTCAGCTTGTGCGCAATATGCGTTCAATTGGAATAAGTTTAGAACCGTGGGTGAAAAAAGGGTTGCTTCAGTTTCATGCAACACGTCCGACACTCTATGGCTTGGAAACTCATCTGACGACGAGTATCAAATTGATCAATAAATTTGAACCGAACGTCGTTATCCTCGACCCAATTAATGGATTCATGATTGGAGAGAACCAAACTGAAGTCAAAACAATGTTACTGCGCCTTGTAGATTTTTTGAAGATGAAGCGGGTCACTGCATTCTTCACCAGTCTCACTTCCGCCGGCGACAAAATGGAGATGAGCGATGTTCACATCTCATCCTTGATAGATACATGGTTGCTTGTGCGTGATATTGAAATTGGAGGTGAACGGAACAGAGGATTGTATGTGCTTAAATCGCGCGGTATGGCGCATTCGAATCAGATTCGCGAGTTTTTGCTGACAGACCACGGTATCGAACTCCTTGATGTCTATGTTGGCGCGGACGGTGTCTTGACAGGCTCGGCGCGATTATCGCAGGAGACGAAAGACGACGCGGAACAATTATTGCGTCATCAAGAAATCGGAAGCAAACAATTTGGATTAGAGCGTAAGCGTGAAGCGATGGAAGCCCAGATTGTTGTGCTACGATCTGAATTTGAAGCCGAAGAATCAGAAGCGCTCAAAGTCATCGGGATTGAAAAGGCAAGGAATGAACGCTTCACTCAAGACAAGATAAGAATGGGTAAGAGTCGAAGAGGTGATGTGTCTATAAAAACATCTGGCACAAACAAGAAGAAAACAAAATATTTAGGGGAACGCACTGCATAACATTCTGGAAAAACTGGCATTGCATAGTCGTCTACGGATAGCAAAGCATATGCGCGACGACGAGACGTTTCCAACCTGATCGACACTTTCCTCGAATCAACACCAGCATTGCCTCCTCCCCCCTGTCACGGTCTCCCGACACTTCGGAAGCGATAGAGAGTCCGCGGCCCAGCGTTCCTAATCCTCTTCGAACGATGGAGTGACGTTTGAACCGCTGTATTCTCCTCCATGACGAACGACAAATTTTGTCCAAGCCAACACCCTGCCGGGAGTTTCCTTCTCAAAAAGTAGCTAGCTACCCTTTCATCCTTTCGGTTGATTGTATGTCGAGGTTATCATCGGTACACTGTTCCACACGCAGAAAGAGGTTTTTGAATTGCTGTGAAGCTAAACAACAGAAACAAACCAAGCAAGAGAAGCGATACTCATTTAACTAAAAAGGTACGCAAGTGCAAAAACTCAGTAAGTATTCTAAGTTACCCATTACGATGTGGCTGACGGTATTACTCCTGGTCGTTATTGTCGCCGGATGCGAAAAAGATGATACTGCAGTAGCTCCAACACCAACAGTCATACCTCTTCAAACTACCGTGCAGGCAACGGTCGACCTTCGATCCACCACAGGTTTTGTGATTCTTGCTGGTTCGTTAGTTTCCAACGTTCCAACATCTGCCATCACAGGGGATCTTGGATTGAGTCCTGCTGCAAGATCATTCATTACCGGTTTTGGCTTGACCGAAGTAACCGGGACAATATACGCTGCTGATGATGCTTCTCCTGTTCCTGTTATGTTAACAGCGGCAAAAGGCGATTTGACAACGGCGTATAATGATGCGGCGGGACGTACATCAGCAGATATGGTACTTCTTGCCGGGAATCTTGGCGGGCTGACACTGACACCCGGTCTGTATAAATCCAGTGGATCACTTGAAATATCGTCAGGTGATCTCACCTTCGATGCCAGGGGGGATGCTAATGCTGTTTTCATCGTGCAGATAGCATCCACACTTATCACAACATCGGGTCGCCAGATTATTTTGAGTGGCGGTGCGAAGGCTTCGAACATTTTTTGGCAGGTTGGCACTTCAGCGACTCTTGGAACGACCTCTGTCTTCAAGGGGACCATTATGGCTGATCAATCAATCTCGCTGAATACCGGTGCAACAATTGAAGGCAGATTGTTAGCACGTATTGCCGCGATAACATTAGCCGGCAATACTATTGTAAAGCCAGCGCCGTAAGCAAGAGGAATTTCTTACGCAACAAAACAGGTCGTACTTCATTTCCACTAACTACACTACATAGAGGGTTTATGAACACTCGTATAACCCATACAGCAGGTATTTTAGACCGATGGGCGCGCTTCCTCGGAGCGATGCTGACGGTTGCTTTGATGGTGGTGCCTGCCATCGCTATTTCTCAGTCGTCACCAGTAAACCTTGGAACAGCTGCCGATTTCGTGATTCTGGCAAAAACAGGAATCTCAACCACGGGCATCACCTCAATTACTGGTGATATCGGAGTGAGTCCTATAGCTGCAACAGCCATAACTGGATTTGGATTAATATTGGATTCCTCAGGTACATTTTCGACATCATCGTTAGTCACCGGAAGGGTATATGCCGCCGATTATGCGCCACCAACTCCAACGAAAATGACTACGGCTGTAAGCGACATGGAAACCGCGTACACCGACGCCGCCGGGCGGACATTACCCGATTTTACTGAACTGTACGGCGGAGATGTTACCGGGCAGACCCTCACTCCCGGTCTTTACAAATGGAGTACTGGGGTCCTGGTATCTGCAGGTGGTGTTACGATCTCGGGTAGCGCAACCGATGTCTGGATCTTCCAGATAGCGCAGAATCTCGAATTAGCCGACGGTGCCATGGTTACTCTCGCCGGCGGTGCAAAGGCCTCTAACATCTTCTGGCAGGTTGCCGGCCAAGTTACCCTTGGAATGACGGCTGCAATGAAGGGAATCATATTGTGTCAAACAGCTACGGTGATGGTTACCGGCGCAACGCTGAACGGCAGAGCGCTAACACAGACCGCAGTTACGTTAGACGCGAATACCATCACCCAGCCGGAGGGGACAACCGCTGTCGAGATTGGATTAGCGCCTCAAGAATTCACTCTCTCGCAGAACTATCCGAATCCGTTCAATCCGTCAACAAAGATTCAATACACAATTGGAAATGCCGGTTTGGTCTCCCTCAAGGTGTATGATGTGCTTGGTCATGAAGTTGCTACGCTTGTGAACGGCCGCCAGGAAGCCGGCAGCTACACCGTGCCGTTCAATACCAACAAGGGAACACTCAGTCTCTCGAGCGGTGTATACTTCTACCGTTTGGAAGCCGGATCCTTCGTCTCAATGAAGAAGTTAATCCTCATGAAGTAGTTTTGTGTAGGGGGAAACACCGGTAAACCACCACAGGAGGAAAATTGAAAAGTACCATCATTGCTGTTGCTGCACTTGCAGTTCTCTTATCCTTCACTGGATGTTCTGACGACCCACCGAGTGTCCGGGTAGTGAACCAACGGGCCACCAAAGCGAATGTTCAATTCAAGCAAGCCAACGGAAACACGATCAATCATAACGATGTGGAATCCGGGACGTACAGCAACTTTCAAGACGTCGCTGAAGGAGCTATTGTTGTTACCGCAGTAATTCAGAATGAGTCTGTATCTCCTGCGACTACGTTCAATGCTTCAAACGACAACAACTACACAGTTGTTATTCTCGGCGGAGACCCTCCAACACTGAGGGTGGATACGCAGGGCAAATAGCAGCGTGTCGGAATCGGAGCAATGGTAATTAAAGAAATCATAGAATAAATTAAACCAATAAAGAAAGGATATTTGTTATGCTGTACACTATCGCTGTTGTTCTCGTCGTCCTGTGGCTCTTAGGGCTGGTTACTTCCTACACCATGGGCGGTTTTGTTCACGTTCTTCTGGTAATCGCCATTGTGGCTGTCTTGCTTAGAGTCATTCGCGGACAAAATGTGTTTGGTACTAAGAATTGAACAAGGGAATACAATTAGTCAACTAACGCTACAATAATGTAAAGAAGGAGTATACGATGAAACATTCTTGTTATGCAATCATCGCACTTTGTTTGTTCCTCGCCGTTCAGGGGTCTGTCGCTCAAGAGAGTGGTTTTGGACTTGGCGTGATCATCGGTGAGCCTACAGGAATCAGCGCGAAGTTATGGACATCGTCAGTGAATGCGTTTGATTTTGGTCTCGGTTGGTCGATCGGAGGAGATCGGATCGGCAAATACAAGGGAGACTACAATGGAAGAAGCCGCGTTCATTTTCACATGGATTACCTGTGGCATTCGTTTGAAGCCATTCACTCGTCTGAGCGATTCCCATTGTATTATGGCATCGGCGGCCGCATCAACAGTGGTGCTGGTTATGACGGCTCTGTCGCAATTCGAGGTGTATTCGGTATTGCATGGCTGCCACACAACACGCCCATCGATGTATTTCTTGAGCTCGTTCCGTCACTCCAGTTGACATCATCAACAGGCTTTGGCATTGATGCGGGCATCGGTGCAAGATACTTTTTTTGACGATCCGGGTTACTCAACGCGATGCATACCATTTTGTAAACACAAACCGTCCCGGCTATCAAATTGCCAATCAATTTTGTTTCTACTTCATGAAAGGTGCAACAATGACAGCACGAATAGCTTTTGTATCTATCGTCATGATGCTTCTTCTGGCCCTCCAGGCAAATGCGGGTGGAAAAGGGGAACTTCAAGAATACTTCAGCGATGCAGCAAACAAAGTGAAAGCAACAAACAACCCATCCGAGAAGCGCGAAATTCTTAACAAATCATTTCAGACCATGTCTAAAGCCTTGGACATGGTTCAAAGCTCGCCGCTGATTTCGAAAGACGATGGCGTCGGCGTTGATCGCCTCAAAGCTACACTCCAAGAGAAGCAGGATGAGCTTGCAGGCAGCAATGGCTACGTGCGCGTGCCGGATGAGCAACTCAATGCCTTCTCTGACTACGTCGTGCAGGACATGGAGCAGGCCGACCAGATAATAACCATCAGTCTTGTCACTCTGCTCTTGATCATCATCCTGATCGTGCTCATCGTAAAATAGTCTCTCCACGGCGACCATTCGGAGTTCGATATGCGAGACCTGCACAGCCGATCGGTCAGAGGTGCCCCGTACTCAATGCTTTTCGCGAACCTTCGTTGCGCGGCGCTCACCGTGTTGCTGTCTTCATGCAGCGCCGACCTTCCTGTTCAGCGTGAAGCTCAACAAGCGGAGGAGGGTGTGCTCGCGGCACCGTATTCAATCGTGTGCGTCATCCACGGTGACGGCGACTATCTCTACCACGATACCCGCGGTAACGAATACAAAGCTGATGAGGAGGCCCTGGCAGGAGCGAAAAGGGTTGCGATGCGAAACTCCCGCGCCGAGGTATTCATCTTCCACCAAAAACCGAGGAAACACTTCTTGTTTTTTTTTCCTCTTCAGGATGGAGAGTTCTATTATTACAGGAACGGACGGCTAATCGCGAACGAATTGTACTGGCGCGATCAGGGGCAATCACACTTCGATCCTGAAGTGGGGTTGTATCGTCGCTTCCGATCGGACGACCAGCGCGAGATGGTGAACTTGTTCCTCTACTGTGGTCACCAAATCCCCGAGTTCGGCGGCGCGGGCTACGATGCATCGTATCCGGGTCGGGCGTTCACTGTTCATGACCTCGCGCGCGGATTGGATGGCTTCACGCGTCATTCCGCAAGGTTCGATCTCATGGTACTCTCCACGTGTTTTGGCAGTACACCTTATACTATCGGCGCGCTTGGATCATTTGTGCGATATATCATCGCTTCTCCAGACAATCTTCATCTATCGTACTTCGATCTCCATGCGCTGGAGCGGTTGGATCTCAGTTTGCGGGATGGAGATGTGCAGGCTTTCGCGAAGAAATTCGCTCGTCTGGCATTTGACCGGCTGACAAAGGATATCCAAACGGCAGTTAGCGTTGCGGTGTACGATGTTGACCGTGTGCAGGGATTCCTACAATCAGTTCGCGACGTCTACGATCATACATTGACTGCCTTGCAAGTGGAAACACCGGCCATTGCCACGATCGAGCGCTGCGATTGCGCCGACCTCCCCGCGTACGTTCTGCCGACGATGAACGAGGGGGTAGATGTATTCTACCGACCTGCGCGCTTTGGGCGATCAAAACACAAACAGAAACATTCGGGATGGGAATGCTGGAGGGAGAGAGGACTACAGGCTGCCACCTTGCAGACCGCTAAGCCAAGTCCAAAGTAGATGAATCTTCTGGAGGATGCGGTCAACGAAAATGAGTAGATCGATTGTAAGGAATCGGAGAGGTATATACACATGTCTGTAAGAATTGTTTTTGGATTACTGGTGATGATGTTTGGTTTGCTCTGCACAGCAAACGCTGGAGGGAAGGACACAGCTGCCGCTGTGGAGGATTTCCGTCCCGGCGATACGCTTCGCTACACAACTGATGGATCTGCTCCTGATCGGACCAGCCGTTTCGTTCTATTCGGAGCAAACGAAATCTTTGTCACCAGAACAACGACCTTTAAGGCCAGGCTATA